>OBAO01001464.1_pt1 | contig 13505 bp, 8 predicted proteins | sample 1517541 | NCBI WGS metagenome assembly OBAO01 (sample SAMN04571698, study PRJEB22368) | human gut metagenome | biome: human gut; material: stool | host: Homo sapiens | place: Luxembourg | collected 2012-08-10
CCGCCCTGATCCATGTTCACACATGCTCTCATATATGGATCGCAATACCAGAATAACTGTTTGTCAGAACCATATAAAATATCTCTCCAGAGCGCACATTCCGGTTCGTTGTAATTGTTATCGTTGACACCTTTTTTCTCACGATAGTAGTCTGCAAACTCAGACATCGTCATATCGATAAGCTGTCCTTCTTTTTTCAGCTTGCCATAGTAAGCACATCCATCGCTGTAAGATTTGTAAAGAAGTTCATATGGCTGCTCCCAGCGTCCCATCTTGTTCATCCAGCCCGGTCCAACGAACATCATGTTGTAGGAATATCCGTTGTTATATTTCTCTAAGGAACGGTACTGGTCGATCAGGTTGTAAAGATATGGATACTCCCATGTCTTTGTGTCGTAGATCATACCACGGAGTACGTTCTGCGGATGTGTTCCGAAGTTCGAACCATTTCCATCGTAACATGCGATCAGGTCACGGGAAAGATGAGGGATCGCTACGATGCCACTGTCTTCCTCTTTATTTGCAGCCGGTGCATGTGTGTTCTGTTTAGACGGGATCCATGGTGCCCATGGACCGCCATCAAATAATGTATACCAGGAGTTGTTGCAGGTGTGATATGCCTTCGGACCTTCCTCCCAGCAGGTAGCAACTGCACATTTTACAGTCGGGTAAGTTGCTTTGATATAGTTTGTCAGGTCAGCATCCATATAATAAGAACCTGTGGATTCCGGATAAAAACCGAATCTGTCATGGAATTTCTCGAATACATCATTTACGATGGCTTTCTTATCTTCCATGGAAAACATCCAGATACAGAAATCCTTGGTCTTATATTTTTCACGGAACTCCTCACAAGGAAGTCCTAATAAAGATAATGCGATCTCATCGCCATATACTTCATGATCATGTTTTGCGATCTCCACTGCCTCATCATTGAACAGTGAAGCATATGTCATCTGAATGGTTACTTTTAATCCATTCTCATGAGCTAATCTCTGCTGTGTCTTAAAGATATCCAAAGACTCTGTTAAAAGTGCCTTATCTCCAATATCCTCTTCTTTTCCCTGTCCTGTCACTGTCGCAGAATACTCTGGAACCAGCTCCGGACGATGAATAAGATTCAGTACAAATTTATCCATTTTTTTCTTTCTCCTCTAAAATTTTATCTAAAAGAGTTAATACTCTTCTCAAAACTACACTTTCTCAGAAGAACGCTGCTCCTGCGTTCTTCCAACGCGGGTTAGTAACACTTAGACATTGCAGCCTCTGCTGCAATGTCTACTTAGTGTTACTTCCCGCAATTTAGCCTTTAACAGCTCCACCGGTAACACCCTCAACATAGAACTTCTGCATCACTACGAAGAGAATTGAAATCGGGATTGCGATCATAACACCGCCTGCACAGAAGATTGAGAAGTAATCTCCGATTAATGTCTTCTGTAACAGGTTATAAAGACCGATCGCGACTGTCCAGTCTGCGGACTCTTTGGACTTGATCATGATTCGTGCCAGAACAAAATCCATCCATGGATTCAGGAAAGAGTTGATGATCGTATATACTATCATCGGTTTTGACAGCGGAATAATGATTTTTCCAAAAATTGTTGCCTCGGAAGCACCCTCTAAGCGGGCAGCCTCTCTCAGTGAAACCGGAATCGTATCAAAGAAGCCTTTCAATACTAAAAACCCAAGTCCCGAACCTGCAGAATATACGATAACCAGACCTGCAAGTGAATCGGTAAGTCCGATCATTTTTAAAACAAAATAAACAGCGATCATGGAAAGTACACCTGGGAACATTCCAAGAATGATAGAAAAGCTCATCAGAGGTTTTCTCGCCTTGAATCTCATACAACTGAATGCATAAGAGACCATCAGTACAAAAGCGGATGAAACGATGCAGGTAAAAAATGCTACGATAAAGGTATTTTTAAACCATGCCGGAAAGTTCGCTGCTGTATCTGTCTTGAAGAACAGTTGATGATAGTTTGCCAGTGTCCAGTGTTCCGGGAAAAAGTGCTGGTAACTTACACCCTTTGTAGTGGAAAGGGATGTTACAACCAGCCATACAATCGGAATCAGCCAGATGATTGCCAAAAGAGCAAGTACTAAATGTCTTACAATGATTTTCCATGTTTTCTTTTTCATTATTGGTACACCTCCTCTTTATCACCACTGATCATTCTTGTATAGCTAAGCAATGTAAGAAGCGCACAGATAGCAAATGAAATAATACCAATTACCGATGCCATCTTATAGTTTGAGTTATCGTTGGTCAATGTAAACAGCCATGTAATGAGAAGGTCTGTCTCTTTTGCATTAGAGTTTGCAAATGCCATGTTTGCTGTTGCATTGGAACTTGTCAGCAGATAAATAACGTTAAAGTTATTGATGTTTGCAATGATGCTCTGAATCAGGGATGGTCCACAGATAAATAATACATACGGCATTGTGATCTTCCAGAAGATCTGCCATTTATTTGCACCATCGATACGTGCACTCTCCAACTGATCTGTCGGAATATTCATCAGAATACCGGTAGCGGAAAGCATCTGATATGGAACACCGACCCAGATATTAATAAGAATGATCATTGCATGAGACCAGCCCGGTTTAGAGAGAAACGGAATATAGTTTCCGGAAACAAGTCCGATACTTTGTAACCATCCTGTCAGACCGATGTTGGAACATAATGTATTTACAATACCGTGGTCGCTGAACATTTTGCTTACAAGAAGCAATGTTACGAACTGTGGAATCGCGATTGTCACAACAAAAAGTGATCTCCACATTTTTTTAAAATGTGTATCTTCATGGTTGATCAGCTTTGCCAAAAGAATACCACCGATGAAAGTTGTAAATGTTGCCGATACTGCCCAGATCATTGTCCATGCAAGAATTCTTACGAATGCATAGGAGAATGTGATTGTGGTGCCGCCTGTAAACATGTTCTTAAAGTTTCTAAGTCCAACCCATGTAAACAGGTAGTTTGGCGGCATATGATCCATATCATAATTGGTAAATGCCACACAGGACATAAAAATGATCGGTATAATGTTCATCATAATAACACCGATACTCGGCAGGGTAAGCAATGTGATATAAAACTTACCATTGAAAAGAGATTTTATATCTTCTGCAAATGTATTGACATGTTCTCCCTCTTCTTTCATAAGCTGAAGCCGATAAACAGCTTTCAAATTGCTTATATATAAAAATATGAATGCTACGATTACGAGAACACCAATAATACCATATAGCAGGATCAGCAATGAGTTATCGTAATCATTAACAGTATTTTTCAAGGTCAGCGGATCAAATACGGACTCATACTGAACGGTACCAAGTGTATTTAAATCCTTAATGTAATTAATAGAGAACATTCCTGTAAACAGGATTACTATCACTTCAAGTGCTGTCATTAAGATACCTTTGACGATCTGTTTACGTCCCCAGTATCCGACACCCATAACAAGCAGTGAAAGCTTGCACCAGATATCGCCCTTTGCCACGGCTGTCCCAAAATCGGCAAAGTATTTTTTGATTGCGTTTAAAAATGTTTTCATAGATTCACTCCCTATGCGCGTGAATGAGAATTTTTGGCTAAGTCGCAAAAACTTTTCTCTTTTTAAAAATTTCACATAGCTTGTCACAAGGAAGGCATTGGTTTCCAGCAGGAAAATATCCGCCTCTGCCGGAAAGCAATGTCCTGTCTGGCAGGAGATAATGCCCTCCTCATAAAAGTTATTCCAAAGCCATGTGGAAATCTGAGTTTTACAGATATTTGATTATTCAGCTACCGGCTGTGTAATACCAGCTACTGCATCATCAAGTACAGCCTGAAGATCTGTTGCACCGTCAACCAGGTTCTGTCCAAGTGCCTTTGCCGGATCCCAGTAATTATTGCCTACAACCTGCTGATCTGCAAACTCTGACTGCGCTGCAAGTGCTGCAAGTGCCGGGGAATCAATCTGAGCTGCTGCTACTGTGTTAGCCGGTCCCTCTGATGTAGCGTTACCAATTGCTAACTGGCTCTCCTCATTTGTGAGATACTCAGCAAGGAGCATTGACCAGCCAACATTTTTAGCATGGGAGTTAACACCTACGAATTTGTATCCTGCATAAGATCCCATCTGTGTAGCTGTTCCATTTACATCGAAAGTAGGTAATTTACATGCTGCATATCCGTCACCGTATTTCGCTTCAAAAGATCCGGTGTTCCATGTACCGGAAACATATGCGCCAAGTGTACCGTCATTTAACATGGTAATTGCATCCTGATCTTGTACGCTTACAAATGCCGGGGAAGAAGTGATATTCTCAATACTCTGTGCTACTGCAAGACCGGTCTCAGAGTTCCAGTCACAGTTGTTTGAGTTATCTTCATTCATGGAAAGTTCACAGCCTGCACCAGAGAAAAATCCATACAGATACCATCCATCTGCTACATTCATGCCAACTTTTGTTCCTGCTTCTTCCGCTTTTGCTGTAAGGTTTTCCCAGGAAGCCACATCCTCTTCAGAGAAGATGTTTGAATCATAGTATAAGAAGTAACCATTCGATGCTGTTAACGGATAAGCGTAAAGTTTTCCGTCTTTGGTAGCTGCTGCTACAGTTGCCTCTGAGTTTGTTTCTTTCGGATCATATGTATAAGTAGCTGCCACTTCCTGAAGCGCACCTGCATTTACAAGATCATTTACCTGATCATCTGCAAATACGAATACATCTGCTGCTGCATCGATATCCTCAAGAATCTTATCTTTTGCATCTGCCTCAGATACAGCACCGATCGTGATGTTAAAATCTACATCTGAGTACTGCTCTTTAAATTTGTCTGTCAGCTCTTTCATAACGTTCTGATAAGCCTCAAGTTCTGAACACCAGAGCTGGATATCTACGGTTCCATCTGTAGATGCGATCAGATTTGCGATTGCATCACCGGAAGCTGTTTCTGCATTATCTGCAGCATCACCTGTCTCTGTTGCTGCTGCACTGTTTGTGCTCTCTGCTGCGCTGTTGTCTGCTGCACTATTGTCTGCTGCGCTGCTGTTATCGGCTGCTTTGTTTCCACATCCTGCAAACATGGATGCTACCATTGCTGCACATAATACTGTGCTGATGACTTTTTTCTTCATTTGAAAATTCCTCCCTTTTCCTTGATAGAAAAAATTGTTCTTTTAGAACACTTTTTCGTGTTGCGCTATGCGCAATCGGTTGTTCTATGGTTAGAGTATATCTCCGTCACATCCTTGTGTCAATATCCACATTTTATAATAAATCCGACCATTTTTTAGCCATTTTGCACAATATCATCTTCTATTTTTTCTTTTATTTTTTTCAAATTCGACTTTTGCGCAACCGTTAACTATTGATTTTCCGTGCATTTTCAATTCTTATATCATCTTTTTATGGATATTTTGGCTCGTTTTTGATATTTTTTGAATCAGGGATTTTCCTGCCTTTTCCTTTGTTTTGGGCGAATTTCCATCACATTGCTTCAGATTCACCCTCATTCCCGCTGATCTGCGGGCTATTCCGGTAATCATTGTAATCATTTCGCCCATTTCATGTGATTTCCGACAATTTCAGCATAAAAAACGGGCGAAACACATTTATTCGCTATGTGTTTCGCCCATTGCTTATTCTCTCCAACAGGATGATCTTCAATTTTCTCAGAACTGTATTTTCCTGATTATATTTATTTCGTCGATTCCTTCAGCACCACCTCATACGGAAGCAATGTGCGCTCTTTCACCTCAAGTCCCTCCGTCAGATCAAGCAGTGTACGGCATGCCACCATGCCGAGTTCCTTTGCATCAAATGAAAGCGATGTGATCGAGGGAACATTGTTTTCAAGTACCATGCTGTTATAAAACGATGCCACCCGGACATCTTCCGGCACTTTGACATGCTGCTGGCGCAGTGTCTTTAAAACACGGCTGCAGACAGCGTCATCCATACAGAGGATACAGTCTGCCTGTCTGTTTAATGCTTCCTTGACTGCCTTTTCCACCAGAACCTGGTTATCCTGGCTTAAAAACATCAGATCCTCATCTAACGTTTTCCCCATCTTCGCATATGCCTCACGAAATCCCCGCAGACGGCTCTGTGTAACCACGTGCTCTTCATTGCCGCCGATCAGTGCAATTTTGTCCATCTGCTTCATCAAAATGATCGATGTAAGCTCTTTGCATGCACTCTTGTGATTGTGATCGATCTGAATCACGCCTTTGTAATTGGCACTGGTACTTCCGATCGTGACAAACGGTACATTTTTTGTCTGCAGAAAATCGATCTGTTCATCTTCCACAAAAGTGCGCATCAGGATCACACCGTCCACTTTATGGTTTGCTATGATACGCTCAAGAGAAGATATATCGTTTTTCCTGCAGATAGAAAGCAGGATATCATATTCCATGCTGCCCGCAATCTCCTGTATCCCAAACAGACATTCCTGAAAAAATGTAAGATCCACAACATCATACTCCCCCGGCATGACCACACAGATATTATAAGTTTTAGACTGCGCAAGCCCTTTCGCAATGACATTCGGCTTATAATCATGTTCTTCTATGTAGGCGAGCACGCGCTCTCTTGTCTCCCTGCCAATACGACCTTTACCGGAAATTGCACGTGACACGGTTGTCTTCGATACCCCAAGCGCCTCCGCCACGTCCGCAATCGTAATATTCTTTTCTAACCCCTTATCCATAAACTCTCGTCCCTCGCTTTTTTGCGCTTAGTTGCGCAACTAAGTTTATTATTGTACAAACAGGGGCAAAAATCAATCCTATTTTTTTCTATTTTTTCCCGGCATCAATCCGGTATTCCCTCATACGAAATCCATGCTACATCCGCAAAACGATCCGACATTTCACCGTTTGAAGACGCATACACACCGAGCGTGCAGCCCACAAATCCCCCTGCTTCCTCTGTACTGTACGGCAGCAGGCTCACGTCTTTAATGAGTTTTAATACCTTTCCTTCCTCATCTCTGACAAAAAATTCTGCCCTCTGTCCTGCTGCCTTCAAATACAGTTCCAGCATTCCTTTTGCATTGATTTCTTCTTCCGCAAGCAGCGTATCGTTTTCTGTTATATGTGCGATTACCTGCAGCTTTCTCTTCTCTTTTCCACCGCAGATGCGCATCGAAAGATGATTTGCATGATTCTGATAGCAGACGATCCCCGCCTGTTCATTTTCCCGCTCCGCATCAAATTCCATGCATGCCGAAAATGTAAAATCATAATCTTTCTGCCGCAGCCCGAAATACTGCGCGTCCGTTTTCTCTGTAAGTTTCTGTTTTTTCAGATACATCCTGAGAAACCCTTTTCTCTCGATCAGTGAATATGTATTTTCATCCCTTCTCTGCAGCGACAGGAGTCTGTCATCTATTTTTTTCTGATCAAATGTAATAAAATCCGCGTGGGTCACTTCCTTTTCCAGGCGATACTCACCGATCGGAAGTTCTGTTTTCTCTGTCAGATGTCCAATCCCCGGATTGATGACGGGCCATCCGTCCTCCCATTCCACTTTTGCCAGAAAAGTTTCCCTGCCAATACTACAGTGTCCCTCACATGGCCTCGATGCAAGCATGACGACATACCAGTTTCCGTCTGCATCATCCACAAGATCTCCGTGTCCTGCATAGATCACCGGATAATCCCTGCCAAGATTGCGGTGCGTGAAAATTGGATTTCTCTTGCATCCACAGAACCATTCTCTTAACGACCTGCTTCTTGCGATACTGATGCTGTGTTCCGGTCCCGTACCGCCTTCTGCGATCATCAGATAATACCAGCCGTCTTTTTTGTAAAGGTGCGGTCCCTCCGGCCAGATACAATCTTTTAATGCACCTTTCCAGACCGCCGTCCCCGCACCTTTTAAGCACATTGCATGAAGATCCAGCTCCTCTATCCAGATCTCCCAGTCACCATTGTGTCTGACCCCGGACGGATTCGGTCTTGTCCCGACATAATAACATTTCCCATCTTCATCAAAAAAGAGGCTCGGATCAATCCCCTCCGCCGCATCTCCCAGATAATGTGGAACTGACCACGGCCCTTTGGGATCCTGTGCCGTTATCACAAAGTTTCCACCATGATCCACATTTGTTGTTATGATGTAATAAGTGCCCTCGTGGTAACGGATCGTCGGTGCAAAGATCCCCCGTGAGATCTCACTGCCGGACAGTGGAAGCTGTTCTTCCCTGTCCAACGCATTGCCGATCTGCTCCCAGTGCGCTAAATCCCTGCTATGAAACACAGGAATCCCCGGAAAATATGCAAAACTCGAATTTACCATATAATAATCTTCCCCCACCCTACAGATAGATGGGTCTGGATAAAAACCGGACAGAACCGGATTCTTTGCTATACTCATTTTATCGCTCCATTTCTACTATTCTAAAATCTTATTTTTCACACAAATTTCTCTGCTTTCCAGGCAGCCATGCCTTTTTTATTCCACATAGCCAAAACCAAGTATTGTAAATTTCTTTTCTTCCCCAGGTGTCATCTGAATCCTCACCTGATGCCATCCGCTTTCTTTTTCTTCCAGAAGAATGACCGGATTGCAGTGCGTCCAGCCGTTCACATGCGGATCTGCGGTCAGAACTTTGGTATCGTCCACAAACACATCTGCCCGTCCGGCGTCCACCGCTCCGGAATCTTTAAAGATGAGAAGCAGCGACCGGCAGTAGATATCCATCTGGAATGCATCTTCTGATCTGCCATTTGCCCCATCATACTGCCAATTGTACGGAAATTCAGGAACCGGCGTTAAACTGTCATCCATCTCCACACACTGTAATTCCTGATCTGTACCGGAAAATGCGCCACAGCAGATCTTCGCACGTTCATAGCCGTCTCTGCGGTCTAATAATTTCACTTGCGCAAATTCATCCCCATAAACCGGTTTTTCATGCATTCTTCTTAAAATATCAGGCTCACAGACTGCCCGGTCAATCAGATACATCAGACAGTCTGCCATGATTTTATGTCCCAGATTTGTCGGGTGAAACGCATCATAAAAGAACTGATTTTTTGAAACAACTCTGTCCTTTGTCTGCCGAAACTGCGGTGTCACGGCATCCCGGATGCTTACCATCGGGAGCTGATACCGCTCTCCCACCGGAGCAAGGCGTTCCTGTAAATTCCAGTCATTTGCAAAAACAGCAAACAATAACAGGACAGCCGGTGCATCCGGCATGGATAAAATTTTTGTTACAAGGCTCTCATAACACCTGCCCTTTGTCTCATCCCCCTCGTCATTTACTGCAAATTCCACGACTACCAGATCCGGCTTTTCTTTTCCATCCCGCAGGACATCCCTCTCAAAACGGATCATCCCAAGCTCCGACGGGGTTCCGCCCACTCCCGCTTTTATCAGTTTCACATTGTTATTTTTTCCGTATTTTCCGGCAAATGCCTTCCAGAACCGGTATGCGTAGCACTGTGTGTGAAGCGGAACTGCCCCGGCTCCCTGCGTGATGGATCCTCCTATATATGCTATGGTTACCGGCTCCCCAGCCCGCGCTTTTTCTACGACTCTTCTGATCCTGCCCGCATCTCCCATAGAAAGGAGTGACCGCTCTATCATTTCCTGATATCCGTGGGATTCCATATCCACCACGCGCTCTTCCTGCGGCTTTGGTACGAAAAATCCATCCTTTAAAAAGAAACGGACATTGACCCTTGCAGACTGTTCCGGCGTCTCAAAGACAAACCGGATCTGCCCCGGCACATCATCATCTGTTTTCCACTTTACCGTATCAAGCGTGATCCTGACTTCTGCGCCATCCCCACGCAGTTCTGTTTCTATGAGCGTTCCGCCGCCGTAGAGATCCTCTTTCCCGTACATCTGAAATACAAATGTGACCGGTTCTCTGCTATGTTCCATCTCCACGGATATACCGATGCTGTGCACCAGGCTTTTAAAGCCCTCCACCGTGCCAAGTTTCTTTAAAATTTCTTCATCACAGACCTCACCGGTCACTTCCGCACTGCTTTCAAGCCTTCCATCACTCTCGTAGATAAACTGGACTCCCCTGCCCTGATACTCCCCCTGCGTCTGGAGCGAGCCAAAGGTTTCTTTTTCTTTCATAATGTAAAAATAAGATCTGTCTTTTTCCGGATCTTTCGGTGCCACAGGTCCACTCATCTGTTCGTCCTCCTTGTCTCCGGCAGTCCAAGACCTGACTCCGGCAAATGCTTTCCCTTGCGCACAAACGTCAGTTTTTCCAGCAGAAATCCCGGTGTCCCCGCATAAATTCCAATTTCATTCTCTCCGCTCTGCAGCGTGACCTGCACACGGACAACGCGGATCTGATCCACCACCATTTTCGCCCATTCCGCACAGGACGGCTCGCCGGAACGGTATCCATCCGGAATCATCTCTATCTTTTGCGGTGCATTTCCATTGACGGCGCAGCCAAAATAGACACTGCCTCCCTGACAGACCGGATTTGCCGGAGCGGTATAGCAAATCATTTCGTATTCTCCCGCCTCCCTGACATAGATCTGATACGTCAGTTTTGGTGCCTGTCTGATCTGCTCTGCCATTTCAAAAAAAGTCTTTGTCTGCGGATATGCTTTCACACCAGATAACGTTTTTCCGTACTCCGGCAAAACATAAAATGCTCCCGCATCCGCCTTTTCATTGCAGATAAAGTGCTCTGCCTCGACAGAGAGCATCCCGTCTGTCTCATAAAATGCCTCCGCCGGACATCCCGGCAGATCTTTTTCCAGCAAAATTTTTACCGGTATCCTTCCACCCTCATAGCAAACCTCAAAATCATATGTCCTGTGGTCATTCTCCCAGTCTGTGATCTCATCTCTTTTTATCTGCACCGTGAGCACTTCCTCACGGTCTGTGACTCCCTGCATTTTTCCAGGCAGAACCCACGGACTTTTGCACTCGATATGATAAGGCACTTTTTCTTTCGAGCCGCCAAACAATAACAGGGAGGCTTCACTGACAGCCGGATCTAAAAACTGCCGCATCACGATCAATTTTTTCGTCCAGTCCCCGCCTGCCGTACAGACATCACCGCCCTCTGACATGGCAAAGATCCTCGGCTTATTTGCCGGTTCTATGAAGGTCATGAGCGGATACCTGCACTCCTCATCGTTCCAGTTCACAAAGCCGATGTGCTCTGAGAGTGCCATTCCATCCCATTTTCCATCCAGAAGCTGATGAAACCGTTCTGTGAGTAAACGGTCTTTTTCGATACATGCTTTTATTTTTTCTGCATAATCATTTGCACATACCGCTCCCATTTTTGCAAAAAATGAATTTTTTCCTGCATAAAGCTGCATATCAGATGCGTTTGCACTTCCCATTGCCGGGTAATATACCAGTTCCCAGAAAGCCGGCAGCATCTCTTCCGGCACAGAAGATAAAAGCTTTTCTGTCTCCGCTTCTAACCTTTCATTTTCCTTTTGTCTTTTGTCTGCCTCCCCAAAGTGCACCGGATGATAAGTATCTGCGCGCATCGCTTCCGGCTTGCAGTTATGATTCATTTTTGTATACTGCTGCATGATCCGATAAACTGCATCCTGCTGTGCCTCATAGAACCATCCGCCAAATTCACGTTTCACCCAGTACGCCAGATAGTCCTGCGGCGCATGAATCCTGTTGCTTCCCCATTTCTCATAATCATATGCGAGATCCATAAAGAAACTGAGCGGATACTCCTGAAATTTCAGATCACCGACATTGACGATCCAGATATCCCGCACACCAAAGTCATATGCCATCGTCATCTGATCCCAGATTTTAGGCAGATAAGAACTGTTCACCCACTCATAAGAGACCGGCGATCCGTGGTAATCAAAGTGATAATACATACCAAAGCCCCCGCGGTGGGAGCGCATTTCCTCCGTCGGAAGTGTCCGCATATTTCCATAGTTATCCTCGCAGAGCATCAGCGTCACACCGTCTAAGCCATCCCAGTCGTTAAGCCCAGGCGTTGTCTCATCCCCGTAATAATAAGCCTCCACTTCTTTATAAAGTGCGAGCATTTCCGGTTCATTCTCCCCGACACATTCCCGGATGAGTTTTCTCTGTTCTGTGATGATCTCTTTTAACAGGGAAATATTCTGCTCTAAGGATGCATCCTCCCCAAGCATCAGAGAATCTCTCTCCCCGCGCATGCCGATCGTGATGATATTTTCATATTTTCCACTGCGCAAAAGCCCGTCGCGCCAGTAACGGATCAGTCCCTCACGGTTAGTAAGATAGCTCCACTCATTTCCATAAACAGAATCCTCTCCACGCACCAGATCCCATTCTTCGCTGTGTCTTAAACATGGTTCATGGTGGGAATTGCTCATCACGATCCCGTAGCAGTCTGCAAGGCGGGCATTTTCCTCCCCCGGTCCATCCAGTGAAAAAGACGATGTCCACATTGCCGGCCACAGATAATTTCCTTTCAGCCGAAGCAGTGTCTCAAAGATCAGGTCATACATTTCTGCAGTAAATCCACCATAATGGGAAAATGTCCAGTTTCCGAACGCAGGCCATTCATCATTGATAAAAAACCCCCGGTATTTCACGGAGGGTTCTTTGCTCTGCATCGAGTCTTTTTCGGAAAAAATGATTTCTTTCTGCGGGGCAGGGACCACATCTGCAAAGTGGACAAACGGCGATACCCCCATAAGCTCTGAGATATGGAATAACCCATAGATTGTTCCCCGCTTGTCACTTCCTGCGATCAGCAGACTGCCATTTTTCAACACCTGAAACAGAAAACATTCCCGCTTTCCACACAGAGAGGAAAGTTCTATCCCTTCCTCTTCTGCGATCGCCTCTGACATCTCACTGTTTCCGAGCGTTGCCACATACCTGCGCCGGCTGCAACTCTCCCTGCCATTTTATGATCTTCGGGCGGACACCTGTGACCTGCTCCACATCCCCACAAACCTTTTCTGTGATTCTATAGACACCCTCAAATGTCCCATCCTCCATCACAAATGCCGCCGCTTTTTGATCCTTTACCAAAATTGCTTCCATACGAGCACTCCTAATAAATTCTATAATTGCCGCTCAGTGCCAGATATGCGAAGAAATACAGACAGTTGTCATAATATCTTCTGTCCCCGGTGCGAAGCGGTGTCTCCCAGAAACGGTGGACACAGAGAAATGCATTTTTCTGGTCTGAGGCAAGTGCCGCCTGCGCATTGACCGCAGTCATCGCAACCGGATGCAGTGCCTTTCCTTCCAGAATGGTTCCGTCGGTCAGGAAAATACCGTCCCTGTCTTTCTCCTGCACGGTATCACAGAAAAAATTCAAAAACCGGTCAACATTCTCACTCTCCCACTCATCCTTCGCAAACCACTCATAGTCAAGGGCAATGTTTGCGATCGTCCGGTAGGCATCACTGTAATACCAGTCATGTCTGCCTCCCCACTGGTCTAAAACAGGCTGATACGGTGTTCCGTCAAATTCTGCATATTCCGCACTAAGACCAGTGACCGGATGACATGCACGCTTTAAGTAATTA
>OBAO01001482.1_pt1 | contig 13361 bp, 8 predicted proteins | sample 1517541 | NCBI WGS metagenome assembly OBAO01 (sample SAMN04571698, study PRJEB22368) | human gut metagenome | biome: human gut; material: stool | host: Homo sapiens | place: Luxembourg | collected 2012-08-10
GTTGTGGTAACAGTTTTATCAATGCCACGTTGGTGCCGGAAGTCGGGATGAATACATTATCCATACTATGGTTCATCGCGCCTTTCAATGATTCCGGAGTAATATTTTCCCCTTTTAATTCGGTAAAAGGAATGCGTTTGGTTTTTAACTCCTCTTTCAGTCCTTTTATAAAATCCACTTTGTCTTTGTCACCATCTTCTGCATCCAGGAAGATAACATTGGCGGTTGTAAACTTGCGGGTAAAATGCTCGTAAACTTCCGAGTACAGATAAGATTGGGGAGTATTTATCTGATAGATGGCGGGATTGCTGAAAACTTCATTCCCTTTGGAGGTAAAAGGTACTACCAGCCGGATATTGTTTTTCTTGGCGAATTCCGCAACCGGTTTCACCTGGTCGGGATAAGCCGGGCCGAAGATAATATCCATGCTCTTCAATTCACTTCTATCCAGAATGTTCTTGATGGAAGAAGTATTGTTATGGGTATCGTATGAGTACAGGTCGATGGATACTCCTTTTTCCTTCAAGCTGTCTACTGCCATCAGGAAGCCTTCATAGTATTCCACCATACGTGTCTGTTCGTCACGGTTGCCCTTGCCGTCTGTCATGAATGGCAGCATTACGGCAGCTTTGATGGTAGATATTTTGCGTGCCTCCTTCTTGCTTTCATTAAACAGCTGGTCGTCCGTGGGGATTACGGCAGGCGTATTATCCACAGGCGTTTCAGTCTTTGTATCCTTAGGATATGGAATACAAAGGAACCTTCCTTTTTTCAGTTTTTCGGTACGCAGTTCAGGATTGGCGGCAATCAGTTCGGCTTCTGTGATGCCATACAGGCGGCTGATGCTGAATATCGTTTCCTTGCGTTCCACTTTATGCATATCCCTGCAATTGGGTTTCAGTGGGGTGGAAGTGGTGACCGGCTTGGTAGTCTGTGCGGCTTTCACCTCGTTCATGATTATCTCCTCGCTGTCCGTCACCTTGGCGGGAATTACGATAACCTGTCCGATACGGAAATTCTCCGCGCTCAGTCCGGGATTTGCCTGGCAGATGCGTTGTGCGGTTACTCCATAGCGTTGTGTCAGCTTGTACAAGGTTTCACCCGACTGGATGGTATGGAACATCTGCTGTTCCGTTCCGATGTTCTTTTGTGGAATCTTCAATGTTTCACCGGTTTTAATTTTCTGGTCGCTGCCGGGGTTCATTTTAACGATATCACCGGTAGTGACATTATACATGCTGGCTATGGAATAAAGACTTTGCCCTTTGGTGATGGTGTGCAGGAAATAGCCGGAAGACTGTGTTTGAGCCATCATTCCGGTGCTGCTGGCAGACAAGGCTGCGATAAGATATAATGCTCGAATAAATTTCATTTGCAGTGTGTTGATTAAACTGAGTGGCAAAAGTACAAAAAAAACTGTTTTATTCACATTATATAGAAAGAATAGAAAATATTATTAGGCTTTTTAATTAAATATTTCGTGGGGAAGCATTAATTTTGCAAAGATTACGCAGAGTAAGAAGATTATGAGTGAAGAAAAAGAATTGATTAATGTGTACGGCGCCCGTGTACATAACTTGAAAGATATAGATGTTGAAATTCCACGGAACAGCCTGACGGTGATAACCGGATTGAGCGGAAGCGGTAAATCGTCTTTGGCATTCGATACCATCTTTGCCGAAGGGCAGCGGAGATACATTGAGACCTTTTCCGCATACGCCCGTAACTTTCTGGGAGGGATGGAACGGCCGGACGTGGATAAGATTACAGGGCTCAGTCCGGTAATCTCCATCGAACAGAAAACGACCAATAAGAATCCTCGCTCTACCGTGGGGACTACGACAGAGATATACGATTATCTCCGTTTGCTCTATGCCCGTGCAGGAGTTGCTTATTCTTATCTTTCGGGAGAGAAAATGGTGAAATATACCGAGGAACAGATCATCGGCCTGATTCACCGGGATTATCAGGGTAAGAAGATATTTATGCTTGCCCCGTTGGTACGTACCCGTAAGGGACATTACAAAGAACTTTTCGAGCAAGTGCGCAAGAAAGGTTATCTGTATGTCCGCGTGGACGGCGAGGTGCGCGAGATTGTACACGGCATGAAGCTGGACCGTTATAAAAATCATGATATAGAAGTTGTGATAGATAAGTTGGTCGTATCGGAAAAGGATGACAAACGGCTGAAACAGAGCGTTGCCACTGCCATGCAGCAGGGTGAGGGGCTGATTATGATTTATGACGCCGATACCCGGGAGGTGCGCCATTACAGTAAGCGGTTGATGTGTCCTGTTACCGGACTGTCTTATAAAGAACCTGCTCCTCATAATTTTTCGTTTAACTCTCCGCAGGGAGCTTGCCCCCGTTGTAAGGGGCTGGGGTATGTGAATCTGATTGATGTGGACAAAGTGATTCCCGACAGGAATCTTTCCATTTACGAAGGAGCCATCGTGCCTTTGGGCAAATATAAAAATGCCATGATTTTCTGGCAGATAGAGGCGTTGCTTGAAAAATATGATTTTACGATCAAGACGCCGGTCAAGGATATGCCGGATGATGCGATAGACGAAATACTCTATGGCTCGGATGAGCGTATCAAGATAAAGAGCACCTTGATTCATACCTCTTCCGATTACTTTGTAACTTATGAAGGGATTGTGAAGTACATCCAGATGATGCAGGAGAAAGATGCGTCGGCCACTGCTCAGAAGTGGGCGGAACAGTTTGCCAAGACCGATGTTTGTCCCGAATGCAAGGGCGCGCGTCTGAACAAGGAGGCGTTGCATTTCCGTATCCATGACAAGAACATTTATGAACTGGCAAGCATGGATATTAACGAACTGTATGACTGGTTGCAACAGGTCGATTCTTTTTTGGAAGACAAGCAGCGCATGATTGCCGCCGAGATTTTGAAGGAGATCCGTACCCGTCTGAAGTTCCTGTTGGATGTGGGGCTGGATTATCTTTCGCTGAACCGTACCTCGGTCTCCCTTTCGGGAGGCGAGAGCCAGCGTATCCGTCTGGCAACCCAAATCGGTTCCCAGCTGGTGAACGTGCTTTATATTCTGGATGAACCGAGTATCGGATTGCACCAACGGGACAACCTCCGCCTGATCAACTCCTTGAAGAAGTTGCGTGACACAGGTAACTCTGTCATCGTGGTGGAACATGACAAGGATATGATGCTGGCAGCGGACTATGTGGTTGATATGGGACCGAAAGCCGGCCGTCTGGGAGGCGAGGTGGTGTTTCAGGGAACTCCGAAACAAATGCTTCAGACAGAAACACTTACCTCTAAATACTTGAACGGACAAATGAAGATAGAGATACCGGTCGAACGCCGCCCCGGCAACGGGAAATCCTTGTGGCTGAGAGGAGCGAAGGGAAACAACCTGAAGAATGTGGATGTGGAATTTCCTTTGGGAAAACTCATTTGCGTCACAGGAGTGTCCGGCAGTGGCAAGTCTACACTGATCAACGATACCTTGCAGCCCATCCTGTCACAGCATTTCTACCGTTCTTTGCAGGAACCTCTGCCTTACGACAGTGTGGAGGGACTGGAGTATATAGATAAGGTGGTGAATGTGGACCAGTCGCCGTTGGGCAGGACACCGCGTTCCAATCCGGCCACCTATACAGGAGTATTCTCGGATATCCGGAATCTGTTTGTCGGTCTGCCCGAAGCGAAGATCCGTGGCTATAAGCCGGGGCGTTTCTCGTTCAATGTAACCGGAGGACGCTGCGAGGCTTGCGGCGGTAACGGATACAAGACCATCGAAATGAATTTCCTGCCCGATGTGCTGGTGCCTTGCGAGGTTTGTCATGGCAAACGATACAACCGCGAGACGCTGGAAGTGCGCTATAAGGGTAAATCCATAGCCGATGTACTGGACATGACCATCAATCGTGCCGTAGAGTTCTTTGAGAATGTGCCTCAGATTCTGAATAAGATCAAAGTGCTGCAAGAGGTGGGACTGGGATACATTAAACTGGGACAGCCCTCCACCACTTTGTCGGGCGGAGAGAGCCAGCGTGTGAAACTGGCTACGGAACTGTCCAAACGTGATACCGGAAAAACGATGTATATTCTGGATGAACCCACTACCGGACTTCATTTCGAAGATATCCGTGTGCTGATGAATGTGCTGAACAAACTGGTGGAGAAAGGCAATACCGTTCTGGTTATCGAACATAACCTGGACGTGATCAAACTGGCGGATTACATCATCGATATGGGTCCCGAAGGCGGAAGGGGCGGAGGACAGGTGCTTGCTGCCGGAACTCCTGAGGAAGTGGCCGGAAGCAAGAAAGGATATACCCCGAAATTTATAAAAGAAGAATTGGAAAATTAACCGGCATACCAGCAATGAAAGAGAAAATAGCTAAAACCAACGTAGCCCGTCTGCTTGATAAGGCCAAGATAGCATACGAGCTTATTCCATACGAAGTAGACGAGAATGACCTCAGCGCTGTTCACGTTGCCGCCAGTTTGGGCGAGAACATAGAACAAGTCTTCAAGACTTTGGTGCTTCATGGGGATAAATCCGGATATTTTGTCTGTGTCATACCCGGCGAGCACGAGGTGGATTTAAAAATGGCGGCAAAAGTCTCAGGTAACAAGAAATGCGACCTGATTCCCATGAAAGAGCTGCTTCCCCTGACAGGATATATCCGGGGAGGATGTTCTCCCATCGGCATGAAAAAGCATTTCCCCACCTATATACACGAGACTTGCACCGCATTCCCGTACATTTATATCAGTGCCGGTATCCGCGGATTACAGATAAAAATAGCGGCCGATGACCTGATAAAAGAAACGAAAGCAGAGATTTGTTCCCTTTTCACCGAATAAATATGCCAAAAAGAGTCACATTTGTGGCTCTTTTTTTTTCAGATAGACTAAAAGTTATATCTTTGCAAAAAAAGAATACTAACTATTAATTAAATCTTTATCAACTATGTTTGAAGGACAGCCTAAAGGCTTATACGCATTAGCTCTCGCCAATACCGGCGAACGCTTTGGTTATTACACCATGCTTGCTATTTTCACTCTTTTCCTGCAAGCGAAATTCGGCTTTACAGCCGCCACGACGTCAACAATCTTTGCCAGTTTCCTGGCAGGAGTGTATTTCATGCCGCTTATCGGAGGTATCCTGGCCGATAAATTCGGTTATGGCAAGATGGTTACTACCGGTATCGTTATCATGTTTGCCGGTTATGTGCTGCTGGCTATCCCGATGGCAACCAATATCGGATTGTATTCCATGTTCGGCGCTCTTGCCCTGATTGCTTTGGGAACCGGACTTTTCAAGGGAAATCTGCAAGTAATGGTAGGTAATCTGTATGATGCTCCCGAGTATAGCGCGAAACGTGATACCGCTTTCAGTTTGTTCTATATGGCAATCAACATCGGTGCCCTGTTCGCTCCGACTGCCGCTACTGCCATGACCAACTATGTGTTGGGCAAAGCAGGTTTCAGCTATGTACCCCAGATACCTTCTTTGGCACACCAGTTCCTGGACGGTACGATAACGGCCGAAGGCGAGGCCACACTGACTGCCATGCAGACCGCACAGAATTTCACAGGAAGTATGGCCGATTTCTGTACTACCTATATTGATAAATTGTCAGAAGCCTATAACTATGGTTTTGGTGTGGCATGTATCTCATTGATTGCCTCTATGGCTATTTATGTTATTTTCCGTTCTACATTCAAACATGCCGATTACAACTCCAAGCAGGCTAAACCGGCCAATGTACACGAAGAAGAGCTGACTCCCGCACAGACCAAAGAACGCATCGTCGCTTTGTTGCTGGTATTCGCTGTGGTTATTTTCTTCTGGATGGCATTCCATCAGAACGGTCTTACCATGACCTTCTTCGCCCGTGACTACACGGCACATGAGGTAACCGGTCTGGATCGCCTTGGCTTCAGCGTATGGAATCTGGCTCTTCTTATTGTAACCGTTTATGCAGGTTTCTCACTGTTCCAGTCCAAGACAGGCAAGGGCAAATTGATTTCAGGCGTTATTGTTACCTTGGCTCTTGTGGTTTTAGGAGTCAATTATGGTACTATGGACCCTACATTGCCTATCCTTCCTCAGATTTTCCAACAGTTTAACCCCTTCTTCGTTGTCGCTCTGACTCCGGTATCACTGGCAGTATTCGGTTCATTGGCAAAGAAAGGAAAAGAACCATCAGCTCCGCGTAAAATCGGTATCGGTATGGTGATTGCCGCAGTAGGTTTCATGTTGCTGGCATTCGGCTCATTCGGTCTGCCTACTCCTGCTGAAGTAGAAGCCAATGGTATTGCCGAGAGCGCGTTGGTTTCACCCAACTGGCTGATCTCGACTTATCTGGTATTGACTTTTGCCGAATTGTTCCTGTCACCGATGGGTATCTCATTTGTTTCCAAGGTAGCTCCTCCCAAGTATAAAGGCGCTATGATGGGACTTTGGTTTGTGGCTACTGCTATTGGTAACTATCTGGTAGCTATCATCGGTTATTTGTGGGGTGATATGCAGTTGTGGATGGTATGGAGTGTATTGATTGTGTGCTGCTTGCTTTCCGCATTGTTCATCTTCTCTATCATGAAGAAACTGGAAAAGGTTGCGAAATAATTCCCGCCTATATTATATATGAAAAAGAAGCCCGCTTAACCAATCAGCGGGCTTCTCTTTTTTTATAAATTACAGAAGAAGGATACGAAAACAGGAACACTCATATCAATCAGTATTCCGTGGAATATGGCCAGGGGAATCATGTCTTTTCCCGAATAACGTGTGATGGATGGCAGCAATACATCCATCGAGTTCACTCCGGCAGCCGAGATAGGAGCCAGCTGTCCGAAATATTTCCGTATGAGCGGAGCACCGAGCAATGCCATCATCTCCCGGAAAATATTGGCCAGTAACGCAATGGTTCCCAATTCGGTGGCCAGTTGTAATCCGATAGACGGTTCTTTGAACTGTGTGATCAGAATGGAGGACAGTGAATAATAGGCAAAGCCGCTGCCCACCGCCATACAGTCGAATACACTCCATTGGCTTAATAGCAGACTGGCCAGTGCCGAGAAAAGCAAGGTTCCCGCAATGGTAGCCATCGGTACCAGGAGCATTTTCAGCCGTAAGCTTTTAATCAGTTCTTTCAATTTCTTATTGCTGCCTATGCTGATTCCTACTTGGAGCATCAGTGCATAAAGCACATACATGGAAACAGAGTGCATGTCATACTGGAAATTATTGACAGCTCCAATCATACATCCTGCACAAAAAAATGCGACAACAACCAAACTGCCTTTCATTGTTTGCCTCCTTTCTTAAAAAACAGATGAAATACCAGGAAAGAAGCTAGCATACTGCCCAAAATGCTTAATGTAGCCAATATAGCCGCCTGCCATCCGAATCTGCCTAAATTGTTAATGATTAAGCTGTTGGAGCCGATAGAGATTCCCAAAACAAACAACAGCAGGAAGATAGTGAGTGATGTACTCTTTTCTATTTTCTGTAAAAACTGCAAGTTGCGCAATACATATCCTATACCGATACCAACAAACATAATAGATATAATAGTAAACATAGCAATCAATTTTTATAGTAAAACATATACAACCCGACGGTTTCACCGAATGAGAACCATCATACAATATATCTTTCATCGGGCACGTGTGTGGGTAGGATGAAAGTTGGGTAATAAATTACGTGTGAGTGGAAATCTAAACAAATCCGCTGAACCAATGTACATGCACAATGAAGTGATTACACAGGGGGGTATTTCCCGATGTAAGGTGATGTATGCTGTATGTAGTCTGTAATTGGTTCATATCATTGATTCATTTGCGGTGCAAAGATAATCCTTTTATGTATATTTTCAAAATAAATATTCATAAATCTTCTTCTGTTACCTTTGGACGGATATAGCGTGTTTTTTAATTTAATCGGAGATTTTGAAATAAACTCTCGGTTTTTTATTCCCTTATTCATAAGATTTTTTGTAAAAGCGGTTTTGTCCGTTGGACACCATTGCCAAAACGATTTTTGAGCAAGCGTGTGCCGACTACCGCCTAACTGGAGAAAAAGGTACAGCCTCGTGCGCCTAGACGATGTTTAGACTGATGACGCAATGTCCCTTTCTTTTGTACTTATGCTAAAAGGTGCTTTTACGGGCTACCAAATGATATTTCTTTTTTTCGTTGTCCCCTTTTGCCGGAAGCGGGAAGAATGATTGTTGCCACTCGGTTGAACAAGGACACACGAAGGGACTTCATAGATTTCTTTCTAAGCGAGGCGGATCCGACCTATTGGAGAGAGATACTGAAACTGACAATCTAAAAACGACAGCGATATGAAAGGAACAGATCATTCCAAGAGAACGATACAGATGTATCTTGGAACGGCGTGCAGAGGAAGATGCGTTTTTTGCGAAGAACTATTACATGTATTCTCATATTCAGAAATTCGAAGAATTGACATAAATTGGTTAATTTTGCCATATCGAACCGAAGTGTATGGATATTTGGAGTAAGAAGAAGCGTTCCGCCGTCATGGCGAAAATCAAGGGCAAGGACACGAAACCGGAATGGATCGTGCGCCGTTACCTCTTCTCCCGTGGCTACCGTTACCGCAAAAATGTAAAGGGGCTGCCGGGAACTCCGGATATCGTATTGCGCAAATACGGCATCGTGATTTTTATTCACGGATGTTTTTGGCACGGGCATGAGGTGGACGGTACCATGCCCAAGACCAACCGCGAGTTTTGGAAAAATAAGATTGAAGGGAACAAGCTGAGGGACAAGCGTAACAAGGAGAAGTTACGTAAAATGGGTTGGTCGGTAATAACCGTGTGGGAGTGTCAGTTGAAATCTGCGGTGAGGCAGCAGACGTTGCTGGAGATAGAATATTACATCAACCATACGTATTTGGAACGATTCAGGTCGCGACCTTCCATGTTTTATGAAATACCGGAGGACAAAGATCCCCCCGGCGTGGTGACCGAGGGCGAAGCGGAATATGGGAAGAGGTGATTTATACTGAATAGATGGGGTTACTGTTTTGTTTTAATTTAACCATTTCGATGAATGAAGCCAATGTCTCAATTTCAGGTTGGAACTCTTTGTCAAATGATGTCCGGTAAGAGGCAGGGACAACAAGTTTAAGGTGTTCGTGCTTCATTTCCCGAAGCTGATTCTTGGAAATGCCTTGTTGCAGGGTAAACAAGTATTTGGTTTCGATGCGGTCTGCTTCGTTCAGAACTTGTCGCCAACGGTCTTTGCAGGTTGTTTTTGCTCCAAGAAATACCAATTTGTTAGCAGGAAACAGCATGTTATGGTAAGCTTCTCCGTTGGGAAACAGGAAATCGGGCTTTTTATTGTCTTCCGTCACGGCTTGTTCTTCGTATTCCAATTGTGCCGCCGTGAATATCGTTGCAAGGTGATGCTCCAAGGATTTGCCTGCGCGGGATTTGCGACGGTTGAGAATGATGTTTGAGAATTTGACCAATTCTTGACAGTTAGAAAAAGGCACACTGTAAATAGGTGCATAAACTTTCTCCTCGAAACAGCGGAATAGACTGTACTCCGTATCAATCCATTTTAATAATTGTTCATCGGGAAACTTGCAAATATGAAAGTCCGTGATATGATGAGCTTTGTTATATATGTCTCTGGCGAATTGAGCCATTTGCCGGGTTTCCGGAAAATCGGTGTATAAGGCAACAAGCTCTTGGATGCCGATTTCCAATTGCTTTTCCGGTGTACTTGCTTGTGTAACATCAATCAATTGATTTGTTTTCTCCGGAGAAAGGTTGAAATAGGCAAAGAAATCGTCAATGTCCTGATCTGTCTGCAAGACGAAACCATAATAATAATCTTCGCTCTGTTGGGCAATAATGAGCAAATCGCCTACATTGTCTTCCTCAAAAAAAGGAAAGCCTTTCCCAAAACGGGTTATTCGGTATTCATTACGTGTTCCTTGCCCATAATAGATAAAACGGCTGTCAGTTGTAAAATCATCTTGCCATTTGACCTTTACCATCTTGTCTTTGTTTTCACCTTTCACTCCCGGAGTGTCGAACAAAAGTGCCGCTGCGCATTTTGGTATATAGAAGCCTGCTTGATGTGAACCGTTCTTCCCAGTATCATTGGCTGTAATGAAACGGCAAAATGCATATTTGGCATTTTGTACTTTGACTATGGCACTATTTAGAATTTCACTCATAATAATCAATTATTTAACATGGCTTTTACTAATTGTTCTGAAACGGCTGTAATAAGAGGTACTACGACTGAATTCCCGCATTGCCTGTAAGCTTGTACATCAGAAACTTGGTTAAGGCGATATTCATCGGGATATCCCATTAGTCGGGCACATTCGCGAGGAGACAATCTGCGAGGATTCTTTCCTCCTGTTTGTGGAATAAGGATTTCGGAACCATCCTTATAGTAACGGGCACTTAAAGTACGGGAAATGCCATTCAGATCCACCATTCCGAAACCAAATCCATTTCCCTTGGCGCGATGCTTTTCTGCATAGTTTTGCAGATAGCTCCAAAGCTTATCACTCAACGTGTATTTTTCGTCAATATCAGGGTCTAGTATTTCTTTGATGCTTTGGGTTGATTGTTTCTGCTCGGGAAAGGCGAATTGCTCTTTTCCATGAAAGACATCTTGGTCAAAACCTACTATCATGATACGTTCCCGATGTTGTGGCACATAGGTTTGTCCGTCCATGACAAGGTAGTGGAGTGAATAACGCAATTCCTCTAATGTGCCCTTGATTACCTTGAACGTGTTGCCTTTGTCATGAGACATCAGGTTTTTCACATTCTCCAAAAAGAATGCTTTGGGACGGTGACGACTGATAATGTCTGCCACATCAAAAAATAACGTACCTTGTGTTTTATCCTTGAAGCCCGTTTCCCGTCCGAGACTTTTTTTCTTCGATACTCCGGCAATAGAAAATGGTTGACACGGAAAGCCGGCACATAGCACATCAAAATTCCGAGGGATATAGCTTTTGGTTATTTCTTTTGTAATGTCGCCAAAAGGCATTTCTCCAAAGTTTGCCAAGTAAGTCTTTTGGGCATATTTGTTCCATTCCGACGAGAATACACACTTGCCACCTTGCGCCTGCATGGCTAGGCGGAAACCTCCCATTCCGGCAAATAGGTCGATGAAAGTGAATTTTGGTTTTTTAGGATCAGGAAATGGTACGTTGAAGAAATCCGAGAACAGACCGTATGCGGTAGGATCTTCTGCGACTTTGGTCACATATTCATCCGTTATTTCTTCTTTCTTGCTCTCTTTTTTCTGCTCTAAAAACTCACGGATGGCGTATATCACTTCCCGCTTACTTTCTTTGCTTTCGATGCAGTCGTTGTTATGCAGATAATGGCTGAGTACAGCCAATTGATTTTCCCAACTGGTCTCTCCGTACACTTTTATGTTGTTTTGCTCGTCAATTTCCTCGGGGAAGTCGGCGAGCTTAATATCTTGTATGACTGTTTTTTTTGCGATCATTCAATTTGTGAATTAATTAATGAGGACAAAAGTACTGCTTTTTATCGAGAATAGCGAATAACAAGTTTTTAAAGATTCTGTATTTTATTCCTTTTTGTAGCGTTTGGTGTCGAGGATAAAGATTTTCATCAGTGACGTTTTTTTAATCCATGGGGTAACTATTATTTTCGGGCATGGTTACGAACAAGTAACGTAGCGGTGGCAGGATTTGGTTTCGGCGGGGATTGTAATGGCTTTACGAATAATCGGCAGTTCAACCGACACTATTGTAACTTAATTCTATCACTATATCTTTCTGTGTTTCACTTTTTTTCGTAACTTTGTCATCTATATAATAAACAAAAGGAATGGATTACACCGAACAGTTTATCCGGCTGAATTGCAGCTTGATGTCGGATTACAAAATGATGAAGCTGAATGCCGAAATGAAATGCATGGGAATAGGATTATATATTCAAATGATATTGTTCCTGCGAAGGCAACAGGAATACAAACACGATTTTAACGAACTGGATTTGTTGGCTGAACAATGGGGGGCTACAGTGGAAGATCTGCAGCATCTCATTAAAGACTTTAACTTGTTTGTCATAACGGAGGACGGATATTTCCGATGCCTGTATCTGGATGAGGTGATGGGTTATCAGAATAAGCTTTCGGAGCAACGTGCCGCCGCCGGTAGCAAAGGAGGAAGAAGCAGCAAGAAAAAGACTGTGCAGACAGCTGAAAAAGTAATCACTTCTACTGTCCTCACGGCAGCGGATAAAGAAGCGAATGACGATGCAGACAATAAGGAAAACAACACGGAAAACAATGCGGAAAACAGTGTAAAATGCATGAAAAACACGATTGAAAAAAGTGATGATGAAAATGTAACCGAAAATACACTGCAATGTATTGATAATGAATGCGTTAATAGGAGTTTGCAAGCAGGCTTTAAGCAAAACTTTATAAGAGAAGAAAAGAATAGAGAAGAGAAGAAAAACAACAGTAACAAAGAAAAAGAAATAACTGCTGTTGTTGCTGTTGTTGAACTCTTCAAAAATATGGGATTTGCACCTCGAAAGAAATGCTATCTCTATGAATTTTTCCCTGCCCGGATTCCGGTGGACACACCACGCACGATACCAGATTTGGATGAAAGAGGAATCGGGCCACCTGGAGAGAAATGCACATCGTATCGATTGCCGGAAGCTGTTTGAACCCTAAGCATCTACCGTTGGTCACGGAAGATAGGGATCTTTCACGTGTAAGATGCTATATCTTACAGCTGTAAGATTATAAATCTTTCACCTTCATCGCCTGGACATTGCAAAGGAGTTCAGCCGGTCTGTGCGTGGCGGGGTATAACCGCCTGCCGCTTGTTTTCACGAGTACCGTCTGGGGTATCTCAAGAGAATACTCAGCAGGGCAAACACCCCGATGGCGGCCGGATAGTACAAGTATTCGATGATGCTCAAAGGAGACAGGGAGGCCAGTTTGGCAGCAATCAGCATTTGTGCTCCGTAAGGGATGATTCCCTGGATGACACACGAGAACGTATCCAGAATGCTGGCGCTCTTGCGTTTGTCCACTTTGTAGCGGGTAGCGATATCGTTGGCAAGCGGTCCCACTGTGATGATGGCTATCGTATTGTTGGCTGTGCAGAAATTGGCGATACTCACCAAAGCCGCGATGCAAAGTTCGGCTCCGCGTTTGCTGTTGACGTGTTTGGTCAGTTTTTGGATGATATAGTCCACTCCGCCATTAAAACGGATCAGTTCCAGCATACCGCCTGCCATCAAGGTGATGATGATGAGCTCACCCATCCCGGTGATCCCTGTGCCCATGGAGCCGAGCCAGTCGA
>OBAO01001486.1_pt1 | contig 13334 bp, 15 predicted proteins | sample 1517541 | NCBI WGS metagenome assembly OBAO01 (sample SAMN04571698, study PRJEB22368) | human gut metagenome | biome: human gut; material: stool | host: Homo sapiens | place: Luxembourg | collected 2012-08-10
AGAAGTGTTCGTAAGTACCCGAAAAGTGCAGAAAATGAGACAAATAATGACCGCACGGGCAGGGATGTGTTCAAAACAGGGGGATTATGTAAGGGTGTGCATTGGTAGTATTTAGGTTGAAAAAAGTGTCTGAAAGTACCAGAAAAGTACAGAATGTGAGACAACTTATAACCCAGATCCGGCAGAAAGTGTTCCAGAAAGGAGCGTTTCCTGCCGTTATTATTTACTTGGAAAGGATGGTAACGATTATGAAACGATTTTATACAGCAGAATCCGTAACAGAAGGACATCCGGATAAGCTCTGCGACCTGATCGCAGACAGCATTCTGGACGCGTGTCTGAAAGAGGACGAAAATTCCAGAGTGGCCTGCGAGGTGCTGGCGACCAAAAGGAACATCATTGTGGCAGGAGAGATCACCAGCCGATTTGAGCCACAGGTGTTTGAAATCATCAAAAAGGTGCTGGAGAGTGCAGGCTATGAAGCAGAGGAAATCCACATGGATGCCCTCATCCACAAACAGAGTCCGGATATCGCCGGGGCAGTGGAGAGATCCAGAGAACGAAGGGCAGGGACTGTTTCTGTTCAGAGCGGACTTGCCAGCGGTGCCGGGGATCAGGGCATCATGATTGGTTACGCCTGCGATGAGACATCGCAGCTTATGCCGATGCCAGTGGTTCTGGCGAACCGCATTGTAAGGGAACTGTCTGCAAGCCGTAGAAGCGGATATATCACGGGAATCTTGCCAGATGGAAAGGCGCAGGTGACCGTGGAGTATGAAGATGACAGACCTGCCCGGCTGGATACCGTCATTGTGTCCTGCCAGCATGAAAAGGAAAAATCCCTTCGGAAGCTGGAGCATGAGATCCGGGAGAAAGTGTTACGCCCAGCCCTTCGGATGCTGCCGCCGGATGAGGATACCAAGATCCTGATTAATCCATCCGGCAGATTTGTGTGTGGAGGTCTGGATGCAGACACCGGACTGACCGGAAGGAAGCTGATGGTGGATACCTACGGTGGTCTGGTACCGCATGGCGGCGGTGCATTTTCAGGGAAGGACTGTTCCAAAGTTGACCGATCCGGGGCGTATATGGCCCGTTACATCGCCAAAAACATGGTGGCTGCCGGACTTGCCAGCCGATGTCAGGTGTCCCTTGCCTATGCCATCGGGGTTGCCCAGCCAGTCATGGTGCAGGTGGATACCTTTGGAACCGGAAAGATCTGTGCGGATGACTGCCTCGCCGCTGCGATTCCTCTGGTGTTTGGGCTTACCCCAAGCCAGATTAGTGACACCCTGCACCTGAAGCGGCCGATCTACCGACAGAGTGCCGTGTTCGGGCATTTTGGAAGAAAGGAATTCCCGTGGGAGAAAACGGATAAGGCAGAGCAGCTCCGGGATACCGTGATGTAATGCCGTGGATTCCGGAAGAAGAGATCAAACGGGCAAGGGAGATCACCGCCATTGAGTACCTGAAGAAATACCAGCCGAACCGCCTGAAAAAATCTTCAGCCAGAAATGAATGGGAGCTGATAGACCACGATAGCTTTAAAATCAACGAGCTCACCAGCCAGTGGCACTGGAAATCCAGAGATATCGGGGGAACCAGTGCCTTAAATTTCCTGATCCATGTAGATGGGTGTTCCTTTCTGGAGGCAGTGCAAATGCTGAAAGATGAGTATCCCACCTACATCCCTCCGCCTGTGGAGACAAAGCCCCAAAAGCCGTTTGTCTTGCCGCCAGCCAGCCCGGACTGCCGCAGGGTGTTCCGATATCTGAAAGAGCGGGGCATCAGCAGCGAGGTCTTACAGCAGTGTGTTCATCTGGGAATCCTGTATGAAAGCCTGCCCTATCACAATGCTGTGTTCGTAGGCAAGGACGAAAATCAGGTGGCAAGGTATGCTTTCCTGCGTGGGATTTACGATGCCAGCGGAAAGTCTTTTAAGATGGAACAGGCCGGAAGCGAAAAGGCATACGCTTTTTGTGTTCCGGCACAAACAGGATGCAGACGGGTTGCCGTTTATGAAGCCTGTGTGGATGTGCTGGCTCACATGACACTGGAACAGGGAAGCCGGGATAAGTACCGTCTGGAGCTTGGCGGGATCAGTGCACCAAAAGAAGGACAGAGCCAGCGGAGTATGAAAAAGCCGCAGGCACTGGAACATTTTCTGTCCCAGCACCAGGAGATTACCGAGATTGAAGTGTGTACCGACAATGACTTTGCCGGACGGTGGGCGTGTGAACATATCCGAAAAGCCTACGAGGGAAGCTATCGGATCATCGAGAACCTGCCGGAGATCAAAGGGGCAGACTGGGCAGACATGGCAAAGATGGTTGCCCGGACACCGGAGAAACGGCAGAGAAAGGAAGTGAGGTGATGCCTATCAAAGAAAAAATAGAAGTGGAAATGCTGTCCCCTCTGATGGCAGAGTTTATCCCGGACTATTCAGACATTGTGGATCTGGATGATGCGGAACCATTGGAAGGATCTGACCTGGTGCAGTATCAGCCATCCATAGCAGAAAAGGTTGACGAGATCAACCGGCTCGGTATGCTTGACAACCAGCCATGCAACCTGATTGATTATTTTGACCGAAACAAGGACATTAAGGAAAAAGTGGAACGCATTACAATGGCGGTAAAAGAACAGGATGGTGTTCTATATGGCTGTGCAAACCTGACACTCCGGGAGAATCTGACACCAGAGGAATACCGTGTGGTGGGGCAGTATCTGAGAGGCCAGTACAGCGATGGCTGGGGAGAAAGTCTGGAACAACGGGAGATCAAGGTAGACGGCGGTGAATTATACTTACATTTCTATGTCGGTGCCAGCTCGGATTTCCAGATACAGGTGAAAGCACCAGAAAACGAGATGCAGGAAAAGCAGCCGAAACCAAATCCGTCCCGTCCGAAGCTGAAGCTCTTAGGGCATGACGGAAATATTTTCTCAATACTTGGGGATGCCTCAAGATTGCTCAGATGTGCCGGGATGTCCGAACAGGCCAACGAGATGGCAGACCGTGTCCACAAGAGTGGCAATTATTATGAAGCACTGGGAATCATCAGCGAATATGTGGAAACCGAACTGTCGGATCACCGTGAACAGCGCAGAACACCGAGAAAAGAAGTACCAAAAAAAGAGGATACCTGCCGATGAGCAGTTCCATAGATAGAAGCACTTCCAGAGAAATCTGGGAAATAAGCAAGAGGAAGGATGATGCCTATGGGAAATACCCTGAAACTTGAAGATCTTTTAAAACCGGACTGTCTGCCGGATGAGTCTGCCGGAGGGGAGAACTGGCGTATCTTGCATGGGGATACCTTAAAGTTGGTAAAAGGATTCCAGCCGGGGATTTTTGATGCAGTCGTGACCGATCCGCCCTATGCGTCCGGGGGAACCAAGCAGAATGAACGCAACCGTACCACCAACCAGAAGTACAGCAGCATGAAAGCAGAGAATGCCCTTCCGGATTTTGATGGGGATAATAAAGACCAGCGTTCCTGGACCCACTGGATGGCAGAATGGCTGTACGATGTGCGGAAAGCCTGCAAGAGAGGGGCTCCGATCTGCCTCTTTATTGACTGGAGACAGTACCCGTCCATCACCGATGCCCTCCAGTGGGCAGGGTGGATCTGGAGAGGGACTGCCGTCTGGGACAAGGGGAACTCCCGTCCGCAGAAAGGCAGATTCCGCCAGCAGGCAGAATATATTGTATGGGGAAGCAATGGACCGATGCCGATCAACCGCCCGGTGTCCTGCCTTCCGGGTGTGTTTCGTTATGGAAATCCCCAGAACCGCATCCATGTGACGGAGAAGCCTCTCCAGCTGATGAAGGATGTCATCCAGATCTGTGAGCCGGGCGGCCTGATCTTAGACCCGTTTGCCGGAGCTGGTACTACCATCCTTGCGGCGGCAGAGTCGGGGTTTCAGGCAGTCGGCATTGAAGTGACCGATGCGTATTATAAGCTGGGAAGCGACCGTGTCCGCATTGCACTGGAAGCTGGGGAAGAAGCGGAAAACAAAGAACCACAGTAGCCGGATGTCTGGCAGACATCTGAAAAAGAGAAGAAAAGAATCCAGATGTCCACAAGACATCCACAGAGCGTAATGCTTTGTGGGTGTTTTTTTAGATCATGCCGGGCAGAGGAAACCTGTCCGGTCAGGAAAGGAGATGGTCGTATTGGAACAGGCACTTGCTTATGTCTGCTGTTCTGCAGAAGAGGGAAAGACCAAAGTACAGCGGTACTGTCGGAAGATCTACGAACTGGGATATGTGCCGATCTGCCCGCAGTACAGCTTTTCCCCATTCCTTGATGATGGGGATGCAGAAGATATGCAGGCCATGCGGAGAATGTCCCACCAGATCTTAAGGCGGTGCAGGATGGTGGTCGTCTGCGGAAAAGAGACCACCGGGACGATGAACACGGAGATCAGCATGGCTGACAGACTCCATATCATCTGTACCACGCTGGATGGGTTAAGCAAAATTAAAGAAAACGAATAATTCCGAAAAACGACAGGTTCAGAGGGGACGAAGCAAAATGCGACTGGTTTTGCAAGCATAGCGTTTGGATATCCAAACGCATTTTGGGGAGAACCCCAATCCCCCATACCGAGCCGTAAACAGACGAAAGGAGAACGAAAAAATGTTGGGATTTATACTTGGCACAATGACCGGAGGAGTAATGGGCGTTTTTGCAATGTGTCTTTTCATAGCTGGAAAGCGTGAGGATGAGGCACTGGAGCGGTGCCGGATGAAACCAAAGGAGATCATTGACCACGGCGTGTGCATCTGTTTTGTAAACAGCCAGGGAGAGGAACTGTTCCGTCTGGCAGACGGGGAAAGCCTTGTGCAGAATGCCCCAAATGGAGAGCGGAACGTATCCACCTGCCACTATCTGGATACCGATTCTGCTATGATTGATGGGAAAAAATGGAACCTCCTGGAATTCGCAAAAGAGATGGAAAAGAGAGGGATCATGTTCGCCCCGATGGAGCTGTGCCAGGTATCGGAAAGGGGGTGAGGCCCATATGAAGAAAAAGATCATTGCTGCAGCGGTAGCCATCGGCGTCCTGGCAGGTTTCCTGATCTGGAAAAATCGTGAAATGTAATGACGCAACCAATAACCCGTTGGAAAGCAGGTGAAGAGATGAGAAAAAGAAACCATGTGATACCAGTCCGCCTCAATGCAAAAGAGCTGCGTTTTCTGGAAGAGCAGGTAGAAAAAAGCGGCCTGTCCCGTGAGGAATACATCCGTTCCATTGTCATGGGTGGCGAAGTCCGGGCAAGACCCTGTGAGCATCATACGGAGCTTTTGCGGAAAATATCCGGTCTGTGCAACAACGCCAACCAGCTTGCCCATGTAGCCAACGGCTGTGGGATGGCCGGGGAAGAGAGTATCCGGGAAATGCTCCGCATGACGAAAGAGACATGGAGGCTGGTCAAAGAGGAATGGTAGCCGATGGCATACACCAGTATCATCCCGGTCAGCCGTCTGGACAATTCCATCACGTACATCCGAAACAAGGATAAGACCACCAAGAAAGGGCAGAGTGCCGGCTCTCTGGAAGAAGCCATCGATTACGCCATGAATCGGGACAAGACGGAGCGTTCCGTTTTTGAGGATGCCATCGGCTGCGTCTGTGAGACTGCCTATCAGGATATGGTAGCTACGAAGAAACGTTACCACAAGATGGACGGAGTACAGGGGTACCATCTGGTGCAGAGCTTTGTCAAAGGGGAAGTCACCCCGGAGCTTGCTCACCAGATCGGCATGGAACTGGCAGAAAGGCTCCTGCAGGGAAAATACGAAGCAGTCATCACCACCCATCTGAACACGGAGCATTACCACAACCACATTGTGTGTGCGCCCATAAGGGGCAGAGTAAATCCGCTTAGCAAGCGGCAGGCGTGAGGTTTCATGCCTGTGGTCAACGGCTAACCTGGATGGGGAAACCCAAAGGGGACAATAGCACGACCGTAACGCTGTGAGTTGGCAAGTTGTCATGCCACGACTGAGCAGCAAGACCAAAGTTCATATGAGGATAAAGCCTACACTGGTTGAACGGCAGTCCGAGGGACATTTGTGGTGGTCGCAGCGGAAGACAGCTATATCCGCTGCGCTGTGCATCTCCGCCAGAAAAGATGACTGGCAGGAGCGAAACCGATGTGCAGCCCGTATGTATCAGCATAAAAGGACGAAAACCGTATCCGACAATGAACACAGCTTTTTACTCTGTTACTAAATGGGGATTGCCTAAGTTGGAATGCTCGCAAGAGCTATGGGTGCAGGCCCTGAAAATCCAATATGGCAACGGAGCCGCCGTAGTAGTCCGAGCGTGTTAATGGCACGCACATGGCGAAGGGCGGCAGTTCATTCGATTCAATGCAAAAGAAAGGAAGGTGCGTGAGGCACTATGAGAAATCCAGAAAATGTATTGAACAGTCTGCAAGAGCATTCAGCTCAATCCGGCTATGTCTATGACAGATTGTACCGCAATCTGTTCAACCGGGAATTTTTCTTACAGGCGTATCAAAATATCTATGCCAGTCAGGGAAACATGACCGCAGGCACAGACGGGAAAACCATTGACGCAATGAGCCTTGAAAGAGTTGACAGGCTTATTGCAGCCCTGAAAGACGAATCTTACCAGCCCAAGCCGTCCAGACGGACATATATTCCCAAAAAGAATGGAAAACTCCGTCCTCTGGGCATCCCGTCCATTGACGACAAGCTGGTACAGGAAGTTGTCCGTATGCTGTTGGAATCCATCTATGAAAACAGCTTTGAGGACACCTCCCACGGCTTTCGACCCAATAAAAGCTGTCACACAGCCTTGAGAATGATTCAAAATCGCTTTACACGGTGCAAATGGTTTGTGGAGGGAGACATTAAAGGCTTCTTTGACAATATCGACCATAATGTCATGATTGGCATCCTCCGCAAGAGAATCAAAGATGAACGCTTCCTGCGCCTTATCCGTAAATTTCTTAATGCGGGATATATGGAAGATAACCAAGTGCATCAAAGCTACAGCGGCACGCCACAGGGCGGCATCATTAGTCCTATTCTCGCCAATATCTATCTCGACCAGTTCGACAAATATATGGCAGAGTTTAAGAAACGGTTTGACCGTGGGAACAAGCGAGCCGTCAATGTGGAATACCGCAAGCTGAGCGATAAGAGAATCCGACTCAAAAGAAAGCTGGCAAAGGCAAAAACTGAGGAAGAAAAGCAGTCCTTACTGGAAAGCATCTGGGAACTGGACAAGGTTCACAAGTCCATCCCCTGTAAAGACCCTATGGACGAAAACTTCCGCAGACTGCAATATGTCCGCTACGCTGATGACTTTCTTATCGGTATCATCGGAGCCAAAGAGGATGCACAGGCTGTGAAACAGGAAATCGGCACATATATCGCCGGACAGTTGAAATTGGAACTGTCGGACGAAAAGACGCTGGTAACCAAAGCGACAGACCGGGCAAAATTCTTAGGATTTGAAATCAGGGTTACACCGCAGAGCAATCACACCAAGAAAACCAAAAGTGGTTCTACGGCCAGAAATTACAGCGGCCATGTCATGCTGGAAGTCCCAACTTCCGCCATTCAGAAGAAGCTGCTGGAACTGGGAGCCATGAGAATCGATGTTCGCAATGGAACAGAGATTTGGCAGCCCACCCATCGCGGAAAACTTGTCGGGCGAACGGACCTGAGTATTCTTGACCAGTACAACGGCGAGATACGAGGATTCTGTAACTATTATGCGATTGCAAACAATCGCTCCAAGCTACACAAGTTCCGCTATATCATGGAGTACAGCTTTTACAAAACTCTGGCCTGTAAATACCGCACAACAAAGCGCAAAATCATTGTTCAGTATCGTATCGGCAAAGACATCGGTGTGAAATTTCAGGACAAACATGGCAAGGAGCGTATTCGACTACTGTGGCAAGGCAGTCTTGCCAGAGACCCCTATCCTCTGGGAAAAGAAGCGGATATTATCCATAAGCCAAAAGGCATTCTGAAGAAGCCCAGTCTTGGCGCACGATTGAAAGCAAATCGGTGTGAATGGTGTGGAAAAGAAACTTCAGTGTTGGTGATGCACCAGGTAAGAACGCTGAAAGAGCTGGATGAAAGTCAACCGTGGGCAGCTTTTATGAAAAAGATTAACCGGAAAACACTGGTAGTCTGTGAAAGCTGTCACACTAAAATACACAGTGCAGACTGTGAATGAATGGAGAGCCGGATACAGCGAGAGTTGTAAGTCCGGTTCGGGGGCGAGTGTCCGGAAACCTACCGCAGCAATGCGGCAAGGCGCTGGGTACTTAGCCTACTTAATTCCGTGAGCATGGAAGATGGGAAAAAGTACCACAGCAACAGCAGGAGCTACTACGAGGATGTGCGGAAAGCTTCGGATGCCTTATGCCTGAAATACGGCTTATCCGTCATCGAACCGAAAAACGGCAAAGGGAAATCCTACGCCCAGTGGATGGCAGAACAGGACGGAAAGCCGACCTGGAGAACTTCGATCCGTCTGGACATCCGGGATGCGGTGGCAGAGAGCTTCACATGGAAACAGTTTCTGGAACAGATGAAGCAGAGGGGATACCAGTGGAAGCTGAACCGAAAGTACATTGCATTAAAAGCACCGGGGATGGAACGGTATATCCGTCTGCGGAGCCTTGGAAAGCATTACTCGGAAGAGAGCATCCGCCAGTGGATCTTGCAGCCAAAAAGCAGGATACCTGTTGGAAAAGAAAAAACTTCCCAACCCCCGAAAAAGAAGTTAAAGGGGATACAGGCCCTGTATTATTCCTATCTGTATCAGATGGGTGTCCTAAAGCAGAAGCCGAAAAGGATCTCCCCAGTGCTCCGGGCAGATATCCGAAAACTGGATGCCAGGATTGAGCAGATGGAATTCCTCCAGAAGCACCAGATCACTACCCGTGAAGAGCTGATGGCATACCGAACCCCGTTGGAAGAGCAGGTACAGGCACTCATAAAAGAACGGAGGCGGCTCTACCGGAGCGAACCGGACAGTGACAGAATCAGTCAGATCACCGAAGAACTGAAGCCACTTCGGAAGGATATCCGTATCTGTGTGCGGATCGAACAGCAGTCCAAAGAAATGGAAGAGCGGATGCATCTGGCAGAGCAGATCCACAGACAGGCAGAACAGGAAGAAGAACAGACGGAGAAAACCAGACAACCGAGAACAGAAAGCAGGTGAATGATATGAATTATGGAGGCGATGCGGCGGACCAGATCGTCCGGTATTCCCTGGACGGCGTGGACCACGGGCTCAGGCTTTCGGGTACGCTGGCAAAGCATCTGGCGGTATTTGTTGCCGCCGTATTAAAAGACCAGAAGAAAACGAGGGGCAAGACCAGAATGGTGCGGATGTTAAAGGAGAACAAGCCATTGAAGTTCTTCACTGTGCCATCTGACCGCCTGCGTGAATTCTGCAGTGAGGGCAGGAAACGAGGACTGCTCTATGTGATCATCCAGGATAAAAAGAACCCGGAGATGAGCGAGGTCATGGTCTTTGCCGATGATGCAGCCAAAGTCAACCGTGTCATGGATAAGATGAACCTTGATTTTGTAAGGAGCGAAGTCGGGGAAGCTGTCCATGAGGTAACCGCCGGAATGGAAGCACCGGAAACCGAAGCAGTACAGGAAACTGTGCAGATGCCGGAGGGCGAGGTGCAGTTTGAAATCAGCGATCTGGACGAAGCATTCCAGGTCGGTGACATGGACTTTTCTGAAGCGGAAAAGAACCAGAATCATCCCGAAAAGGAGTTTTCCGAACCGGAAAATTTTATCCCGGTGCAGGAAGAGGGGGAAGAGAATCTGTCCGGCTCTTCCTTGCACAGCAGAAATATTTCTACCGGGCAGGAAAAAGGGACTGATGCAGGGCAGAGGGAACAGGAGCGTCCCAGTGTCCGCCGGGAGCTGGAGAACATCAAACGGGAGAAAGCAGAGGAATCCCAGAAGCGGAGCCGGGAAAAGAACCGTGGACCAAGGAAAACGCAGAAGAAAGCAAGAAAGAAACGAAAGGTGAAAGCGAGGTAGGAGATGGATCTGACAAAATTTTTAGGGCAGGACTCGCAGGAGCAGTCCGCCCAGCGGTTATCGAAAGAAGAATATGCCGCACAGAAAAAGCAGGAGAGGGAAGAAATCTGGGGTATGATCGATGGAAAGGCACAGGAGGTCTTCCAGAATGGGGACTCCTTAAAAGGATTCCTTGATTTTATGGGACAGTGCAAGCCGCAGAGGACAGACAACCTGTTCCTGCTTTATGCACAGAATCCGGAGATCCGGCAGGTCAAGACCTTTGAAAAATGGAAGGAAGAAGGCAAGGTAGTCAAGACCGGAAGCAAGGGATACAACTTCATTGTCGGACAGGAATATGAAAAGGACGGTGTCATCCAGCAGGGGTACTCCATCCAGAAAGCCTATGACATCAGCCAGATCCGTACCAAGCAGCCGGAAGAGGCAGAGCCAAAGCCGATGGACCAGCTGATGGAAGCACTGCTGACCGACAGCGAGGTACGGATTCAGATCGCAGACAATCTGCCGGATAAGGTACAGGCACAGTACATCCCGAACAAGCGGACAATCTATGTCCGAAATGGCATGAGCGAAAATGCAACGTTCCATTCCATCAGCCGGGAGCTGGCTTGTGCATCCCTTGACCATCACGATGGAAGCTACAGCCGGGCAGGGGTATCGGCACAGGCCTATTGTGCGGCGTATGTGACAGCACAGAAATACGGCGTGGATGTCTCCGGTTTTTCCTTTGACAAGGTATGCCAGATGCAGGCATTCGGACAGAAAGATCCGAAAGAACTCCGCTCCTTTATCCAGGATGTAAAGAGTGCAGCCTATTCCATTGGCAAGCAGGTAGACCGCAACCTTGGCAAAAGCGAGCAGGAATTTATGACCGATGAATTTGCCATCCCGGAGGAAAAAACGGAGAAACCTGCCAAGAGTAAAAAGTCTCCGGAACGCTGATAAAAAAGGGCTTTTCCGGCTCTTTTGCAGTAGCTTTCCGGGAGGAAGTGTGGTATGTTGTGGTTGAGAAAAAAGAGGAAAAAAGGAGGCTCGCCTATGACAAGAATGCGATATGTAAAGATGGACCGGATCATGAACCACATGCTGATCCATGCACTCCGGGAAGTGTTCCGGCAGGAAAAAGAACAGGGGCTTCCGGTGGATACCACACGGGATCTGGTTCTGAAGCTGGCAGAGCAGGAAGAGGGAAAGCTCTACCTGACAGAAGCCGAACACAGCAAATCCGTGGAAGCCTTAAACCAGCTCCGGGACACATACCTGAAAAACGGACGCTATTCCGATGGGATCGACAGCGTCCTGTTAAAGATCATGAAATCCAGATACCGCCCATACCGTGGAAGGGGAAGATGAAGAAAGGATGTGGTACAAATATACAGAAATATGACACAAGAAAGAATAGAAGCCATGCGGAGAAGATATCCGCCGGGAACCGAGGTCACGCTTAACAGCATGGAGGGGGAGAGCCACATGCCACCCGGCTTAAAAGGTAAGGTGGATATGGTAGACGATGCAGGGCAGATCCACGTAAACTGGGAGAATGGAAGCAGCCTTGCCCTCGTTCCGGGAGTGGACAGCTTCCACATTACGGACCTGCCAAGAGCAGAGAGGCCCAAACAGCAGCCATCCCGGTAACAAACAGCCGGAAGTCAGACTGGGTGATTTGGCTTGCCGGACTGCCTGTCATCTGGTGGGTAGCAATCCTGCTTGCGGATGCCATCCAGCCGGGCAGGAATCTTTTCGAGCTGATGGAGGTTCTCACAGAAAAGCTGAACCATCCCTTCCAGTTTCATTATACGGAATACACCATCAAGTCGATGCTGGTCTGCACGTTACTTTACGCAGCCGGGATCGGCATTTTTTATTCCAGTCAGAAGAACTACCGCAGAGGGGAAGAACATGGCTCTGCCAAATGGGGCGATGCCCGGCAGATCTGTAAGAAATATAGCCAGAAGCCGTACTCCCAGAACATCCTGCTGACACAGAACTTCCGCATTAGCCTTGACACCCACAAGCACCGCAGATGTCTCAACATTCTCGTAGTGGGAGGCTCCGGTGCAGGAAAATCCAGAGGCTTTGCCCTGCCAAACATCATGCAGTGCTGCTGTTCGATGGTCATCACCGATCCGAAAGCCGAACTGCTCCGAAAGACAGGCGGTCTGCTGGAAAAGAAAGGATATGAGGTGCGTGTCTTTGACCTCATCAATCCCGACACATCTTTTTGCTACAATCCATTCGAGTATGTCCACGATGACAAAGACGTGCTCCGTCTTATTTCCAATCTGATACAAAACACCACACCCAAAGGTTCCCAGTCCTCCGATCCGTTCTGGGAGAAGAGCGAGACCGCACTGCTTCAGGCACTGATGCTGTATCTGCTCCACGAAGCTCCGCCGGAAGAACAGAACTTCGCCATGATCATGGAGATGTTAGGTTCTGCCCAGGTAAAAGAAGAGGACGAGGACTACGAATCCCCTCTGGACATTTTGTTTGATCGTCTGGAGATGCGGGACCCGGACAGCATTGCCGTGAAGCAGTACCACATCTACAAGCAGGCGGCAGGAAAGACCGCCAAGTCCATCCTGATCAGTGTCGGTGTCCGTCTGGCAGCTTTTAACCTGCCGCAGATCGCCAAGCTGACCAATACCGATGAGCTGGATCTTTCCAGCATGGGCGAGAAGAAAGTAGCCCTTTTCTGCTGTATCCCGGATGCGGATACCTCTTTGAATTATCTGGTAGGCATGATCTACAGCCAGCTTTTCCAGACTCTTTATTACATGGCAGACCGTGTGCATGGCGGTGCCCTTCCGGTTCCGGTCAACTGCATCATGGATGAGTTTCCAAACGTATCCTTGCCAAACGAGTTTGAGAAGATCCTGGCAACCTGCCGATCCCGTTCCATTTACTGTAGCATCATCATCCAGAACATGAGCCAGCTAAAAGCTCTGTTCAAGGATTCGTGGGAGAGTCTGGTGGGCAACTGCGATGAGTTTTTATACCTGGGCGGCAACGAAAAAGAGACACACAAATATGTATCGGAATTATTGGGAAAAGAGACCATTGACACAAATACCTACGGCCAGACCAAGGGGAAATCCGGCAGCTACTCCACCAACTTCCAGCAGAGCGGAAGGGAGCTTCTGCAGCCGGATGAAGTCCGTATGCTGGACAACCAGAATGCCCTTTTGTTTATCCGTGGGGAGCGGCCTATACTGGATGCCAAGTATGACCTGATGAAGCATCCCAACATCCGGTATACCGAGG
>OBAO01001488.1_pt1 | contig 13325 bp, 10 predicted proteins | sample 1517541 | NCBI WGS metagenome assembly OBAO01 (sample SAMN04571698, study PRJEB22368) | human gut metagenome | biome: human gut; material: stool | host: Homo sapiens | place: Luxembourg | collected 2012-08-10
ATCCCGCGAAGCGTGTTGTTGTGAACACTAACTTTTTGGTTTGAATATACTCTCGATTTCCTGCTGTGTTTAAGCCTGGATTTCTGAAAGTCTGTCCAGTCCGGCTCTGGTATGGCGGATAAAAATATCTCTGACCGCCTGGATCTCGCCAAGACCTTTCAGAGTACATTTGACAGAATATCCCTCTTTTTCCAGAATACTTTTCCAGGAATCATCGTCCTCTCCGGACATATCATTGGTAGCATGATCACCTGCGACGATCATAAAAGGTGCCAGATGAACATGAGCCGGATGCAGATTTTTTAATTTATCCAGAAAGCTTTCAATGGAGAAATCCCCTTCAACCGTTCCCATATGCATATTGGAATAGCCGAAATGCTTAAACAGTTCGTCCATCTCAGGATAAAGTTCATTGGCAACATGCTCTGTTCCATGTCCCATAAATAAGAGAATTTCATCAGAATCAGGGTGATATTCCTGTGCCATAGCCTGACAGACCTCTTCTTTGTCCTGTTTTGTAACCATCAGAGAATCACAGATAATGACAGAATCGAAATCCTTTTTATGTGCAAGAACTTTTTCTTTCATAGCATCACTCTCAAATCCGGTGATCACATAGGTTGGCTGTACAATTACATTTCGAATTCCGTCCGCTTTCAGCTGGGTCATTGCCTCATCAATATCCATAATGTGGATTCCGTCCCGCTTCCGGAGTTTGGCGCGGATACGGGGACTTGTCCATGCACGGTATAACGGATATTCCCCAAATGCATGATGCAGGTCAGATTCAATCTGTTCAATTGTTTTCTTTCGTGTTTCTTCATAACTTGTACCGAAGCTGATAACAAGAATTGCTGTTTTTTCAGTTACCCCCATTTTAAATCTCCTTATAATAAGTATATTGGCATTTACCACAACTGCCACTGACAGGTTTTCCGCAAAACAGATGTAGTAGCGGTAAAAGGTAATTGACTGCGCACTCATATAAAAAAGATGTCATGATAATAGACATTGTTTTTTATTATACAGGGAGTTATAGGGAAACACAAGTAAAAGCTAAGATTTTGACGTCTGAGTATCTCTGTATGCAGATGGAGTGACATTCATTTTTTTCTTGAAGCTTGTGCTGAAATAATATTGATTGGCGTAACCGCATTTCATACTGATTTCCTTCAGAGTCATGTTTGTGGCTGTAAGATAACGGCAGGCGGCGTTGATTCGCTGAGTAGTCACTGATACTCACGCCCTGTTTCTTTTTAAAGAGGGCACTCAGATAAGCCGGGCTGACATTGGCTTCGCTGGCGATATCGTTCAGGCACAGAGTATTGCTGGCATAGTTTTCGTCAATATATGAAGTTACAGATTCGCATAATTTCTGGTGATAATCATTCAGAGAAGAATCCAGTTTCCGGCAGAGAAGGCGGCAGAGTTCGTTGAGCCAGCCGCATAGTTCTTCTGTGGTATGAAATTCTTCCAGATGATTGTATACATACAGGATCTTTGCTTCCAGATCATGGGTATCCAGGTTTAGTTCATAGAAAAACTTCAGAATCCTTCCAAGCAGAGAGTAGATCTGGATAAATGCGAAACTTTTGGTGCGGAAGTTCTCAGTAAGCCATCTGGAGAAATCCTGAAACCAGGAGTCAATTGCAGAAACATCCTTTTTACACAGAAGGCGGATTAATTCCTCCTCTCTGGAATCGGAGAAATCAGTGGCAGATAAGTCATGTCCAAGAGCCTCACGTCCGTCAAATACGTTCTGGTGTGGGAAAAAGAAACGATAATCCAGTGCATGAACTGCACTTTCATAAGAACGGTTCAGATCCCACAGATCCTGTACAATGGCACCGATTCCGGCATTCAGAACCAGTCCCTGTGAATTGCAGTTATCTACAAGTGCAGAAATGATTTTATAGGTAAGCTGGCGAAAATTTCCGGACTGGCAGCCGCTTTGTCCGATCACACACAGATAACCATCAATATCCTGCAGGGGATAAATATAATTTAATTCTGAGGTTTGTTCTGTGATCAGATCACGAAGATTCAGCAGTTCCATCTGAAATTTCTCAATGCCATAGGAATCCCTGAGAGACTGTGCATTTTCCAGTTCAAGAATCACTACGTTATAAAAATCATAATCCAGTTTAAGGTTCAGGTAGTTCAGATAAGGTTTGAGACGATAGGAAGCCTCCTGCCTGGAACGGTGAGTGATATCACGGAAAAATTTTTCGATAAGCAAAGGCCTGCTCTGTTTAAGCAACTGCAGATTTTTCTGCTCACGTTCCATCAGGGCAAAAGCATTTTTTACTTTCTGGATCAGATATGCGTAATCCAGAGGTTTTTCAATATAATCCAATGCACCAAGAAGCAGAGCGCGTCTTGCATATTCAAATTTATCATAGGCACTGATCAGTATGATTTTTACCATTGGATTAATATCCAGTGCTTGCCTGCTCATTGAAATTCCGTCCAGATCCGGCATTTCAATATCTGAGATGATCAAATCTACAGGTTCTTTTTTCATAGCGTCTATCGCAGAGGTTCCGTTGTAGCAGATATGTACGATTTCTGCGTTCAGAACTTCCCAGTCTATGTTCTTTTCAATTCCTTCTGCTGACAGATAATTGTCATCTACAATCATTATTTTCCTCATCTGTATCCTCCATTTGTTGAAATTCAATTGTGACATAGGTACCGTTTCCGGGATGGCTGTCAATACGCACAGAGCCGTTACCGTACAAAGGATTGGAAATGCGGGCGCTTACATTTGAAATTCCAAAATGTTTTTCGTAATTTATGACTTTGTTGTCTATGGCATATCGGAGCTGTTCCAGTGTCTCCGGAGACATTCCGGCTCCATTGTCTTCAATGGATATCACTACGGTATCATCACCGTAGAGTACCTGAATGGAAATAAAAACTTCAGGTGTATCGGCTGAAAGACCGTGCAGGATAGAATTCTCCAGGAATGGCTGTAATGTAAATTTGCAGATCGTGAAATTTTCTATTCCGTCTTCGGCATTGATCTCCCAGTTAAGATTATCTTTATGGCAGAGTTTCTCCATTTCCAGATACAGGCGGGCAATTTCCAGTTCGTCTTTGATCGGTATCAGTTCTTTTGATTTTCTCAGCGTCAGTCGGTAAAAGGCAGTCAGATTTGTCAGCATCTGATCTGCAATATCCAATTTGCCAAGTGCCTGGCAGGTTCGGATGGTTCCAAGGATATTGTAGAGAAAATGTGGATTGATCTGTGATTGTAATAACTGATATTTCAGCCGTTCTTCATTAATGGAGAGACTGACAATTGATTTCAGATTCTGGGCAATTGTGTGCTGCATATCTTCAAAGGTAATCCCCAGATTGTCTATTTCATCATAATTGGAAGCATCGGCCGGATGCGGGAGTGTGATGATGGAAAGGTGCTCCGGATCATGTCCGAGATGAAAGGATTCCATGGCATAGGACAGTGCGGCAATTCTGCTTGTCAGTTTCCTGGAAAAAAGGATTACAATAAAAATAGTCAGCGGCAGAGAAATAATTACAGTGATCAACAGTGTTTTGATCAGTACCTGTGTATTGCTTTTGATATAGTTTTCCGGGATTTCCGTAATATGCAGCCAACCGTTATCCAGAGTGCGGCAGTTATAGTAGATGTCATTGTCTTTAAAGAAGGAATTGGTATTTTCCAGAAACATCTGTTTTATTGAATCTGAAATCCAGGTCTGATTACGGGAAGAATCACTGTGAGCTGCAATTTGTCCCTGTGGTGTCAGAATGTAACTGGAAATTGCGGTATCAGAAGCAGAAGTCTGAAGATACCGGGAAAATTCATCGCAGTCAAGTGCAATACAATAAGCATATTCGAGAACATTGCTGGATTTGTCCTGAAGAGCACGAAAACACAGCAGTGTATTTGCGCTTCTTTTGGAAGCAGATATAACTCTGGGTAAGGTGGTATTTTTCTTTAACAGCCACAGGGAAGAAGAACCTATGGAATGTAATTCAGATTCGCTGATTCCATAATTGAAAAGTTTATCTGTGGAAAAGAAATATATACCCTCATCAGCTCCGGTTTGTTCCGGTTTTAAAAAAACATATATATGAAAGAAATCAAATGTAGATTTATATAATGAAATATTGCTTCTCATGGATGTTAATGCCTGCATGGTGCCAACCTGATCTGGGGAAGAGTGTTCAAAAGCGTACATCTGATACTGGATGGTGTCAGCAACGTTTTCGGTCTGGTTCAGACGGCTGTTAAGCTGAAAAATAAGCTGTTCATCAGACATCAATGCAGAGTTTGTGATTCGGTCTCTGGCAAGATTATAGGAAACATGGTAACTGACCAGTGCAACAAGTGTCAGAGGAAGCAGGGTTGCAACCAGAAAGGCAATCAGGAGTTTTGCCTGAAATGAGGAAAATCTGGAAGGAATCCATTTATGATAATTTATTTTTTTCAAGTTGAGTTTCATTACACATAATACTCCTTATATGAATAGGTTTGATTTTATCAGGTATCTTTTTGAAGATTGCCATATTATACAGCAATTCTGTAAAGATGCAACACAGTGTTCATCTGCTATCTGTATTATAAAAAATCAGAATGAAAAAAACAATAGAACGAAAAATAATATAAATCAATCAAAAGAAATTGTATTTAGTAAAAAGAGTGTTTTTGTTATTCTTTAATTACCAAATAACACAGAACAGTTGATGCGAGAGAACTGTTCGGAAAAGGAGAGAATATGAGGAAAAAAGTGTTAAGTGCAGTTTTAGCTGCAACAATGGTGGCAGGAATGATGGGGAATGTTGTAAGTGTATCAGCAGAGGAGAAATATGATCTTACTTTATACAGCGTTAACACTACTGACCCGGATTTTGATGACTGGCTTGCAAATGTAGAGGAGGCAACGGGTTTAAATATCAATGTTATTGCAGCTCCGACAGATACAGACACACGTCAGCAGAAGATTACAACGATTCTTTCTACAGGAGATTCTTCCGTAGACATTGTCGAAATCAACGATGAAATGAGTGCTGCATTCAAGAATTCCGGATGGCTGGAAGGTCTGAATGACACGGTTATGACAGATGATATCATTGATCAGTTTGCGCAGGGGTATATTCAGGATATGATCACAGATAAGGATGGAAATATTGTAGGAGTTCCGGGATATACAGGATATCTTGCATTTTGGGTAAATCAGGAAATTATGGATGAGGTGGGAATCGAATCCATTGATACAAAAGAAGATTTCATGAAATACATGGAAGCAGTTTCAAAAGATGGACGTTTCGGATACGGCGGTTCCTGGGAAAAGACATATGCATCTAATGAAATTGCACAGTTTGTAAATATGTTTGGCGGTGACTACTTCGACTGGACAAAAGAAGAAAATAAAGAAGCAATTCAGTTCCTTCATGATCTGGTTGCCAACAAAGAAACACCTGTTGATCAGATCGCAGATAAATATGATCAGATGAATCCAAAAATCAATGATGGCAAATACGGATGCTGGTTTATGTGGGGCTTAGGTACGGATTATGCAAAGGCAGATATGCTGGGAGCTGACAAGATCCACATGGCAATGGTACCTGATTTCAGCGGCAATGGAGAGCGAGCAATCTTTACAGATTCCTGGAACTATGTGCTGAACAGTGCATCCAAAAACAAAGATGCAGCCATTAAATTCCTGCAGTATATGGCAGATGAAGGTGGAATGGAAGCATCCTATAAAGCATTTGACAGATATCCTGCAAGAAAGGATGTTGCAGAAAAAGTTGTTCCGGATACTGATCCTGCAAAAGAAATGTACAGCCAGTATGCAGAAGAGTGCAACGTACAGGGACGTCCGCTGGTAGCACAGACAATGGAGTTCATCAGTGATATGGGAACTATCTTCCAGTCCTGCATGAAAGATGAGATCACAGTAGATGAGTTCTGTAAAAAAGCACAGGAAGTCGTTGATACATATCAGTAAAAACGGTATTCGTTTAAAGTCTTTTGAAATACTGACACATAAAAACTGACATAATAAATGAAGGTATAAAGCAGAAAAATCTGCTTTATACCTGTGCTTAAAGATATGAAGGAGGGAGTACCTGTGACAATCAGTAAAAAATCAATGAAATGGATTCCGTGGCTGTTGGTGTTACCTGTGGTTATTATTCGTGGATTTACGACTTTGTATCCGATTTTAATGACAGTTAGAAATAGTTTTTTTGATATTAAAATTCTGTCCGGAATTAATGAATTCTGTGGAATTCAGAATTACCTGAAAATTTTTTCAGATCCCAAAGTGCTTACATCTATACGTTTTACAGTGATTTTTGTAGTAGTATCAATGATATTCCATGTAATATTAGGCGTAGGTCTTGCTCTGATATTAAATATGAAATTTAAGGGACGTCGTTTTCTTCGTACGATTGTACTGATTCCCTGGGCAATGCCGGCAGTTGTTGTAGGTATGGCTGCAAAATGGGCATTTAATAATGATTATGGTCTGATCAATGACTTTATCAGATTGTTTGTCCATGGATACCAGAATAGCTGGCTGATCAATACAGGATCTGCAAGAGCTGCTGTAATTGCCGTGGATCTGTGGAAAGATCTTCCGTTCTTTGCGATTCTTGTATTATCCGGTCTGCAGTTTATTTCGGGTGATATCTATGAAGCCGCAAAAGTAGACGGTGCAAATGGAATCCAGTGTTTCTTCAGAATTACATTACCGTTGATACTGAAAAATGTACTGACTTTATCTATTCCATTTACTTTATGGAGACTGACAACCTTTGATATTGTATATTCTATGACTTCAGGTGGTCCTGGAGAAGATACGGCACTGATCGCATACAGAATCACGACAGAGGCGTTTACAAATCTGAATGTCGGTTATGCATCTGCACTGGCAATGTTACTGTTTGTTGTAATGGCAGTATTCAGCTGGCTGAATATACGTGTTATGAACAAGATTGATAACTAAAGGAGGAAATACCATGAAAAAAGATTCAAGAAAATATAACATATATCATGGTGTAATGGCAGGTGGAAGATGGGTACTGTTTGCAATTGTCTCATTTATTATCCTGTTTCCGGTATACTGGATTTTTATTTCCTCTATTACACCTTCCGGAGAATTATTCAAAACACCGATTGATTATCTGCCGGATCATCCGACACTGGAAAGCTATAAGTTTCTGATCGAGAACGTAGGACTTTTATCAAAAGTGGGAAATACAGTATTGATCGTAGGTCTTACACTGGTTATCAGTACTGTACTCTGTGCAATGGCTGCATACGGATTCTCACGTTTCACTACAAAAGGAATCAATATTGCTTTTGCATTTATTATTGCAACTATGTTAATTCCTGAAGTTGTTACAGCAAGACCATTATATGAGTTCATGCAGAAAGTAAAATTATATGATACATATCCCGGACTGATTTTGCTTTATATCAGTACTGTTATCCCATTTACGGTTCTGATTCTGAGAAACTTTGTGGGGGAAATCCCTATTTCACTGGAAGAGGCAGCAGCGATTGACGGTGCAACTTTTTCACAGAGACTTTTTACAATCGTATTGCCTCTTATGAAACCTGCAATCGCAACTGTATGTATTATCAACTTTATTACCTGCCTGAATAACTTCTTCACACCGTTGTTTTATTCAAATGGTATTCAGGTTCTTTCCGTTTCCATTGTACAGCTTCCACTGCGTGACAACATGTATGGAGTTCCGTGGGATCTGGTAAGTGCAATGGGATGGATTATTCTTTTACCGATTATTATTTTTGTTGCAGTCTTTGAAAAACAGATCATGGATGGTATAATGGCAGGAGGAGTAAAAGCCTGATTATCTGAATGCTAAGAATATTGGAGGAAAACATTATGTATCAGTCATTTAAAGGTGGACTTGGTGGAATTGCTCTGGCAAAACATGGAAGAAGCCGTGCAATCAATGCAGAGAATCCACATGGAGAAAAAGGTAAAGGTGGAATGGCAGCGAGCCATCTGGGACCGTCCAGAAAAGGAAGTCCCTGCCTGAATGATATTGAGCCAGGTGCAACTGTAACTCTTGCAGAGATGGAAGGTCCTGGTGAGATCAATCATATCTGGATCACAGTGGATAATAAGACAACCGATGCAGATTGTTTTGTATTGAGAGATCTGGTCATCCGTATGTACTGGGATGATGAGGAAACACCATCTGTGGAAAGTCCTCTCGGAGATTTCTTTTGCTGTGGTTTTGGAAGAGAGTGTATTGTAAATTCTGTCCCAATGGCAGTGGTGCCAAGCAGAGGATTTAACTGTTACTTCCCGATGCCGTTTAAGAAAAAAGCAAAAATTACTCTGGAAAATCAGCATGCAAATAAAATTCCGGCATTTTTCTATCAGGTAGATTACTGTCTGTATGATGAGCTTCCGGATGATATTACTTATTTCCATGCACAGTGGAGGCGAGAGCGACTGACAGAGAAGCAGAAAGATTATACAATCCTTGACGGAGTAAAAGGAAAAGGTCATTATGTAGGAACTTATATTGCACTTACCACACTGGAACGTTACTGGTGGGGCGAAGGTGAAATGAAATTCTATATTGACGGTGATGATGAATATCCCACAATCTGCGGAACCGGAACAGAAGATTATTTTGGAGGCTCCTGGAGTTTTGCAAAGCAGGTGGACGGAAAGACTGTGGAACAAAATTATAATACACCATATCTGGGCTACCCATACTATTCTGCTCATGATGAGCTGATCCATAATTTCTATCATAATGATGACTGTCCGCCGATGAGAGGTTTCTATCGCTGGCATATTCAGGATCCGATTTGTTTTGATGAGGATCTGCGTGTGACCATTCAGCAGATTGGAGTAGGTTACAGAGGATTATTTGAACGTCAGGATGATGTGGCAAGCGTGGCTTACTGGTATCAGACACACCCACATGCACCGTTTGCACCATTGATGTCAAAAGAGGACAGATGGCCAAGATAAAAAACAGAGGTGAAATGCTTGAAAAAAAGTGTTGTAATTTTCATAACTGCAGTATGTTTGCTTATTACAGGATGTGGAGATACGGGGAGCTTATCTAAGCTCCCCTCATCGTCGTTTCACGAAGACAAACAAAAGCTGACAATCATGCATATTGATGCAGATAATAAAAGATTTCAGGATTTTATCGAGGAAACAGAAAAAAAACTTGATATGGAAATCACTGTGGAAAAATGTCCGTCCAATGCGGATAATCGGCAGGCAAAAATATCCACGATCCTGGCTTCGGGGGACAAAAATATTGATTTGATTTCCGTGAATGATGAGATGATTTCTGAGTTTAAGCATAAGGGATATCTGGAACCACTGGAAAAAAACGTTATGACAGAAGAAGTAAGAGACAGCTTTCCGCAGAAGTATCTGGAAAGCATTTGTGAAGAGAATGGACATATATATTCTGTCCCTTTTCAGATGGATATTATGATGTTCTGGGTAAATCAGGAGTTGCTGAAACAGGCAGGACTCGATGAGATAAAGAATACCGGTGATTTTGATATTCTGCAGAAGAGTTTGAAAAATCCGGATCAGTACGCTTATGGAGATGCATGGGAAAATACACATGTTTATAACAGTCTTTCGCAATTTGTGAATTTCTGGGGTGGCGATTATTTCGACTGGACTGATCCGAAAACCAAAGATGCAGCCAGATATATGAAAAGTATGCTGGATGAGAAAAATACATCGCCTGCACAGTTTGTAGATCAGTATGAGCAGATGGAAGAGAAATTTATCAGGGGAAAATATGGATGTGTTTTTATGTATACGAGTGCTCTGGGTACATTTCTTGATGCTGATGTATATGGGAAAAATAAAATACATATGGCACCGCTTCCCGTGCTTCATAAGAAAAAAGCCACTAATATTGCAACCTGGCAGTATGTTTTGAACAATGCTTCAGAAAATAAAGATGCAGCTGTCAGATTTCTTCAGTATGCAGCCGGTTATGAAGGCAGTACTGAATATGCAAAAATAATGAAAAGTTATCCTGCCAGAGTGGATGTGATCGAAAATGAGGATATTGATCTGGAAGGAATAGATATGATACGGAAATATCTCCGGGAATATACATTGAATGCACGTCCGTTATGTGAAAATTCCATGGGTGCTGTCTCAGATATGGGAAAACTGTTTCAGGGATATGTTCTTGGGCAATGTGAAGAGGACAGTTTCTTTGAGCAGGCACAAAATTGTATAAATACTTACTATTAAAAAGGCATCTTCGGATGTCCTTTTTAGTTGCGGATTTTTGATGCCGGATTTATAATAACAATAACAATGACAACAGGAGGCAGCTTCATGCAGAATCAACAACCATCAACTTTAAAGGAAATACGTGTCCATGGTACGCAGGACTTTCCCTGTGCATTTTACCAGACAGGAACAAGGATAAAAGGGAATATGGTGAAACACCACTGGCATGAAGAAGTAGAACTGCTTTATTTTTCGGGTGGAGAGTTCTGTCTGGAAGTAAATATGGAACGTTTCAACATTTCAGAGGAATGTTTTTATTTTATTAATCCCGGGGAACTTCACAGTATTTCTGTTGAAAAAAACGGCGGCTGTGTGGAAAATGCGGTGGTTTTTCATATGGATATGCTAAGCTCTGCATATGCTTTGGATCAGATTCAGACGAATCTGATCCAGCCGGTACAAAATGGCAGTATCCAGTTTCCGAGATGTCTGCGAAAGAATGAACCGGCATTTGAACCGGTAAGAAAATCTTATGAAGAAATCCGTAATGTATTTGGAGGAGATTCTTTCCGGGAGAATTATTATGACGGCGAGGCGGTTACGGATGATATCACCCGACAGTTGTTTATCAAATCAGCGCTGCTTCGGATTCTGGCAGTTCTGTCTGCGAATAATCTGTTTGAGGTAACGGAGAAGAATCATGACCACAGGATTGAGACGATCAAGACAACACTGACTTACATACAGGAGAATTACAAAGAGAAAATTTATATACGTGACCTTGCAGGACTGATCGGGATGAATGAGCAGTATTTCTGCAGATTTTTCAAGAAGGTGATTGGGCGTTCGCCTATGGAATATGTGAATGAGTACAGGATAAAAAAGGCTATTCATTATTTGAAGGAGTCTGACCTTACAGTTACGGAAATTTGTCTGGAATGCGGATATAATAATCTGGGAAATTTCCTGAGAGAGTTCAGGAAATATACATCAACAACACCACTGCAGTACCGCAGACATTCATTAAAAGAAACACAGTAAATAAGAATACCGGTAATATAAAAAAGTCAAAATTTTGTATTTTTTTATCAAAAAAAGATAAGACAGAAGCCTTGGATTCTGATATAATTGCCGTAAATGAAAAAGAGACCTTAGGCGCTAAAGGTAAGAGGTATAATACTGGGTACAAAGCAGACAATAGCGCCGGTTAATAAAAAACACAGGAGGATTTTTACAATGGTAAAGAAATGGTGGAATGAAAAGGTTGCTTATCAGATTTACCCGAAGAGTTTTTATGATACCAATGGAGATGGAATTGGAGATCTGAGAGGTGTTATTGAGAAGCTTGACTATCTGAAAGATCTGGGAGTTGATATTATCTGGCTTTCCCCCTGCTACCGCTCTCCGTTAGCTGATCAGGGATATGATATTTCAGATTATTATGATATTGATCCTCGCTTCGGAACCATGGCAGATATGGATGAACTGATTGCTGAGGCTAAGAAGAGAGATATGTACATTCTGATGGATCTTGTTGTAAACCATTGTTCTGATGAACATGAATGGTTTAAAAAAGCATGTGAGGATCCGGATGGTAAATATGGTAATTTCTTCTATCTGCGTGACAAGAAAGAAGGAGAACTTCCAACTAACTGGCGTTCTTATTTCGGCGGACCTGTATGGGAAGATCTTCCAGGAACAAATAAACAGTATCTGCATGTTTTCCATAAGAAACAGCCCGATCTGAACTGGGAGAACCCGGAAGTAAGGGAAGAAGTTTATAAGAATATCAACTGGTGGCTGGATAAAGGTCTTGGTGGATTCCGTATTGATGCGATTATCAATATCAAGAAAGCACTTCCGATGCATGACTATGAGCCGGATCGTGAAGACGGTCTTTGCAGTATCAGGAAGATGCTGAAAGAAGCAAAGGGAATCGGCGACTTCCTTGGCGAGATGAGAGACCGTACCTTTAAAAAATACGATGCATTCTCTGTCGGTGAAGTTTTCGATGAGAAGGATGAAGAGATTCCGGATTTCATCGGCGATAATGGATATTTCTCCAGTATGTTTGACTTCGAAGAGACTATCTGGGGGGCATCTGACAAGGGATGGTATGACTGCAAACAGATTACTCCGGATGCCTACAAGAAATGTTGCTTTACAACACAGAGAAAAATTGGTGATATCGGATTTGTTTCCAATATTATTGAAAATCATGATGAGCCTCGTGGTGTCAGCAGATATATCCCGGAAGGTGACTGCTGTGACGCAAGTAAGAAGATGCTTGGCGGTCTGAACTTTATGCTTCGCGGACTTCCTTTTATCTATCAGGGACAGGAACTTGGTATGGAGAATGTGAAGTTTGAATCTATTGATCAGGTAGATGATATTTCCAGTCTGGATGAGTACAAGGTAGCTCTGGAAGCAGGATGTACACCTGAGGAAGCGCTGAAAGCTGTTTCCAGATTCAGCCGCGATAATGCCAGAACACCGATGCAGTGGACAGATGGTGAGAATGCAGGATTTACGACAGGTAAACCATGGCTGAAGGTCAATGCGAATTATACAAAGATCAATGCAGAGAGCCAGATGAATGATCCGGAATCTGTGAGAAGTTTCTATAAGAAACTTATCGCACTGCGTAAGGATCCGGAATACAAAGAGACTGTTGTTTACGGAGAACTGGAACCTGTATGGGAAGATGTACATAATCTGATGGCATACTATCGTAAAGGGGATAAGACTCTTCTTGTAGTTGGTAATTACCAGAAAGAGCCACAGACCATTGAACTTGCAGGAGAGTGCAGGAAGGTTCTGATCAATAACTATGACAATGTAGCTATGGATGGAAATAAGATTGAACTGCAGGGTTATCAGTTCCTTGTTATTGAAATGTAATAAGGAAAATGAGATAGTTAAAAAGCAATATAAAATTGAAAGAATGATGGAGAGCATGGAGCAATCTATGCTCTCTGTTTTTGTTTTTGAAATCTAATGTAGCAGTGAATTGATTCTTATTTGGTACATAGATATAGAGAAAAAAGAACGAAAATCCAGAAAAGCATTTTGAAAGAG
>OBAO01001500.1_pt1 | contig 13203 bp, 10 predicted proteins | sample 1517541 | NCBI WGS metagenome assembly OBAO01 (sample SAMN04571698, study PRJEB22368) | human gut metagenome | biome: human gut; material: stool | host: Homo sapiens | place: Luxembourg | collected 2012-08-10
GCTGGGCATTACGACAGGAACGTGCAGTGCAGCGGCGGCACAGGCAGCAGCGATGCAGCTTCTGCTTGGCGTAGAAAGCCATGGGGTAACCTTGCGTACACCAAAGGGGATGACGGTTTCCGTTCCGGTGTATCTGCTTGAATCAGACAGCCGGAAGGCGAGCTATAAGGTAGTAAAGGATAGTGGTGATGATCCGGATGTGACGAATGGTACAGATGTGTGCGTGACAGTGGAGTTTGTGAAGCAGTGTGTGCGTGAGCAGGCAGATGGAAGTGCGGAACTGGATGGAAGTGTGGAATCCTGTATTCGGAGCAACAGCCATGGAAGCCAAGACAGCTCCTGCTCATTTACCAGCGAATCATTTCCGTATCTGACATTAGATGGAGGAATCGGCATCGGGCGTGTCACGAAAGAAGGCCTGGAACAGGCAGTCGGACAGGCGGCAATTAATCGTGTACCGCGGCAGATGATATTTGCGGCGGTGGCAGATGTGTGCGAGAAAGCAAATGTCAGTGAGCCATTGCACATCACGGTTTGGATGCCAGAGGGCGAGGCTCTGGCGAAGCGCACATTTAACCCGAAGCTTGGCATCGAGGGCGGACTGTCGGTGCTAGGAACAAGCGGAATCTTAGAGCCGATGAGTGAGCAGGCGATTGTGGCAACGATCGAGACGGAGATCCGGCAGTTGCATGCGGTCGGCGAAGAGAAAATATTAGTCACACCGGGAAACTATGGACAGGCGTATGCGTCTGAATATTTGAAACTTGATCTGACAAAGAGCGTCAAGTCAAGCAATTATATCGGTGATACGATTGACCTTGCAATCTCATATGGCATGAAGGATTTCTTGCTGGTTGGAAATATCGGAAAGCTGGTGAAGCTGGCGGCAGGAATTTTCAACACACATTCCAAGGTGGCAGATGGACGAGGAGAAATCTTCGCGGTGCATGCAGCGATGGCGGGCGCCGAAGCGAAGGTGGTACAGGAAATCTACGACTGTATCAATACCGATCGGATGTTGGATGTGTTGGAACGAGAAGGCTTGCGGGAAGTGGTGATGCAGAGTATCCTTGCGGCGATCGAGAAGCATGTCGCAGGCAGAGTCGGCGATACGATGCGGTTTGGAGTTATTGTATTTTCGGAGAAGTATGGATATCTGGGGCAGACGAGTGATGCGGAAAGAGAGTTAAATAAATGGTACATTTTGTAGGAGCGGGTCCCGGTGCGTGTGATCTGATCACTGTGCGGGGCATGAATCGAATCAAGGAAGCGGACGTGATTATCTATGCGGGTTCGCTTGTAAATCCAGGGCTGCTTTCCTATGCAAAGGCGGATTGCAAGATCTATAACAGTGCGCATATGACACTCGATGCGGTTGTGGATGTGATGCGGGAAGCAGAGGCAGCAGGTAAAGGGACGGTGCGCCTGCATACGGGAGATCCGTCGGTGTATGGGGCAATCCGCGAGCAGATGGATCTGCTGGATGAATATGGAATTGCATATGATGTGTGCCCGGGGGTGAGTGCGGTGTTCGGTGCCGCGGCGTCGCTGGCGTGTGAGTATACGCTGCCTGATGTGACGCAGACCTTGATTCTGACAAGAGCAGAAGGGAAAACGCCAGTGCCGGAGAAGGAAAATCTGCGGAGTCTGGCGGCACATCGCGCCAGTCTAGTGTTGTATCTGTCGTCCGGGCTTGCAAGAAAGGTACGGCAGGAGCTTTTGATCGGTGGATATGCAGAGGATACGCCGGTTGCTGTCGTGTATAAGGCAACGTGGCCGGAAGAGAAAATCATCCGCACGACACTGGCAAAGCTTCCGGAAGATATGGAAGCTGCGGGAATTACGAAGACGGCACTGATCATCGTATCTCCGGCACTTGGAAGTATCTATGAGAAATCAAAGCTCTATGACGCAGCATTTGCAACGGAATACCGCGGTGCGACGGAGATTGCCCTTCCGGCAGGGATCCGCCGCGTGCTGCTTATCACATGCAGTGTGCGTGGGTATGCAACAATGCAAAAATTGGCGAAGAAGCTGGAAAATATTTCCGGTGCAGAAATTATTGCGAAGGTAAAATGCGAGGCGCTTCCAGAGGTTTCAATGAAGGAAACAGTGAAGGCATGTGTTGACGAATATTTTGAACAGGTGGACGCTATCGTGTTCGTAACAGCAAGTGGAATCGCGGTACGGAGTGTAGCGGAACACCTGACACACAAATCCAAAGATCCAGCAATCGTGTGCATGGACGAATGCAGCAAACACGTGATATCGTTGGTGAGCGGGCATGCCGGCGGGGCAAATGCACTCACACAGATGCTGGCGGATGTGATGTGGGCAACACCGGTTATTACGACGGCGACGGACGTGGAAGGACAGTTTTCTATCGATGATTATGCGCGGGAACATAATTTAGTTGTGACGGACTGGGCGAAGGCGAAGGCAATCAGCGCAGAGGTGCTGGCGACCGGGGCGAAGCCTGTGTGGGTGGATGAAGCAGAGGTTTCGCAGGAAGAAGAGAAGAACGCATGCGAGATATGTAAAGAGCAGAAATCAACCGGTATTGATGTGGGTAAGATAGAAAATGATGGATGCGAGAATGAAATAGGTGTTCAAAAATTGCAGATAGGTTCGCATCAGGTTGTTATAACCCCGCAAGATGTTTCCGTGGATGCGCAAACGTTACAGCTTATTCCACGTTGTATTGTAGCTGGCGTCGGGTGTAAGAAGGGGATACCTGTGGATAAAATCGAGCATGCGGTGCAGGATGCATTTGCGAAAGCAGGCTTGCGGATGGAAGCGTTATGTGCGGTGGCGAGCATTGATTTGAAGAAGGAAGAGGCTGGATTGCTTGAATTCTGCGAGACGCGGAAAGTGCCATTTGAGACATATACGGCAGAAGAATTGCAGGCGGTGTCGGGGACGTTTTCCGCATCCGAGTTCGTGACAGGCGTGACAGGCGTGGATAATGTTTGTGAGCGCAGTGCAGTGAAATATGCAAGCGAGCATGGCGCGAATGATGGAGAGCTGTTGCTTCGCAAGCAGGCGCAGGATGGCGTGACGGTAGCACTGGCGTATGTGGGTGTAGCGAGTGGAAAGTAAGCAGAAAAACCCACGCGGTGGGTTTGGAAGTCGAAAAACAAGCGAAAAAACCCAAACCGGAAGCTATAACATAGAAATATAGAGCAATAACGGAGAGAAATATGAGCGCAGATAGTAAGAAGGAATTGTATATTGTCGGGCTTGGCCCCGGCGCGAGACAGAAGATGACGCAGGAAGCAATCGACGTCGTGGAAGCCTGCGAAGTGATTGCGGGATATAAGGTGTACATTGATTTGCTGAAGCCGTATTACCCGGATAAGGAATATCTGGTAAATGGTATGCGGCAGGAAGTAGAACGCTGCCGTCTGGCGCTCGAGACGGCAAACGGCGGCAAGCGAACGGCGCTTGTCTGCAGTGGAGATGCCGGCGTGTATGGCATGGCGGGCATCACGCTGGAACTGGCAGTAGAATTTCCGGAGGTGGATGTCCATGTGATTCCGGGGGTAACGGCTGCACTTTCCGGAGCTGCGCTGCTGGGGGCACCGCTTGGACATGATTTTACCGTGATCAGCCTGAGTGATCTGCTGACTCCTTGGGAACTGATCACGAGACGGCTTGCGGCAGCGGCTGAGGGAGATTTCGCAATCTGCCTGTATAATCCGTCCAGCCATAAGCGGCACGATTATCTGCAGAAAGCGTGTCAGATTCTGTTACAGAAAAAATCTGGAGATACAATCTGTGGAATCACGCGGAATATCGGGCGCGATGGCGAAGAAAAACGAATTCTGACATTGGATGAGTTACTGGAGACGCAGGTGGATATGTTCACGACAGTATTTATCGGAAATTCCCAGACACGAAAAGTTGGTGACGCGATGGTGACACCGCGCGGATATAGAAGAGATAACGCATGAAAGTAGTCATATTTGGCGGTACAACGGAGGGGCGACAGCTTGCCGAGTATCTGATACAATTAAACAAGAAGCAGAAAATGCAGACTATCGAAGTCCATGTTTGCGTGGCATCGGAGTATGGTGCACAGGTACTGCCGGAGGATGCCGCACTCAAGGTGCATGTGGGTCGGCTGGAGCAGGCAGATATGCAGGAATTCCTGCAGGCAGTACAGGCGGACCTCTGTGTGGATGCGACACATCCGTATGCGGTGATCGTGACACAGAATATCTATCAGGCGTGTAAGGCGGTGGAAGTTCCGTATATTCGCGTGCGGCGAGAGATGCATACCTGTGAAGCATCGGACAGTGTCTATGTTGAGGATACACAGGCGGCGGTTGATTATCTGAAAGGCGCGACCGGAAACATTCTGATTACGACAGGCAGCAAAGAATTACATTTGTATACGCAGATCCCGGACTATGAATCGCGCTGTACGGCGCGTGTGCTTCCAACGCAGTCTGTGGTAGAGGCATGTACGGAACTGGGATTTACCGGCAAGCATCTGATCTGCATGCAGGGCCCTTTTGATCTGGAGATGAATCTGGCAACTTTGCGCTATGCAAATGCTGATTTCCTTGTGACAAAGGCAAGTGGGAAGAACGGCGGCTACGATGAAAAATGTGAGGCTGCGCTTGCCGCGGGAGTGCATCTGGTTGTGATCGGGCGTCCGAAGGAGCAGGTAGAACCGGTGATGTCACTTGAACAGGCAGAAAAATATTTGTCTGATATGATAAGGGGCAGAAAGGAGAATCAAAAGAATGGGGAATAATGAACACACAATCGTATATTTGATCGGTATGGGACCGGGAAATTCGGATTGCCTGACGCGGGAAGCGGTACAGGCATTATCGCAGGCGACCGTATGTATCGGTGCTTCCCGCATGCTTGCGATCTGGAAGAGCCTCTGTGAAGAAGATGGGCGCGACGCGGAGCAGACATTTTATAATGCGTATAAGGCAGAAGAAATTGCAGAACTGATTCAAAATCATGTCGGAGAGACGATTGCGGTAGTGTTCTCCGGGGATATTGGCTTTTATTCTGGCGCGAAGAAGCTTTCCATGATGTTGCGGAAGGCTGTGGGGAAAGTCTGCAATATGGTGGATGACACGACAGGAACAACCGAACAGATACAGGCAGATAAAACAATTTATGAGCTTTGTTATATTCCGGGACTCTCGTCTGTTCAGTATTTGTTTGACAAAATTGGCTGGGCATGGGAGGATGCAGAGCTTATCAGCAATCATGGCGTCTCTGCAAATATTCCAGCGAAGGTGCTGCATCATGCGAAGGTTGGTACATTGCTTGGCGGTGAAAATCAGGTGGCAGAGGTCTGTAAGCGGCTTACTGAAGTGGGATTGGGAGAAATCGCGGTAGTCGTTGGAGAGCGGTTGTCATATCCTGATGAGAAAATTACAAAGAAGTATGCCAAAAATCTATGTGAGGAAACATTTGATAAGCTGGCGGTTGCGATATTTATAAATGATCATCCGCAGCCAAGGCGTTTAGCTCCGGGAATCAAAGATGAAATGTTTATCCGGGGTAAGGTGCCGATGACGAAGGAAGAAGTGCGGATGGTTGTAATCGCAAAGCTTGGAATTCAGGAAGACACAGGACTGGTGAAATATGATCAGAACAGCGGGCAATGCATGACAAGCAATCCTGCACCAGTCATTTACGATGTAGGAGCGGGAACGGGTTCAGTATCCATTGAGTTGTCACTCCTGACAGAGCAGGGAACGGTATATGCGATTGAGAAAAAGCCAGAAGCTGTGGAATTGTTGCATGCGAACCGAGAGAAGTTTCATGTGGGAAATATGGAGATCCTTGCGGGCGAAGCATCGGAAGTGATTCCAACGCTTCCTGCACCGACGCATGTATTTATCGGAGGAAATGGCGGAAATCTGTTCAAGATCATGGATCAGATCTATGCGAAAAATCCGAACGCACGCATTGTTCTGACTGCGGTCACATTGGAGACGCAGGCAGAAATGCTTACATTGGCAGACATAGCGAAGCGGCATAACGTGGATTTTAATATGGTACAGATGGCGGTGACGCGCAGCCGCGAAGCTGGCCCGTATCATATGATGCAAGCACAAAATCCGGTGTGGATCGTGACGATGGGATAGAAAATGTACAGGAGCGACCGGAAGAAACAATAGTATAGAAAATGCACAGGAGCGACCGGAAGAAACAATAGTATAGAAAATGCACAGAAACAGCCGAGAAGAAACAATAGTATGGAAAATGGACAGGAACAGCTGGTAAGAATCAATGGTATAACATGTACAGTTACAGTCGGGGAGAAACAATGCAACACAAGAATAATATCCAGGTAAATACCCCACGCGTGATGTTCGCAGCGACACGGAGTGGCAGCGGAAAAACAACCGTGACGTGTGGTGTGCTGGCAGCATTAAAAAAACAGAATATAAAGGTACAGGCGTATAAATGCGGTCCGGATTATATCGATCCGATGTTTCACCGGACGGTGCTCGGAATCGACACTGGAAATCTGGATACCTTCTTTGCGGATGCTGATGCGATTGGACGCATCCTGGCGCGAGACACGAAGGATGCAGAATTGATCGTGATGGAAGGCGTCATGGGATATTACGACGGTGTTGGTGGAACAACGACGATGGCAAGCTCTTATGAATTAAGCAAGGTTACGAAGACACCGGTCGTTCTAATCGTGGATGCGAAGGGCGCGAGTGTCACGCTTGCGGCGATCATCCGCGGAATTATGGAATATAAGAAGGACAGCCGGATTGTAGGGGTGATATTAAACCGTGTATCACCGATGTTTTACAGCCGGATCAAGCATGTGATCGAGACGGAATGTGGGATTCCAGTGCTTGGATATCTGCCGGAAGATGCATCATTTGCGGTACCATCCAGACACCTTGGACTGCTGCAACCGGATGAAATGCTGAAGCAGAGAGACTGGGTGGAAACAGTTGCGGAAGCTGCCAGAAAAACGATTGATATTGACGGGATTCTGGAGATCGCGGCACAAGCAGAGATGTTGCAGATACAGAAGGCGACAGGTGAGACAGAAAAAAGCAAGTTCCCAGCCGGTTATCGCATTGGCGTGGCAAGAGATGCGGCATTTTCCTTTTATTATCGGGAGAATCTGCGCATGTTAGAGGATATGGGAGCGACACTTGTGTACTTTTCTCCGCTGACAGATGCGCATGTGTCGGAGGTGGACGCACTGATCTTTGGCGGCGGTTACCCAGAGCTTTATGCAAAGCAGTTGTACGAGAATCAGTCGATGCGTGCGTCTGTCTGGCAGGCATTGGAAGCAGGCATGCCGTGCCATGCAGAATGTGGCGGTTTCTTATATCTTGGCAAATCACTTGCCGATGCAGAGGGAAATGTATATGAGATGGTCGGTTTCTTGGATGGTGCAGGATTCCGGACAGAGCGGCTACAGCGATTTGGGTATGTGGAGCTGGCATCGCAGGAAGCAGATGCATTTGCCGTGAATACGGTTTTGCGCGGACATGAGTTTCACTACTGGGATAGCACGGATTGTGGCGATGCCTGTTTGGCGTGGAAGCCCCTTTCCAAGCAGAAGACCTATCCGTGTATGGTGAAGAAGAAAGGAACGTTCGCCGGATTCCCACACCTGTATTACGCGGGGGCGGAGAATTTTTTCTATCATCTATTTTTAAATAGTACAGAGAATGAAAATAGATGAAAATAGATAATATAGTTTTTGGTTAGTAATGAGGGAAGAGAAGAGTAAGAGGGTATTATGTTAGAAGAGATACAGTTACAGCAGGTGCTGCCACAGGAAATTGAAAAACGAAGCTTCGAGATTATCACAGAGGAGCTAGGAAATGTTGAATTAGATCCGCTTCAGGCACCGATTATCAAGCGGGCAATCCATACGTCGGCGGATTTTGATTATTTGAAGAATCTGACATTTTCTGAGCTGGCAGTGGAACAGTTCCATACGGCGATTAAAAATGGAGCCTGTATTGTCACGGATACGCAGATGGCGAAATCCGGCATTAACAAGAAAGAACTTGCGAAATACGGTGGTGAGGTCTACTGCTTTATGAGCGATGACGACGTGGCAGAGATTGCGAAGAAACAAGGTTCCACGCGGGCAGTAGCAAGTATGGAGAAGGCGTGCATGTTAGACAAGCCGCTTATTTTCGCGATTGGAAATGCACCGACCGCGCTGGTGCGTCTGTATGAGCTGATCGACGAAGGAAAGCTGCATCCATGCGGCATTATTGGTGTGCCGGTTGGCTTCGTGAATGTGGTGGAAGCGAAAGAACTCATCATGCGGACACCTGTGCCGTATATTGTGGCACGAGGCAGGAAGGGCGGCAGCAATATTGCCGCGGCAATCTGCAATGCGCTGTTGTATGAACTGCGGGATATGGAGAAGTAAGAAATTATGAACGAGACACAGCAGAAAATCTATACACAGGCAAAGGGAAAATGGGATGCGATCGCGAAGCCAATCGACAGTCTCGGCGTGTTCGAGGATATGGTTGCCAGACTTTGTGCGATCGCCGGGACAGTGAATCCCGGTGATTATAAGCGGCGGGCACTGCTGACGCTGTGCGCAGATCACGGCGTTGTGGCAGAGGGCGTGACGCAGACCGATGCCAGCGTGACAAAGGTCGTAGCGGAGAATATTGCACACGGCTGTTCCGGTGTCAATTATATGGCGCAGATGGCAGGCGTGGATGTGTATGCCGTCGATATCGGTATGCGGGGAGAAGCATATCCGGATGCGACATTCGGTATGGGACATATGATAAACCGGAAGGTACAGGCTGGAACCGGGAATCTTGCGAAGGAACCTGCGATGTCGATGGAAATCTGCGACCGCGCAATTGAAGCAGGAAAAGAGCTTGTACGGGAATGTAAAGAAAAAGGCTATGAGATATTAGCGGTTGGTGAGATGGGAATCGGAAATACAACTCCGACCTCTGCCCTGCTTGCGGCACTGCTTGATCTGCCAGCGGATACGGTGACCGGGCGCGGCGCCGGACTCAATAATGCCGGACTTGCAAGAAAGGTGCAGGTGATCACGCAGGCACTTGCGCGTGTGCAGGGAACGACCGATGCGAAGCAGCTACTCGCTGAGCTTGGCGGGCTGGAGATCGCCGGGATGGTGGGCGTATTCTTAGGTGCCAGACAATATCAGATTCCGGTCGTGCTGGATGGTGCGATCACCTGTGTGGCGGCGCTCGTTGCGATGCGGATGGATGCCGAGATCGTAGATTATCTTCTGGCATCGCATGTGTCGGAGGAAGCGAGTGGCAGGCTGGCACTGGACGCGCTTGGACTTCCGGCAGTGATTCATGGCAAAATGTGTCTGGGCGAAGGCAGCGGCGCAATGATGTTATTTCCGCTTTTGGATATGACATTATCCATCTATAAAAACATGGGAACGTTTGATGATCTGTCAATCGAAGCATACAGCCGGGATGGAAAGCCGGAAGAATAGGGGGGAACGCATGAAACATAGAAGGATATGGATAATTATAGCGGGTGTAGTACTGATTGTGGCTGGCGTACTCGGCGTTGTATTGGTAAGACAAAATTGGAATTCGAAGGATACGGGACCGCATTCGATTGAAATTACGTTTGGATTTGATGAGTTTACATTTATGAAGCATACGCTGTCCGAGGGTGACAGAATGAGTGCGATTATGATGGAGAACAATATTGGCATGGCAAACAGCGTGAATGATACAAGGGATTATTTTGTGTACTATGCTGATAATATGAAGGCGCAGGTTCTGATGTGTCCGTATGAGATTGACGGGGATAGAAACTACAGAGCTTCCGTGTATATTGTCTCGAAAGAGAGCGAAAATGACAGAAGAATCCACATGAGCATAGATAAATCGCAGCCGGAGTATGATACATATTATAAGGGACCGATTCAGATCGGGGATTCGCTGGAGCAGGTATACGAGTATCTTCATATAGATGAGATCAAGAAATATGGAGAACTGGAGGAGAAAAATAACCGGAAATATTACACATGTGACAGTAACCTTGGCGTTATCACGTTTCACGAAGAACCGTTTACCGGATTGCAGGAACTGGAGAAATATAAGACGCCGGAGGAATATTTGAAGACAGGAAATACGATCCAATACATTATTAATTTTGCTACATATGACCTGCAGGTTCAGGTTGATGAAAGTCTGACAGTTTCGCACATTAGTTTAGCTTATGATCCGGATCGGACGACTACAAGCAGTGACCTTGCGGATATGGGCTTCTAAAGAAAGGTAAATAGACGATGTTACATATTGTGTATGGCGGAAGTGCCAGCGGGAAATCATCGTATGCAGAAAGCTTCGCCATGTCCTTGCAGGGCGAAGGACGGCTGCTCTACATTGCGACGATGTATCCGTATAAATGGAATACGACGGAGATTGATCCGGAGACGATGCAGCGGATTGAACGCCACCGCGCGATGCGTGCCGACAAGGGGTTTGATACGGTCGAATGTTACCGGCATGTGGAACATATTGTGGCGAAGCGGCAGGATGTGCTGCTGCTTGAATGTATGTCGAACCTGCTTGCAAATGAGATGTATCTGGAACCGGATAGTGATGATGGCGGACTAGCGGAAACAATGTCGGAAGTGGAGAAAACAGGTGTCGGTATGTCAGAGACACTGTCACCGGTGAGCAAGAAAATCGTACAGGCGCTCGTTAATTTATCTACGCGCGTGCAGGATGTGGTGATCGTCACCAATGATGTGTTCTCCGATGGCGGAAGTCTGACCTACGATGAAAGCACGCGGGAGTATGTGAAGAATCTGGCAGAGATTAACTGTGCACTCGCACGGGAGGCAGCAACCGTGACGGAGGTTGTCTGTGGGATTCCGGTCATAGTCAAGAAAAATCACCCAATGGGGAAGTAAGGTTAAGAGTAGGAATTGGGTAGAAATTGTGAATGGAAGAAAATTCCCCAATCATAATGCAGAAAAATGAGAAATCATTGGGGAGAAAATTGGAATATGAAAAACATCCCCAATTTCAGAGAAATGGGTAAGTCAAAATTGGGTAAAAAGTTTAGAATTATCAAAAAATCCCCATGTAGGAACAATAGCAAGTAGGAGAAATAAGAACAAAAAGTTCGAGTAAATTGATCAGAGGAGATAAGCAACCATGATGAAAGCAATCTTAATCGCATTTTCGACATATTCCAAGATACCAATGCCGCATTTCAAATGGGATCCGAAAGCCTTGCAGTACAGCATGTGCGCGTTCCCGTTGGTTGGGGCTGTGATTGGCGCGGGTGAGTTCGCGATCTGGTATCTCTTTGGTTTTCTCTTGCAGTGGTCGGAAGTCTTCACAGCGGCGCTTCTTACGATATTCCCGATCCTGATCACAGGCGGCATCCACATGGATGGATTCCTAGATACCGTGGATGCGAAATCTTCTTATAAGTCCAAGGAGGAGAAGCTGCAGATTCTGAAAGACCCACATACCGGGGCGTTTGCAATTATCCGCGGCTGTCTGTATTTCCTGATTTATTTTGGATGCATGGCAGAAGTTGTGCATGCGCTGAACAGAGAGATACAATCCGGGACACAGTCTGGTGCGCCGGCACACGCAATGCGGTTGATGGGCGTGTTCGCGGCAGGATTTGTGCTGGAACGTGCTTTGTCCGGACTTTCGGTACTTACATTTCAGAAAGCAAAAAAAGAAGGCATGCTGGCAGATACCGCACGCCTTGTAAATAATCGCTCGAAGGTGATCATGTTCGTATGGCTTATTGCCTGCATTGCCGCAGGCTGTGTGATACAGCCGGTTGCAGCACTTGTGGTCGCAGGCATCACCATACTGATGTTTTTCTATTATCGTTTCATGTCGTATCGCACCTTTGGCGGGATCACCGGCGATCTGGCTGGATATTTCCTGCAGATGTGCGAGCTCTGGATGTTAATTGGAACTGTCGTTTTGGTGCATGTTATTTAACAACGATGACACCACCAGTCACATAATCCTGATCGCTTATGCTAAGTCCATCAACCATGATACCAATGCTTTCGCCGAGGGTAGATTCCGTGACATCCTGACGGAGCTGCTCCATGCGGCTGATCGTGCCTTCTACAACCTTTCCGTTTGTGAGCTGTACATAGACAGGATCGCCTGTCTTGAATACGCCCTTATTGGTTGTGCCATTTAAGACGAGCGTATCTTCGCCGCCGAGCTGGAAGCAGTCGGTGATTGCCATATAGACATCATTTGCAGCTTCACTGAAATCACGGTCAACATCCACATAGTTGGAAGAATCAGTTGTGCTTTCCGTTGTTTCAGCGTCGGTTGCCGATGCATTTCCTTTGGCAGAATTAACGAGCTCCACGATCTTCTCGTCTGCGGTTAAATATTCGACATCGCCGAACAAAGCCGTTTTCTCTGCCATTAGTTCTTTCACGATGTTTGTTCCATAGCGACCATCAAAGGTGTCTAAGAAATAGTCTTCCAGGGTTCCTTTCTCGATCGGAACGTATGTGAATCCCAGTTCATTCTCCGGAGATACGGAATATCCGCTTGTCTCACTGTAACGAAGAGTGTCAAAGAAGTCTACCGCAATTCCAAAATCTTCAAATTGCCAGCCAATGTACATTAGATATGATGAGAACTGGTCATCCGATTTTTCCGGATGCAGGAACGTGTCAACGAAGTACTGGGTATTTTCTTCGGCTGACTTTTCTGCATCATAGTCGTTGCCGAAACAGATATAATTCGGGGTACCAAACATGGTTGTCAGCATATCCATATAGATATATGCAGGATCGGGATCGTCGTAAGAGTTGTAGACGTCGTTATAAGCATCTTCGGAAACCCCGAAAGCATCGTAATCTAAATATGTACTGAACAGTGACCAGAGATTCTTGTCAAGGGCTTCGCCAATGGTCATATCGTCTTCGTCTATCATCAGCTGGGGAAGGGAGTAACTATCCTCATAAAATGATACGGAATATGCAGATTCATCCAGTGCATCCGTAAGTGGCACGCTGGCTGCGCTGTAAGGCATGCTAAAAAGCGTATCCGTCGTAACCGGGAATATCAGTCCGTACAGACCGGCACCCTCAGGTAATTCCAGTGTCTCTGCGTCTGAAAGCCCGCGGCTAAATACCCATGGACAGATGGCGTAGTCGATCGTACCGGCTGCTGTTTCGCTTCTGGAATTATCGGAACTGCTTTC
>OBAO01001526.1_pt1 | contig 13026 bp, 10 predicted proteins | sample 1517541 | NCBI WGS metagenome assembly OBAO01 (sample SAMN04571698, study PRJEB22368) | human gut metagenome | biome: human gut; material: stool | host: Homo sapiens | place: Luxembourg | collected 2012-08-10
CCGCCACTGAGCCACGGATGGCGAATTGGCGGCGGTTGCGTACGATGATAATATTGTATAACAGAACATTTAGAACTTCTTGGTCTCAATACATCGCATATGCAAACATAGTTGCAGGAATATATGATACAGAATCAGATTGCAGGATGCAACAAAGGTATTTTCATAAAAGGAGAAGATTATGGGACTTACGCAGCAACAAGTACAGGAGCGGATCGATCAGGGACTGACGAACGAGACTGACCTGTCTACCGATAAAACAACGAAGGAGATTATCGTCTCCAATACATTCACATATTTTAACCTGATCTTTTTGATCATTACGGTCTTACTCTGTCTGGTCGGTTCTTTCCGGAATCTGACCTTCCTGCCGATCGTCATCGGCAATACACTGATTGGAATTATACAGGAGATCCGCGCGAAGCGGACACTGGACAAGATGAATCTGCTGAATGCACCGCATGCCATTGTCGTGCGGGACGGCGTGAAGCAGAAGATTGAAACCGAACAGCTTGTACAGGATGATGAGATCATCTTGGAGGCGGGCAACCAGATCTGCGCAGATGCAGTCGTCGTGGAAGGAAGCGTGCAGGTCAATGAATCGCTGCTTACCGGAGAAGCGGACGAGGTAGAGAAAAATCCCGGCGACGAACTGTTCTCCGGAAGCTTTGTCGTATCCGGACAATGCCACGCCGAACTCACTCACGTCGGAAATGAATCCTACATCGCGAAGCTCTCACAGGAAGCAAAGACGATGGGAAGCGGCGAGCAGTCTGAGATGATCCGCTCGATCAACCAGATCGTCAAATGGGTTGGTATCGTTATCATCCCAATCGGACTTCTGTTGTTTTATCAGAGCCATTTTATCAACCATGAGACAATCCGGCGGAGTGTGACAGCGACGGTTGCGGCGATCATCGGTATGATTCCGGAGGGATTATATTTACTTACGACAATCGCACTGGCTCTCAGCACCATGAAGCTTGCCAGCCGGAAGGTGCTGCTGCATGATATGAAGAGTATCGAAGCACTTGCACGTGTCGATGTGCTGTGTGTGGACAAGACCGGAACAATCACCGAGCCGACGATGAATGTCAAGCAGATCATATGCAGTAAGAATGGGAAGAATCTGCTGCACACGCCGGAGGAATTACAGGAATTACTTGTGGATTATACTCTTGCATCGAACGACAACAATGCGACGATGCAGGCACTCCGCACATTTGCAGAAAATGATGGTGCGACACCGCATCGGATGGTTGTGGAGCGCTATCCATTTTCCTCAACAACGAAATACGGTGCAATCGTATTTACAGAAGGAACTTATATATTAGGGGCGCCGGAATTTGTCCTGCGAGATGCATATGCGACGGTGGAAGAAGAGATTACAACCTTCACGAAGGATGGTGACCGCGTCCTGCTTTTTGCAAAATACGCAGGAACAGATTTAAAGCACGGACTTACAGAAGAGGTGATTCCGCTTGGATTTGTCATACTTGCGAACCCGATTCGTGAAAATGCAAAGCAGACATTCGAATATTTTAACAATCAGGGCGTGGCAATCAAGGTTATCTCCGGTGATAATCCGGGAACAGTTTCTGAGGTTGCGCTGCAGGCGGGAATCCCGGGTGCAGAGAATTATGTGGATGCGACCACACTTGATACAGCGGCGAAGCTTAGGGATGCAGTGGAACAGTACACTGTCTTTGGACGTGTGACACCGAAGCAGAAACAGAAGCTTGTGAAGGCATTGCAGATCAAAGGACATACAGTTGCGATGACCGGCGATGGTGTCAATGATATCTTAGCGATGAAGGATGCAGACTGTAGCGTGGCGATGGCATCGGGAAGTGAGGCAGCAGCGCAGGCAGCACAGGTTGTATTGCTGGATTCGGATTTTGCACATATGCCGGATGTTGTGTATGAAGGCAGGCGTGTCGTTAACAACGTACAGCGGTCAGCGAGTCTGTTCCTTGTAAAGAATATATTTTCTCTGTTGATGGCAGTATTCTCGATGGTTTTGATGATCACATATCCGCTCGAACCGGCGCAGGTGTCCTTGATCAGTATGTTCACAATCGGCGCACCGGGATTCCTGCTTGCGTTAGAGCCGAACAAGAACCGCATTGAAGGACGGTTTATCACGAACGTGCTGCTTAAGGCACTGCCGGGCGGTCTGACCGATGTGATTGCAGTCGGAGCCCTTGTCATGCTTGGATCGGTATTCGGACTTCCAGATGCGAGTGTGGCGACAGCCGCAACACTGGTTTTGTCGGTTGTTGGATTTATGATTTTATTTAAGATCAGCGAACCGCTCAATAAGATGAAGTACGGCGTGATCTTCCTGAATATATTCGGACTTGTATTCTCCGGAATCTTCCTGAAGAAGCTGTTTGCATTAAGTGATATGTCAAACCGGTGTATATTGTTGATGGTTGTGTTCGGATTCGCGGCAGAATCCATCTTCCGGTATCTGACTCTGATTGCGGAGAAGTTACGGGCACGTTACGAGAAAAAACAGAAGTATACCGGCTATAAACGGAAGAGAAAACTACGTCGATAGTGAAAATTACAGGAAATTTACAAGAAAATGACGAAAAAGGGGTGCGTAATCATTGCTATCTGCCGAAAATGATATTATAATCGGAATGGTGTTTTTTGGATTATAGTAGAAAACGAAGGAGAGAGTAACATGATACGCTTCAAAAAGAGTAAGAAGATTCTTGCAGCCATTTTGACAGCGGGGATGCTGCTTGCGGGAAATGGAGTCCCGATTTGCGCAGCAGAACCAGTTTCGGTGGCACAGACAGAAGAACAGTTGAATTATCTGGTCGTCGGAAGTCCGGTTGTATGTACACCGGGAAGCCAGTTTGTTCTGGCGGATGTCGGAGATGGAACGGAGAAGCTTTCGGATGCGGTTTTGACTTACGTCAATGTGGAGACTGGTACTTCCTATGAAGTGACTGCGGATACCGTAGATGAGGGAAGCCTGCTGTTTAACATGGAGTTTGATGATACCCAGCCGAGCGGAGAATATGAAGTAACCACGATTGAGGTAGTTGCAGACGGAGAGAAACGAATCGTTCGTATGGTGGATACCGGAATTGAAGCCAAATTTGGTATCAATACGGATGTTGATTCTGAGGCGGATGCCTATGTCGTGGATGAACAGGCAGAGCAGGATGCAGAGGAAGCCTGCGGCGAAGACGGAATTACCGTGCTGGATGCCGAAGGACAGGAGATGACTTTTGATTCTCTGACCGAAGCTTTACAGGAAGCCGATGACAGTGTTGCAGACAGCGGAATCGCAACACAGTCGACAGTCAATCCGAATCTGGTTGTTGTGCTTGATCCGGGACATGGCGGTTCTGATCCGGGTGCATGTAAATATGGCTTGAGAGAAGCGGATTTGACGTTGAAAATTGCGCAGTATTGCAAGTCAAAGCTGGAAGAGTATAGCCATGTTGAAGTATACATGACAAGAACTGCAGATACGGACAATAATCTTGCTAATCGCGTAGCGTATGCAAAGAAATTTAATCCAGATGTGTTTGTCAGCATTCATATCAATGCTGTTGGTGGACAACATGGCGGTGCCGAGGTGTATTATCCAAACGGCAATTACATACCGGGTATCGGAACAGAAGGAAAAGAACTGGCAGAAGTAATCCAGCAGAAGCTGGTAGCACTTGGCCTATATAACAGAGGAATCAAGATCCGGAATACAGAGGACGGCAGCCAGTACCCAGATGGTTCACCATCGGATTACTTAGGCGTTATCAAGCGTTCTAAGGAAGCTGGTTTCCCGGCAGTTTTGATCGAGCATGCATTTATCGATAATTATGGCGATGTATATAACTTTTTGTCAAGAGAAGATAAAGTAAAGGAAATGGGGTATGCAGATGCAACCGCCATTGCAGAATATTATGGATTGTCCAAGAATGGGAATTACGGTTCTAAGGCGACAATCGCGGATACGATCCGTACAGCATATGACGGTGGTACGTCCGAAGCATTGACACCAATCATGACGACTCCGACGACATCAGTTGATCGTATGGTATCGTATTATAAGTCCAACGCAACGTTCCCGACTTACTATCAGGAGCATGATACAGAGATCAAAGCATCGTCCAATCCATTGCAGACATTTTGCCAGATCTTTTACGACGAGGCAGTTGCAGAGGGCGTAGATCCGGGTGTTGTATTTGCACAGGCAATGAAAGAAACTGGATTCCTGCGATTCGGCGGCGATGTAAAGATTGAGCAGTATAATTTCTGTGGACTGGGCGCAACCGGAGGCGGCGCTGCTGGACAGGCATTTGGTTCGGTACGTCTGGGAGTACGTGCACAGGTACAGCATCTGAAGGCATACGCTTCACAGGAAGATCTGAAAAATGCAGTGGTTGATCCGAGATTCCAGTATGTGACAAGAGGCTGTGCAACTTTTGTAGAGTACTTGGGTATTCAGGAAAACCCTTGGGGAAAGGGCTGGGCAACTGCATCAAATTATGGATATAGTATTGTAAATGATTATATGTACAAATTCTGTACGGTAAAAAAGACATCCAGTACAGCAAATTCGTTCCTGAATGTAGCGTATAGCACACATGTACAGAGTTATGGCTGGCAGGCAGATAAATTTAACGGTATGACAAGCGGAACGACCGGACTTGGCAAGCGCCTGGAGGCAATCAAGATTAAGGTCGGTGGCGAGTATGATTTGGGTGTTACCTATCAGACACATGTACAGACCTTAGGCTGGGGTAATTGGGTCGATGATGGAGCTTTAAGCGGAACAACTGGACAGGCCAAACGTCTGGAAGCAATCCGTATCAAATTAACAGGCAACGACGCAGACAAATTCGATGTGTATTATCGTGTACATGCACAGACCTTTGGCTGGCTTGGCTGGGCAAAGAATGGTGAAACGGCTGGTACGTCAGGATTTGCAAAGCGTCTGGAAGCAATCCAGATTTACGTAGTACCGAAGGGGATGACGCCATCTTCGGGAACCAGCGCTGTTTCTTATGTACAGTACGGAAAGGCTGCATCGAAGAGTGATCAGCCGGGCTTGATCAATTATGCAACGCATGTGCAGACCTATGGCAACCAGCAATTTGTATCAGACGGTTCCTTCTCTGGAACATATGGAGAAGCAAAGCGGCTGGAGGCAATCCGGATTCAGGTCAACAATGAAGCACTTGGTGTAGATGGTGGTGTGACTTATCATACGCATGTGCAGAAATTGGGATGGCAGCCTTGGGTTAGCGATGGAGTAGTCAGCGGAACGACTGGACAGGCGAAGCGTCTGGAGGCAATCGAGATCAAACTGACTGGTGAACTTGCTGAGAAATATGATGTATACTACCGTGTACACGCACAGACTTTCGGCTGGTTGAACTGGGCGAAGAATGGGCAGACAGCTGGAACAGTTGGATATGCAAAGCGTCTGGAAGGAATTCAGATCGTGCTCGTACCAAAGGGAGGCAAAGCACCGAGTGCAACGCCTTTGAACGATGGCAGAGCATGTATTATTAAATAAAATAACAAATCAAAAAAGAGTCTTGCAGATTGCAAGGCTCTTTTTATGTGTAAACATATTCGTGTATTGTGCGGATGAAACAGATTACATGGCAGCCACTCTGGCGTCGATATAGCGAATCAGTTCTTCTGCTGAAGCTTTCAGACCAAGGCGGCTGGTATTGATGCAGACATCATAGTACCGGGAATCGCCCCATTTGCCAGAGGAGAAGGAATTGTGATACTGCTTCCGGCTTTTATCGTGGCGTTTCATTTTTGTGAGCGCCTCGTCTGCGGATACATGCTTGACTTCCATGATTCGCTTCTGCTTCACATCGGTGTCGCCGACAAGGAAGATGGAGATCAGTCCATCATTATCCTGTAAGATGTCCTCGGCACAACGACCGAGTACTACATAGGATTCTCCGCTTTCTGCCTTTTCCTTCAGGAAATTAAACTGCATTTCTGCAATAATCTTTTCTACGGAGTTTGACTGTCCGAGTACCGTTCTGGTGATAAAAGGATTTGCTGGCTTTTCGTCGTATTTCTTATAGACATCGTAAGAATTTCCAGTTTCCTTGGAAAGCTCGTCGAGAATATTTCTGTCATAAAGTGGAATATTGTAATGCTTGGCGATTATTTCTGCGATTACATGTCCGCCGCTTCCATACTCTCGTCCGATTGAAATAATGACCTGTTTGTTCATAAATATACGCTCCCTTCTGTCGTGAAATGTGTCTGCCATTCGCGCTTTTTTTATTTACAATTATACATAAGATGGACGGAAAAAGTCAATGTATGTATGCAGGAAAAATGGGAAAAACTGTATCTGTGAAGAAGTATAAAAACAGGGAGAAACAGACAATGAAAAAAACAACTGAATTTACACCGACAGCTTTTATTTTAGGAATTTTACTTGCCGTTGTATTTGGTGGTGCCAATGCCTATCTGGGGCTGCGTGTCGGTATGACGGTATCCGCATCCATTCCGGCAGCCGTGATCTCGATGGGGATTGTGCGGCTGTTGTTAAAGCGGGATTCGATTCTGGAAAATAACATGGTACAGACAATCGGCTCCGCCGGAGAATCGCTGGCGGCAGGTGCAATCTTTACGCTTCCAGCGTTGTTTATGTGGGCGAAGGAGCATGGCACGGCGATGCCGTCTTTTTTTACGATCGCGATGCTTGCCATAAGCGGCGGTCTGCTTGGCGTGCTTTTCATGGTGCCGCTTCGCCACGCGCTGATCGTGGAAGAACATGACCGCCTGCCATACCCGGAGGGAACGGCATGTTCGAAGGTGCTGCTTGCTGGAGAAGAGGGTGGCGCGAAAGCAAAGAAGGTATTAAAAGGATTGCTCGCGGCAGCTGTCTATAAATTTTTAGCAGACGGATTGAAGCTGTTTCCAAGTGAAGTCGATTTTGAAAGCCGGAAGCTGCGTGGGGCAGGCTTTGGTATCGATGTGCTACCGGCATTGGTGGGTGTTGGATATATCTGCGGCGCGCGTGTGTCTTCGTATCTGTTGAGCGGGGCGGTACTTGGCTGGCTCGTGCTGATGCCGGCGTTCGTGCTGGTTGGTGGGGATAATATCTTGTTTCCAGCGACGAGAGCAATCGGCACTTTAACCACATGGGAATTGTGGGGAAACTATATCCGCTATATTGGAGCCGGAGCAGTTGCAGCAGGCGGAATTATCAGCCTTGTAAAGGCGTTGCCATTGATCGTGACGACCTTCCGTAAGGCAGTGCGTGGCTATGGGAATACGGGAAGGGAACGGACAGAACGTGATATTCCGATGCGGTATGTGATCATTGGAATTGTGGCAATCCTGTTGTTCCTGTGTGTGATGCCACAGATCCGGCTGTCTGTGCCGATGGCACTTTTTATTGCCGTGTTTGGATTTTTCTTTGCAACCGTCAGTGCACGGATGGTTGGTCTTGTCGGTTCTTCGAACAATCCGGTATCTGGTATGGCAATCGCGACATTGCTGCTTGCATCCTTTGTGCTGAAATTAACCGGGCAGACCGGATTAAAAGGAATGACAGTTGCAATCTCAATGGGAACGGTCATCTGTATTGTCGCGGCAATGGCAGGGGATACGTCGCAGGATTTGAAAACTGGTTTTATCGTCGGGGCAACACCGTGGAAGCAGCAGGTTGGAGAGCTGATCGGGGCGGTTGTTTCCGGACTTGCAATCGGTGGTGTGCTGTATCTGTTGCAGGCAGCATGGAGCTTTGGTGATCCGGAGCTTCCGGCACCGCAGGCAACATTGATGAAGCTGGTTGTGGAAGGTGTGATGGGAGATTATCTGCCGTGGGGACTGATTCTGATCGGCGTATTTATCGCAGTTGCGGTTGAGATCGTTGGGATTCCGGTGCTTCCTTTTTCTATCGGATTGTATCTGCCGATTCATCTGTCAACAGCGATCATGGTTGGCGGTCTGTTGCGCGCATTTTATGAAAGGAAAAAGAATGAGGCGTATGTGCAGGATGGAATCTTATTTTCTTCCGGACTGATCGCCGGAGAGGGATTGATCGGAATTCTGTTAGCGGTGACAGCTGTACTTGGTGTGAGTGCAAAATTTGATTTATCCGGGCGTGGAATCAGTCTGGGAGCGGCAGGAAGTCTGGCAGCATTTTTGATCCTGCTTGTCATAATGATCTGCGTGATAAAAAAACAGGAAAAAATGGAAATTGATAGTTGACATCTGAAAAAGGAATGCTATAATAAACAAAAACATATGAATAATTGTTCATATGATATCGAGAAAAAAGGAGATATGATGATGAAGAAAACTTACAAAATTGATGTTGATTGTGCAAACTGTGCAAATAAGATGGAGGACGCTGCTAAGAATACAGCTGGTGTCAAGGACGCAACTGTAAACTTTATGGCACTCAAGATGATCGTAGAGTTTGAAGAAGGTGCAGATGCAAAGGCAGTTATGAAGGACGTTCTGAAGAACTGCAAGAAGGTAGAGGATGACTGCGAGATCTTCTTATAAGAGATCTGCACAGATGCAGCAGGTGTGCATAAGTAAGTAGAAGAAGCAGACAGAGATAGGAAGTGACGGCTATGACGAAGAAGCAGAAGAAGGTATTGATTCGGATCATTATTGCAGCGGTATTGGTGATCGCTTTGCAGTTTATCCCGGTGAAAGGATACGTGCGGTTCGGACTGTATATGATTCCGTATTTTGTAATCGGATATGATATCCTGAAGAAGGCAGGAAAGGGAATTTTGAACCGACAGATTTTCGATGAGAATTTCCTGATGGCAGTTGCCACCATCGGTGCGATCGCACTCGGTGATTACAAGGAAGGCACTGCGGTTATGCTCTTCTATCAGATTGGAGAGCTGTTTCAGAGCTACGCCGTTGGTAAGAGCCGCCGGAACATCAGTGATCTGATGGATATCCGCCCGGACTATGCAAATGTAGAGAAGGACGGAGAGCTTGAGCAGGTTGATCCGGATGAGATTGAGATCGGTACGGTTATCGTTGTACAGCCGGGTGAGAAGGTGCCAATCGATGGAGTCGTTGTCGAGGGAACATCATCTTTAAATACAAGTGCACTGACCGGTGAGAGTGTACCGAGGGAAGTAAGCGTGGATGATGAGATCATCAGTGGATGCATCAACATGACCGGACTTTTGAAGATCCGTACGACGAAGGAATTCGGCGAGTCGACGGTATCGAAGATTTTGGAACTGGTAGAGAATGCAAGCTCCAGAAAATCACGTTCCGAGAACTTTATCTCGAAGTTTGCGAAGATCTATACACCGGCAGTCTGCTATGGTGCTCTGGCACTTGCCATCTTACCGCCGATCGTGCGGATGGCATTTATGGGGCTTGCACCGGAATGGGGCGACTGGGTATACCGTGCCCTGACATTCCTTGTAATCAGTTGTCCATGTGCACTGGTAATCAGTATTCCGCTTAGCTTCTTTGCAGGAATCGGTGGCGCGAGCCGGGAAGGTGTCCTTGTCAAAGGCTCAAGCTTCTTAGAGACATTGTCGCAGACGAAGATCGTCGTATTTGATAAGACCGGTACGATGACGAAGGGTGTATTTGAGGTAAATGGTATCCACCACAGTCCATATAAGGATGAGGAGCTGCTTGAGTATGCAGCCCTTGCAGAGAGCTATTCCACCCATCCAATCAGCAAGAGCTTACAGCGTGCGTATGGCAAGCCGATCGATAAGAACCGCGTCAGTGACGTGGAGGAGATCGGTGGTCATGGTCTGACAGCAAAGGTGGACGGAAAGGTTGTTGCAGCTGGAAATGCAAAGCTTATGAAGAAGCTCGGTATCGAGTATCACGACTGCAGCCATGTTGGAACGATTGTCCATGTAGCGATTGATGGTAAATACGCCGGACATATTCTGATCTCCGATGTCATCAAGGAGCATGCGGCAGAGGCGATCGCCGCACTGAAGAAGTCCGGTATTGAGAAGACCGTTATGCTGACCGGAGATGCCAAGAATGTGGCAGATCATGTAGCCGCACAGCTTGGAATCGATGAGGTATGCAGTGAGCTGCTTCCGGGCGATAAGGTAGAAAAGGTTGAAGAACTCTTGACGAAAAAGTCGGAAAAGGATAAACTTGCATTTGTGGGTGATGGAATCAACGACGCACCAGTTCTCTCACGTGCCGATATCGGTATTGCGATGGGCGCGCTTGGCTCCGACGCAGCGATCGAAGCTGCCGACATCGTATTGATGGACGACGATCCACTGAAGATCTCGAAGGCGATCCGGATCTCAAGAAAATGTATCCGTATCGTATATGAGAATATTTATTTCGCGATTGGTATTAAAGTAATCTGTCTAGTACTCGGCGCACTTGGTATTGCAAATATGTGGTTTGCCATTTTTGCAGATGTCGGAGTTATGATACTGGCAGTGTTAAATGCGATCCGTACATTGTTTGTAAAGAAACTTTAGTGTGAAATGAGGATACTATGGCACAGACACAGAAAATGATTGAATGTTGTGAGAGTCACGAGGTACACAAGGATCTGCTGAAGATTGTGAATGAGAAGCTGCCAAGTGAGACAGAATTGTATGATCTGGCAGAGCTCTTCAAGGTGTTCGGCGATTCAACGAGAATACGGATTTTGTTCGTATTATTCGAGGCAGAGGTGTGCGTGTGTGATCTGGCGGAAGCACTCGGCATGACACAGTCCGCAATCTCACATCAGCTTCGTATCTTGAAGCAGAATAAACTGGTGAAGAACCGAAGAGAAGGAAAATCAATTTTCTATTCTCTGGCGGATGAACATGTCCGCACAATTATCGCACAGGGTTGCGAGCATATTGAAGAAGATTAAAGTTGTTTCATTTCGTTCTGACGCACAAGGGTTCGTCCCGCGTGGAAAGGCGAGTAATAAAAGAGGGTACTATGGATAAGCGAATTTCCGTAATCAGTATTATCGTATATGAGAGAGATCAGGCGGCGAAGGTGAATGCGGTTCTGCATGAATATGCAGACTATATCATCGGCCGTATGGGACTTCCGTATGAGAAGAAGGGGGTTTCTATCATATCCGTCGTTATGGATGCGCCGATGTCGTGTACCAGTGCGCTTTCCGGCAAATTAGGGATGATCGATGGTGTGACTGCGAAATGCAACACAGCTAAGATCTAAATATTATAAGGTTAATTTAAAGGAGAGCAAATCTATGAACGAGATGAGACGAAATGCAAAGAAGAGACCGGCAGTGAAGAAAGTATTTGCTTTGTTGCTGGCTCTTTCTATGTTCTGCGCACTTTTAGCAGGGTGTGGCAAGAAAGAGGAAACGGATAATGTGACAGTTCGTGTTGGAGCGATGTCTGGTCCGACCGCAATGGGTATGGTCAAGCTGATGAAGGATGCCGAGGATGGAGCTGCGAAGGGCACATATGAGTTTGCGGATTTATCGACTGATCCATCTACATTTGTGGCACCGCTTACAAAGGGAGATATCGACATTGCAGCGGTTCCATCGAATCTGGCTTCTGTGATCTATAACAATACGAACGGTGGCGTGCAGATCCTTGCAGTTAACACACTGGGAGTCCTGAACATCGTGGAGCGTGGAGACAGCGTACAGAGCATTAAGGATCTGGCAGGCAAGAAGCTGTATGCAACCGGACAGGGTGCAACACCAGAGTACACACTGCGTCATATCCTGAAGGAAAATGGCATTGACCCGGACAGTGGCCTTACGATCCAGTGGTGTGCAGATACAACGGAAGCACTGTCTTATATTGCAAATGATTCTGAAGCGATCGCTATGTTACCACAGCCATTTGCGACAGCCGCAATGGGACAGGTTGACGGCTTGCGCGTTGCAATCGACTTAAATGATGCATGGACAGAGATCGAGGATTGTGATATCGTGACTGGTGTGGTTGTTGCCCGGACAGATTTCGTGAAGGAGCATCCACAGGCAGTTGAGACGTTCCTTTCAGAGTATGAGGCTTCCGTTGCTTATACAAATGACAATGCAGCCGATGCGGCAGAGCTGATCGCCGGATATGGTATTGTGGCGAAGGCGCCGCTCGCAGAGAAGGCGATTCCGAAATGCCATATCACATTCCTGAAGGGACAGGAAATGAAGGACAGTGTCAGCGGATATCTGCAGATTCTCTTTGACGAGAACCCACAGGCAGTTGGCGGTACACTCCCAGCCGATGATTTTTATTATGGATTGTAAATATGAACTATAAAGAAGTATTAAAGAAAGTGGGTGCAGCGTTGCTTGCACTCACTTTTTGGGAAATTGCAGCACTTCTCATCCACCAGCGGATTCTGCTTGTAACACCGGTTGCAGTTGCAAGACGGCTTTGCACGATCTGGCGGGTGGAGGGCTTTGCGCGTGCGATATGGTTCTCGTTCTACCATATTGCAGGCGGTTTTTTGCTTGGGTTGATTCTGGGCTGCCTGCTTGCTTATCTGGCGGCGAAGCACCCGGTTGTAGAGACCTTGCTGTGGCCGTGGATGGCGATGATCAAGAGTGTGCCGGTGGCATCGTTCGTCGTGATCTGTCTGATCTGGCTGTCCGCCCGGAATCTGTCGGTATTCATATCGTTCCTGATCGTAATTCCGATCATATATCAGAATGTCTTAGAGGGACTACGTGCAGAAAACCGGGAGATGCAGGAGGTCGCAACAGTCTTTCAGCTGCCATGGCGCAAACGCTTCCGCTATATCGAGCTGCCGAAGATTCGTCCGTTTCTTCTTTCTGCCTGCCGTGTGACAACCGGTATGGCATGGAAGGCAGGTATCGCCGCAGAGATCATCGGCGTGCCGAACGGTTCGATCGGTAAGATGCTTTATACAGCAAAAATATACCTTGATACCGACGACCTGCTTGCGTGGACGGTGATCATTGTGGTAATCAGCGTGGTGGCGGAGAAGGTATTTCTGGCAGGACTGTCGAGGCTGCTTAATCCGTGCTCACGTTTTATGGAGGATACGGATGCAGGACATTAGAATAAAAAATATATCGAAAGCGTATGGTGA
>OBAO01001532.1_pt1 | contig 12973 bp, 9 predicted proteins | sample 1517541 | NCBI WGS metagenome assembly OBAO01 (sample SAMN04571698, study PRJEB22368) | human gut metagenome | biome: human gut; material: stool | host: Homo sapiens | place: Luxembourg | collected 2012-08-10
AGGGGTCAGCGGCTTGATGGGACGTACGGGAGCCTGTGCCTGAACACGGTTGCCGTAGGAATTATTCTGGTAACCATTGTTCTGGTATCTGCCGCCCTGATTCGGACGCTGTCCGCCTGCATTTCTCTGTCCCTGTCCACTCTGACCACCCTGACGCTGTCCGGGCATCTTGGAATTCTGAGGGTTGCTAACGAAAATAATCTTTTTCTTCTTTTTCGTCTCCTCAGTAGATTTGGTCTCCTCGGAAACTTTCGTTTCCTGAGCCTTTGCTTCCCCTGCGGGTGCCTGAGCCTTTTCCTCAGCAGGCTTTGCGTTTTCGGTATTTACCGGAGCTTTCTGTGCTGCGGGTGCAGCTGCTTTTTTCTTTCCGAGGCTGTTGCGTACCAGTGCTGCCGCATCCTCTTCCAGCGAGCTCTGTGCTGCTTTTGCCTCAATTCCTTTTTCCTGTAAAAAACTTAATATATCCTTACTCTGTAGTTCCAATTCTTTTGCGAGTTCATGTACTTTGATTTTCGCCATGCTTTCCTCCATTCTGCCTAACCGGGCAAATTCGCTTCCAATTGCTTGATGAGTGCATCTGCCAGTCCCGCATCACACACACCTACCGAAGATCTTAAGTTCCGGCCGATGGCCCAGCCGAGTTCTTCCTTCGTGCCATATTCATATACCGGGACTTCATAATAGGAACATTTGTCGTGAAACAACTTTTTCGTATTGGCCGATGCATCCTCTGCAACGATCACCAACATGGCAGAACCTTTTTTCACAGCGTCCTCCGTCTGGAATTCACCGCTTACCAGGTTACGCCCCCTCATCGCAAGTCCCAAAAGGGAATAAATCTTATTCTGTTTCAAGCTGATCAAACTCCTTTTCCAGTGTATCATATACCTCAGGAGAAATACTCATCTTGAAAGAACGTTCTAATCCTTTATTCTTCCGGGCTTTCTGCAGACATTCCTTCTGTCTGCATATATATGCACCACGTCCGTTTTTTTTGCCGGTTGCATCCAGACATATCTCATCTTCCGGTGTTTTCAGGACACGCAGCATTTCTTTTTTGCCTTTCATTTCTCCGCAGCCTACGCACTGCCTCAGTGGAATCTTTTTTGCCATTGATTATTCCTGCTCTCCATCAAAATCGTCTACGGTATCATCTTCGTAATCATCCACATAGTCCTCATAACGGAAGCCGGGAGCATCCTTGGCCTGAGTCTCGGACTTGATGTCGATCTTGTAGCCGGTCAGTCTTGCTGCCAGTCTTGCGTTCTGACCTTCCTTACCGATAGCCAGAGACAACTGATAATCGGGTACGACTACCTTTGCGGTCTTCTCATCGGGATCTGCAAATACTGCTACGATCTTGGCAGGAGAAAGTGCATTCTGAATCAGGTTACCGGGGTTCTCATCCCAGTTCACGATATCGATCTTCTCACCGCGCAGCTCTTCCACGATAGCATTGACGCGGGCACCATTCATACCTACACAGGCGCCGACAGCATCTACATTGGGGTTATTGCTCCATACAGCGATCTTGGTACGGCTTCCTGCCTCTCTGGCAATGCTCTTGATCTCCACGGTACCGTCCTTGATCTCGGTAACTTCGGACTCGAACAGTCTCTTTACCAGTTCCGGATGGGTACGGCTGACATTGATGCGGGGTCCCTTCGGGGTGTTCTTTACTTCCACAATGTAAACCTTGATACGCTCGGTGGGCTTGAATACTTCGCCCTTTACCTGCTCGTTCTCGGTCAGCATGGCATCTGCCTTACCCAGATTGATGCTGATGTTCTTGCCTACATAACGCTGTACTACGCCGGTCACAACATCCTTTTCCTTCTCGTAGTACTGGTTGTAGATCACGCTTCTCTCTTCCTCACGGATCTTCTGTAAGATCACGTTCTTGGCATTCTGGGTAGCGATACGGCCGAACTCCTTGGACTTGATCTCCACATGGATCATGTCGCCCACCTGTGCTCTCTTGGAGATCTCCTGTGCATCCTCCAGAGCAATCTGCAGGCAGTCATCCTCCACATCATCCTTCGTGGGAACGACTTCCTTCTCAGCATATACCAGAAAATCGCAGGTCTCTCTATTAATCTCCACATGGACATTGTCAGCCTTTCCAAAATGGTTCTTGCAGGCTGTCATCAGGGAGTTCTCGATGGCTTCAAACAAGGTCTCCTTGCTGATCTCCTTCTCCTTCTCCAGAACGTCCAGTGCCTCCATTAATTCCTTATTCATCATTTCCTCCATTCCGGCTTTCGCCTTTTCTTAGTGTATGGTTTCTTCTTATTCTACAAGCTATCACTATTCCTTCGCCCTTTGGCTCTGAATAGTATCAAAAATCTAATGCAAGACGGATCAGGGCAATGTCTGCTCTGGCAAAAGTTCTCGGGCTGCCGTCTTCCGTGATCGTAATGTTATCTGCATTGAAGCTCTCCAGAATGCCAGAAAACTCTTTGCATTTGTCAATGGGCTTGAACAGCTTGATCTCTACTTCTTCACCGATGCTCTTCTGCAAATGCTTATCCTTTTTCAGCGTTCTACCCAGTCCCGGGCTGCTGACTTCCAGAATGTAAGCATCCGGAATGAAATCAGCCTTGTCCAGAGCTTCGGATAATGCTCTGCTGACATTCTCGCAATCCAGAATGTTCACACCTTCCGGCTTGTCGATGTAAGCTCTCAGATAGTAGTCACTGCCTTCTTTTACATACTCCACATCGTAGATCTCCACCTGACTTACTTCTGCGATGGGCGTCAGCAGTTCTTCGGTTCTGTTTTCGTAGTCCTCTCGTTTGGACATGTAGGCCCTCCTTTACTGATATGAGCTGTCGTTACAACAACAAGAAAGAGTGGCGCGCGTCCACTCTTACTCTAGTAATCATCTTTAAACTATACACAGTATAGACCCTGTGTGAAAAAATGTCAATAGGGTCTTGCAAACATTCGGATTCCGCTGATTTGCTTCGCAAATCGCTTCTTCCTCATGTTTGGGCGGTTCCCTGATTCAGCCGCAGGCGCATGCAAGCATGCCCATACATTGTAATACCCACGAATTGCTCCGCTGCCGTGCAGCTTTCGCAATTCTGCAAACATTCGGATTCCGCTGATTTGCTTCGCAAATCGCTTCTTCCTCATGTTTGGGCGGTTCCCTGATTCAGCCGCAGGCGCATGCAAGCATGCCCTGCGGCTGAATCGGTCACCTGGTATTACAAGTAGTTATGTGTTTCAAAGTACAGTTCGTTCACGTGTTCGGAATGCAAAAGCTTATGGGCGGTGCGGCTGAGGGGCTTGCCCAGGAACTCTTCGTAGGCCTTCTGTACCTCGGGGTTCTCATGGGAGAAGCGAAGCTTTCTCTCACTGTCCAGACGGTACAGGGTGCCTCCGCGCCGCTCCGCGAATTCGCATCCGTCGTGGATGGGCTGTCCGCCGCCTCCGACACAACCACCGGGGCATGCCATGACTTCCACGAAATCATAGGATACCCTTCCTGCCTTAATGTCCTCCATCAGCTTCTCCGCATTGGCCAGTCCGCTGACAGTACAGGTATGTAAGGTCTGATCTCCCAGTGTGAAGTCTGCTTCTCTTCTGCCGTCTCTTCCCCGGACTGCCCGGAAAGCATCTGCTTCCGGATTCTTGCCTTCCACTACTGCATATGCGGTACGAAGTGCTGCCTCCATGACACCGCCGGTGACGCCGAAGATCACTCCGGCACCGGTGCTTTCTCCCAGAGGAGAATCAAAAGCCTGCTCCTTTAAGAACCGGGTATTGATATGCTCGGCACGGATCATCCGCACGAATTCTCTTGTGGTCAGTACAATATCCACATCCTGTCCGGCTCCGGCGCTCTTCATATAAGAAAGAGAAGCCTCTCTCTTCTTGGATATGCAGGGCATGATGGAGATACAGCAGATATTATTGGGATCAATCCCTTTCTTCTGTGCAAAATAAGTCTTCGCCATGGCACCGAACATCTGCTGGGGGGATTTTGCCGTGGACAAATTCCGCAGATACTCCGGATACTTCTTGGACACGAAGCTTACCCAGCCGGGACAGCAGGAGGTAAACATGGGCCATGCGTATTTCCGGGAATTGCCCAGCCGCTCCAGCAGTTCGTTTCCCTCTTCCATAATCGTCAGATCCGCTGCGAAGTTGGTATCAAATACATAGTCAAAACCGATGCGCTTCAGCGCTGCCACCATTTTGCCCTCGGAAGCTTCCTCCGCATTCAGTCCCAGTTCCTCGCCCCATGCGGTTCTTACCGCCGGTGCCACCTGGACTACTGTGACCTTCTCGGGATCCGCCAGTGCCTCGAAAGCCTTGTATGTATCGTCCCGTTCCCGCAATGCTCCGGTAGGACAATGGGTAATACACTGTCCACACAGTGTACAGCCGGAGCAATCGATGGTCTTATTATCCGCCACATCTACTGTGGTACGGGATCCGGTGTTCTGTACATCCCAGACATGCATGGCCTGGACTTTATCGCAGATCTGTACACAGCGCATACATTTAATACATTTTCTGGAATCCCGGATCAGAGGGAAAGAATGATCCCAGGGTGTCTCGGGAACTTCCTCGGTAAAAGGTACTTCCAGAATTCCCAGATCGTTGGAAATCTGCTGTAAATTACAGTTACGGCTTCTGACGCAGGTGGCACAGTGACAATCATGCTGGGACAGGATCAGTTCCACATTTGTCTTGCGCACACGGCGTACCTTCGGAGAATTGGTATACACTACCATTCCCTCTTCCACCGGGCTGTTGCAGGCTGTGATCAGCTTGCTTTTTCCCTGCACTTCCACCACGCAGGCCTTGCAGGCACTGATCTCATTGATGTCTTTTAAAAAGCACAGATGCGGTACTTCGATTCCCACGCCTGCTGCCGCGCTCATGACGCTGGTTCCCTCCGGGACCTGCAGCTGCACGCCGTCTATTGTAAGGTTTATCATTTTCTCGCCCATTGTTTGCTCCTCTTTTTACCAGATGGCAGCTCGGCCGCCCTTTAAGCTTCCGTAGCCGTATTTATCGCAGCGTAAGCATCTGCCCGCTTCCTGGCAGGCTTCCTGCTTCGTCATGCCGCATTCAAATGCATCGAAATTCGTCTTGCGCTCTCCGGCTTCCTTTTCACTCAGCTGGATCCGTCCGCAGGGTTCCTTGTCCTCGTAGGATACCGGCGGGATCTCCACATCACAGGGTACTACATGGTGGTAACCCAGATATTCATCGATATTGGCTGCAGCTACTTTTCCGGCGGCAATGGCACGGATGACGGTAGCCGGACCGGTCACACAGTCACCACCGGCAAATACACCGTGGACATCCTTGACTTCACTGTCACTCATGGCAGTAATGGTGCCTCGTTTTACGGAGAGACCCGCCTCCTCGAAATGGCGGGTCTCGATACCCTGACCGATGGCCACCACGACGATATCACAGGGGATTCGAAGGAGAGGCACATCCGCCTGGATCGGACGGGCTCGTCCCCAGGCATCGATGGGGCCGATGATCTGAGGTTCTACCCACAGAGCCGTCACATTGCCGTTCTCGTCGGCTTCGATCTTGTGAGGTGCTTTCAGGCTGTAAAGCTCTGCGCCCTCTGCGATGGCGCCTTCCACTTCTTCAGGAAGCGCCGTCATATCGGTCTGTCTTCTGCGGTAGGCAATTCCCACCTTTTTCGCACCCAGACGAATGGCGGGTACAGTCCATGGCTACGTTACCGCCGCCGACTACGACTACGGTCTTGTCCTTGAAGTCCGGCATGTCATCGTCACCGATGCGGCGCAGCATTTCCACTGCAGACATGACACCGTTGGCATCCTCTCCCTCGATACCGATCTTTTTATCCGTATGGGCACCGATGGCAATATAGACTGCATCGTATTCTTCATGCAACTTATTATAAGAAATCTCACCTTCGCCGTTGCCGACTCTGGTGTTCAATTTCACTTCCACTCCGGTGGACAGAATAGTGTCAATGTCCTCCTGTAAGCGTTCTCTTGGGAAACGATAGTTGGGAATTCCGTAGCGCAGCATACCGCCCAGCTTGCTCTTTTCCTCAAATACCACGGCATGGTGTCCCATCAGCTCCAGATAATATGCCGCAGACAGTCCACCGGGGCCTCCGCCGATGATTGCTACTTTTTTACCGGTGCTCTCCGCTTTCTCAGGTACAGGAACCGTGTTGGCTCTGGCATTGTCCACTGCCATACGCTTCAGGCCGCGGATATTGATGGCACTATCGATCATGTTGCGGCGGCATCTTGCCTCACAGGGATGCTCACAGATCAGGGCACAGGCGGTGGGGAAAGGATTGTCCTTGCGGATCAGCTTCACGGCATCTGCATAACGCTCTTCCTTCACCAGTGCTATGTAACCGGGGATATCCACACCTGCGGGGCACAGCGCCACACAGGGAACCGGCTGGGTAATATGGCAGGAACATTTTCCGCCATGTTCAATGTGGTAGACATAATCCTCACGGAAGCCTTCCAGTCCGGCCAGTACCATATGGGCCGCCTCGTAACCGATGGCACAGTCAGCGGAGTCCACAATGTCGGAAGCGGTATCCCGGATCAGATCCAGTGTCTTCAGGGTGGCTTTGCCTGCCAATACATCCTCCATCAGGTTCTGCAACTGCCCCAGTCCCACACGGCAGGGCACACATTTACCACAGGTCTGGGCATGACACATTTTCAGAAAAGAAAGCTGCAGGTCCACCGGACATAATCCGGGCGGGCTAGCGATAATTCTTCTCTCCAGATCTTTGTACAGGCGTTCCACCGTAAGCTGTGCTTTATTCGGGGTAGCTATCTTCAATCGGCTCATAATCTTCTCCATTCTGCGGGCTGATGCCTGCGTTACTTTTATGCCCTGCGCCACGGGCGCTGCCGGCAACGGCTATGGCGTGCTGCTCTCCGTCTGCGGGCGCGGTGTTTTACTGACACGTACTATGGCATTGGCCACCTGAGCTGGCTGCCTGTTGCACAGTGTAAGTGCTTACATTTTGTTTTTTAAAAAATAGCCGTTTCTTGTCGGCTACTGATTTTTGTATATGTGCAATTGTATCCTAAATAATAAAAACTATCAATAGTTTTTAGGAAAGTTAATTTTTTATCTATCTTTTTGTGGAATATGCATGAGGATGTTTGTCTGACGTGTATGTAAGCTCTTACATTCTAATTTCTTATTCTGCCAGATTCATGGCACCGCTCTCTCAAATTCTGTTTTTCATAAAATACCCTCTATATTTGCTTTTTGTGAAAAAAATAGCCCAGGCGGAACAGGCTGTCAGAAACAAAAAATGACAGGCTAATCCGCCGGAGCTATATTGCCTATGATATTAATCTTTTTACACCGTCACGATCACGCCGCCATCGTTGGCGTACATGCTGCTGACACCGCGGGTGTCCATGATCAGGCATCCTTTGAACTCTGCCTTTTCCATAAGAAGCTTCTTCATGGTCTCGGCGCGGTCAGGAGCATTGCAATGGGTGATCATCAGGAAACGTTCCTTCGTATCCCCTGCCTCTTCCAGAACGATCTCCGCCATTCTTCGGAGTGCTTTCTTCATGCCGACGCTCTGGCCTCTCTGCACGATACTGCCCTTGTCTCCGGCCATGATCGGCTTGATGTTCAGTGTGGATGCCACCAGTGCTTTCACACCGGTCAGTCTGCCATTCTTGCGCAGAGTGTCCAGATTATCCAGTACAAAATAGGTATGCACATTGCTGCGGAACTCTTCGATCTGCTTCACGATCTCTTCAAAGGAAAGGCCCTGCTCTTCCAGTTCTACCAGTTTCTTCACGATCTGGGTCTCACCACAGCTGGCGGACTCGGAATCGATGACGTGGATCTGCTTCTTCCCGTATTTTTCCCGATACAGATTCATACCAAGCACCGCACTGTTGTAGCTTCCGCTGAGGTGGGAGGATAATGTGATCACATACACATGCTCCGCTTCTGTGTGGTAGGCTTCCCTGAAACGCTCTGGGGAAGGGCATGCCGACTTGGGACATTTCGGACACTCTGCCACCTTTTTCAGGAATTCCGCCTGATTGAAGTTCTCATCATCCTGGATCTGGTAATCTCCTACTTCCAGTCCCAGGGGCACGATCTCGAACCGGGGATCCTGCAAATATTCTTCCGGCAATTCACAACAGCTGTCTACTACAATTTTATAACTCATAACACCGTCTCCACTTTTTCATTTTAATATCATAATGATCATAGTCTTACTATTTACATAATTTACTATTCATTTTGTTATACGCAAAACCATTGTATGTAGTTTTTCATACTACATATAATAGCACGTAAGTTCTCCAGCGTAAAGAGGAAACGAAATATTTCTTTTTTTACTTAAAGAGTTCTTTTTTTATCACCCTATTTCTCTCATGCATTCCTTGAATGGCTTCTCCCAGATTTTCAATTTTGCCATTTAAAAAGCCTTTCTCTAAGGTAATATGGTCTCCCGTCACTCTATTTATACTTTCAGCCAAGGCTTCCACATCCTGCTGTAATCCAATTCCTCCTGTGTGTCCAAAGACCTGATTAATTTCACTTGGAATTGCCCTGACGGTATGTCTGTCACCGCATTCATGCCATGTGAGATTGTTGAATTTCATATAATCGTCCACATCTTCTCTGGATATTCCCAATCTCTCTGCAATAATATTACTTGCTTGTGAAAATGTTCCTCCATTGCGTTTGGTATCCATATGTTCCAGTTGAACATGCCCTTCTGATGTTCCCTCTGAATTTTCCCATTCCAATCCATATTTCCGTTGCATGAGTTCATTTATTTTCTCATTTGTAAATTCATGTTCAAAGGGCGTAAAATCCGGTTCTCTGTGACTATAATTCACAATATCTGTTCCATACACTTCTTTCATGTGTTCTGCAAATTCTTTACCTGTATATGTAATATCTGAGTTAGATGCTTTATCATGAATTTTCAGCTCAGCGTCTTCTCTAAGGCGACAACTGCTTTCTCCCGGTGTTCCTTCTTCTGACCATTCTACACGTCTGGCGGATGGAAGTTTCTGTTCCGTAACATTTTCTTCCAAAACGTTGCGCATAATATCTTCTATTTTTAGTTCTTCAGGAGATTCCTCTTCTTCCTCCAGTTCCTCGGGAATATCCTCTTCTTTCTCCAGTTCCTCGGAAATATCCTCTTCTTCCTCCAGTTCCTCGGGAATATCCTCTTCTTCCTCCAGTTCCTCGGGAATATCCTCTTCTTCCTCCAGTTCCTCGGAAAAGTCCTCTTCTGCTTCTTGAGTTTCTACTTCAAGTCTCCCATTCTCCACAGCATCCCGAAGATTGTTCAATGCATCTACATCTTCGGTTTCTTCAACAAATTCATCCAATATTTCCTCTGTTACGCTTAAATTCGGCTCAGATATTTCATTTTCTTCCGATAGTTTCTCCGCATCCACCTGTAGTCTTCCACTCTCTACAGCATCTCGAAGATTGCTCAACGTGTCTACGTCTTCCGCCTCCTCGATAAACTCATCCAACACTTCCTCTGGAATACTCATTTCCGGTTCTGATGCTTCTGTTTCCTCCGGTAGTTCCTCTGTATCTACTTGTAATCTTCCATTCTCTACAGCGTCCCTCAAGTTATTCAGCGCATCTATATCTTCGGTTTCTTCCAAATATTCATTCAGGACTTCTTCTGTAACATTCAACTCAGGCTCCGTTTCTTCCACAGTTTCTGATACTTCCGACTCTATCATTGAATCCTCAGATAATCCCTCCAACTGTAATTCATCCGGTAATTCCAAATTGCTAATCTCATCAAAGTCATTCACCCCTTCCGCTTCTGTATTTAGATCCATATCAAAATCGGTATCTATATCCGTTTCAAAATAACTGTCAGCTTCTTCAAAACCTACTTCAAGACTACCATCAGCTTCCATTCCAAGATCATCTTCGAGGTCATCATCTATTTCTGCTCCAAGATCGTCCTCCAATGTACTGTCAATGTCCTCTCCAAGATCACTGGCATCTATGCCTGTGTCTACATCTGCATCACATTCCACATCCATATCTTCTCCGCAATCACCATCAAAATCGCACATGAACCTTTCCTTTCTTAATCATCTTTATTTTCCTTTGAATTCTCTGGTTCCCGATATAATAAAATCTGCTTTTCCTTTTCAGAAAACCTAAAAGGAAACTCTGTCTCACACTTACGATATAGTTTTATCTTTGTACATATTTTCAAGCGTTCTACATCAATATCCACATATTTATCCCACTCTTCCTTCATGAGTTTCGATAAATGATATATCAATTTCTTTATATCCGCAGCATCCCTAATAGAAGCCCGATATTTTTCCAAGGCAACATTCGCAATATAATCTGCGTTGGAACGAACCTTAAAATCACAACTCTCCGCACAATATTTACATTGACTACACTCTTGAAAAGGCTTCAACAATTCCAAATGCTCTTTCCAATAAGTTGCTCTTTCTGCCACTTCTTCATTGGGAACACTCAGACGGATTCCTTCTTTTTCCCTGATATCCTCCGTCATCACCAACTGCGGTGTATCAAGTTTGCTATAATATATGTAAGCCTCTCCCGGTTTTAATTTAGATAAATGATTTTCTTCCTCTTCACCCATATTCGTGCTATCTGCTATCAATTCCTTTTCGATCGACTGCACTAAGCGGAAAGATACCTTAATATCCGTATTGGCAACTACTTCCCTGCTAACTTTGGTAGGTGACTGATCCGCAATAATGATACTCGTGCCATAAGAACGAATCTCCGCAATCATATCCTGCAGGGCCTTCACTGTTGTTGCCTGAGAATTCGGGCTTCCTTCTCCTGCATCCGCACTGCCTCCTCCCAACAGAACATGCGCTTCATCTATTAATATCGCATTTTTTAATTCACCATCACCAACATGATTATGCTTGGTATAAAGACAAATATTAATCAAAAGTAATGCGATGATCAAAGATTTTTGTTCCGCATTGTCTATTGCATTCAATTCCAGTACCGTAGGCTGCGTTAAAAGATCCTCAATTGGCACAGTATTGATACTATCATATATATTGCTGTTTTGCTCTATCAAATTAGACAACCGCAGTAATCCGGCACTTTCTAAATTTCCCTTGACCTCTTTACTATAATTTGTATTTTTAAACAGTTTCTTGAATACGATAATAAATTCATGCAAACCAAACAGTGTGACATCCGGATCTCCTGCTATACTGTAATCTTTCCATCCATACTGCATATAGCAGGTTCTGATTGCTTTTAGGAAAATCATATCCAACGGCGAAGGCATAGAAAATGCTGCCTTGAATGCACTCGCAAGACTGGGAATATACTGTTCGATCCGGATTCCCTTCGGCGGTATAAATGGATTAATTACAAAAGGACAAACTGCATTATTGCCCGGTGTAAAAATCTGTAGTTTCGGCAAAGCATCAATCATCGCACGATACTCTGTTTTTGTAGGTTCAATTGCCAAAAAAGGAATTCCCCTTCTTGCAAACTGTAACAGCAAATTCACCGAAAATGTAGTTTTTCCGGAACCAGGTGTTCCCACTACTAATGCATGCTTGGTAAATGACTTTTCAGGACAGCCTATCATAATTTTTGAAGAATCATTTGTAACCAATCGGCCTATCTGAATGTTTCGTTCGTCTACAACATCCTTTGCAAATTGTTCCTGTGTCTGCAATAGTTGATTGCTTTTTAGGGCAGTCATTGCCTTTTCATACAAGGGCAACCGATAAAAGCTTGCTGCCTCCTCCGCTGTTATCATATAGGGAAGGCGAAAAAGTCTTTGTGCCAATGGAATTGCCGCCTGAATCTTTTTATTTCGATAATAATGCATCAGGCGCGTATTTACATTCCAAACATAATACGAGAACTGCCTATCCAGATCAATTTTTTCAGAAGTCAAATCTATACAAACCGGATCACATTTGACAATCTGCTCTTTTCCGCTCTGTAAATGACTGATTACCTTTGTTGCCAGACTTGCACAACAGGCCCTCTCCCCAAATACCAGAATATTATAGAGGAAATAAGGTTCGTTCCTACGTTCATTATAGTAATTATATACCTTTAATGGTTCCCCCGCCGCAGAATCGCGATAGAGTTCTCTGTTAATCATCATCCCTGACGTAATTCTTCCTAATTCGCCAGCCACCTCATTAATCACTGCAATTTCTTCCGTTTTCATTTCAACTGGAAACAGCTGGAAACTTACACAGCAGTTCTCCTGTTGACTTAATCCGGAAATCAATGAATTAAAATTAGAAATATTGTGTCCGGGAATCACATCACAAAAATAATATGGGTATATTGAATTGGCATTACCGAGACATCTTTCACTTTTAACCACGGAATACACGCAACTGTCATCCACTTGACCTAACATATTCGTCAAATCTTGAGTTACGCTTTCCTCTGTTAGAATTCCGAACTGCATAGCAGATAAAGTTGTGACATAGTTTCTCTCAATATTTTCCAGCATATATGCAATGCTTTCTTTGTCCGATCCCAACTTTCGCAGTACACCAAAAATGCGTATTTTAGAGCGAAAAATTTGATTTTCCGTTTTCTCTGTCAGCCAAAGCAATTCCATGCAGACATTCTGACTCACCATTCTATGTGTTTCAGACAATATTTGCTGAAATGTATCTGCTATTTTTTCGCAATTTTCCTGTAAATTTGTGTTTGTTGAAATACTGCCTGGAAATGAAGATATCTCAAAAACACTCATACCTAAATATCTGTTATCTGCCAATTCGTAATAGCATATACTCATGTTATGCACCTATAATTTTCCAACTCATACTATTCTTTATTTACTTTGTTGCATTATCAGTCAGTATCTTATTCCGTAAATCTGCGAATTCACTGTCGATTTCTTTGGTAATTCCAGCTTTTCTGCACTCACACGCAAATAAAAACTGTTGAATTTCATTTTCTTTATTCATATAAT
>OBAO01001546.1_pt1 | contig 12798 bp, 9 predicted proteins | sample 1517541 | NCBI WGS metagenome assembly OBAO01 (sample SAMN04571698, study PRJEB22368) | human gut metagenome | biome: human gut; material: stool | host: Homo sapiens | place: Luxembourg | collected 2012-08-10
TTTGGAGAATGTACGTGTTTTTGCAATGGCTTTTCCCCGGAGAAGCCCCTTGAGCCATGCGATATCTTGCCGCCCCAGAACCCCGAACAGGCACATCAGACACCCCAGTAAGACAGGATATGTCCCCGCCCGAAGCACCGGGGAAGCAAAACGGGAGGCACCCCATCCGGCGGCAAGAGCGGCCGCGACGGACAGCGCCGGGACGGAGAAGGGGATCGTCTCCCCGGTGATGATGAGAAGCCTTCGCAGGCTGAGAATGAAATTCACCAGATGGGTGATAAAAAAACTGAAAAAGTAACCTTCCATTCCGTATTTCGGCAGCAAAAAATACAGAAAAAACACATCCATGGAATTGGTGATGATGTTGTAGCGGACGCATACTTTCTGCTGCCCCAGACCTTTGGTCATGGCGTCGGTGATGGCGTCGCAGTAGAGCATGGGAATCAGCAGAGCGTACAGCCGCAGCCAGCGCCCCGCTTCGGCATTGTGGTACAGGGAATTGCACAGCCCTTCGGCCAGCAGAAATTCCAGACCGCTGAACACGATACCGTACAGCATGGCGGTGCGCAGACTCCGCCGCACCAGATAGGAGATGCGCTGTTTGCTTCCCGCGGCGGCGCACCGGGCGAGCTCCGGGATGAGCAGCTCGGCCAGCCCGAACAGGATACAGGCGGGGAACATCAGAACGGGGAACACCATGCCGCTGACGATGCCGAAGGCCGCAAGGGGGCTGTCAATGAGGGAGTTCAGCGCCAGACGCTTGGGGACCATCAGGTTTTCCGTGGTGCTGATGCCGGATTTCAGTACGTCCGCCATGGCAAGGGGGACGGATGCCTGTAAAAGACGGCTCCTTATGGGGATTTTCGGCCCCGGCTTTACCCGTTCGGCAAGGCGCAGCAGCATCAGGCAGCACAGCGTCAGACAGGCGCCGAAGCATCCGCCCATGACCACGCTCTGACAGGCACGTCCGGGGTCGTCTCCCGCCCAGAGGGTCAGCACGGCCATGGTCACGACCATGGAGCACAGCTGCTCTGCCGCCTCCACCGCGGCCAGCGTCCCGATGCGGTTGGCCGCGGTGAAATACCCGGTCATGACGCCGCACAGGCAGGAGACGGGAAGGAACGCGGCAAACAGCCGCAGGGAATTCACCGTGCGCACGTCCCCAATCCAGTTTTCCGCCAGCGCAGGCGCGAGAAAATAGAGGGCGGCGGCCACGGCCGTGCTGCACAGAATGCTGTACACGAAGCAGCCGGATAAGACCCATGTCACGTTTCCGGGGCGTTTTTTCCCCAGTTCCTCGGCGGTCAGGTACATGGTGGCGGTCCGCACACCGGCAATTCCGGTCACCATGGCGAGGCTTCCCACGGACATGGTCAGCTGCAAAAGTCCCACTCCGGCAGCGCCGATACGCCCGGAGATATACACCTGAAAAGAAGTTCCCACCAGCCGCAGCAGCAGGTTCACCCCTGTGAGCAGCAGAGCGGAATAGAAGATCGGCAGCTTTTTGGGCAAAGAAATCCCCCCTTGTCCACAGCATATGCGGACAGGGGGAGCGGCAGAACAGGAATGGAAAATATTCCGGAATTGATAGCTTTTGACTGCAAACGGCGCTGTTTTATGCCTGCGGATTGAACTCTTTACAGTACATGGTCAGCGGGCATTCGCCGCACATGGGATTCCGGGCGGTGCAGCAGTCCCGGCCAAAGAGGACGATCCGGTGGCAGAAGTCCGAGCTTTCCTCCGGGGGGAGGATCTTGCGCAGCTGCTGCTCCACTTTTTCCGGCTCCTTGCCCGTGCTCAGCCCCAGCCGCCCGCAGATGCGGATGCAGTGGGTGTCGCACACGACGCTGCCCGGGACGGCGTACAGGTCGCCCAGCAACAGATTTGCGGTTTTCCGCCCCACGCCGGGCAGGCGAAGCAGTTCCTCCATGGTGCCGGGGACTTTTCCGCCGTAGTCCGTCAGCAGCATCTGACAGGCGAGGACGATGTCCCGCGCCTTGTGCTTGTAAAAGCCGCAGGAGCGGACGTAGTTTTCCACATCGGCAATATCTGCCGCCGCCATGGCTTCCAGGGTGGGGTAGGCGGCAAAGAGGGCGGGGGTCACCAGATTCACACGGGCGTCGGTACACTGGGCGGAGAGCCGCACGGCGATCATCAGCTCGTAGTCCTTCGCGTAATGCAGGGCGCAGGCCGCATCGTCGTAGCGCTGTTTGAGAATATCAATGATGGCTTTTGCCTTTTCTTTTTTGTTCACGAGAATCGTTCCTTTTATCTGTTTTGCCCCAATATACCACGAAAACCGTAGTTTTGCAACAAAAAAAGACAAGCCGTTACAGTAAATCCATGGGAATCTGGGCAGTGAGGGCGGAAATTTCGTAGGCCGTTCGTTCCTCCGCGCCTTCCTCGGTCAGTTTCGTGTAGACGCGGCTCTGCAATCGGCCCGTAATGCCGATCTTATCCCGGGTATGGCACCGGGAAGCCTCCTGCGCCGTCCTGCCCCAAAGGATGCAGGGCAGATAATCCGCCCGCTGGAACGCCCTCGGCACCGCCAGCATCACGTCGCAGATCTCCCGGCCAAGGGGCGTGCGGCGGTAAATTGGTTCCCGGCAGAGGAAGCCCTCCAGCACCGCGTCGTTCAGTGCCTCGCCGTCCTCGCACGTCAGCGCCGACGCGAAGACGAATATCATCAGATGCCGCCGCCCGTCGGTGCGGACGTTGTGGGAGCGGATCTGGCCGGTGACGGTGAGCATCCCGCCCGGGTCAATTCCGGCGGATTCCAGAAGGGAGGCTTCCGCGATGACCGGCAGCGTGTCCGCCACTCCGGAAAGCCTCGGCACCTCCAGAAAAAAACGATAAAACTGCTTCCCGTGGTTTTCGTGGGAAAACGTGGGGGGCGCGGACAGATTTCCCCGCAGGGTGATTTGATTTGCGTTATGTTCCATAGTACCACCTCAAATTCAGATGTATGGAACATCCTATGCTTTGGGTGAGAAAAGAGAACCGGAGGAACATATGACGCAAAAATCAGCGGCATTCGCTTCCAAATGCCGCTGATGTTTCACATTATCCAATTCCAGACCAGTGCCGCCAGAAACGGCTGCACGAAGAACATGACGCCGAAGGTCATGCCGCAGACGAGAAACACATCCTTTGTCCGCGCCGACGGCTCCGTCCCCGGGAAAAGCTTCAGCACGACTCTGGCAAGCAGATACCCTAAAACCGTACCGACGGTGTTGGTTATCAGGTCGTTGATGTCCGTCGCCCGGAAGGTGAAAATCTGCAAAAGCTCAATGAGCAGGGAGGTGCAGAAGCCGAACAGAAGCGTGTACCCGAAGGCACTGAATTTCTTCCAGAAAAGGGGAAGAAAGAAGCCCAGCGGAACGAACAGCAGCACATTCAGCAGACTGCTTCTATAGTCCGAAAACATATGCAGAAACGGGACAAAATTGTAGTTAAAATCCAGGCGGATATAGGTTATGCAGGGAAGCCCCACCACGGCGTCCACACCGGCCAGGTATATGGCGAAAATAAGGTAGCCGACGGTGCGCCCCAAATCATGGAAATAAATCCGGTTTACGACGAGAAATAACGGAACCAGAATTACCGCCGCCACGCCGGCTTCCAGACCCATGTCAAAAAATCTGTACATCGGCAATCTCCTTTCAGAAGATGGGGTTGGTCAGCAATACGGCCAGCACACAGCAGCAGGCGTTCAGGGCAAAGCGGGTATCGGTGTAGATGTTTGCCGCCTGGGCTTCATACTCCTGGTGGTAGCTGTAAATGGCTTCCATCACGCTTCCGGCGATTTTCGGGTTGACCTTGGGGTCCTGCTTCATGTATTCCAGAAAATGGTCTTGCAGCGCCGCTTCATATTCCCGATGATCGCTCAGGGCGGTGGGGAAGGTGTCGTTGTGGGCGTAGGTGAACGCGTCGGTGGTGTAGTGGATGAGCTTGCCCAGGGTATAGTAGTCGAACAGGCCGAGCTTTTCCTTCTTTTCCAGCCGGGCGGAAATGGCACGCATAAAGCGCCGGGCGTTGCGGTAGTTGTGACCCCGCAGCCACTGGCAGCGGATGGAGCCTTTCAGGTATGTAGCGGGATTGCGGTCCGGCTCAATGCACCCCAGCAGAAACGCCTTCACATACCGCTCCGGGGTGTCGCTCATGTAGTGCTGCACCAGATATTTTCCCAGACAGCGGTGACTTTTTCCGCGCATGTTGCAGCTCCTTCCTTTTGAAGTTTCCGAGAAAGTATAACACATCTCCGGGGAAAATGTGTGAACAATTCCAAAAATCGGGGATTATCACAAAGTGCTTAGGAAACGGCAAGTGCTTTTTGGACAAAAGTACATGGGGATTTTCCAGAAACACGAAAAAGCAGCCCCAATGGCGGGGCGCACCAGACGGTGAACAGGCACAGCGGAATGGAACAGCACCCCTTGCCTCTCCCTTTGGGAGAGGTGGCTGAGCGAAGCGAAGACGGAGAGGGGAAATAAGGCTGCAATACCCTCTCAGTCACCTACGGTGACAGCTCTCCCGGAGGGAGAGCCAAGGGGCTGCATGTGCTGGCACAAGAAATAGAGCGTATCTGTACCGATACGCTCCATTCACTGCTTTACGACTGCCCAATAAAGACGGGGCTGTCTTGTGGAAAATTTACTCGGTAACGGTGAAGGTGATGACCGTAATGGCCAGACCGTTAAAGTAAATGCTGAGTGAGTAATCGCCGGGGGTGTCGGGGGCGGTGGGAACATCCAGCTCGCCGTAGTGGTAGTCACCCGCGTACCAGATCTCTTTCCAGTCGCCGGTTGCCTCGGAAATGTACTTGGGGATGACATTGCCGTAGCCGTCCCGGATGACAAAGAGGATGTCCAGCGGATCTTCGGGGACGTAGAAATTGGTAGTGCCCTGCAGGACTACAGAAATCTTGTCGCCCACGGCAAACTCACTGGTATAGGCGGCGGTGCCGATGGACTCAAAATGCCAATCCTCCGTGTCCGGCGTCTTGACCAGATGGGTGGTGATGTGATCCGCGGACAGACCGTGGTCGTCATACACGCTGGCATTGCGGATGGTCTGGGTCTTGACGTTTCCGAAAATGGAGGTGCCGTCTGCCGCCTGAATGGTGAACTGGTACTTCGCGCTGGGGATCAGGGGCGAGATAACCGCAGAGGGCTGGGTGCATTTGACCACGTTGGGCGTCGAGCTGCCGTCGATCTGGTACATCAGCAGCCAGCCGCCGGAGGGGGCGGTGCCGGTGTATTCCCAAGTCACGGCGATCTGATCCAGCGCGCTGTCATCCACGTTCATGCTTGTAATGTTGATGGGATTGGCGGTGACGCTGGTGCGGGCGGGCTGGGTCATGCCGGCGGCGGTGACCTCGATGGTGTAGGCGACCGAGGGGTCGATGTCCGTGAAGTAGACTTCGGTATTGGTGACGGTGAGCTGCTTGTCGTAGCCGTTATTGTCGCTGTAGCAGCGGACGCTCCAGCTCTCCACGACCACATCGCCGGGGGCGTCCCAGCGGACGGTCATATCGCTGCCGCTGCTGGCGGCGACGGTCAGATTTTCCGCGAGAACCAGACGGGAAGCCGTGAATTCCAGCGTATTTTCTCCGGTGAAGGTCTCCTTGGAGGCGGCGCTGGCAGGCTCCAGCGTGAAGGTGTACAGCTTACCCACGGTCAGCCCCCTGACGGTGACGGTGTGACCGGAGAAGCTTTCGCTTTGCGTCTCCTCGCCCTCGGCAGAGTAGCTTACGACCCATTCCTCCGGGTCGGCGCCGCTGACCGCGAAGTTCAGCATGACGGAGCCGTCCTCGGCGCCGGTGATGGCGGAGAAGCTGGCGATCCTGGTGGAACCCTTGGTGGTGAAGATGTCGGAGGTCTGACCCACCAGCTTATGGAAGCCGCTGATATCCAGCTGGATGCGGTACAGAGAATCGGGCAGCAGGTCGGTAAAGGTCGCCTTGCCGTCCACCACGCCCCGGGTCACGGCGTTGCCATAGTTGTCCATGCAGATGACGCTGAGCTTGGAATCGTCTACTTCGGTGTCCACGCTGACAACCAGCTGGTACTGGTCGCCCTCGATGGAAATGCTGTTGATGGTTTGCAGGTAGTATTTCTGATATGCCCAGAACAGTCCCGCGCCGATGGCAGCGAGGATCACCAGCGTGATGACGGCTGTTGCGGCCTTTTTCGCCTTCTGTCTGCGTTCCTGCTTCTTCGCTTCTTTTTGCAGGCGCTTTTCTTCCTCCGCGTCGGCAAAGGGTTCGTTGCTGTTGTCGGGCAGCGGCTCGTTGTCCTCTTCGTCCTGTGCGAAGGAGAAGCGGTCGGGGGAATCCTCCTCCGGTTCCGGCGTGACCGCCGTCTGGGGAACCTCATGGGCAATCAGCGCGTCGGCCTCGTCCATAATCTGGGAAACTTCCTCAGACATCTGGTGGGGCAGAAGATCGGCCGCATCGGCAGATTCCGGGAGGGTTTCGTCCTGTGTATCCTCCGCGATGGTTTCCTCCTGCTGGGCAGGCGCTTCGGTGGGAGCGGGGGCGGGCTGCGCCGGCACCACATCCTCCGGCTTGGCTTCGATGGGGGTGTAGATGGTGATGGGGGTGTCATTGATGGAATTGCGCTGCATGTAGGCGGCCAGCGCCTTGCCCAGTTCTTTCGGCTCCTGCCAGCGTTTGGCGGGGTCGGGGTCAATGGCTTTCATGATGATCTCCGCGATCTCGTAGTCGGCATTGACGGGAGAAGGAAGGGCTTCGTCCGGCGCTTTGCCCTTGAAGGGCAGGCTGCCGTCGTTGTAGAGCTGATAGAGGATCATGCCCACGGCGTAGGTGTCCGCCGTTTCGTTCAGCGTGGCCATGGCGTCGTGCAGCTCCGGGGGAGAATAGGGGCTGCGGTACTTGTCCGGCAGGGACGTGTAGCGCAGCGTGTCCAGCGGGATGAAGCCCAGATCGCCGATGCGGTAGCTTTTTTTCTCGGTCAGGAAGATGTTGGTGGGCTTCAAGTCCACATACAGGCATCCCGCCTGACGGCAGACGGAGAGCGCGGAGCACAGGTCAAGACCAAGATTGATCGCTTCCAGATGGGTGACCGGATTGCGGCGGATGTACTTTGCCAGCGAATGCTTGTAGGGGCTGACGAGGTAGACCTCGTAGCCTAAGCGGCGGCGCTTGATGGGCACGGTCTGCCAGCCGTCGTAGGGAAGAAAGCCCTCCAGCTTGGAAAGCTTCTGCAGGAACTCCGCTTCCTTTTCCACGTCGTCGGCTACGCCCTTGAAGTAGTCCATGGCGCCCGCCATGTCCTTATAGGCGCCAGCCAGAAGCATCGCATCCATCTGCGTCTGCGCGGCTGGTACGGAAATGATTTTGACTATGTATTTTTCGTCCGAATTTTCCTTGATGGCAGGACAGCAGCGAACGCCGTCATGGCTGCTCATGGGGTTTCCCATGGCAAATCCGTCAAGCAAAGGAGAAATCAGTTCGGTTTCGGCAAGTTCAGTCAATCGTAATCGCCTCCTTTAACCTTTATATCATAAAATAAAAATCTGAAAAAAGCAACCACTTTGTAGTTGTTTTATTTGGAAAAGAGTGTTATAATGGCGCTTGATAATGGTACAGTATGTGTATTTTTGTCAGGAGGTATCATATGAGCAAGGTAATTTGTGAGATTTGCGGAACAACTTACCAGGACACAGCGGAGTGCTGCCCCATCTGCGGCTGCCCCCGGGATATGTCCGGCAATGTTTCTGATGATGATTTTGTCATGGATCAGATGCCCGCGCTGAACAAGGGCGGGCGCTACTCGTCCGGCAAAAAGAAAAAGGAAATTTTCGATTTTGACGAGCAGAGCGACGATTTCCCGGAGCCGGAGAATGAGCCGTATTCCTCTGACCCGGAGGATGACGAAGACAATTATGACGAGCAGCCCCGGGAGCATAACACCGCCGTTGTGGTGATCCTGACGGCGCTGATCGTGATCCTGCTGGCGGGAACGGCGTTCCTGTTCTTCCGGTATCTGCTGCCCAATCTGCACGGCGTGAAGGATACCGCGCCCACCGTCCAGACCGAGCAGCCCGTCCAGACGGAGGCCGCGACTACCGAACCGCGGATCCCCTGCCAGGATCTGTCTCTCCCCGGCGGCGCGGCGGAGCTTACCCAGCCCGGGTATTATTTTCTGCTGAATGTAGTCGTCATCCCGGAGAATACCACGGACGAGCTGGTGTTCACCTCCGGCGACGAGAGCATCGCAACGGTGGATGCCAACGGCCGTATCACCGCTGTGAGCGAGGGCAAGACGGTCATCTACATCACCTGCCCCGTGACCTGCCAGTTTGAAGCGGAGACGGAGCCGTCCACGGAGGCCACCGTGGCGGCCCAGACGGAAGCGACCATCCAGACCGAGCCTGTGGAGACGAAGCCTCAGGTGGAGCTGAAGCTGGACAGAACGGACATGCGTTTGCAGGTGGGCTACAGCACCCAGCTGAAGCTGGTGGACTGCGGCGACCTCAAGCCTGAGGACGTGGAGTGGAGCGTGGAGCACGCCTACATTGCCAAGGTGGAAAACGGCTATGTCACGGCGCTGCAAAGCGGAACCACGGAGATCACCGCGAAGTACGGCGACCAGACGGTCAAGTGCATCGTGCGGTGCCACAACTGAATGTAAAAATTGGGCAGTTCCTTTCCGGAGCTGCCCATAATTCATTCCCCATCCACAAACGTCTTCTTGCGGAACAGGAAGGAAATGCACCAGAGACCTGCCAACCCAACGATGGTGTAAATGATCCGGCTGAACAGGGAGCCGGAGCCGCCGAAGAGCCAGGCTACCAGATCAAACTGGAAAATGCCTACCAGTCCCCAGTTGACACAGCCGATGATGGACAAAATCAGCGCAAGGGTATCCATATTCTTACCTCCATTTCACATCCCGGATGCTGATAGGATATGCGTATTTTCTGATTTTATCACGAAGAAGTTGCAAAATTCCAATAGTTCCGTTATAATAAAAAAAGATGCACAGAAAGGACAATTTTGCAATGACGACATTATATGAAGGCGCTTTTGCCAAAATAAACTTAACGCTGGACGTTCTGGGAAAGCGGGCGGACGGCTACCATGATTTGCAGAGCGTGATGCAGACCATCTCCATCCGGGACGATGTGGAGATCGACGTGGGGACGGGAAAGCCGTGGCGGCTGCTGTGTTCTGTGGAGGGCATTCCCACCGACGAAAAGAATCTGGCGTGGAAGGCGGCGAAGGTCTACTGCGACGCCATGGACAAAGACCCGGAGGGGCTGGAGATCCGCATCGTCAAGCGCATTCCCGCCGGGGCGGGCTTAGGCGGCGGAAGCGCCGACGCGGCTGCGGTGCTGCGGGCGCTGAACCGGCACTATGGCGACCCGCTGTCCGTTCTGGCGCTGGCGGAACTGGGGGCGCAGGTAGGCAGCGACGTTCCGTTCTGCGTGGTGGGCGGCACGGCCATGGTGGAAGGCCGGGGCGAGCGCCTGAGAAAGCTGCCGGATATGCCCGACTGCCTGTTCGTGGTCTGCAAGCCGGACTTCTCCGTGTCCACGCCGGAGCTGTATGGGAAAATCGACACCGTGGCGATTCCCCACCGCCCGGACAATCAGGCCATGGAAAGCGCCCTGCTGGCCGGGGACTTGGGGAAGGTGGCGGAGAACGTATACAACGTCTTTGACCCGGTGGTCACGTCGGAGCATCTGGAGCTGAATTATATCAAGTCCATCTGCAACAGCTACGGTGCTCTGACGGAGCAGATGACCGGTTCCGGTTCCGCGATTTTTGCCATTTTGCCGAACTTTGAGTACGCCGCCGTGGTGTGCAGTATGCTGAAAGAGAACTATCCGAACATCTACATTGCCAAACCTGTATAATTCTGGCATTTACCGTCCATACTGGAAGTATTTCCGTATGGACGGTGTTTTTTATGAAGAAACTTTTGAAACGAATCGGTATCTGTCTGGTGCTTGCCGCGTCCGTGTGGTGCGGGTCGCTGCTGGCCGACAGGCAGAGACTGAATGACGAGCTGATCCGCTTCCACGTGGTCGCAAATTCTGACAGCGAGGAAGATCAGTCCATCAAATTGCAGGTGCGGGACGCCGTGCTAAATAGCCTGCAAAATGACCTGAACAAAATCGCCGACGTAAACGAGGCGAGGGCGTACTTACAGGCCAAGCTGCCCCAAATTCAGGCCGTCGCCAACAGCGTTCTGGAAGCGACGGGGTGCGACTGCGAAGCGGTGGTGACGCTGTGTAAGGAAGCCTTCGACACACGCTATTACGACACCTTCACCCTGCGAAGCCCTGCGGATCACCATCGGCGAGGGAGAGGGGCATAACTGGTGGTGCGTGGCATTTCCCAGCCTGTGCCTGAGCGCGACCTCTGAGGAATTCGCGGACAAGGCGGCGGGGGCAGGCTTTCCGGACAGCCTTACCGGCGCGCTGGACGGGGAAGAAAAATACGAGGTGCGTTTTTTCCTGCTGGACGCGCTGGGAGAACTGGAAAAATTTTTATATGCAGGATGAATCCCGCTCTGTTCATGAAAGCAAATTTGTGGTATCATGGACAAAAAGAGAAGGGGGTGGGCAAATGCTGCACCTTTTGCTTGGCACAGACTGGACGGCCAACCGGGACGAAGTTATGAAGCGGATCGCGGCGGACGTTGCCGGGAGGAGGGGGAACCGTATTCTGATGGTTCCCGAACTCATCAGCCATGAAACGGAGCGGCGGCTGTGCGCTGCTGCCGGGGACACGGCCAGCCGGTACGCCGAGGTGCTGTCCTTTACCCGGCTTGCCAGACGGGTGGCGGATTCCATGGGAAGCGCCGCGGAGGAATGTCTGGACAACGGCGGCCGGGTGGTTGCCATGGCGGCTGCGGCAAAGAATCTGTCCAGCCGCCTGAAAGCCTATGCCGCCGTGGAGACGAAGCCGGAGTTCCTTACCGGCCTTATCGACGCCGTGGACGAATTCAAGCGCTGCTGCATTTCCTCGGCCGACTTGAGCCGCGCCGCCGGGGAGACGGAGGGCAGTCTGGCGCAGAAGCTGGAAGAACTGTCGCTTCTGATGGAGAGTTACGACGCTTTGTGCAGCCGGGGCAAGCGCGACCCGAGAGACCAGATGACGTGGCTTTTGGAACAGATGGAGCAGGGGGACTTTGCCCGGGAGCATGTGTTTTACATAGACGGCTTCCCGGATTTTACCCGGCAGCATCTGGCGATTCTGGAACATCTCATTCAGGCGTCCCCCGACGTGACGGTGAGCCTGAACTGCGACCGGGAGGGTTCCCACCTTCTTGCCTTTGAAAAGGCGGGGGACACGGCGTCCCAGCTGTTTCTCTGCGCCCGCCGCGCCGGGGTGGAGGTGAAGATCGAAACCGTTCCCGGAAAGCGCCTGCCCCTTTCTCCCCTGCGGGAGGGGCTGTTTCAGGGCGCGATCAGCCGGGGCGCGGCGAAGGGGTGCCTGGACGTGGTCCGGGCGGAATCGCCGTATCTGGAATGTATGGGGGCAGCAGACAGAATTCGTCAGCTTCTCGCCGCCGGGTGCCGCTGCCGGGACATTACAGTGGTCTGCACCGATATGACGGTGTATCAGCCGCTGGTGAATCTGGTCTTTCACCGGCTTCATATTCCGGTGTATCAGTCCGGAACCGAGGATATTCTGCAAAAAAGCGTCATCGCCACGGTGCTGATGGCGCTGGACGCTGCCCTGAGCGGATTCGACCAGAAAAGCGTCCTGCGGTATCTCCGCTCCGCCCTGTCTCCCGTTGACCCGGATACCTGCGACCGGATCGAGAATTATGCCATCATCTGGGGCATCCGGGGGCAGAAGTGGACGCAGAGCTGGGAAAACCATCCGGACGGTCTCAGCGGCGTGTGGACGGAGGAAGACCAGCATCGTCTGGAAGAACTGAACACGGCGCGGGAACTGGCAATCGCGCCGCTGACGCGGCTCTGGCAGGGCTTCCGGGACGCTTCCGACCTGCGGGGACAGATTCTGGCGCTGTATGGTTTTTTGGAAGACATTTCTTTGGAAATGCGGCTTTCCCGCATGGCGCAGGAGCTGGATGCCGCCGGGGACAACCGGGCCGCGCAGATTTTGAACCAGCTGTGGGAAATCCTTCTGGGCGCGCTGGAGCAGATGTACGACATGCTGGGGGACACCCATTGGGAGGGGGAGCAGTTTATCCGCCTTTTCCGGCTGCTGCTGAGCCAGTACGACGTGGGAACCATCCCACCGGTGCTGGACGCGGTGCAGGTCGGCCCCGTGTCCGCCATGCGCTGCCATCAGGAAAAGCATCTGATCGTGCTGGGGGCGGAGGAAGGCAAGCTCCCTGGCTACTCCGGCTCTGCCGGTGTCCTGACCGATCAGGAGCGCGTCACCCTCCGGGAGCTGGGCGTGCCCCTCACCGGCGGCGCGATGGAGGGCGTGCAGGCGGAGTTCGCGGAAATTTACGGCTGCTTCTGCGGCGCCATGGCGTCGGTGAGCGTGTTCTGCTCCGGCGACCAGCCGTCCTTTGTCTACCGCCGCCTGTGCGAGCTTGCGGGCGGGGAACAGCAGGTGAAAAACACATTGGGTTTTGCCCCGGCGGATGGACTGGAAGCGGGGGCGTACCTCGCCCGGTGGGACGCCGGGGACGCTGCCGGACGTTTGAATGTCCGGGATACATATCTGGAAACCTGCCGCCGGCGGGATTATCGCTTCGGAAAGGTGGAGCGGGAAACCATTGGCAAACTCTACGGCTCGACGCTGAATCTTTCCGCCTCCCAGATCGACCGGCAGGCGGAATG
>OBAO01001552.1_pt1 | contig 12713 bp, 10 predicted proteins | sample 1517541 | NCBI WGS metagenome assembly OBAO01 (sample SAMN04571698, study PRJEB22368) | human gut metagenome | biome: human gut; material: stool | host: Homo sapiens | place: Luxembourg | collected 2012-08-10
AACGGCAAGCGTATTGTGGAGAAGAACGGCACCTACAGCCTGACCCCCGGCGCCAGCTACTCCTACACTACCACCTGCGCCGGATACATCGGTCAGAAGGTAGAGCATTACACCGCTCCCGACAAGGACGGAACGCTGACCATTACGTTGGAAAAGGCTCCGGCCAACGGTACGCTTATCAACTTTGACTCTGCCTGGCCGCATCTGCGTCAGAACAATGAGAACAACGGCGTGGTGGATTACAGAACGCCGGTCTACGCAAAGGATGCCGAGCTGTACTGGGCTACCTCCATTGGCTCCGGGTACGACGTGAATGCCTGCGGCTGCCCGATTCTGGTGGACGGCGCGATTTACACCTACTCCGGTTCCCGGATTTATAAGGTGGACGCCATATCCGGTGAAATCCTCATCGATAAGCCTATGGATCACAATTCCAGCTTCGCCATCAACCCGCCCACCTATGCCAACGGCATGATCTTCGTGGGCCTGTCCGACGGCACCATTCAGGCGTTTGATGCCAATACCTTGAACTCCCTGTGGATTTACCGGGATTCCATCGGCGGGCAGCCTAACAGCTCCATCGTTTACCACGACGGGTATATCTACACCGGCTTCTGGGTAGGGGAGATCAACGAGGCGCACTATGTCTGCCTGAGTGCAACCGATGAGGATCCGACGCAGTCGATGGAAGAAAAGCTCCCCACCTGGTACTACACCAGCAAGGGCGGCTTCTACTGGGCAGGCGCTTATGTGTGCGACGACTTCCTGCTGATCGGCACGGACGACGGTGCTTCCGGCTACACTACCGGAAGGCCCAGCCTGCTTTCCTTTAACCCCAAGACCGGTGAGCTGTTGTCCAGCTACAAGATGAATGTGACCGGCGACATCCGCAGCTCCATTACCCATTACAACGGCAAGTATTACTTTACGAGCAAGGGCGGATATTTCTTTGAGGCATCTGTGGACGCAGAGGGCAATATCGAGGATGTCCGAACTCTGAAGCTTTACAACTACGCGGATGATCCGGCCAATCCGGCCATGTCCACCTGCACACCGACTATTTATAATGGCCGTGCCTATATCGGCATCTCCGGAACGGCACAGTTTGGCGCATACAGCGGCCATAATCTGACGGTCATCGACATTCCCAACTGGGAGATTGCCTACACGGTGCGTACGCACGGTTATCCCCAGACCAGCGGCGTTCTGACTACGGCTTACAAAGAGGAAACCGGTTGTGTCTATGTATACTTCTTTGACAACTTCACTCCCGGCAAGCTCCGTGTGCTGGAGGATCGACCCGGACAGACGGAGGTTTCCCTGAAGACTATGGAGACCTACACTGCCAGCGGCAAGTCGGAGAACTACACGACACCCTACAACATCTTTACCCCCAGCGGCGCACAGGCGCAGTATGCCATTTGCAGCCCCATCATGGACGAGTATGGCACGATCTACTTCAAGAATGACTCTGCCTACCTGATGGCTGTTGGCAGCACCATAGAGCGCATTGAGGTCACGAAGCTGCCGGACAAGACGACATACAAGGTGAAGGACACCTTTGACCCCACTGGAATGCAGGTGACGGCCTACTACGCCAATGGCAAGACCAGAGACATAACAGCGTATGTGACCTGGTCGGAGACGCCTCTGACTGCCAACGATACGGATTTCCAGATCACGTTCCCTTACGCAATGTATCAGAATCGGGAAAACAGTGACACATTGGAAATGGAATATGGCGTTCACTGCGACAAGCCCATGACCACGCTGACGCTGACCATTGAGGATACGACGGAGGTCAAATACGGTGATGTAAATGGGGACGGTAAGGTTGCCTCCACTGATGCTGCTATTGTCTACCGTTATGCAAACGGAAAATACCAACTGTCTGCGGACCAACTCCTGGCGGCTGACGTAAACGGTGACGGTGTGGTTAATTCGACAGATGCCGCACTGATTTACCGCATGGCGAACGGAAAACTCTTGAAGTTCCCTGTGGAGAAGGAAAAACAGTCAGAGCAAACAACCGATTAAATGAGAAATGGCCTAGCCTACAGCATTGTGCGCAGCAACGTACATCCTCCTCTGTAGGCCAACCAGGGGCAGGCATTTTCCTGCCCCGTACAGAAAATAACCCAGCTAAAAACCGGCTCATCCGACGCTGCTCAGGCGCTCCCCCTTACCTGAGATTGCCCGGCGAAGGATGACCGGTTTTTATAAAAAAGAGAGGTGCAGACGTGAAAAAGAGAACAGCAAATCTGATTATGGTTCTCGTCATTGCGGCGATTGTCGTTGCAGGTGTGACTGCGGCCTTTGCATTGAGGGTGGATAACGGCGACGGCCTGGGAAGCCAATACCGGATTCAGAAACTGAAGGACAATGCTGTCATCACCCCCGGCCAAGAGGATAATGTCTGCACCGTCACTATTGTGTGCGACACGATTCTGGACAATATCGGCAAGCTAAATAAGGAAAAGGCTCCCTTCGTGCCAAAGGATGCAGTGATTCTGCCCCAGACCCGCGTTTCCTTTGCCCCGGGGGATACTGTTTTTGATGTGCTGCAAAAAGTCTGTACGGCGGCGGATATCCAGCTGGAATACAGCTGGACGCCCATGTATGACAGCAGCTATATTGAGGGCATCAACCATCTGTACGAGTTCGACTGCGGCAAAGAATCCGGCTGGATGTACAAGGTAAACGACTGGTTTCCCAATTACGGCTGCTCGGCCTACACGGTGGAAAGCGGGGACAACATCGTCTGGTGCTACACCTGCAATGGCTTTGGCGAGGATGTGGGAAGTACATGGGCAACAACAGAAGGCAGCAGTGCGGAATGATGGAGGGCGAAAATGGGCTTTGAAAGCTGTCATCCGGCGGTGAATTTCATTTTCTTTGCCGCAGCGCTGTACGGGACGGTGCGCTTCAACCACCCGGTGTTTCTGGCAATCGCCTATGTCTGCGCCTTTGCCTACAGCGTCAAGCGCTGCGGAAAGCGGGCAGTGGCCTTCAATCTGTGCCTATTGCCGCTGATTCTGATATTCGCACTGTACTACAGCTCCTATCACCACTTCGGTGTCACAGTGCTGAGGCAGAATTTCATCGGCAACAACCTGACAGTGGAAAGCTTTGTCTACGGTCTGGTGATCGGCTTGCGATTTGCAGCATTGTGCATGTGGCTGGAGGCAATCTTCCGCATAGTGACTTCGGACAAAGTGGTATACCTCTTCGGCAGGATCAGCCCGCAGTTGTCGCTTTTCCTTACGATCCTGCTGCGGTTCATCCCCAGAGTTGGCCGGGAGGCGAGGAAAATCAACCTCGCTCAGAAAGGCATCGGCCGGGGCAGCAATCAGGGGAATGTTTTCCAGCGATTCATCAACTGCCTACGGATATTCTCTATGCTGATAACCTGGATGATTTCAGCGCTGGTGCAGGAATCCGATTCCATGCGTTCCCGGGGCAGCCTGCTCCGTGGCCGGACGGCTTTCTCTATTTACCGCTTCGACAACCGGGACAGGGCGTTTGTGATTACCCTGTTCACCTGCATCACCCTGACGGCCATGGGCGTGATACTGGGAGCCAGCAAGATGTGGTACAACCCCAGAATCATCTGGCGGCCATTAAACGGAATTGGCATGACAGCGGCCGTCGGTTATCTGGCGCTCTGCCTGCTGCCCCTTGGGCTGGAGCTTTGGACAGAGTATCGGTTCCGCAGAGCCAGAGAAAAATAAAAGGCCTCCCATTTCGCCATGCGAACCAGCTGATGAAACGGGAGACTTTTATTTGCTTATATTTATGAGGAGAATGTGAAACACATTACTATATATCTTCCCACGGCTCCAATTCCATTTCCTCCCAGGTAAGACCATATGGCACGCCACCGGAGGTGTAACCCGCGATGAAGAAAAAGGTGTCGTCCTGCTCCATGGGCGGAAGCTTCGGCTCCTTTTTGGCACGTTTCTTTCTGCGCTTGGTATGGGCTTTTCTTTCCGCTCGGATGCGCTGCAATTCCTTGATTTCTGCATGGGAACGGATATGCCCCGGCATTCCAAAAATGGTCAGACGCTCGATAATATGAGGGCGTTTCCTGAGATAGACGGCGTGGATTTCCTCGGTGGGGACACGCAAGCCAGAGAGATGATTAAATACCTTCTGGGCAACCGCTTTGCAGTCTTCATCCGTATCCGGCATCCTCCCATTCGTCTGGAAGAAATCCTGCGTTTCCAGATACATATAGTCAGAAATTTTTGCCTTCTGTTTCTGCTTCAGATCTTTATAGGAACGCGGCGGCTTTTTAGACTGCTCCATAGTTTAATCATCCCATAAATGTTTTTGCCAATAGGCATCCATGCAGAGGTTGTAGCGCTTGCGTACAGACGAAATATTTGTTCCTTCCACGATAGAAGAAAACGCCTGCTGATGAATTTCGGAGAATTCAGAATCATGGTGGAACAGGTTATTCATGACCATCATCGTAACTTCTTTGCCAGCGTGTCATAGCTGTTTCCGTCTGCCTGTACCAACTGGGGGAACCCTGGAATTTGAAGCAGTACCGGGGCAGCCTGATTAAGATAGTCCTGTAGAGTATGGATTGGAGCTGTAACAGCCATATCGAATCTCCCTTTCCGCGCACATTGGTGACCATTATACCATGCTATCAGGAGAAAACAAGACTTGCTTTTTCGCCTCGAAACTGCTACATACGGTTTTTAATTGCCGCTCGCGGGCATCCCGTACCCCAGAATGACGCTGCTTCCCAGAGAATACTGGTTCTGCCGACACATATCTCTGGAATTGCCCTCTACCGTATAGACTACGTTATTTTCTACCCGCTCCACAATCCCAACATGATCCGGCACGCCGTCCTGAGTTGCCCAGTCGAAGAAAATGAGCATTCCCGGCACTGGTTCCGCAGAGCCGTCCAGCCAGAGGCCGCGCTGTTGGAACCACTGCATTCCAAAAACGCAGCCGGAGAATTTAGGATAGGCACCGCTGTCCAGATAGCCGCACTGGTCGGCACACCAGCTGACAAAGCAGGCACACCATTCCACACGACTGGTAAAGCCGTACCAGCTCCAATAGGGTTCGCCGCCTACATTGCCTACCTGAGTCAGTGCCACGTCCACAATGGCGTCCCCATCCTCCGGGGTATAGAACACCTTGCCGATTGGGTAGTACCGCAGCACACGGGGGACATACTGCTTGTCTCCATAGCTGTTCCACCACATCTGTTCTGCCATCTTCATGGAAAATTCAACGGCGTTGGCACGGGAGTATTCGCCATATTTCTGCAAGGCCCATGTGATGTAACCGCTGCCAAAGTTATAGCCTTGGAGCGCCAGCTGAATATGTTCCAGATCAATGGGGCTTTCGGCTCCTGCCGTCTGTAAACAGTCCGCCAGATTCTGGATGCCTACTGCAATGGAATACTCCGGGTCAGTGATACCTCCGGGCGTTCTGGGGTACTGGGTATTGTACCCGCATTCGGAGGCTTGCATGGGGTCATTTCCTCTGCCGCCGGATTCCTGCATCATGACGGCCTGAGTCAGCAGAACATAATCCGGAATGCCATACTGCTTGGCGTATTTGCGGATGACCGGCTCATAGGCTTCCACTTCCGCACTGAGAGGCAGCGTTTCCGTGGAATCATCCTGACTGCCAAAGATAGCAGCGCTGCAGCCAATCAGAACGACAATTACGATCACAAGAACAGCCGCAACACCGCCTGCGCCAATGGCGGCGTAAAGTGCCTTTACCGCTTCTGCCGCAGAGCGTGCCAGCTTGGCCGTCAGCTCTGCGGCCTTTTTTTCAGCCAGTGCAGCTCGGCGTCCAGCGGTGACTGCGGCATGGACGCTTTTTTGTGCAGCAGCGGTGGCAGCCTTTTGGGCTTTCTGGGCAGCCTGCTTTGCGGTCGTGTCGGACACTTTCTTTGCAGTTCTCTCGGAGGTCTTGATTGGAACGGAAGAATTTCTGGTACGAATAGGCAGGTCGGATTTCTTCTTGATCGGGATTCCCTTTTTCGTGGGGGTATCACCCGGAGAAAAAGAAGTGTTATGGAAACCACTTGAGACTTGCGTAGTTTCAGTTACGGCGGTGTCAGACGCTTTTGAAGTACAGGGACTTGCCTGAGCGGCTTCCACCTGTTGGGAAAAGTGAGCACGCTCGAAGCCCAGTTCCTCCTCCTTCTGCTGCTTTTTCCGACTAATAATATCCTGCGCAGCGGCTTTTTGCGCCGCCTGCTGTGCGGGAGAGATGCCGGGTTCTGCCGTGGAGCTGTCTGCTGCATATTCTCGCGTGCGGATGGGGGCAGCTTCTCGCGCAGATCTGCTGCGTACTTCCTGGCGATTTCGGAGAATCTTTCGCGCGGTATCCTGCTGACCGGCGTTTTCCGAAGACACCGTGGATTCCGGGGCGCTGTCACGGTAACGAACAGAGCGTATTTCATGCTGCAATAATGACCCTGCATCCCGAACGGCATCCTCTGCCGTCCGGGAGACGTTTTCTTCTGCGTAATTGCTGGGAGATTCCGACCGCTCCGACTGCCGGTGCGCTGCTTGTTCCTGCTTGGCGCGGACAAAACTGCGTTGCATTTGCTGTTGGGCAGTGTTCAATACCGGCTGACTTTTATGTTTCGTCTTGATTTCCGGCATGGCTTGTCCTCCTGTCAGGACTGACCGGCGAACCGCCCCTCACCGGGGCGCGTTGTCATGAGCTGGTAGAGCTTTGTGTCCTTTGGAAAACGGTTGATGAAAGGCACGAGAGCACTGCCGTATTTGATAAGGCCGGAACCGGCTTCCACATTGGTGATGTAGTTCATCTGCTCATTGGAGATATTCAAGAGCCTGCCCAACTTTTCCCGGTCAGATGCTGCCTGGTTCAGCATGACGATGAACTCGGAGTTGGAAAGCATGGTGCTGGCCTGCACAGAATCCAGCAGATATTCCACGTTCTGGGTAATGGCAGTGGGGAAGGCGTTGCGCTTTCGGAACTGCCGCCATGCGGAGTTGAAAAAGGCAGCGGAGAACTCGTTTTCAAAAACAACGTGGAACTCATCGATGAATACATGGGTTCGCTTGCCCTTCTTCCAGTTCTGGGTCACACGGTTCAGCATGGTATCCGTGATGACCAGCAGGCCGGTGGGCTTCAGCTGCGCGCCCAGACCGTGAATGTCGAATACCACCACCCGCTTGTCCAGATCCACATTGCTCTGCTTGCCGAAGATGTCCAGAGAGCCGGTGGTGTACAGTTCCAGAGAAAGGGCAATCTGTTTGGCCTCCGGCTCCGGCTGCTCCAGCAGGGTGTCCCGTAAGGTGCAGAGGGTGGGGATGGTGCCGGAGAAAGCGGCATTGCGGTAGACCATGGTGATGCACCGGTCAATGATGGACTTGTGCTGGGGGCCGACGCCTTTCTTGTCGATCTGCTCGATCAGGGACATGATGAACTCGGACTTGACCACGATGGGGTTGTTCTCCCCATAGCCGTCCACCATGTACATAGCGTTGAGCCTGTCGCGCCCACCAGCGGAAATGTGGATCACGGAACCCATATCGCCCATGGCTTCTACCAGAGGGGCGTACTCGCCTTCGGGATCGCATACCAGAATGTCGTCTTCGGTGTTCAGCATCAGGAAGGTCATAAGCTCCTTGGCGGAGAAGGATTTGCCGGAGCCGGGGACACCCAGCAGAAACGCGGACTGGTTCAGCAGGTTCTCCTTGTTGCACATAATCAAGTTGTGGGAAATGGCGTTTTCCCCAAAGTAGATGCCGCCCTTGTCCATGATCTCCTGCACCTTAAAGGGCATGAACACCGCAAGGCTTTCCGTGGTCAGAGTGCGGAAGGCGTTGAGCTTCCGGGTGCCAATGGGAAGCACGGTGTTCAAGCCGTCCATCTGCTGATACTTGAGGATTGCCATCTGACACATGCGCTTCCGGGCGGTGGAGAGAATGGCATCCGTATCCGCGTCCAGCTGATCCTTTGTGCCGGCGGTAATGACCATGGTCAGGATGCCGAAGATCATCCGCTGGTCACGGGTGGTCAGGTCGTCCAGAAATTCCTTGCTTTCCTTCCGCTGCAATTCCATATCATAGGGAACAACGGCAGAGAAATTGTTGTTGCTGTTCTGGCGGCGCTGCCAGTTGGTAATGTTCGTCTCCACACCCAGCAGCCGGTTTTCCACCTCACGGACGGCCTCATCCGTGGGAATAGGCACCATGTCAATGGACAGCATCATGTCCCGGTTCAGGTCGGTCAGTTCGGACACAAAATCATCCTGAATATAACTGGCGTAGTCCTTGAGATACAGTACCCTCGCAAACCGATCTCCAATCTGGAGATAGTCGCTGTGTCGCTCGATGAAATCCGGGCAGATGTAGTCCCGGAAGCTGTGACCCTTTCGGGCAGAATCCCGGAGAGAAAAGCGAAACTCATTTTCTTCTCCGCTGCGATAGAAACGATGGAGAATTTGCAGCCGCTCGATAGCGTTCATGGGGCCGCAGGTGGAACCAAGGGCCGCAAAGTGAGAGGAAAGGTCTGCTTCCACACGAGCAAAGAAGCTCCGGGCGGCATCTACATCCTTTTTACGGACGGAGATGGTGATGAACTTCTCCTGGACAATACCATTGCCATTGGTGGCCTTGTCCAGAAGCATCTGGTTGTATTCCTCCCGGTAGTCGTCCAGGCCGTCCCACTGCATGGGCATGAGAATGGACTTCTCGAAGTTGATCTGGCTCATACGGTGGTTGAAGATAGTGATTTTGGTGGTGGCTCCGCAGTCCAGGCTGTTGATGATGGCGCTATAGCCCCGAAACATCTTCTCCTTGTCCGGCTCCGATGCCACCTGATAATTGATGTCCGTGAAGCGGAAGGTTTTCGCGTACCGCCCGCCGGTGAGGAAGATCCCGTCCTCCCAGATTTTTTGAATGGGGATCACGTCCTGGACACGCCGGGGAATGACATATTTCTCCCGGTCCTGTCGCACCAAAGTACGAATGGATTTCATCATTTCTTATACGCCTCCTTTTCGCGGTTGGAGATGGTGTCCTCCAGCAGTTTGTAATAGAGATTGTCCGGCTCGGAAATGAGCCGCTTGGGTTCCAGCAGCTCCGAACGAATCCAGGTCCAGGCCAGCTGTTCGGCGGTCATACCGTGGTAGTTGACAAAGCCCATGGCCGCAAAGGGCGCGGCTCCCAGAATGCACATCCAGCTGATGGTTTCTGTGCCCACATAGGGCTTCAGCAGAAAATACAACCCAATGGCCACCAGAATCGCCGCCAGGGAAAAGCCGCACTGCCGCATGGACAGCCCCAGGAACATGGACTCACTGTAGGACTGGATTTCTTTGTTGATTTTTACTTCCAATGGTTTCCTCCTTGTTTTGTGTAAAAAGAAAAACGCCTCCCAATTTGGAAGGCGTTGAATTGCGGCTAGGGAACTTTTTGATAAAATATCGGTTAAAAAGTTCCCTAGATTAAAATGTCTTTACGCACTTTTCTTTCATAAAAAGAAAAATGTCGTTGCTTCTGTCCTCGTAAAAGGCGACAAGCAGCCGCTTAAACTCCGGCACCTCTTTTTCCGGAATAATCAGCATTCCTCCACCCTGCGAAATCAGGTAGTGATTCGCAAAAATCACCGAAGCACGTTTGTTGCCATCGGTGAAAATTTGGGCTTTCATGCAGTAAAGGCATAGCTGAATTGCCGCTTCATCAGAAGGCTGCTCCCGTTTCAGAATTTCCTCCAGGTGTTCCTTGATTACGGTTTCAATCGGCAACGGCGGAACATAGCTGGAACCGCCAATCGTGACAGGAACTCCTCGGATTCGTCCACCATCCTGGAAGAATCCCTCATTGACCAGCTTCGCAATGTGGCACAGAATAGAATAGTCGCTGGGGTATGTGATCACATCCCGGTCAAGAATAAATTCCCATGCGTGTTTCAGATTCAGTATTTTTTGCACATCCGTTGCTGTCATGCCGTTGACAATGCCGTTATCAATGATGTCCTCCGTTTGTGGAAAACTGGTGGCGACACCCTCCAAAATTGCCTGATCGTAGATATTGGACTTCATGTTGGCCCGGGCGAAATCCAGGTTCAGCTGCACACGAGGGGAAATCTCCTGGTCTGTGTAGCCGAGCTGTGCCAATTCCTTGTCCAAACGCCGAATATTCTTCCGGTACGCCTTGGCATCGCGGGCATTGCGAAGCAGCAGCTGGTACAGCGTGTCAGAGTACACATCCACATATGTGGAACTCAGCCTCGACCCGATGCGTTTACGAACGTACAAATACTTCTTGCCGCCATCTTCCTTGACTTCCGGCGTTCCGTCGTATGGCAGTAGGTTCAATCGTGCCTGATAGTCAGCCTTTTGATGGAGCAGTTCTTGAATTTGCGGATAGTTGTTGTTCATGCGGCACCTCCTAGGGAACTTTTGCTGCCTATATTATAGCAAAAAGTTCCCTAGTTTGCAATCCCAATCTGTTCGCCTTTATATTCCAATTATAGCCCCGTCATCTCCCGCACGACCCGGTCTGCTATCCTCATGGAACCAATGAGAATGACAAAATACGGACAAACCGGTTTTTGATCTGCCAATAACCCGATGGGGTGCCTACTTTTTATCCAACAGCCAATCCAGCAGATTCAGGGATTTGATCCCATCGTAGGATTTGATGAAGTCCCGATCCATGGACAAAACGATTTTTTCGTAATTATCCGGAATCATTTGCAGGGGCCGCAGTTCCCGTTCCCGTGTTTCCGGAGAAAGCATACTCTCCGTTACCTGAATGTATAGCTTATCGTCCGGCTTTTCCGCTACGAAGTCTACCTCCGTTTCACCTACTTTTCCGATGCAGACCCGATAGTCCCGGCGAAGCAGCTCCAGATAGACAATGTTTTCCAAAATATGCCCACGATCCGCGTCCCGGTAGCCCAGCAGCATATTCCGGAAGCCCATGTCGATGATATAGTTCTTGCCCAGCGTTTTCAGCAGCTGCTTTCCCTTCACATCATAGCGGCCGACGGAGAAGAAAATATAAGCGCTGCGGAGCATGGAGATATACTTCTCAACGGTTTTCCCCGCCACATTCCGTCCTTTAATATCCCCCTCATTGTACAGGACATTTCCAATGCTGCTGGGGGAATTGATACTGCCAATATTGGAGCAGAGAAACAGCATGATTTTCTGAAGCATGACCTGATCGGCACCTTCATTGCGCTGTAAAATATCACGCAGGACGACGGTGGAATAGATACCCTCCAATGCCTGATTGCTCCGGGCTTCGTTGAACTGATACTCCCGCAGAATGGGCATACCGCCGAACTGCAAATACTTCTGAAATTTTTCTTCCAAGGTGACAGACTGGTCAAAGCTGTAGAAGGTCAGGAATTCCTTAAAAGACAGGGGCAGCATCCGGATTTCCACATATCGTCCGGAAAGCAGAGTGGAGAACTCTGTGGACAGCAGATAAGCATTGGAGCCGGTGATGTAAATATCCACATCGTAATCCAGCCGGAAGGATTCAATGGCCTTTTCCCAGTGGCTTACCGCTTGCAGTTCGTCGAAAATCAGATAGGTTTTTCCGCTGTCCGGAATTCTCTGGCTGACATAGTCATAGAAAGCAAGATAATCGGAAAGCGTCCGGTAGCGCAGGGACTCTAGATTCATATGGATAATGTGCGATTCCGCGACGCCCTGCTCCAGAAGATACTGATGGTACAGTTCCAGCAGGGACGATTTGCCGCATCTGCGGATGCCGGTGACGATTTTGACCAAGTCTACATCTCGGTTTTGAATGAGCTGCCTCACATATTCCGGGCGATTGACGAGTTCCGCCATTGCTGCATACCTCCATGGCTTTTCTTTTATTATACTCTGGAACAACACAATGTCAATAGTTTTGAACTTATAAGTCGAAAACTATTCTAGAAATGACAGTTTTCGACCTGACTATAGTCCCATCATCTCCCGCACGACCCGGTCTGCCATCTTCACGGACCCAACGAGGATCAGCATATTGAAAATCAGTTCTCCGATATAGCTCCATACCATGCTGGCCGCTGCTGCACCCGCATCCACTACAGGGGGCGAGGACGCAAAGGCAGAGAAAATTACACAGGCCAGCACAATGACAGCTCCTTCCAGACAGACGGAAGCGTAGCTTTTGAGAAAGCTCTTGCCGATGCTCTGCGTGGGTTCCCCGGCAAAGGTGGACAGGGGAATGGGGGCGATGGCTGTGTACATGAACATTTTGAAAAAGCGCCCGTAGACGCTTAGGATCATCTGAAAGGACAGCACCCAGATAAACAGCCCGCCGATCAGCGTGACGGCCCACAACGGGATGGATTCAAAGAATCCGCAGTCCTCAATGGCCGAGACGATTTCAGATGGCAGCACCGCGGACTGTGGCTGTCCAAAGCCCGCCGCCTGCATGATGGTGGAGATCACCCCCTGCACAATGTCCAACAGCGCCAGCATCAGATCCATGCCATAGGTAATCACGCCTTTGGCCAAGGCGAAGCGCACGAACAGCCGCAGGGCGTGTTCCGGGCGCTTTACCTCTGTGAAGTTCCATTAGAGAATACAAAGCAAATACCCTCATATCCGAAGATACAAGGGTACGCTTAATGGTCATGGGTTTAGGTATTTCTTCATCTCTGCCTTTACCTTTTCTCTGGCGGCAGTTACAGCACGACCTACGGATTGTTGGCTGCAATGCTCG
>OBAO01001563.1_pt1 | contig 12604 bp, 7 predicted proteins | sample 1517541 | NCBI WGS metagenome assembly OBAO01 (sample SAMN04571698, study PRJEB22368) | human gut metagenome | biome: human gut; material: stool | host: Homo sapiens | place: Luxembourg | collected 2012-08-10
GAACTCTGCCACCAAGCTTTTCACAACAGCCTGTCCACCGTTTAGTTTACGTATGCAGGATAATACCCGTGCTATAAATTCATAATGCTCCCGTCCCAGATTCCGTTCAGCATAATCATTCAATAAAGAAGTATATATAGCAATCAATTTCTCAGAATGAGTGTCCTTCAAATAATGGGCATATTTCATCAATGCTTCCAACTGATTGTATCGGACTGACGACAGCAAAGAGAACAAGCTGTCATTATCCTTTTCTTTCACATAAATTTCAGCCTTATCATTTCCGACAAAAGAAAAATAGTCACTTAACTCGGCTTCTTTCATCATCCTATCCAGAAAACTTTTCCATTGTTCTTTCGGTACCAGAGTTTTAAGTTTGCTGTAATATATCAATTTATCACTACCCACCACAAACAACAGACGACATGTATCAATTACCTCAGAAACCCTATGAGTTATTTCATAAATATCCAATTTCATTTTCAGCCATTCACCCACAGTGCCAGAATGCATTTCTCTTTCCGCTATTTCTATTCCGTCATTCAGCAAACAAATGGCTTCATCATATTGGCAACGGGCAATCAATTTATCAACCTCCATTCTTCGTATTTCAGTCAGATAAAGATATTGACGAATCGTATCATCCGCCTTTTGTTCTTCATTCTGTTCTAACAACAGATTGACCTTACGAAGGACTAACTTATAGATATCACAGGTTCCCTTTCTTACTTCAAGAAGTTCATCAATCAATTCCAACGCTTTTTCTGCCGATTGAATCGAAAGATTGATCTGCATCATCAATTCGTCTACATCATAAAGATCATATTCACGAAAAATAGATATTTCAGCAATCTCACGCAAGCCCTGAAGTATCTCCATCTTTTGTGCCTGAGTGGTTTTAGGATGTTCAATCACTTTCAGGAGCAAATCTCCTGCCTGTTCACAATAGTCAGAAGAAGAAATACCATCATCATACAAAAGTTCATCATCATAGTTTTCACCGATGAAACGAAGTACTTGAAGAGCTATGGCAATAGAATTATCCATAGCTTCCAAATTCAAAAAGAAATCCGCTTTCTCCAAAAAAGTGTCCATCTGATTGAAAATAGTTTTCCAGTCACGATCGTAATTATCATAACGATTGTGATAACGAGACCTTTTATGGTAACCAGATCCTTTAAAAACTTTTTGAATTTCAATTCTGTAATCTTTTCCCTTTGATGACAAAGATAGCTCCTTAGCTATGAAATGATTTGAAAGTGCCGTTTTAAATTCCAGATTCGTTGAAGCATACTCACAGATAAATTTCGAGAGTTCCTGCGGATCAATGAAAGACAACAGTCGCTGTATGTCTACCAAAGACGGACAAGGCTGCTTACCCACTTCTTTTATTTCCTCCAAAACAGGGGTTTCCTCCGCTTTGATTTTCATCTTCGAGAAAATACTATTACCCGCCTTTTTTCTATTGTCGCGAATTGCCAACAATGTCGCTACGACATGTTTGCAGATTTCTCCATCATACGGACAATCACAGTACCAAGATTCTATCTCGTTTCCATCCATAGATATCTCCACATTATAATCGTCTGTTCCTTCTACAGTCGCAGTCCATTCACCGGGTGAGATTTCTTCCAATTCGGAAACAGCGTCTGTTTCATAATACTCTTCCCCACGCATCCATATTTTATAGGGAACAAAGTTCTCAAAATTATCCAATGTAATCATGTACAATACTTCGGTATTTTTTATCGGTTCGAGTGTCCCATTGTCAAAGAACGCTCATAACATTCTGCATTCTCCAACAAACAGGTTTTGTTATTGATAGACTGTTCCATCAAAACAGCCACAGATTACCCGGATTCGCACAGGTTCAATCTTAAAGTTTTCAGCTTAAACACCCGTGTGAGCCCAAGTAACCTGTGGTAAAAAGACTTGTGATGCATTCATACCCACAAAGTCAAATTCATTACAGACTGTTCTTAGTCAAAACATTACAATTAAATTTGTTCAATATCTCCACACATCTCTCCACATTAGACGGACGGATAACCACATGTGCCGTATCTCCCTGAGCAAAAGCATACATATATTCAATAAAGATATTCTCTGCTGCCAGATAGTCCAAAACTTTAGCCAAAGAACCTGCCACATTCGGGCAACTGATACATACCACATCGGTCAGCATCACGGCAAAATTCTCGGCACGAAGTACTTCCACCGCTTTTTCCACATCCGAAACAATCAGGCGAAGTATACCGAAATCAGTAGATTCCGCCATGCTGAACGCATGCATATTGATATCATACTTTGCCAATGTCTTGGTTACGTCATTTATTCTTCCGGTTTTGTTTTCCAGAAAAACAGATAATTGCTTGATTGTCATATCGCATACTTTTTTATTTTAAAATCCGATTGTCTATCACACGTTTACTCTTACCTTCACTACGGGCAATGCTATTAGGTTCCATCAGCTTCACTTCGGCACTGATGGAAAGGACACTTTTCAGTTTGTCGCTCAATGCTTTCTTCATGGCAAGCATACTTCCCATATCATCCGAGAAGAAGTCTTTGCGGACTTCCACTTGTACCTGCAAAGAGTCGAGGTTATTCTTCCTATCCACCACCAGCATATACTGAGGTTCAAACTGAGGCATATCCAAAATAACACTTTCCACCTGAGACGGGAAAACATTGATGCCACGGATAATAAGCATATCGTCACTACGGCCTACAATACCCGACATACGGATATTGGTTCTTCCACACGGACATTCACCCTCCATCAGGGAAGTCAAGTCCTTCGTACGATAACGCAATAACGGCATCCCCTCCTTTGTCAAGGTAGTAAACACCAATTCTCCCACTTCTCCATCCGGAAGACGTTCCAGCGTTTCAGGATTAATGATTTCAGGATAAAAATGATCCTCATTGATATGCGAACCATGTTGCTCCTGACATTCGTAGGAAACACCGGGTCCCATAATCTCACTTAATCCATAAATATTATACCCTTTCAATCCCAGCCGCTCTTCTATCTCCTTACGCATACTTTCCGTCCATGGCTCGGCTCCGAAAGCTCCGATACGGAGATTGATATCATTCTTGGTCAATCCCATACGTTCCACCACTTCTGCCAGATAAAGAGCGTATGAAGGAGTACAGGCAATTCCCGTTATACCCAAGTCGCGAATCAGACGGACATGCTTTTCCGTATTTCCTGTAGAAGCCGGGATAACAGTCGCCCCCAGATTCTCCACCCCATAATGTGCGCCCAACCCGCCTGTAAACAAGCCATAGCCATAACTGACAGAAAAGGTATCATTACGGGTAACCCCGTATGCTGAAAGACAACGTGACATCACTTCGGACCATACAGACAAGTCACGACGCGTATATCCCACAATGGTAGGATTCCCGGTTGTTCCCGAAGAAGCGTGCACACGTACAATTTCCGAAGCAGGAGCAGCCTGAAGACCATATGGATAATTATCACGTAAATCCTGCTTGGTAGTAAAAGGAAGTTTTACGATATCTTCGATAGTCTGGATATCATCCGGAGACAAATCCATCTCCTGCATCTTGTTACGATAAAAAGGAACATTATGATAAACCAAGTTCACCAACTTGTTCAGACGTTTTCCCTGCAGAGCGCTCATCTCGTCCCGACTCATGCACTCTTTATTTTTATTCCAAATCATAATAAATAATTTTTCAATGTGCTAATCTGCCAATGTACTGGCACACAAACCCACTGTATGGCAATCGGCACATTATCCTATTAGCACATTATTTTCAATGATCTTCATGAAAAGCTCTCATGCGTTCCTCCATCACCGGATAAAGTTCATCGCGCATCCGTGACGTACAGGCGCGGACACCTTCCTGCTCGCTGCCGGTAGTAGAAAGCGAGATGCTGCTTACCCCATAATACAATAACTCCCGGAGCAATTCACCCCCTGTCATATTTCCGTAACCAATGGTAAAGAAGAAACCATCTCCCACCACCTGGGTAGCATCATAGTCATATACGATATGGAAACCATTGTCGGTAAATATTTTCTTCATGCGTTCCGCACGACGGGCATATTCGCGGGTATCTTCCACAAAATTGATTTTACCTTCGGTAGACAGACGAAGCATTTCAGCGTATGCATACTGAGTGGAAGCCGTACATCCCGAAGTAATCATATAAAGAATGGAAGCAATCAGCGTAGGACCGAACACCCCTGCATCTTTATACCGTTCTGCCAAGGCAGGGAACTGGCGGTCGAACAGTTTGTCGCTGATACATGCCAATGCCATACGCTGTCCGGCATAACTGAATATCTTGGAAGAAGAAAGCATCAGGATATAATTATCCGTATATCTTGCCACAGTGGGCGGATAAGGCGGTTCAAAAGGATGCCCCATATCCCGACGGAAATCCATGCAGAAATAAGCCAGATCTTCCATGACAATCACATCATACCGGGTTGCCAGTTCACCGATTATCTGCAACTCCTCCTCTTCCAGACAAATCCATGCCGGATTATTCGGATTAGAATAGATAATCGCTGCTATATCGCCTTTACTCAGGAAACTTTCCAATTTCTCACGCAAGGCCTGTCCACGATAATGATAGATATCAAACTCTTCCCACTCCACGCCGATAATGCGAAGCTGGGATTTCTGAATAGGAAATCCGGGATCAATGAACAATACCTTGTCTTTCCCCGGAATACGCTGCGTACAGGCTATGAACGAGCCGAATGAACCCGCCACCGACCCGGTGGTAGGCACACAAGCGCGCGGAGAGATATCCAGATTCAAGAAAGCTTTTACAAAACGGGAAGCCTCCTTTTTCAACTCGGGCACTCCTGCGGCAGCCGGATATTGCGATCCGACTCCCCTGTCCAAAGCAGCTTTCTCCGCTTCAATCCCTATCTGATTGGCGGCAAGACCGGGAGATCCCTGATCCATGCGGATAAAAGGAATCCCCGTTTCCTTTTCCAAATACTGGGCTACCAACAGCACATCACCGATAGTAGCCTGTGCAAGATTGGCGATGTGCAGTTCCTTCACCGCCTTCTCCACTAATTCTTCACTAAATATCTTCATGGCACTACCAGTTCTTTACCGCATTCAATCCTATATCAAAAGCCTTCTGATTCATTTCAACAATCTTCTCACCTTTTGCGGCAAACACACGCCCTATGCTTTCGCGCAACTGTTCCGGTGATACAATTTCAATATACTTCGCAGCCATGCCCAGCAGAATCACATTCGCGCATTTAGGCATACTGTTTTCTTTTGCCATATCCTCTATTTCCAACTTCACCACATGCGGAAGACTCTCCAAAGCCCTCATCAGATCCACTTCTTCTGGATAGTCGGGAATGTTCTTGAAAGGATTAGCGGAAGTAATCACCCAACCTTCTTCCTGCAAGTAAGGCAGATAACGCAACGCCTCCATCGGTTCCATGGAAATAATCAGATCCGCCTCACCCTGAGCGATCAGATCCGAATAAATCGTTTCGTCGGACAAACGCAGATTGGACTGCACATCTCCTCCGCGCTGGCTCATGCCGTGTACCTCGGCCTGCTTCAAATTGATGCCTTCTGCCGTAGCAGCTTCTCCTATAATAGTAGCGATAGTCAGGATACCCTGTCCTCCTACGCCCGAAAGTATGATATCTTTTCTCATGCCTTATCTGCTTTTTTCTGTCTTAGTTTACGATTCAATGTCTGGATACACTCTCTGCGCGGAATAATGACAGACACCCCTTTATATTCTATTTCCTCACGAATGGTACGGGTGATTTCTTCCATATTCTTCGGTAATGGAACCACCACACGCACATGTTCGGGTTCTACCCCTAATCCCAGGCAGATCGCCTCGAATTTGTTCGTACCGGCAGAATCCTGTCCACCGGTCATGGCAGTAGTCAGGTTATCCGAAATCACCACCGTGATATTGGCACGGTCATTCACCGCATCCAGCAGACCGGTCATACCGGAATGAGTGAAGGTAGAGTCACCGATAACAGCAATGGCCGGAAATACCCCTGCATCGGAAGCACCTTTGGCCATGGTTATGGAAGCACCCATATCCACACAACTGTCGATAGCACGGAACGGGGGCAACGCACCTAATGTATAGCAACCGATATCACCGAAAATGCGTGCATCCGGATATTCCGCAGCCACCTTGTTCAATGCATCATACACATCCCGATGACCACATCCCTGACACAATGCAGGCGGACGCGGCATCACCACCTGAGGCTTGCCAAACGGACGTTTGATTCCCCATCCGATCGCCTCACCCACATTATCCGGAGTCAATTCACCGGTACGTGGCAAAGTTTCCGTCAGGCGTCCCTTTACCTCATAGTCCGAGGAAAGTATCGCTTTTACCTGCTCTTCCACAAACGGCTGGCCATCTTCCACTACCAGAACATATCCGCAGCGGTCTGCCATCGTCCTGATTTCTTCAGCCGGCAACGGATACTGCGAAACTTTCAATACCGGAATATGGCAACAGTCCGTATCCGCCTCCTTCACATAATTATAACCGATACCACAGGCTATCACTCCGAATTCATAATCATATTCGGGATTCAACCCTTCCAGATAATTATAAGGAGATTTGGAGGAAGCTTCTTCCAGCTTCTCCTGCTTTTTCACTAGATCCAGATATTGTTTACGCGCATTACCCGGCAGCAATACCCAGTGGGCACGTTCATGGTCAGGATTCAACTGATTTTCCTCACGGATATCGGCTACTTCCACACCGGCACGCGAATGTGCCAAACGGGTAACCACACGCATCAGCACCGGCAACTTCAGTTTTTCCGAGAGTGTATATGCGTAATCCATCATATCGTATGCTTCTTGTTGGGAAGACGGTTCCAGCATGGGAATCATAGCAAATTTTCCATAAAAACGTGAATCCTGCTCGTTCTGTGACGAGTGCATGGAAGGGTCATCGGCAGCCAGCACCACCAGACCACCGTTCACGCCGGTTATGGCAGAATTGACAAACGCATCGGCAGCCACGTTCATGCCTACATGTTTCATACATACCAAAGCACGTTTTCCTGCGTATGACATACCCAATGCAGCCTCCATGGCCGTTTTTTCATTGGTACACCAAGTGCTGTGCAATTTTCTTTCCTTTGCCAAAGGATTATTCTGGATAAACTCTGTGATTTCAGTGGACGGTGTACCCGGATAGGCATATACACCCGATATGCCGGCATGTATCGCTCCGAGGGCAATTGCCTCATCGCCCAACAATAATTTCTTTTCAGCCATTATCTATTATTTTGTTAATTGTTTCATATCAATGTAAAGGGGTCTGCATCATCCAATACCGGGAATTTCTTCCTGAAAGCCTGCAATGCCTCCATATCTATATCAGCCGATACCGCACTTTCCCTGCTCCACGGACATTCGGCTATCGTTTTTCCGTAGGGATCGATGATGGCGCTGCCACCCGAATATTCACAGGTAGGATCAGTTCCCATGCGGTTCACTCCGGCCACATAGCACTGGTTCTCAATAGCCCGCGCCCGAAGCAGCGCGCTCCAGGCATCCACACGGGGAGTGGGCCAGCTTGCCACATAAAGTATCATGTCGTAATCCCCCAGGTTGCGTGACCAAACAGGGAAACGGAGGTCATAACATACCTCCAAAAGAATACGTACCCCACGGAAGTTCACCACCACACGCTCTGTGCCGGCAGTGAAACGCTTGTGTTCGCCCCCAAAGGTGAACAAATGTTTCTTATCATAATGCTGCACGGCTCCGTCCGGATGGACAAAGTAAAAACGATTATAATAGTTTCCATTCTCACATACTGCTACACTGCCTGCAATAGCACAATTCCGCTCGGCTGCCTTACGCTTCATCCAGTGCAGGGTTTCACTGTCGGCGCTCTCCGCAATTCCTTCGGGTTGCGTACAAAAACCGGTGGAAAACATTTCGGGTAAAACAAACAGATCAGCATCCGGCAGACAGCTTATCGCTTCGTCCGCCCTTGCTATATTGGCCTGTGGATTGGCCCATTCTATATTTCTCTGTAGAATTGTTATTTTCATTGTTTTTCATATTATAAGACCCACAAAGGTAACAAATATAATAAGATAGCAAGCATTTTATTACTAACTATTTCCTTTCACTCCCTTTTTTCTTACATGTTTTCATAAATATCCCCTATTTATTCCTCATAAAAAAAGCAGCCCAGCAAGGACAAGCCTTGCTGAGCTGCACTAAATGCCTTATTTTTGTCTCAAACAGTAACGGTTATATGAAACCAATCAGTTGTATTCAAAGTTTTATCGTTTTCACCTTACCCGGAATAACCGTCAGCCGCACCGTTCCATCCCCCTCTATCTCCACTTTCTGGTATCTGGCCTCCACCACCACCTTACCATCCGGTGCCATCAGTCCCCATTGACAAGCATTCTCCTCGAATACACAATAACCGCCGACGGGAGGACAGATGTTCCTATAACAAGGAGGAACCACGATACGCTCACCCGACTTCAGCCCCCATTTCAGCCCCATCCGGAAAGGACGGACATCGCCTATCTCCTCCAGTCTCTTCCGTCTTTTCTCCTCCTCATTCCGTTTCAGTAACAGGTTCATTTCCTCCGCACGCCGCCCGGCCTCCTCCTTCAATCTCTTCACCGCAGAGTCAAAATCCTCCTCACCAGCCTCAGGATTATTACAGGCGATATATCGTTTCCTCTTTCCTTTCTCCACATGATAATAACTCCCTTGCCCGTCCATCACCACGATACTCCGGTCTGCCAGACGACCACAGCACCAATACACCTCCTCGTCATCCCCTTCCAGCAGACAAGCGAAAACATCGAACACGGTAGACCATACAGGATCCGCCAACTTGCAGGACTTCGGGACACGATAGTCCGGTATCTTCAGATAAAAGCCATAAAAACAGAGACTATCCTTATGCAACCCGCGCATGGAAGCATACGCCTTCCGTGTGCGGCTATGAAAGGTCTCTCCCACTTTCAGCAATTCCACGCTGCCGTAAGAGCACACCACCGGCTTCTCCCGATAAGTCCTGTCCGTTTTCAAGTCGATGTAAGCATCCGTACCATCATTGCCCGTAACGGCCAAAAGCTCCCCTTTCAGGAATCGCAACCTCCGGCAGCGGTCTATGATGATCTTCGGCTTTCCGTTATCGTCCACCACCCCTGTACGGCTATCTTCCAAACAAACCGCCGCCCGGTCCGCACAGGTGTCGAACACTTCCTTGTATCGAGGCATCACTGTCACTCTGTTTCTACGCCTCAGTCCCCACAATCCGCTACATCGGTCATGGAAAGCTTTCAGAACAGAGAGTGCATTCCGCCCCTCTTCCTGATCAGACAAATTCCGGTTCCTGATCGCATCCAGCAACTGTCCATGAGTCATCACCATTTCCCATTCTTCCTCCCGCCTGCCTTCCTCCAAGAGCGAACACGCCACGGACAGCCCGTTTTCCGCTCTTTTCCGAGAAAAGGTGTCACCCAGTATCCGCCCCTCGAACATCGCTTCCCAATCCCGCTCACGGACGGGCAAACCGAATATCCGGTGCAACCCCACATTATCTATCAGCATACAGGATTCCTTATCACCCGATTTCCGTAATCCCCTCCCCACCTGTTGCAAGTATTTCGCCAGTGAAAGCGTGGGACGAGCCAGCTGCACGAACTCCACATCGGGACAGTCGAAGCCCTCGGAAAAGATATCCACATTGACCAGCACCCTGATCCTTCCCTGCCTGAAGCCCTCTACCAGTTCCCTACGCTCCGAAGCAGGCGTTTTGCTGTCGATAGCCACAGCCGACACTCCGTGTGCATTGTAATAGGCGGCTATCTGACGGGCATGGGCTATACTGACGGCATACACCATTCCTTTTTTCCCGGCGGCATACCTCTCGACGCTCTCGTACAACCGCCGGATGCTGACCTGACGGTTCAATACCTCATTCATTTCCTTCACCTGATAATCTCCGTCCACCCCACGTTTCTTCAACGAATTTATTATCTGTTGCTCCCTGCTGTCAGCACGGATAGACACGTAGTCGAAAGCAGACAGCCAGCCTTTCCCGATGAATTCCGCGATGCTCCACGAAGTTGTCAGCGCATCAAACAAATCCGTGAAGCCCTTGCCGTTCAGCCGGCAGGGGGTGGCGGTCATGCCCAGTTTCCTCGCCTCCGGATATCTCTTCCAAAGCTCCCTGTAAGTCTCCGCCAGTGCATGATGCGCCTCGTCAATGACAATCAATCCGGGAGCTTCCCCTATATTCTTCCAGTTACGGGACAACCACTGGATGGAGAATACCCGCACCCTTCCGGATTCTTCCGGCATACTGTCTTTCCCCGTCTTTCCGTTCTTTCCCGTTTTGTCCGGTTCTTTTCCCATTCCATACCGGGCTGCGGTTTCCTCTATCTGCTCCACCAGCTCCCTGCGATGCGCCACAATCCACACCCGCGTGCCGGTACCGATACCACAGAGAAACTCTTTCACCACCGCAGCCAGCAGATGTGTCTTTCCTGTGCCTGTAGGCATTTGTACCATGACACTCCGATGGAACTCCCACTCCTTAAAGAGCCTGAGCTTCATCTCCTGCTGGTAGTCACGAAGACCATCGTTCTTGCAATACATCATGGTGCGGATGCCGGTCGCCACCGGCAACAAAAGAGGGAAAGGCTGCATGCATCATCGCACACAGCCTATAGTGAATATTCTATCTTTATGAATTCATTTTTATCAGCAGCTTGCTAGTTGATATCGTAAATATTTGATATCGCAAACCGTTCCGCCACTGAATTTAATACGAAACCGATGACAGGGGCTATTTTTCTATGAGCCAGTCGCCCAACGTATGCTCCTCCGCATCAAAGCTGATGCCCACTTTCACCACAGGCAGTCCGCTGAGGGTAAAACGTTCGGGATAGTTTTTCAAATTTATCTGAGACATGGCGGCATCGGCATCCTTGCCTAGTTTCAATTCAATAACATACAACATGTCGGCAGTGCGCATCACCACGTCCACACGTCCCTTCGGGGTACGGACTTCCACATCCACATACATTCCGAAAAGAGAGAAGATGATGTAGAACAACTGCTGGTAATGCCCTTCATAATTCGTGTTATCGCAATAAGGAACGGTGGAGAGAAACTCCTGAAGCAGACGCAAGGCTCCATCCATATCGTCCAAGCGTATCGCACCATACATACGGCCTATGGTAGTAAGCCCCATATCGGTATTGTAAGCCAGATAGTTCGGCAACAGACTCTGCATCAGTCCCACCCGTATCTCCCTGTTCGGAATATCCAGCGTGTAAAGCTCAGTATATTTATCATAGTCCTTTATCGTGACATAGCCGCTCTGATAGAGCAAAGGCGTAATAGTTGTCATCCGCTCGGTAGGGGCATCAAAACTGGCAGCCATAGCCTGCATGCTGTGTCCCACTTCAGAGGGAAGAACATGGAACTTGCGCAGCATCTCTATCAGATAGGTGGGCGTGCCGCTGCCAAACCAATAAGAGTTTAACTTGCCATCTTCGAAAGCATTCAGCAGGCTGAACGGATTAAAAACATCTGGCGAAGGCCAGGTGAAATGATAGCCGTCATATTTCTCTTGCAGTTTCAGTAGGGTATCTTCTTTGCTCATCTCCTGCAAAAGGGCAAAGCGTTCTATATACCCGCCCATCTGTTCCAACATTTCCTCTTTAGTGATACCGCAAATGGCAGCGTAGGGCTCGTCCATGCTAATATTCTTGATATTGTTCAGCTCGCTGAAAATGCTGAGCTGGGAAAACTTGGTGATGCCGGTCAGGAACACAAAGCGCAGATAAGGGTCGCACGCCTTCAACGGACTGTAGAAATTACGCATCACATTACGCAGGACGGGGAGGTTCTCATCCTCGTGCACCACATCCAGCAAGGGCGCGTCATATTCGTCAATAAGGACTACCACCTGGCGGCCGGTCTGCTCATAAGCACGCATGATGAGTGTCTTCATCCTGTCATTGAGAGTGACCGCCCTTTCCGGCTTCCCGTATATTTTCTCATGTTCAAAGAGCTGCACATCCAGCATGCTTTCCAACGTTTCCTTGTCCACATGCTTGGCCAAGCTCATGTCAAAGTGAAGCACCGGGTATTCCGTCCACTCGGTTTCCAGCTTTTCGATGGCAAGTCCCTTGAAAAGGTCTTTCTTTCCGGTAAAATAGCAGTGTAGCGTAGAGGTCAGCAACGATTTTCCGAACCGTCGGGGGCGGCTCAGAAAATAATATTTGGAAGCACCGTGTGCCATCCGGTAAATATATTCCGTCTTATCTATATAGAGATAATCCTTGTTGATGATTTCCTCAAAAGTCTGTATCCCTATCGGGCATCTCTTCAATGACTGTTGCTTCATGGCGCGCTACTTTTTCTGATTGTACTACAAAGGAACAAAATCTAACCGGAAAATCCTAACCGAATGCTCTTTTTTATTATTTCAGATGGACTTTAAAGACAAGACCTCCGGAGAAGTATTTCCCATTATTCAGCTCGGCTACAAGATTTACATAGTCTTTCCAAAAACTATACTCAAAACCTA
>OBAO01001579.1_pt1 | contig 12530 bp, 12 predicted proteins | sample 1517541 | NCBI WGS metagenome assembly OBAO01 (sample SAMN04571698, study PRJEB22368) | human gut metagenome | biome: human gut; material: stool | host: Homo sapiens | place: Luxembourg | collected 2012-08-10
GGATGCGAACGCCGATCTCGCGAAGTTCTTCCAGGACGTCGCCGACGCCAAGAAGGCGCTCGATGCCGCAAAGAGCGTCCACGACGCGGCGGCAGCCGAGCAGACCGAGAAGGCGACCGTCCTCGCCGCCGCCGAGCAAAAGGCGGACGCCACCGCACGCGCCCTCGCGGATGCCCAGCGTGCCGTCGATGCCGCAAAGGCCGACACCGGCGTTGCCGCCGACAGGCTTACCGGCTCCCAGACCGATCTCGATGACGCACGGTCGAACCTCGACATCCTCACCGATCTTGCCGCGAAGCTCGCAGAGGCACAGCAGCGCGAGCAGGATGCAGTAAAGGCCGTCAATGACACCAAGGCCGCCCTCGATGCCGCGAAGGCGGATACCATCGCCGCCGAGTCCCTGGTCTCTGCCGCCGAACAGGCGAAGGCGCAGGCAGACGCCAAGCTGTCGAAGCTGAACTCCATCGATGCCGGCGCGGCGATCGCTTCCGGCCATGATGTGAACGCGGATGACGCCCTCAACGCGCTTTTCGCCACAGCAGTCGAGGCACGTGCCAAGGTCGCGCCCGCCAAGGCCATCCTGGACGAGAAGCAAGCCGCGGTGGACGGGCTCCAGGCCGGCTACGATGCGGCACTCGCCGCCTACGAGTTGGCGAAGTCCGACCGCATCGCGGCGGAGCAGAAGCTTTCCGATGAGATCGCACGACAGGAGGCAGAGGAGGTCGCAAAGCAGCAGGCGGCATACACCCCGAAGCACCTCGCCGGCACGGAGACCGCCCAGACCGGCAGTCTCGCCCAGACCGGTGACCGCGCGGGACTCATCGGCGAGACGTTCGTCATCGGCGGTACCGTCCTCGTGGCAGCCGGCGTCTTCCTCGATCAGAAGAAGCGCCGCGAGCAGATGTAAAAGCGAGTCGGGCATTGGATATCGGCTAGTGTCCAACGCCCGGTTTCATGGACAGGGAGATCGGTGTGAGAACAAAGGCTATTATCGTTGCGCTTCTGGTGTGCCTTTCGGCACCTCAACTTGGATGTGCCGGCGTTGCAAAGCAAGGAAGCGGCTCTACGGAAAGGGCCGTCACAGCGGTAAAGAATAAAGAGAAAAAGAAGCCGAGCGAAGAAAAGGCGGCGCAAGCCTCTGGAACCAAGACCGAGGAGAAGAAAGAATCCGACGGCAAGGACCAGAAGTCCGATGACTCCAAGAAAGAGGATAACAAGTCTTCCGACTCGTCGAAGTCTGACAGCAAGGGAAACTCCTCCGACTCGAAGCAGGGTTCCGGCAATTCACAGGGTTCCGGCAGCAATAATTCCTCTTCTAATGGCGGTAGCCAGAAGAAGTGGGTTGCCGAGCAGGGGCACTGGGAGACCGATTACAGCCAGGTCTGGGTACCGAACGTGGTATACACGCGTCATCCTCGCTATTGGGTAAACCATGGTGGTACTATGGTAGGGCCCTTCGATTCCGAAGATGCTGCCTATTCGTGGGTTCATAATGATATGGACAACGGCGGCATCGGAGGATCTGTCGTAAACGATTCGTATACCACATCTGAGGACCAGGGACATTATGAACAGCAGGCTACGGGACAGCATTGGGTTGCCGACGTCGCCGGTCACTGGGAGTAATGTACATCGTTCCTCTCCTCTTACATTCGGTAAATAAATATTTATTTGCGGGCGGCCGGTTTCGGCCGCCTTTTTTAGACGCCCAGTCTGGGAGCAAACGATAGGAAAGCTATCAAACGAGAGGCCGTTCCAAAAGAATCCGGCGGTGCCGGATGCTTCGGGCAAAACCTTCCGCAAATCGGTAAGGTCTTCCATCAACTTGCTCCAGCCCTCGCCCGGAGTCCGCTGCGCGGTAATGCAAAAACTCGGCATCCCTCGCATTCGCAGTACCGCTTCGCTCTCGCTACAGCGAACTCTTAACACTCGGCATCCCTCGCGTTAAAAGTTCGCTTCCGCTCACGGTCTTCACTTTTCGTTTCGACAACGCGAGGCCTCTCGCTTGGAATGAGGCCTCTCATTTCATGTCTACGCTACGCTCCGCCCAATCACCGTTCCGGAGATTGCAAGATGACTGTGGGTGGCATTTTTGTGGGTCCATTCGGACCCCAAAACACCACGCCACAGACCTTGCTTATCGCCTGCTACGGCGATAAGGTTGTTGCGAAGTTGAAACTTCGCGATGAAGAATCGCGGAGACGATTCTTCATTTTTGGAACGACGCCAGCCGTTCCTCAAAAGGAAAGCGAATCGCATAGCAGGTTTTGATCGGAGGCCTCTCCGATCGCTGTTTCGTTTTCCGGAGGAATCATGAGCAGGCTCCGCCCACACACCGTCAAGGCGTCTCTTTCCGATGTTGAGAAGAAAGCCATCGCTGCAATCGCAAAGCGACATGAGATGAGCGAGGCGGAACTCATTCGCTTCGCTTTGTGCAATGCCGAAGATCTCGATATCGATTTTGGTCATGCGGAAATCGCTGACCAGAAATTCCGAACCGATGACATTCACGTCCGGGTCTCGCCGGAAGAAAAAAAGAAAATCGAAAGCAATGCTGATTCCCTCGATATGACTGTCAGTTCGTATGCTCGTCGCGTACTGCTCAAAGGGAAGGTCGAGAAAATCGATGTCGATCGGGCGTCGATCGACAAGGTTTATCACGAGCTTTTGAAGGAAGGAACAAACCTCAATCAGCTGATGTATTTTGTGAACGCACAAGGCCTTCCGGCGTATAACGAGAAAGCTGTTTTCCGCACACTCGAAAAGGTTTACCAAGTTGGGCGTAAGCTGGATTGTTTTATCGACGAGCTTGAGAAGCGCTATTTCGTCAGCGGTGATCAAAATGACCGTCATTAAACAGAAAAGCATATCGAGCGAGCGCTACGCAAAGAACGTCCGCAAATACATCAACGGAAAAGATGCGATTACGCGTGGTGGCTGGAACATCGAATGGAGCGACCGCTGGTTTTCGAAAATGGATAGAACCAGAAAGGTTTTCCATCACGACAAGCCGTCGAGAGCCGGAGCCAAAAACGTAATCCTGCTACACCAGATCCTCGCGTTTCTTCCGGAAGAATGCTCATGCAACGGAGGCAAGATGACCCCCGATGCATGTCTGGCCTACGCGGAGCAATGGCTTGCGAAGCACTATCCGCATCAACAGGTGATTCTCGCGCTGCACGAGGAGAGCGACAAAGCGGGAAAACGGTTCGCGGTCCATATGGCAATCAACCGGACAAACCTTGATACCGGCAAGCGTTGCGACATCGGCGGTCGCAAGGGAAAGTACGAACGCGCTGCATGGGTTCGTGAAATGGACGAGGCCTGGAATCTCGCTCAGCTCGAAAAGGGAAAGAAGAATTCGAAGATTCGAGATCGACAGCCGCGCGATATTGAAAAGGAGATTGTCGATCGTGGTGAGTACAGTTATAAAAACAATCTGCGTGAGCTGATCCATATTGCGATTGACGAAGGTCGCGTAAAGAATATGGAGCAATTCAAAAAGCTACTTGCCTCATGGGGCGTAGACATTTTCATCAAGAACAATCGAGTCTATGCGACAGATCTCGATATCAAAGAGGCCGGCAATCCGAAGTGCACTTTCAACCTGACCCGTCTTGACGGGCGGTTTGCGGTCAAGCAACTTGAGGCGGCCTTTAAAAATAACGTGCTGGAAGCCGAGCGAGCCCTTCCTTATGAGAGGCGTTGCGAGATTTACATTCAACGGCTTAAGAAAGCGTATTCGGCGTGGGCCGAGCAGGCAAAGGCGAGCAAGGGCGTCGCCTACAATCTCTTCCCTAAGTTCATCGCACCGAAGTGCGATGAAGATCTGCTCGAGGATCCGGCGGTTCGTGATGAGCTTCTTGCCCGGCGCGGTTACGCAAGGGAGATTCGCAACCGTTACGCCGGCGCCGTTCCCGATGCTGGCGATGACCGCGTTCGCGCCGCAGGCCGAGCCCATGGTGGCAACGTCGACATCTCACCGCAGGTCGATCGCGCGGTCGACCGAGGCGATTACGCTCGCGGAGACACGCCTCGCTAGTTTTGGAAAGCCTATCGTCGGTGCCCTAGCGCGCTGCCATCCAGTGCCGATTCTTTCATGCTTGCAATTCGGCGAGGGTGAGGAGTATGAATTGATCGGCGGGAGTCAGCCGCTCTGATAGAATCATCCTTGCTGGCGGCAGCTCTCGTGCCGGGCAGAGTCCTCCATCCGATGGGAGGTGATGCCCATGACCGATTTCACTGAGTCCGTGAAGCTCCTGACCGCTATGGTCTCGCTCCTCACGGCCCTTGTCGGCCTTTCCAAGGCACTCAAGCAGGGTTCGAAGCCCAAAAAGAAAGGCCACCGTCGCTAAGACGATGACCCAACTTCATTAAGCAACGGCTCTGCCCAGCTCTCTACAACTTGGGCTGCCGTCGGCACCATTTTACCCTCCTGACGAGGAATTCGTCCATATTTCAAAAATCAAATCCTGTTCGCGCGTGGGCGTAAACTTTTAGTTGGGCAAATCCGGCAGATTGGAGCTTGAAACATGAGGGATATGCACCTCATGTCGCTCATAAAACGTCTCCTGACCTCGAGGGAGAACGTTTTTTAGCGACAGAAGGAGACATAAATATGATCTGGTTTACCAGCGACACCCACTTCGGGCATGAGAACGTGCTGAAGTTCACCGACCGCCCGTGGGAGACGATTTGGCAGATGAACGACGCCATCGTCGACAACATCAACGGCAAGGTTGCCGTGGACGACGAGCTCTACATCCTGGGGGATTTCTCATTCAAGATGACCGCCCAGGACGCCTACGGGCTGCGCAAGCGGATCGCCTGCAGGCGCATCCACCTCGTCCCGGGAAACCACGACAAGGACTGGACCCAGCCGGCGGTCGCGGGCGCGTTCACCGTGGAGTCGCCGATCTGCGTGCTCAAGATCGACGGGCAGAAGATCGTCCTGAGCCATTACCCCATGGCCGACTGGCAGGGCATGAGCCATGGATCGTGGCACCTCCACGGGCACATCCACAGCAGCGGCGGAGCGTACAACGAGTTCAACCGCAAGCAGGGCCTTCTGCGCTACGACGTCGGTTGCGATGCCAACGGGCACTCCCCGGTGAGCCTCGACGAGCTGAGGGAATGGTTCGCCGGAGTCGACGAGTCGTGCGGCCGGGTGAAATGGCCCTGGTGGGTCAACGAGACCGGCGACAGGCAGGTCGAGCGCGAGCTGGCGGCGTACAAGAGGGAAGAGGTGATTCGATGACGGTCTATGTGACGGGCGACATCCACGGTGGGCTCGACATGCAAAAGCTCCGCGACTGGGAGCTCGGCGATAGTCTTACCAGCGACGACTATCTCATCGTTGCCGGTGACTTTGGCTTTCCGTGGGACTTTTCTGCCGAGGAATGCGCCGACATCGCCTGGCTGGAGTCGCGCCCCTATACCGTGCTGTTCGTCGACGGCAACCACGAGCGCTTCGATCACTGGGAGGAGCGCCCCATGGAACCGTGGCACGGCGGGCTGACGCAACGCCTGTCGGACACCTCGTCTATTCGGCGCCTGACGCGCGGCGAGGTCTTCGAGCTCGACGGTTCGACAATCTTCACCATGGGCGGTGCCACGAGCGTGGACAGGGAATACCGCGTGCCGTATTCCAGCTGGTGGCCTCAGGAGCTCCCGGACGAGCGCGATTTCGATACCGCGCGGGCAAGGCTCGACGAGGTCGGCTGGAAGGTCGACTGCGTCATCACCCATACCTGCGCCACGCGCATGCTCTCGCCGACGCTCTACCCGGACCCAGGCTGGGAACGCCCCGATGTGGACCGGTTGACCGGATTCCTCGACGAGCTCGAGGACCGCCTGGACTACAAGCGCTGGTATTACGGACATTTTCACCGAGACGGCAACCCGGACGAACGGCACACGGTGCTGTATGACCGGGTCGTGGGGCTCGGGGACAAACTCCTGCCGTGGGGTGCGTACTGATGACGGTCTATGTGACAGGCGACGTGCACGGCAGGGCCGAGTACGGGTCCAGTAGGTTCGCCTTCAAGTCTCGGCCACTGGGCCGCACACTGACGCGCGATGACGTGGTGATCGTGGCCGGCGACTTCGGCTTTGTCTGGGACGGCTCGAATGCTGAGAAATACTGGATCGACTGGTTCGAGTCGAAGCCGTGGACCACGTGTTTCGTAGACGGCAACCATGAGAACCACCGGATGCTGGCAGAACTGCCGGTGCGGGAGTGGAACGGCGGGCTCGTCCATGAGGCGCGACCGCACGTGCTGCACCTGATGCGTGGTGAGGTGTTCGATATCGACGGGCTCACAGTCCTTGCCATGGGCGGCGCCACGAGCAACGACAGGCAGTATCGCAAGGAGGGGAGGAGCTGGTGGCCCGAGGAGATGCCGAGTGAGGAGGAAATGGACCACTGCCGCGCCTCGCTCAACCGCGTAGGCTGGAGGGTCGACTACGTGGTGAGTCACGAGGCGCCTGTTTCCCTGGCAGAGGAGCTGTGCCGGGGGCGCGGACGCGAGTATCGGGGCGACCGACTTCAGCGATTCCTTGCCGAGCTCGACGGCCGGCTCGGCTACCGAGCCTGGTTCTTCGGGCATTACCACGGCGACGAATGGCGCGACGCCAAGCATCGCCTGATCTACCGAGACATCGTGCCGATCGAAGATGCCGCGCTCGGTTCTAGGAACCTTCTGGAAGCGCTCTAGAAGATTCCTAGAAATCAGCCGCCTGATAGGAGAAGCGCGGGGCTACTCGCCCTTCATCTGGGTCATGACCTCGACCTTGGCCTCGGCCACGGCCGCCCGCTGCTCGGAGGTGGCGAGGCGGTCCTTGAGGGCGGCGATCTCGGCCATCAGGTCGCGCTGGGCCAGGAGTGTGTCGGCTTGGGCTTTCAGTGCAGCGTCACGCTCGCCGCGCAGGCGCTCAATCTCATCGACCATGGCCACGGCCTCGGCATGGAGCTGGACGACCTGCCTGTCGAGTTCCCGAGCATCGGCGAGATATCTGACGATCGCGGCATGGAGCTCGTTGTTCTCGAGCTCGAGGCTCGCGGTATCGAGTTCGAACTTCTCCTCTATAAAGGCGACCCGCTCATTGCAGTCGGCCTCAATCTTTTCATTCCGATTCGTCGCCTCGGCGAGCTTGCGGCTGAATTCATCCACCTGGGCCATGAGCAGTGCGTTCTCGGTCCTGAGGTCGGCGGTCTCGCGCAGCAGCTTCTCCCGCCACCTCGCCTCGATTCGCTCGGCGGCCTCATCGAGGACGGACTTCATGCCGTAACCGTAGATCTCCCTGATTTTTCTCTCGTCTGTCATCGTGCGACATTCCAATCAACAATGGGCATGGCTCCGCCACGCCGTACGGCTGGGAACAAATACGCGGCCGCTGTTGATTTGTAGTCGTCCTGCGATCGGTGAGTTCTAAAAAGGCGTCTCAAGTCATGCGTTCACGCAGGTTTTCGATTGGAGAAATACCGCACGTTTTCATGATATCACGTGCCTTAAAGACCATGAATGGACGGCCATATCGATTCGTTGAAAATGGCACCAACGACGTGTTGGTGGCGGGAGAGTGATGGCGTTAAAGATGTCGAGAATGATTATAGGATTGTTTTAGATGCGGGCATGAAAAAGGGTCGAATCGAAGTGTCTGGCCGGACGCCAATTGTCCGGGAACTGTTTCGATTCGACCGTGTTTCATTTTACATCCGCGGCATGCTCTTATAGACGCCCGGCGATTACCGACCTTCACGACCTCGATAGTCGGGCTATGGACTTAAGATTTCTTGGGCTCCCAGCCGTTTTCGATTGCGGCGGGGTAGACTGCGGCGTAATTAAGCATCCAGCTGCCATCGCCCGCTTTTTGAATAAACCCCTTATCCGTCAAAGAGGTATAGGCCCGGGAGATCGTGTTCTTACTTAGGTGGTAGCGCTCCTCAATCCATTTGCTTTTTGCGTAAAAGCCCATGGCTCGTTTGTTTTTGGAAGGATTTCCAAGCTTCCATACTAGGCCGAGGATGAGGCGCTCGGCAGCGACAGTGGTGGCACAACACGCCCAGTCGGGCACCGAAATAAAATTCGCGTTATCCATTTTCCTTCTAATCTCTCGTTGCTCATTAACATCATCGCGATATTTGTCGAAAATTGACGGTAGCTCGCTCATGTTTACCGCCTAGTCAAGGTGGGCGGTACGACCTTCAAGCTGCTTGAAAAGTTCGTAGAACGAGCTTTCAAACATGTAATTAGAGCGATGGACCTGGATGAGCTTGCCGGACTCGCGCATGAATTTGCGTGCAGTGTTCTCGCTCCAGCCAGTGATTTCGCGGATATCGTTAACGCGGAGCAACCGATCGCACTGAGCGGCACCAGTAGGGAAAGTCGGTGTGGACGCCTGGGTGCTAATCTTTGGAGTAGCCATGATGAGCTATCCTTTCAATGAGGGCCCTCCCTGTGCTTGTAAGACGTACCAGGTTCATAAGCACTTGGGGGGCCGGTTTCTATGACTACATGCGTAGTCATCTGACAGCTTTAGCATGTATTAAAACTCATTAGATGTCAATAAAATAAAGCATCTACCTGCGGAAACGGTATTATAGTACCGTAATATTATGAAAAATACGATGAATGAAAAACATGCTATTTCTCGCTTCTCTGTATATAGGCGTTGATGAAGTCTTCGTAGCCTTTAACTGCTTTTATTTCTGATTGTTGAACGAGGCTTGTATACGTTTTGAGCGTGATATTGGGGTCCGCGTGGCCAAGAATACCTTGCACGCTTCTAACGTCCGATCCGTTCGCCAGCATAAAAGTGCTTACACAATGCCTGAGCTGATGCGGGCAGATGCCCTTATATAGTTTTCCGCCAGTCGAATTGTTCGGCTCATAGATTCCAAGATTACAGCTAACTGCGAAATCGCGAAACCAATGGTTGAAGATGTAGTTTTTCATGTGACAGACAGTAGGGACCCCTTGCTCGACAGCAATATCGCTAATGATGGGAGTGCTGCCAGTCTGGGACAGCCCCAGAGAGGCCAGGAGCTCTTTTTGTATGGCTGACCATGATTGAAGACGTTCGGCCAAGGTTTCTCCAACGGGGATTTTGCGTTGGCTTTCTTGTGACTTGGGTGCCCTCAGTTCATGATCGTTGGTGTACTGCCTGTCAATTTTCAAGGTTTTATTGGCAGGGTCCCAATCGCGCCATTCGAGGCCCAGCATCTCGCCTTTTCGCATACCCGTATACACTAGTACTAGCGTACCAACAGCTTCGGCGGTGAGCTCAATGTGTTGAAGATGTGTGCATAGGGTAGCTACTTGGTCGATTGTAAGTGATTCTCTTTTGTTGCGTGGTCTGCGAACATGAACGGTAGCGCAGGGGTTTCGGTCAATTATTCTCTTTGCGACTGCATTCGACAGAATCTGACGCAGTTTCGCATTGATTCGTACAAGCTCTGATGGTTTGTATTTTCCCGTACGACGAGCTTCGGCATATGCTTCTTCGATTAGATCGGGAGTTAGCCCCTCAATTGTCTGAAACGCACCGAATAGGTCTTCGATATGCCTGCAATCGTACGCTTCTCTTTCATAGCTCGTTGGCGCAAGCTCGGTGTCCCTATTTTCATGAAAGGCCCAGCAGTAGGACGCAAGCAAAGTGGGCTTTTTAGTTTTAGTGATCGTGCCAGAGGAGTTGATTTCAGCCAGCTTGGCCTGCATTGCAGCCTTAGCTTCTGTTTTAGTCTTGCAACGAACCGTATAAGTTGGGGATCGTTTGTAACGCCCTGTCTTAGGGTCCTTGACCCCAAGGGAAAAATAATAGCGATAGGTGTTAGGTGATCTCTTGTCTTTCCAACACGTGCCTCTTCCGCTAATGAGTGGCTGTTCTGACATCTTTGCACTCCGTTTCTTTGAATAGTTTTCAACAATTCAATGAGTGCAGTTTAGCTAAAGCTGTTAGTAATATGTTTGTAAAAGCGTAGGCGCAGCTACCGGAGGCAGAAGACACAAACTGCTATGTTTATCTGCGGTTATATGATGTTCAATGATGCTTGATGAATGGTAGGGGGTAGCATTAAATCATATCTCCTAAAGCGGGTGTCGACGGTTCGAATCCGCCCGGGGGCACCAGAGATTTGTCGAGCCCGGTACACCGCCACGGTACCGGGCTCTTCTGGTTCATGTCATGTCAAAAACGAAGCGCCCGCTTGCTGGGGGAGCAAGCGGGCGCCTGTGAGCGAATATGTTTGCGGCGGGAGCCGTAATGGGCGGTGGGGCGGCGACTAGTTGGTCGTACCAGAATCGTCGCCCGTGCTCGTGCCCGAGTCAGAGCCCGAACCCGAGCCAGAAATCGAAACCGTCAGCGTAATCGTGTTGTCGGTGGACTGCTTGCCGGTGGGGGAGACGCCCGTAACGGTGGCGTTTTCGTTGCCGCTCACGGGGTTGCCGTTCTGGTCGCAGAACGCGATGTTGTAGAACCCGGCGTTGTTGAGCGCGGTGACGGCGGCGGAGATGCTCTTGCCGTACAGGTTACCCGGAACGCTGGCCTTGCCGGACTTCTTGGCAATGACGACGGTAATCGTGGCGCCGGGCTTCTGCTTGCCGCTGGGGTTCCAGCTGATCACGGTTCCCTCGGTAACTGAGTCGTTCTCCTGGTAGCTCACGTCGACGCCAAAGCCTGCCATATCGAGGGCGTTGCGCGCCTGGGCCTCGGTCATGTCGGTCAGGTCGGGGACGGACGTGGTATCCGGGCCGCTGGAGACCTTGTACGAGATGGTCGTGCCCTTCGCGACTTCCTTACCGGCTTCGGTGCCCTGCTCAAAGACCTGGCCCTCATCGGCCTCGTTGGCCTCCTCGGAGGCGTTGCCCTTCAGGCCAACGCTTGCCAGCGCGGCTTCTGCCTGGTCCTTGGTCAGGCCGACAAGCCGGGGAACCTCAACCTTCTCGGAGGGCTTGGGGCCCTTGGAGATTACCAGGTTCACCTTAGTGCCCTTGGCCTTCTTGGTGTTGCCGTTGGGCGTCTGCTCGGCGACCTTGCCCTCGTCGACATCGTCGTTGTAGCTTTGGTCGATGGTGCCGACCTCGAGGCCGGCTTCCTTGATCAGTTCGACGGCAGTCTGCTGGTCCTTGCCCAGTACATCGGGAACGGTGACCTGCTCGCCGCCAAAGAGTCCTGTGGCAAAGGCCACCACGATGCCGATGACGGCAACGGCTGCCACCACGGCGGCGATGATCTTGTTCTTGTTGGATTTGGGCTTTTCGACCTCGTAGGAGCCGGTGGAACCCGAAACCGAGCTACGGGCGGTATTCTGGCCGCTCACGCCCGAGACGGGACGCACCATGGCGCGCGTCTGATCGGAAAGCTCGCGAGTCTTGGTGGCGCCAAGCTCGCCGGGGGCACCGATGATGCGCGTGGGCTCCGAGATGTTGACGGCACGACCGGACAGGTAGCTGTTGAGCACCTGACGTAGCTCGTCGGCGGTCTGGAAGCGGTTTGCCGGGTCCTTCTCCATGCACTTGAGGATGATGCGCTCAAGGTCGGCGTCGACACCGGAGTTGATCTGGCTCGGCGGAATAGGCAGCTCGTTGACCTGCTTGAGTGCGACCGAGATGGCGTCATCACCGTCAAAGGGCACGCGGCCGGTGGCGCACTCGTACATCACGACGCCCAGCGAGTAGATATCCGAGGTGGGGCCGAGGTCCTGACCGCGGGTCTGCTCGGGGCTGACGTAGTGGGCGGTTCCCAGCACGTTGTTGTCTTGCGTGAGGTGGCTGTTCTTGGCGCGCGCGATGCCAAAGTCCATCACCTTGATGTTGCCGTCGGGCAGCACCATGATGTTCTGCGGCTTAATGTCGCGGTGGATGATCTCATGCTTGTGAGCGACCGAAAGCGCGGAGCTGATCTGCGAGCCGATCTGGGCGACCTTCTTGGGGTCGAGGGCGCCGTGGCTCTTGATGCCGCTCTTAAGGTCGGTACCGCGCAGGTACTCCATGACGATGTAATAGGTGTCGCCGTCCTTGCCCCAATCGTAGACGCCCACGATATAGGGGGAGAGACCGGCTGCTGCCTGGGCCTCCTGCTTAAAGCGTGCGGCGAAGGTTGCGTCGCCAGCATACTGCGGTAGCATGATCTTGACGGCAACCGTGCGGTCGAGGACCTGGTCCTGTGCACGGTAGACGGTCGCCATGCCGCCTGTCCCCACCTTATCCTTGAGGAGGTATCTTCCCCCGAGGACCCTCTGTTCCATTCCTGCTCCTAACATAACTATTCGCTCAACGATGTGTGTAGTACCTACGATGTGGCCGCTGGGGCCGTGTGGCGCGTTGCCGCTAACTCTTCGGCCGCGGCGCGCCTCGGGTGTCCGATTCGATCATGGGCATCACGCTCCCTGTGCGGCGAGCGCCGCGGTCAGGACGATGCCGGCAATCTTGGCCGCCTTGACGTCGTGTTTGTCGTAATCCTCCAAGGCCACCGAGATGGCGACCGTGGGTGAATCGTAAGGTGCAAAGCCAACGAACATCGAGTTGACG
>OBAO01001593.1_pt1 | contig 12429 bp, 9 predicted proteins | sample 1517541 | NCBI WGS metagenome assembly OBAO01 (sample SAMN04571698, study PRJEB22368) | human gut metagenome | biome: human gut; material: stool | host: Homo sapiens | place: Luxembourg | collected 2012-08-10
TGCTCCTGCCGTAGCAAGCGTTCTTCCTTGGTCATGCAGTCTTCCCCCTTTCATACTGATTGCAAACTCGCGCTCTGCGCGAGTTTGCCTCCATTTTGCAACCAAGCGTCGCAGACTTTCGCGCCCGCAGGCGCGAAATATTTTTAATCATTTTTCGCCGCGACCGGTGCGTGGCGAAAAATACTTCTCGCAGAGTGAGTGTCGAGCCGCCAAGGGCGGCGAGGCACAGAGCGCCGCGCATCCCCTCTCATTTTTGAGAAACGGCTTGCCGTTTCTCAAAAATGAAATCTGTTGAGTACTCCGAACAGCGCCGCCAGGCAGCACAGCGCGCTCACGCTGGTGAACACAGCGACAATCTTCACCTCGCTCCAGCCGCAGAGCTCGAAGTGGTGGTGCAGCGGCGCCATTTTGAAAAGGCGCTTGCCGTGCGTGGCTTTGAAGTAGATGACCTGCAAAATGTCGGACAGCGTCTCGCAAATGTAGACAAAGCCGACGGGGATCAGCACGAGCGGCATATCGTAGGCAAAGGCCAGCGCCGCCACCGTGCCGCCGAGGAACAGCGAGCCTGTGTCGCCCATGAAGACCTTGGCGGGGTGGAAATTGTAGATAAGGAAGCCGAGAAGTCCCCCGACGAGCGCCGCAGCATAAATGCCGAGCTGCTCATAGCCCTGCCACCAGATGGCGAGCACGGTGAAAAACAGGCCGACTGGCACCGTCACGCTGCCGGCCAAGCCGTCGATGCCGTCCGTGATGTTGACGGCGTTGACCGTGCCGACGATGACAAACGCCGCAAACACCATGTACACCCACCAGCTCATGACGATCTGCGTGTTGAAAAACGGCACGTAGAGGTTCGGCGTCAGCATACCCTCAAAGCGCATCAGGCAGAGGAACGCGACCGCCGCGGCGAGCTGGAGCAGAAACTTCTGGATGGCCGTGAGGCCGAGGTTCTGCTTGTGCTTCACCTTTTCAAAGTCGTCTAAAAAGCCGATGCCGCCGAAGATCAGCGCAAAAAAGAAGATGTAGAGGTGCCCAAAGTCCCCCGCCATCATGCCCTTCCAGCCGCAGATCAGGATAGAGACGAAGATACCAAGGATGAACATTAAGCCGCCCATCGTCGGCGTGCCGGCCTTTCCGGCGTGCCAAGTAGGGCCGTCCTCGCGGATGCTCTGTCCGGCCTTGAGCTTTCTCAGCTCAGGGACCAGAAATCTTCCCGTGATCGCGGAGACCGCGAAGCTCAGTATGCAGGCAATGATGATCTTCATGTTCGTTTTCCTTCGCCGCGTCGGCCTCTCGCGCACGACCTCCCTCTCGTCGAGGTGGTATTTTATCGTTCCGATCTCCTGATAGGTCTCGTGCCCCTTGCCGCAGAGGACGACCACGTCGCTCTCTTTCGCCTCGCGCAGAGCAAAGCCGATGGCCTCGCGCCGGTTCTCGATGACGGCGAACGGCGTTCTGCTCTCCAAAATGGCGGGGAGCACATCGCGCAGGATGGTGTAAGGGTCTTCGGTGCGGGGATTGTCGCTCGTGAGGACAACGAAGTCCGAGAGCGCCGCGGCGATGCGGCCCATGCGGGGTCGCTTCGTCTTATCGCGGTCGCCCCCGCAGCCAAAGAGCGCGATGACGCGCCCATCGGCAAAGCCGCAGACCGTAGAGAGAATATTTTTGAGCCCGTCGGGCGTATGCGCATAGTCAATGATGACGGTGAACGGCGCACTCAGCGGTACGACCTCGCACCGGCCCTTGACGCCGACACATTCCGTCAGCGCTTTTGCCGCGTCGGAAAGCGGCACGCCGAGCGCCTGCACGGCGCAGAGCGCCGCAAGCGCATTATAGAGCGAAAAACCACCGGGGATGCCGATCCTCGTCTCCTCGTGGTCGAGGTCGGTGCAGGCGGTGAAGCGCACGCAGTCGTTTTCGTAGCGGGCGCGCCAGCCGACAAGGTCGTTCGTCATGCCCTGCCCGAATGTGATCCGCTCGCCCGTAAAGCGGGCGAGCAAGCGCTCCGTCCACGCGTCGTCGCCGTTGACGCAGGCGATGTCGCACTGGTCGAAAAGCCTCGACTTTGCATCACAGTAGGCCTCCATCGTGCCGTGGTAGTCAAGATGATCCTGCGTCAGGTTCGTGAAAACACCGACGCGGAATCGGATACCTTCTACCCTGCTCTGCATCAGCGCATGGGACGAGACCTCCATCACGGCATAGGTGCAGCCCGCATCGACCATCTGGGCGAGCAGGCGCTGCACGGTCAGCGCGTCGGGCGTTGTGCGGTCGGTCGGGATGGTCTTGTCGCTGATCAAATTCTGATTCGTGCCGATCAGGCCGACCTTCGCGCCCTTTGTGCGCTCCAAGAGCTGTTTGATAAGATACGTCGTGGTCGTTTTGCCGTTTGTGCCGGTCACGCCGACCACGGTGAGTTTTCCCGCCGGAGTACCATACCATACCGCCGCGCAAAGCGCAAGCGCTTTGTGCGCATCCGGCACTAAGATATAGGGAATTTCCGTCTCCGGCGGATGCTCGCACACGGCGCAGGCCGCGCCGCGCGCTTTGGCTTCGGCTATAAACTCGCCGCCGTCCTCCTTCTCCCCCGGCAGGGCAAAAAAGAGGAATCCCTCTTCTACCTTGCGGGAATCGAGCGCAAGGCCGCTGACTATCAGGTCAGGCGGCACATGCACCGTTTTGTCTTCTAATGCGGAAATAAGCTCAGATAACTGCGTTTGAAAAATTCCTTTCGGAATTGGGTCTTGCTGTCTTTAGTCGCGCACCGAGCTGTCGCTGAACTGGACGCGCACGACCGTACCGGCCTCGACCTCCGTGCCCGCGGCGATGCTCTGCGAGATGGCGCGCACCGTGGACGAGCTTGCGTTCGTCGCGCCGGAAACGCCCATGATGAGCCCCGCGTTCACGATCTTCTGGTTCGCGGTCGCGGCGCTGTCGCCCACGACGTTCGGGACGATGCACTTGTCAGTCGACTTCTCCGCGCCGAGGTAGAGGATGATCTCCGCGCTGTTCGGCACGATCGCGCCGCCCGCGGGCGTCTGGTCGGTGACGGTATCGCCGCTGCCGACGGTGCGGAAGCTGAAGCCGTTCGCGCTCAGGCGCTCGGCCGCCGCGTCCTTGCTGAGGCCGACGACGTTCGGCACAGTCTTATCCGCGCCGACGAGCTCTTCAGCAGTGTAGCTCGGCTCGATGCTGAGATACGGCAGAATTTCGCCCATGACGGAGCTCGCCACGGGGGCGACCATGTTACCGCCGGAAACGTAGGTACCGGTCCACTTGCTCGGCTCGTCGAGCGTCAGGAGCATCATCACCTGTGGGTCATCCGCGGGGGCGAAGCACACGAACGAGACGATGACGCCGCCGCCGACCTTATCGGCCGTGCCGGTCTTGCCGCCGATGCGGTAGCCCGCGACCTGACCGTTCTTGCCCGTGCCGCTTGTGACCTCATACTCCATGATGTCGCGCACAAGCGCGGACGTCTCCTCGGAGACGACCTGGCGGATGGGCGTGGAGTCGTGCTTGGAGACGACGTTGCCATCCTGGTCGGTGATCTCTTCGACAAGATAGGGCGTATAGAGGTAGCCGCCGTTGACGCAGGCGCACTGCGCCGCCAGCAGCGCGATGGGCGTGACGTTGAAGTTCTGGCCGAAGGCGTAGCACGCCAGCGCCAGCGTCGAATATTTAATTTCGCTGTTGACGAAGCCGCTGGCCTCGCCCGTGGTGTCGATGCCGGTCTTCTCCGTCAGGCCGAAGTCCAGCATGTACTGGTAGAACTTGTCGTTGCCGATGCGAAGGCCGATGTTGATGAACGCGGGGTTGCAGGAGTTGGCGAACGCCTGCGTCAGGTTTTGCTGGCCGTGACCGGGCGCGCGCTTGGAGCAGTTGATGGTCTCGCCCTCGATCTTTACGCTGCCGCTGCAATAGAAGCCCGTGTTCAGGTCGACAACGTTTTCCTCAAGCGCCATCGCGAGCGTCAGTGTTTTGAACGTGGAGCCCGGCTCGTAGGTATCGTTGATGGCCTTGCTGCGCCACTGTTTGTTGAGAAGATCCTTCATGTTCTCCTCGATCTGCTCCTCCGTCATGCCGGAGGTCAAAAAATCGTTGTAGACCTTGCCGGGAGCGTTCAGATCGTAAGTCGGGAGCGACGCCATCGCCAGCACCGCGCCGGTGTTGACGTCCATGACGATGCCCTCGGCGCCCTTGCCGGTGCCGAAGCGCGCCTCGAGCTCCTGCACACCTTTCTCAAGGTAATACTGGATGGTCGTGTCGAGCGTCGTGTGCAGGTCGCAGCCGTTTTCCGCGTCGAAATACTGGTCGTACTGGTAGAGCACGGAGCGGCCGTCGCGGTCGCGCGCGGTGACGACCATGCCGTTCTCGCCGGTCAGCTCGTCGTTGTACGCCGCCTCAAGGCCCATCGCGCCGCCGAGGTCATTGGTAAAGCCGATGACCTGTGAGGCGAGCGTCCCCTTGGGATAGGTCCTCTTGCTCGTCGGACGAATGAAAACGCCCTTGAGGTCGTTCTCATTGATGAATTCGCGCACCTTGTCGGCGAGCTCATCGTCCGCCTTTTTCTTGAGCTCTTCGTACTGCGAGTTCGTTTTCTCCATCTTTTTGAGGATGTCAGCGGGGTCAAGGTCCAGGATCTCCGCAAGGCCGTTTGCGATCAGGTCCTGATCCTGCTCATTTTCCATGATCTCCTTGGGAGAGAGGAAGATCGTCTCCGCCGAGGCGGACATCGCGAGGATGATGCCGTTTCGATCGTAGATCGTGCCGCGGCTCGCCTCCACCGTGGTGCGCAGCGTTTGCTGGCGCACAGCGACGGACTGGAGCTCGTCATGCTCGGTGATCTGCCAGCGATAGAGTTGGGTGAAGAGCAGCACAAACGTCAGCACGCCGAACACGCCGAGTAACAGCAGCGTTCTTGTCTGAATGATGCGGTTTGCGCGGCGCGCGGATTCGGGCCGTCTTTTCTGGTTCTGGGGGCGTGGTGCCACAGTCGTTCATCCTCCTTAAAGATGGAAAAGGAGTAAGGAAGCTCCTTACTCCTTATGTATAGCTTCGCTCATTTGAAATATTCCACCACTGCGCATACGCCGTTGCCAAGCGACGTGAGCACCCGCGACAAAACGTTCTGGCTCTTCTGCTGGTAGATGACCACGCTGTCGGGCTCCGACAGGTCGATGTAGTAGACCTGCGAGGCGCTGGGCTTGGCCATACCGGCTGCGGCCGCCGCCTCCTTAATGGTGGTAAGATCAAAGGTTTTTTCGTAGCGCGTGAGCAGCGCGACATGCTCGTCCTCGAGCGCGGAGATCTCCTTCTGCACGGAGACGACCTGCGCGGAGATTTCCGTCAGCTGTGCGCGGCACATGATCATCAGCGCGACCATTGCGGCCAGCGCCACAAAGCCGCACAGCGTGCCGAGCGAGACCTTTTCGCGTTGACGGCGGACGGGCGCAGCCTTTTTCTGCACCTTCCGCTGCGGGGGACGCATGAATTCCTCGCGCTGACGCTCGTGCTCGTATTCACGCTCGCGGCGCAGCCTGCGCTGGCGCTCTTCGTAGGCGGGATCGTAAGCGAGATTGCCATTGACTCGTCCGCTGTAGCGGCGGTATTTCATGTTCTGCTCTCTGCGGCTGGCCATGGCGATCTCCTTTCTTTTGCGTATTTTCGGCTGTTGTCAGCACTTTTCCGCGACGCGCAGCTTGGCGCTGCGGGCACGGGGATTCTCTGCGAGTTCTTCTTCGCCCGAAACGATGGGCTTTCTTGTGATGAGCTTGACCTTTGGCTTTCGTCCGCACACGCACACCGGAAATTCGGGCGGGCAGATGCAGCCCTGTGCAAGCTCCTGTAATTTCTTCTTGACGATGCGGTCTTCGAGCGAGTGGAACGTGATGACCGCGAGCCGTCCGCCCGGTTTCAGATTTTTCTCCGCCGCGTCGAGCATCGGCGGAAGCTCGCCCAGCTCGTCGTTCACGGCAATGCGGATGGCCTGAAAGCTGCGCTTGGCAGGGTGCTGCTTTTCGCGCAGTGCGCTCGCGGGCATGGCCGAACGGATGATATCGGCGAGCTCAAGCGTCGTTTCGATGGGCTTTTGCTCGCGGTGCTGGCAAATTCTCTTCGCGATGGCGGGCGCATAGCGCTCCTCGCCGTATTCAAAGAGGATGCGGCGCAGCTCTTCATAAGAATAGGTATTCACGACCTCGCGCGCGGTCAGTGCGGCGGATTCGTCCATGCGCATATCGAGCGGCGCGTCCTGCTTGTAGGAAAACCCGCGCTGCGCTTCGTCGAGCTGCGGGGAGGAAACGCCTAAGTCAAAAAGCATCCCGTCCACGCCGTGGACGCCCAGCTCGTGCAGCACAGCGTCGAGCGCGCTGAAATTGCTGTGGACGAGCGTGACCTTGTCCAGATAATCGCCGAGGCGGCGGTTCGCCGCTTCGATCGCGGTCTCGTCACGGTCAAGCGCAATGAGACGGCCCGTCGTCAGGCGGCGCACGATCTCGAGCGAATGTCCGGCGCGACCGAGCGTGCCGTCCACATAGATGCCGTCGGGCTTGATGGCGAGCGCGTCAAGGCACTCGTGCAGCAGTACCGGCTTATGGCCGTAGTTCTCTTCCATATCAGAATCCCAGCTCTTCCATCACGGCGGCCAGATTCTCGGGATTGAGCTCCTCGGCCTCGATCTCTGCCCACTTCTCCGCATTCCAGATCTCGGCGCGGTTCGAAACGCCGATCACGACCACGTCTTTTTCAAGGTGGGCGTAGGCTCTGAGCTTCTGCGGCAGCACGATGCGCCCCTGCGCGTCGGGCTCGCACTTGGCGGCGTTGGCGAAGAGCGGGCGCATGGCCTTGGTCTTCGTGTAGGGCAGGCTTTCAAACTTTTCGGTGAAGCGCGCCCAGGAGGCGTCGGAATAGATGCTCAGGCAGGAGTCCATGCCCATGGTGACATAAAACGTGTCGCCGAGCTCCTCGCGCAGCTTCGCGGGGATAAAGAGCCGCCCCTTGGCGTCGATCGTGTGCTGATACTGACCCGTCACGGCGGCTGACCCCCTTTTTCTGTGTATTTTCGCATACAGAGGGCACGAAAGCGCGGCCTTTTCTTCATTTTGGAAAAAGCCGTGCCGCGTCCGATCTGATGCTTATGTGGGAAAGTAAGCCATTTTCATGGTATGATACACCACTTTCCCCCACCTTTGTTTTGAGTATACGAGATTCACATAAAAAATGCAAGCAGAAATTTCCCTGAGATTTCAAGCCTTTTACCGCTTTTTCCTGTGAAAATTCGGCCAGTGCACCGTATTTTTAAAACGCATGTTCTACTTTGGTTTTGGTTAAAAAAGGGCCGCCACAATATCTTGTGGCGGCCCTTTATGCTATGCCCAAATATAGATTATGTCTACCGATCACGCCGGTTTTTGTCACTTTTGACAAAATTTTATCCGTTCTGCGTCTGCTTTTCAGCTGACTGTGCCAGCTCCTCGCGGCGCTTCTGCATCTGCTCGGCAGAGGCGGCGCGGAAGCGCACGCGGGACTGCTTGACCTCCTCGAGCGCCATCTGGATGGCCTCCTCGGTGCGGCGCAGCGCATCCTCGGTGTACTCGTTGGCCACGCGGTACATTTCGCGCGAGCGGTCCTCGGCCTTTTTGATGATCTCGTGACTCTTTTCGCGGGCGATACCGAGCACCTCGGTCTCGGAGACCTTGTTCTTCGCGTCCTGCTCGGCCTGCTGCATCATGCGCTCGACGTCGCGCTTGGCGGCTTTGACATAGTCCTCCTTTGCGCGGATGAGCTCCTGCGCGCGGGAAAGCTCCACCGGGAGCTGGGCGCGGATCTCGTCGAGCAGGTCGAGCGCCTCGTCGCGGTTCAGAATGCACTTGTCGCTCGTCAGCGGCGCGTTCTTCGCGCCGTCGATCATCTCGTAAAGCATATCCAAAAGATGCTGCACATCATTGTTCGCCATGGTCTTCTCTCCATCCTTTCACAAGCTCCGCCGCGCGCAGCGGCATATATTTTTCAAGGTCTTGTCCGTATTTGATCATCTCGCGCACCATCGTGGAGCTGATGTGCTGAAACTTCGGCTCCGCGATCAGCAGCACCGTTTCGAGCGCGCCGTCCGACACATCGCGATAGATGAGCGAAAGCTGCTGCTCGGCGTCAAAATCCACGCTGTTGCGCACACCGCGCACGAGAAACTGCGCATTTTTACGCAGCGCGTAGTCGGTCAGAAGTCCGCCGCCGAGCTCAGCCTCCACATTGGGAAACTCCTCGACGCTCGCGCGCATGAGCGCGAGCTTCTGCTCGTCGGTGAACATCGGGTGCGTCTTCGTCCCGTTCGGCACGATGGACACATACACGCGGTCAAAGAGCTTCGATGCGCGCGCGATAATGTCCTGATGCCCGATCGTCACAGGGTCGAACGAGCCGGGAAACACTGCGATTCTCATGCCTCTTCCTCCACCGCGCGGTGATAGATGCTCACCTTGATCTTGCCGTAGCGGTACTCGCGATACAGTCCGTACGGCGCGGGAAGCTCGGGAAGCGTCTGGTTCTGCGGACTTTCCGCGACCATTATACCATGGGGTGATAAAATGTCAAACTGCGCGATCTTTTCCATCGCCTGCTCCAAAAGTCCGCTTTCGTACGGCGGATCGAGGAAGATGATGTCGAACCTCCCGCTCTGCGTGCCGAGCGCGGCGAGCGAATCACCGCAGATGACCTGCGCGTTTTCTTCCAGATGGCACAGCGCGAGATTTTCGCGCACGAGCTTGACCGCGTCTGCACGCTTGTCAACAAAAAGCGCGCTTTTTGCCCCACGCGAGAGCGCCTCGATGCCGAGCTGCCCCGTGCCCGCAAAAAGATCGAGCACGCGCGCATCCTCCACGTCGAACTGGATACAATTAAAAATACTTTCCTTGACCTTGTCGGTCGTCGGGCGGGTCTCCATGCCCTTGAGCTCGCCCAGCCGCCGTCCGCGCGCCGAGCCTGTGATAACTCTCATGTTTATCCCTCCGCAGCGCCCAAAGCGGGCGCAATGAACTCGTTAGTTTCCATAATACGTGAATTTCCGTTTATTTTCAATAGAGTCCTTGACATTTTCCCGCATTTTACGCAAAATATTTTCTCTTGTTATTCTGCACCGCTTCGTATATAATGATATGGTCATATCATATCGACCAGGGAGAAAGGAGTATCTTCCATGATCAGGCTACAAACCGAAAAGGGCGAAGTCAGCATTTCCGACGCTGCCCTGTCTAATATCACCGGCGCCGCGGCCACGAGCTGCTTTGGCGTCAAGGGCATGGCCTACCGCTCGATGACCGACGGGCTCGTCCACCTGCTGCGCCGCGAGGCGATGAGCAAGGGCGTGCGCATCATTCCCCACGAAGAAGGGGACATTTCCATCGAGCTGCACATCGTTGTGGAGCACGGCGTGAACATCGCCGCTGTCTGCCGCTCCATCATCAATCAGGTGCGCTATATGGTCAGCGAAAACACCGGCGCAAGCATCCGCAGCATCGACGTTTGCGTCGACAGCATGAATATGTAAAAACCGAGGAGGATATCATCCTATGCACGATACCATCAATGGTGCCATGTTCAAGGAGATGCTGCTCTTCGGCACCGTCTCCATCGCACAGGCACAGCAAGCTATCAACGATTTGAATGTATTCCCCGTTCCCGACGGCGACACGGGCACGAACATGAGTCTTACCATCCAGACCGCGGCGCAGGAGCTCAAGAAGATCGAGCCCGCGACGGTCGATCAGGCCGCCTCTGTCACGGCGTCCGCGCTGCTGCGCGGCGCGCGCGGCAACTCCGGCGTCATTCTGTCGCTTCTCTTCCGCGGCATCGCCAAGGAGCTCAAGGGCTGCAAAGAGGCCGACGGCGCGGCGTTTGCCGCCGCGCTTCAGGAGGGTGTCGCCGCAGCGTATAACGCCGTGATGAAGCCCGCCGAGGGCACGATCCTGACCGTTTCGCGTCTCGCTGCCGAGCGCGCCGTGAACGCGGCCGAGGAGCACAACAGCGTCGAGTACGTCATCGAGCAGGCCATCGCCCAGGGCGAGATCACGCTCGCGCAGACGACTGACATGAACCCCGTTCTCAAAAAGGCCGGCGTCGTCGACGCGGGCGGCAAGGGCTTCCTGCTGATCCTCAGCGGCATGCTCAGCGCGCTGCGCGGCGAGGAGCGCCCCGAGCTCACCGAAGAGAATGCACAGGAGAAGGCCGATTTTGCCATGCTCAACGAAGAGGACATCACCTTCACGTTCGACACCGTGTTCATCGTCCGCAAGAGCGGACGCAGCATTGAGCCGTTCCGCCGCTTCCTCGATGGCATCGGCGATTCGCTCGTCATCGGCGAGGACGACGAGGCTTTCAAAGTCCACGTTCACACCGACATTCCGGGCGAGGCGCTGACCGAGGCGCAGAAGTACGGCACGCTCGAGCTTGCGAAGATCGAGAACATGCGCACGCAGGCCCAGCAGCTCGCCGCCGGCGGCAAGGCCCAGTCCACCGACGACCTTGAGGCCATCGAGCAGGAGCTCGAAGCCGCCGAGCACGAAAATGCCGGTGAAGCCGAGCCCGAAAAGGACTTTGGCTTCCTCGCGGTCTGCGCGGGTGGGGGCCTTGCGAACGTCTTCACCGACCTTGGCGCCGACGGCGTCATCAGCGGCGGACAAACCATGAATCCCTCGACCGAGAGCATCCTCAAGGAGATCAAAAAGGTCCCCGCGCACACCGTTTTCGTGCTGCCGAACAACAAGAACATCATCATGGCCGCACAGCAGTGCATCGGCCTGACGGAGAAGACCGTCGTGGTCATCCCAACCGCCTCCATCCCGCAGGGCGTGAGCGCGATGATGGCCGTCGATCCCGACATGAGCGACGCAGACGCCATCGCCAAGGCGATGACGGACGCCGCGCAGTGCGTCTCCACCGCGCAGATCACCTACGCCGCGCGCAATTCCGATTTTGACGGCTTCGACATCCACGAGGGCGATTATCTGGCACTTCTGGACGGCAAGCTGCTCGGCACCGACCGCGACGTCTCCGCGCTGCTCGACGGGCTCTCCGACGAGGCAGCGTCCCGCGGAGCGGAGTTCATCACCATCTTCTACGGCGAGGATGTGAATGAAGAGGACGCGCACAAGGCGTGCGACGCCTTCACCCGCAAGTGCCCGGACGCCGAGGTCAATCTGATCTGCGGCGGCCAGCCGGTCTATTACTATATCATCTCGATCGAATGACCCAAGCACAGCAAAGTGGAGCAGGATTTCTCCTGCTCCGCTTTTTTCTGCCCGTCAGACGTTCATCTTCCGCCCGAGGAGCTTCATCAAGAGCTCTGCGTGGCGGTATTCATCTTCGCTCATCGCCGCAAACAGCTTGCTGAGGCACAGGTCCAGCGTCTCCTCTCCCGCGCGGGCGTAATTGTAGCCCGCACAGGCCTCCGCGTGGTAGAGGCTGCGCAGCAGCGCGCAGAGGTCGCACGTGTCCGGCTGCTCCACGCACACGCGCGGGCAGTAGGCCTTGCCGGTGATTAAGTAGATCGCGGCAGCCAGATCGCGCGCGTGGCGCTTCTCGTCCTCGCTCAGCGCGCGGAAGGCTCGCGACATCTCACGCCGCGGCGTGCACGAGGAGAGATACGCGTACACCTGCGCGTCGCCAAGTTCCTCGCGCAGAAAGCCCTGCAGCACCTCGACCGATACGCTTGCCTCGCTGCCCATGCAGCAAGGGTCCGCCTCCGCGCCCGGGAGCGTGAGCTCGCTATCCTGTGCGCTCATCTGTGTGTTTGCATTGTCCGCCATCGGGTACGGGTCCTCCCCCGGCGCGACGCGCTTCCACACCTCGCGGCACGCTTCATAGTCGCAGGCGCAAGGCTTTTTCATTTCCGTCATGTTCTTCTTCCCCTTTCCGGAACGGTTCTCGTCTCTATCCTATGCGTGCATTTTGCAGGCGTGCAGAGCCGATATTTCCCTATTTCCCGCATGGAAAAAGAAAATCTTGAAAATCGCACCTCTCTCGTTGATTTTTTCCATTTTTTCTGGTAAACTACACTTGTTTTGTATTTTTGTGCATTTTGTTGCATTTGCAACTTTTCATTCTCTGCCATCTGGTCCATACTAAAGACAAGCAATGGCAGTTTCTGTAAGGAGGTCTTCTTTTCATGCTGGAACTGAAGCACATCACCTATACCGTCTCCACCCCTGAGGGAGAGCAGACGATCTTAAACGACATTTCCATCGACATTCCTGACCGCAAGCTCATCGTCTTCACCGGCCCCAACGGCGGCGGCAAGACGACGCTCGCCAAGGTCATCATGGGCCTCGTCACGCCGACGAGCGGTCAGATCCTCTGGAACGGCGAGGACATCACCGCCCTCGACATCACGGCGCGCGCGAAGCGCGGCATCAGCTACGGCTTCCAGCAGCCCCC
>OBAO01001603.1_pt1 | contig 12305 bp, 9 predicted proteins | sample 1517541 | NCBI WGS metagenome assembly OBAO01 (sample SAMN04571698, study PRJEB22368) | human gut metagenome | biome: human gut; material: stool | host: Homo sapiens | place: Luxembourg | collected 2012-08-10
GCGCCATGACGGTGCTGACCTCCGTCAACCAGCTGATCACCATGCCCCTGCAGGGCATCTGCCAGGGCGGCCAGCCGCTGATCAGCTACAACTACGGCGCGAAAAAGTTAGAGCGGGTGAAGGAAGCCTTTTTCTGCCAGTTCCTTGTGTGCGTGGGGTACACCACCGTGTTCTGGCTGCTGGTGATGGCCTTCCCCAAAGTGTTCGCGGGCATCTTTACCAGCGACGGGGCGCTTGTGGATTACACGGCCTGGGCGATTCGGATTTTCCTTGCGGGGACGTTTTCCGTGGGCTTTCAGGTCAGCTGTCAACTGGCGTTTATGGCGCTGGGGCAGGCGAAGATCAGTCTCATCATGGCCTGTCTGCGGAAGCTGATTCTGCTGATTCCTCTGATCTTCATTCTGCCGAACTTCTTCGCGGACAAGGCGTTCGCGGTCTTTCTGGCGGAGCCGGTGTCCGACATCCTTGCCGCCGCCGTGACGACCATTACTTTCTTTACGTTCTTCCGCAAATTATTGAAAGCGGGGAAGCAGTAAAATTCACGCCGTACCCGATTTTGGGTACGGCGTAAACTTTTATCCGTTCAGCAGCTGGGAAATGGGCTGCATTCCCTGATCGACGCGGGAATATTTGGCGAGAATCGCCTTGGCGTCGGCTTCGGACATGGGGGTGCCGATATAATCGGACTGCCACGAGGCAGTCGCTTTGTTGTAGGCAACAAAGTCCAGCTCTTCCCGGTTGAAGCCGTTGTAACGGAAGAAAGATGTCCCATCTATCTCAACGCCTTCCCCCCTGCGAACCAATTCATCCCGCTCCATAATGTTGTCTTCGCACAGGTAGAAATCCCACGTAACAAGGTTCATCAGGATGCCATAGCGGTAGGTCATGCCCCACCAGTAATATTCACCGTCGCCGCTGAGCAGAAGATCCTTTACCCCGTCGCCGTTAATGTCCATGAGCCGGTAGTGGGTATAGAAGGAATCCTGCTTGTCGGCATAGTCCCTGTAGATCCGGAGCAGCTCGTCGTCAGAGGGCTGAACATCCTTCGCGTTCAGATAGTCTCTCAGAGTCTGTCCGCTTTCGTCAAGGGGATAGTCCATCAGCGGCTTCCAGTCCAGCTGTGTTCTGGGGTATTTCGCTATGATGGCCGCGGCCTCGTCGTGAGAAATCTCCGTTTTGTCCCGTTCGTAAATGTCATAGCTGCGATACCACTGGCTACCCTCGCGCTTCACGGAGACAATCATATCCCTATATCCTCCGTCTACGGATTTAGAGTAGGTGTGCTGCTCAATATCCCAATACCTTTCTGGCGGGTCGTATTGTTCCCAGACGTTTCCCTGACACAGATAGGTTGTTCCATATATCTCGGACACGACCTCGCCATCCCTCATGGTCAGAAATTCGACAAAAGCGCCGTCATACCCCAGCAGCATCTCGTCCACGCCGTCTCCGGTCAGGTCATAGAACGTGTACTGTTTGTTTTCATTGGGGAAGATATTTCTCTTCAGATAATCGGAAAAGTCCGCGTAGGTTTCTGGAACATAAGTATGCTCCGCCTGATAGTCCGCCTCCGCCGCGGCCAGCTTTTCCTCTACGACGGCTCTGTTCACTTCCTTCGGCTGGACGGAATAGTCGAACTGATCGGCGATGGATTCCAGTTCCGCCTTCGTCATGACCTCGCTGGCGTCCGGGTAGGCGGTGTGGCTGGTAGCACGATTTCCGTCAATGCTTATCATGATCATGGCGTTTTCCTGCTCGGCAATGATCTCGCCCTGTCCCTTGCTGTTCAGTGCCAGCAGCAGCTTCGTGCCGCCCGGAGTGGTGTGATCCCACTGCTCATAGGCATCGATGTCCATTCCGCCGGGGAACGCACGGGGGAAATAGTCCTTCCGGGCGTAGCCATAGGACGTCATCAATGTTCCGGCATTTTCCGTCACAAGGTTAAACTCCATGCTGAAATTGTAGGGCGGATAAAGCATTCCCGCCATACCCGTAATCTGTGCGCCGGAATCCGGGAGCAGCAGGGATTGGATGCCGGTTTCCTCAAGGAAAATGTCGCTCTGATACCGCTGGAAGGGTATCCATTCGTCCAGCAGCTTCAGATTGTACTTTGCGGCGATCTCGTCCACCTTGTCCACCATTTCCTGGGTATAGCAGCTGTAGGTGTACTCGTACTGGTTGGGAATGTCCGGAATATCGGGTTCGTTGGTTGCAAGCAAATAATCCGGGTCGTAGCTCTCCTGAAATTCGTACCATTCCTTCAATGCCTGCTGGATGGCGTCGCCGCTGCGGCCGTAGGGGGTTATGATGTCCAGACTCTTTTCCACCGGGTCGATGGCCTTGCCCTTGTCGTCAAAGCGCTGGGTGTAGCTGGCCTTGCCGATGGACATATCCTGCAAACGCAGGGCATACACGATTCCGCAGCCCACCAGCAGCAGCGCCGCGGCAATGGCGGCGGCGACGAGCAGCGGCCGGCGCAGGCTTCGTGTTTTAGGCGCGGCCGCCGGGGCGGCTTCTTCAATGTAGCGGCCGTCAATGCCGCTCATAGCGGTAAGTAAATCTTTTCCCGTCATACGGCTATTCCCTCCTGCATCAGATAGACCCGCAGCTTTTCCCGGATGCGGTGGAGCCGGGTCTTGACCTTGCTTTCACTCATGTTGTAGCGCTGGGCGATCTCCGCCACGGTGTCCACGTACCAGTACCGCCGCACGAACAGCCGCCGGTTCTCCTGGGTCAGCGTGCCAAGGAATGCGTTCAGCGCCCGGGTGATCTCCCGCCCCTCGGCGGCGGAATCCCGGCTGGTGTCGGGGATGCACAGCTCCATTTCCTCGCTCAGGGTCACCACCTCGGCCTTCCGTCTGGCCGCATCAAGCCAGTCCAGCTTGCCGAAGGCAAAATTCCGGCATATTTTCGCAAGGTAGGCGAAGAAATACTTCGGGCGCTTGGGCGGAATCGTCCGCCACGCGGCGAGATAGGTGTCGTTCACGCTTTCCTCCGCGTCCTCGTAGCTCTGGACGATGCGCTGGGCGATGGTTTGCAGCTGCCGTCCGTAGGCCGCCTGGGTCTCCATAATGGCCTCATCCTTCCTTTCCCAATACAGGTCGATGATCTTTTCGTCTTCCACTGAGGGAACACCTCCGTTTCTTTTTGGGTCCTCACCCTATAAGAGGGAATTTCTTGGGAAAGGTTACACTTTGCAGGAAAAATTTTTTGCTTTGCCGTTTTATAGGGAAAATGCCGGCTCGTGTGAGCCGGCATTTTATGTAGATTTCGATTACACCAGAGCGGCGGTGATAATGGCCATCTTGTAGACCTCGTCGGCGTTGCAGCCGCGGGACAGGTCGTTGATGGGCGCCGCCAGACCCTGCAGGATGGGACCGTAAGCCTCAAAGCCGCCCAGACGCTGGGCGATCTTGTAGCCGATGTTGCCCGCCTCGATGGTGGGGAAGATGAAGGTGTTGGCATGACCGGCAACGGGAGAGCCGGGGAACTTCAGCTGGCCGACCTCGGGAGCGACGGCGGCGTCGAACTGCATCTCGCCGTCGAGCTTCAGCTCGGGATCCATCTCCTTGGCGATGGCGGTGGCGTCGTGGCTCAGCTTCACGGTGCCGCCCTTGCCGGAGCCCTTGGTGGAGAAGCTCAGCATGGCGACCTTGGGGTCAATGCCGAAGACCTTGGCGGTCTTGGCGGTCTCAATGGCGACCTCCGCCAGCTTCTGGGCTGCGGACAGGGTCACATTGCCTTCCTTGTCAACAGAGTCTTCATAGCTGATGTTGATGGCGCAGTCGCCCATGGCCAGCTTCTCGTCGCCCCGCACCAGGATGAAGCAGGAGGACACCAGATGCGCGCCCTTCTTGGTCTTGACGATCTGCAGAGCGGGACGAACGGTGTCGGCAGTAGAATAGGTCGCGCCGCCCAGCAGGGAGTCGGCGTAGCCCATCTTCACCAGCATGGTGCCGAAATAGTTGCCCTTGGACAGCGCCTTGCGGCACTCGTCGGCGGTCATCTTGCCCTTGCGCAGCTCCACCATCTTATCGACCATGGCGTCCATTTCGGGATAGGTCTCGGGGTCGATGATTTCGACGCCCTCGATGTTGTAGCCGCCCTTGGCCGCGTTGGCCTTGACAACGTCAACGTTGCCGATGAGGATGGGGGTCAGGAAGCCGCCCTTGACCAGACGGTCGGTGGCTTCCAGAATGCGGGCGTCGTGGCCCTCGGTAAAAACGATTTTTCTGGGGTTCGCTTTCAGCGTTTCGATCATTGCATTGAACATGGAACATTCCCTCCAATATCCGGGCATATGCCCGTATTTTCGTCCACTATTATATACCACCTTTCCTTTGGGTGCAACCCCTTTTTGTGCCGGCGCGACATATTTTGCGTTCCTCGCAGCCAAAAAGGCGGCGGCGGAAAAATATTTTTGTTCATTGTGATGAAAACCATTTCCAAAAGTGCGAAATTCCTCTTGCTTTTTGTGAAAAATCCCTTTATAATGGGGTTATATTCTGGCATTGGAGGCGATGGCGCGTGGGTGAACTCTTCGCGGTTGTGTCCGGGAAGGGCGGAACGGGAAAAACCTCCCTCTGCGCCGCCCTCGCCACTGCTCTTGCAAAAGAAGGAAAACGGGTCCTGTGCATCGACTGCGACGTGGGGCTTCGGAATCTGGACATTTCTCTGGGGCTTTCCGAATGCGGCGCGCTGTCCTTTTGGGACGTCTCCGAGGGGGGCTACTCCCTGGAGGACGCCTTCCGGCACCCGGTCTACCCTACCCTCGCGTTTCTGACCGCCCCCATGAACTGCCCGGTGGAGAAGATCAACGCCGCCGCATTCGGGGAAATGCTCAGCCGGGCGCGGCAGATGTTCGACTACGTGTTCTTGGACGCCCCCGCCGGGGTGGACGCCGGCTTCCGGCTGACGGCGCAGTTCGCCGACCGCCTTCTGCTGGTCACGGGGGCAGGCCCCGCCGCCGTGCGGGACGCTTCCCGGGTGGGCGATCTATTAGAGTTGATGGGGAAGAAGAACATCCGCCTCATCGTCAACCGGGTGGACAAGAATATGCTGGGTACGGTGTGCCTGACCATCGACGACGTGATGGACGCCGCCGGACTGCCCCTTGCGGGAATCGTCCCGGAGGACACCCATGTGACCCTTGCGGCATCCTTCGGTCAGAGTCTTCTTCGCTATTCCCCCAACTGCAAGGCGGCAAAAGCCAGCCGCAGAATTGCCAGACGCATTCAGGGCTTCCACGAACCGATCGCCCTCCGCTGATAACGGATACATATACAATTAAGGAGTGACTGTTGTGAATATCGCATTTTTGGCGCATGACAAGAAAAAAGAACTGATGGTTCAATTCTGCACCGCCTACAAGAGCGTCCTCATGAAGCACAATCTGTTTGCCACGGCCACCACCGGCCGTCTGATCGCGGACAATACCGGTCTGCCCATTACCCTGCTGCTTTCCCACAAGCAGGGCGGTCATCAGCAGATCAACGCCCGCATTGCCTACAACGAAATTGATCTGGTGCTGCTGTTCACCGACCCCAACACCACCGACCCTTGGGACGACGCTCAGATGATCGAGACCATCCGGCACTGCGACCGGCACAATGTTCCCATCGCCACCAATCTGGCCTCGGCGGAAATGCTCATCATGGGCCTGCAGCGGGGCGATCTGGATTGGCGGGAAATGCTGCACAACAAGACCCGTTACTGATTTTAATTGAACGAAACACGTGGGTGAGCATAGGGTACTCTGAAATGGCGGGGTACCCTTCTGCCCTGTACCCTGCGGTTTACTATTGGAGAGGATTACTATGGAGATCATCAAGCCCCGGACACTGTCCGGCTTTATGGAGCTGCTGCCGGAAAAGCAGCTGAAATTTGACCGCATGGCGGAGGTTCTGCGCAAGACCTACGCCTCCTACGGCTTCGCCCCGCTGGACACCCCGGTGATCGAGGACGCCCAGATTCTGCTTGCCAAGGGCGGCGGAGAAACGGAAAAACAGATCTACCGCTTCACCAAGGGCGACAGCGACCTTGCCCTGCGCTTCGACCTGACGGTGCCCCTGGCAAAATACGTCGCTCTGCACTATAACGAGCTGGCTTTCCCCTTCCGCCGCTACCAGATCAGCAAGGTCTACCGGGGCGAGCGGGCGCAGCGCGGCCGGTTCCGGGAATTCTATCAGGCGGACATCGATATCATCGGCGACGGCAAGCTGGACATTCTCAACGAGGCGGAAATCCCCGCCATCATCTATAAGGTATTCAAGGGCTTCGGCCTGACCCGGTTCCAGATTCATGTCAACAACCGGAAGGTTCTCAACGGCTTCTACGCCATGATGGGTCTGACGGAAAAGTCCGGCGACATCATGCGCACCGTGGACAAGCTGGACAAGATCGGCGTTGACAAGGTAAAGATCATTCTGCTGGAGGACTGTGGCCTGACGGAGCAGCAGGCGGACGACATTCTCGCTTTCATTTCCATCAAGGGAACCAACGCGGAGGTTCTTGCCGCGCTGGAAAATTACGCGGGACGGAACGAGGCCTTTGATACCGGTCTCGGCGAATTGAAGGTGGTCGCTTCCAACCTGGCGGCCTTCGGAATGCCGGAAGAAAACTTTGTCGTTGACCTGACCATCGCCCGGGGGCTGGACTATTATACCGGCACCGTCTATGAGACCCTTCTGCTGGATCACCCGGAGCTGGGTTCCGTCTGCTCCGGCGGCCGGTACGACAATCTGGCGGGCTACTATATCGAAAAGCAGCTGCCCGGCGTGGGCATTTCCATCGGCCTGACCCGGCTGTTCTACGTTCTGGACGAGCAGGGGCTTCTGAACCCCGAGCTGCCCAGCGCCCCTGCGGACGCGCTGGTGCTGCCCATGGGCGACATTGCCCCGGCCATCGCGCTGGCGGAGACGCTGCGCTCTTCGGGGCTGCGAGTACAGCTGTACTGTGAGCAGAAGAAGTTCAAGCAGAAAATGGCCTACGCCGACAAGCTGAAGGTTCCCTTCGCCGTTCTTCTGGGCGAGGACGAGATCGCGGAGGGCAAGTGCAGCGTCAAGAACATGAAGACCGGCGAGCAGCTAAAGCTCACCCCCGCCGAGGCCGCCGAACACATCAAGGCATCGCTGGACGCGGAGACCGGCACGCTGATTCTGGAAAAATAACACAGCAGCGGGCGGCTCCTGACGGGGCCGCCCGCATTTTTGGGTCTTATTGAATCTCGTCCGCAATGGCGCCCAGCAGTTCCCGGGTTGGGTCGTTCCCATGTTCCCAGTACATGATGCCGAGAAGCCCCTTCTCCTTGACATACTTGCACTTCAGGCGCACCGCCTTGGGAGACTCGTAGCTGACGAGAGTCCTGCCGTTCCACAGATAGTTTGCCTCCGCATCAGCATCCCAATAAATCTGGAAATTGTTCTCCCGGAGATATTCCGGGGTGATCTCCCCATAGGCCGGGCCGGGCAGGCCGCCGCCGGAGGGCTGCAAAAGGCCATGGTTCTCAAAGGACGTGACCGCAAAGTGCCGCCCGTAGAAGGCCGCGCCGATGATGATCTTTTCGTAGGGAACGCCCGCCCGGTGGTAGGCTTCCACAGTGTCCCGGGTGTTCAGGCCGGACTTGTCGCCCTTGGTCGCGCCGAGAGCCGCATGATGTCCGGCGCGGGTGCCGTCCACCATGTCGTAGGTCATCAGCTGCACGTAGTCCACGATCTCGGCGACCTTGTCCATCTGGGTATCCGCAATGCACCGCTGGCTTGCGCCCACGGCGATGGATACAATGCGGTCTTTTCCAAGATACTCCCGCAGGGTTGCCAGCAAAGCGGTGAAATTCTCCTTGTCCCGTGGGTCAGCGCCGATGCCCGCCGCATCGTTGCAGGGGTATTCCCAGTCAATGTCGATGCCGTCCAGATTATATTTTTCCACCGCGTCCAGACAGGACTTGGCAAAATTCCGACGGCCTTCCTCCGTCATGGCCATGTCGGAGAAGCCGTCCGCGCCCCATCCGCCCACGGACAGGACGATCTTCATTTCCGGATTCCATTCCCGCAGCTTCGGCAGCAGGTGGAGATATTTCAGCAGATGCAGATCCAGCAGCCCGTCCTTGAGAAGTCCGAAGGCCAGATTCACGTGGGTCAGGCGCTGGGCGTCCTCCCGGGTGAAGCCCGCCAGGGCATCGTTCCAGCAGTAGGCGATGACATCATATTTCATGGTATGCACGCTCCTTTATTTCGTTCTCTTGCCATTATAAAGCCGCGCCGCGCTTATGTCAAAGTCTGGAATTGCCCACTTTGAAAAATAAAGTGCAACGACAGGCAAGAAGGTGCATTTCCAGACCTTTTCAAGCCGCCGTTTTTCTGATATACTCATTGTGAAAAATCAATACATTGCCCAAATCAGGCGGAGGTAACCTTATGCGTTATGGGTACTTTGACAATGAGCATCGGGAATATGTCATCGATCGGGTAGATGTCCCCGTTTCCTGGACCAACTATATCGGCCTCAAGGATATGTATGGCGTATTCAACCACACGGCGGGCGGATACCTGCTTTACAAGACTCCCGAATACCATCGTATCACCCGGTTCCGTCCCAACGGCGTTCCCATGGACGGCCCCGGACATTACGTGTACCTGCGGGATCAGGACACCGGCGACTATTGGAGCATCTCCTGGCAGCCTGTGGGCAAGCCCAAGGAGCATTTCTCCTGCCGTCACGGCCTGAGCTACATCAAGTATCACTCCGATTACGCAGGCATCGACGCCGAGCAGAAGCTCTTTGTCGCCATGGACGACCCCGTGGAGATCTGGGACGTGAAGCTGCGCAACGACTCCGATAAGGTGCGGCACCTTTCCGTATTCTCCTATCTGGAGTTCAGCTTCCATCAGGTGGACATGGACAACAAGAACTTCCAGATGAGTCTGTACGCCACCGGCAGCCGGTACGAAGACGGCGTCATCGAAAACGACCTCTACTACGAAGAGGACGGCTACCAGTTCTTTACTTCCGATTTTACCCCGAACGGCTTTGACAGCCTGCGCGACAGCTTTATCGGCGGCTACCGCACCGAACGCGATCCATTGGTGGTGGAGACCGGTGTGTGCGGCGGCTCTTTTGAAAAGGGCGGCAATCATTGCGGCGTCCTGCAGAAGGTGCTCACCCTTCAGCCCGGCGAGGAAACCCGCCTCCTGTTCCTCCTGGGCGAGGGCGGCATCGAAGCCGGTAAGAAAATGCGTCAGAAGTACACCCAGGCCAGAGCCGACGAGGACTTTGCCCGTCTGCTGAAATTCTGGGACAACAAGCTCAGCTGCCTGCAGGTGTCCACCCCCAACGAGGGCATGAACACCGAGCTGAACATCTGGAACCTGTATCAGAGCGAGATCAACGTCATGTTCTCCCGGTTCACCTCCTTCATTGAGGTGGGCGGCAGAACCGGCCTTGGCTACCGGGACACCGCGCAGGACGCCATGACGATCCCCCATTCCAACCCCGACAAGTGCCGCGGCCGCATCATCGAGCTGCTGCGTGCGTTGACGAAGGAGGGCTACGGCCTGCACCTGTTCGAGCCCCGCTGGTTCGAGCCGGAGGAAAAGCCTCAGTCCTTCAAGTCCCCCACAGTGGTTCCTACCCCCGATAAGAGCCAGATCGTCCACGGTCTGAAGGACGCCTGCGCCGACGACGCCCTGTGGCTGGTGACCGCCATCGTGCAGTACATCCGGGAAACCGGCGATATGGCCTTTGCCCATCAGGTTGTGACCTACGCCGACGGCGGCGAGGGCACAGTCTACGAGCATATGAAGCGCATTCTGGACTTCTCTGCCCGGCAGGTTGGCATCAACGGCATCTGCAAGGGTCTGCGCGCCGACTGGAACGACTGCCTGAACCTTGGCGGCGGCGAAAGCGCCATGGTCAGCTTCCTGCACCACTGGGCGCTCCAGAACTTCATCGCGCTGGCCGAGCAGCTGGGGGAAACGAAGGACGCGGCCGAATACACAAAGATCGCCGAGCATGTCAAGGAAGTCAGCGAGTCCGTGCTCTGGGACGGCAAGTGGTACATCCGCGGCATCACCGCCGGAAACCGCAAGATCGGCACCCAGGCGGACACCGAGGGCCGGGTACACATGGAGAGCAACACCTGGGCCGTACTTTCCGGCGTCGCCGATCACGAGCATGGCATCTCCGCCATGGACAGCGTGGACGAGTACCTGTACACCCCCTACGGTCTGATGCTCAACGCCCCCTGCTTCACCACCCCTGACGACAGCATCGGCTTCGTCACCCGGGTGTATCCGGGCTTGAAAGAAAACGGCGCCGTGTTCAGCCATCCCAACCCCTGGGCGTGGTGCGCCGAGGCCATTCTGGGCCGCGGCAGCCGGGCAATGAAGTTCTACAACGCCCTGTGTCCGGCACTGCAGAATGATATCATCGAGGTTCGCCAGTCCGAGCCTTACTCCTACTGCCAGTTCGTGGTGGGCAAGGACCACACCGCCTACGGCCGCGCGCGTCATCCCTTCATGACCGGTTCCTCCGGCTGGGCCTACTTTGCGGCCACCCAGTACATGCTGGGCATCCGTCCGGACTTCGACGGCATCACCGTCGATCCCTGCATCCCCGCCGACTGGAAGGAATTCTCCGTCAGCCGGAAGTGGCGCGGCGCGGAATACCACATCCATGTAACCAACCCCGACGCCGTGGAAAAGGGCGTCAAGCGCATCACGATGAACGGCAGGCAGGTTCGCAAGCTGCCTGTGCTGCCTGTGGGCACTGTCTGCGACGTGGAAGTCGTGATGGGCTGAGGCCATTGCCCCGGTGGGGGCGCATAGCTTGGTCAATCGAAATTTATCCGGTGAAAAGCCGGGAGAGGAGAAAATCAAGATGATTAAATTTGGTACCGGTGGATGGCGGGCGATTATCGCAGACGAATTCACCAAAGAGAATATCCGTCTGGTGGTAGCCGGCCTTTGCAAGCTGATGCTGCTGGAAGGGCACGCGGGCAAGGAGATCTGTGTGGGCTACGACCGGCGCTTCCTGTCCAAGGAATCCGCCCACTGGGCGGCGGAAGTTCTGGCGGGCTATGGTTTCCACGTCTTTGTAGTCGCCCGTTCCTCCCCCACCCCGCTGATCATGTTCACCGTCAAGCAGATGCAGACCCCCTACGGTCTGGCCGTCACCGCCAGCCACAACCCCGCGATCTACAACGGCATCAAGGTCTTCACCGCCGGCGGCCGGGACGCCGATCAGGTCGTCACCGGAAAGATCGAGGAGCAGATCGCCCTCCTCAAGCCGGAGGACGTGAAGTCCATCGACTACGATCAGGCCATGGAAATGGGTCTGATCCGGGAAGGCTATCCCTTCAACGAGTACATCGACAGCATTCTGCAGGTCGTTGACACCAAGAAGATCAAGCGCGCCCACCTGCGCATCGCCATCGACCCCATGTATGGCGTCAGCCAGAGCAGCCTGCGCACCATTCTGCTGACCTGCCGGTGTGACGTGGATGTTATTCATGAGCAGCACGACACCCTCTTTGGCGGCAAAATGCCCGCCCCCAGCGCTGACACCCTGAAGCTGCTGAGCAACTACGTGGTGGACAACGGCTGCAATCTGGGCGTTGCCACCGACGGCGACGCCGACCGTCTGGGCGTTATCGACGAGAAGGGTGCGTTCCTCCATCCCAACACCCTTCTGGTTCTGCTTTATTACTACCTGCTGAAATACCGCGGCTGGTCCGGCCCCTGCGTGCGCAACAACTCTACCACCCACCTGCTGGATCGGGTCGCGAAGGATATGGGTCAGCAGTGCTACGAAGTCCCCGTGGGCTTCAAGTACATCTCCGCCAAGATGGCGGAGACCAACGCCGTCATCGGCGGCGAGTCCTCCGGCGGTCTGGCCGTCCGGGGCCACATCGCGGGCAAGGACGGCATTTATGCCGCCGCTCTGCTGGTGGAAATGCTGGCCGTCACCGGCAAGTCCGTGTCCCAGCTGTACCAGGAGATCACCGACAAATATGGTATGCTGTATTACGAAGATGCTGCCTTCACCATGACCCAGGCGCGGAAGGCGGAGCTGCAGGAGAAGCTGTTTGTGAAGCTGGAAGTGCCGGACTTCGGCAACGCCGTGGAGAAGATCAACCGCACCGACGGCTGCAAGGTTTACTTCACCGACGGGAGCTGGGTCATCTGCCGCTTCTCCGGCACAGAGCCGCTGCTCCGCATGGCAGCCGAGGGTGAAAGCCAGTCTCAGGCCAGAACCTACATCCGCATCTGGCGGGAAGCCCTTGGGCTGTAAATTCCATGAAAATCGGG
>OBAO01001619.1_pt1 | contig 12200 bp, 13 predicted proteins | sample 1517541 | NCBI WGS metagenome assembly OBAO01 (sample SAMN04571698, study PRJEB22368) | human gut metagenome | biome: human gut; material: stool | host: Homo sapiens | place: Luxembourg | collected 2012-08-10
TGTATTTATCAATAATATTGTGACTGTAACTGCCAGCCGCGCTCTGAGCCAGCATCTTGTTCCGCCGGAAATTTTGGAGCGTTGTTCATCCCTGTCCGATGCAGGAGTTGCGGAATTAAAAACATTCCCAGCCCTTATCTGTCGGGAAAATACTGAACTTGGTGGTAAAACCGATCCAAACCAGTGGGCGGTCTATGGCTACATTAGAAGGGTCAAAAAAGAAGGAAAGAACATTAAAGTTGCTTTCCAGCCCATATCCGCCATTAACCAGCAGCTACTGTGCGCAAAAAAGAACGCCATCTATTTTGATCTTAATATGGACTGCGCTATCACGGATTTGAACTTCAGTGCATGGTCCGTACATAAGGTCAATCTTTTTGAGGCATTTGACGAGGCTGGGCTTACCACCCTCCCAAGGCCGAGCTAACAGGGAGGAATATCATGCCAGATAAATTACCCAGTGAAATTATACGGATTACTCTCGATGACGCCACATATAAAGGCACCGGCGCTGCCATTGCCCCAACTTACATCAATTATTTCTTTGGCAACAATGGAACGGGAAAAACAACCATAGCAAAAGCAATAAAAACTGGCTCTGGGGTAATCTATGCCCCTGGCAAAGCTGCTGTGGATTATCTCCCCCTTGTATACGACCAGGATTTTATTGATGCCAATATGAGGAACTACCACAATCTTCCTGGCGTTTTTACCATGAATGAGGCAAATGTAAAAATACAGGAACAGATTGACAGGAAGGCCGCTGAACAGAAAAAGGCACAAAAAATCTCTTCGGATGCTTTCGCTGAAAAGGATAAAAAAGCTAAAACGAAAGCTGCTTTGGAAAAACAGCTATATAAGGACTGTTGGGACAAAACAGAGGAACTGCGCACTGTATTCGAAGCGACTCAGGAGGGCAAGAAAGGGTCAAAACAGAAATTTGCCGAAGAGGTAAAACGCACTCTCCCATACAGCATGATGTTGAAGAATTGAAGCGGATGTATGACTCTGTCTATTCTTCTACGGCAAAGCGGTATGGCAGATTTAACGTAGTCAGTGATGTTTCTGCCCTTGACCACATCTCTGGCTGTGACATTCTTTCCCTTGCGATTGTGAATACCTCAAACACGCCATTTGCAGACTTTCTGAAAGAAGTCGGGTCAACTGAATGGGTGCGCCAAGGCCATGCAGATTACCATGAAAAGGCAGGTGGAAAATGCCCGTATTGTTCCCGAGACCTCCCTCAGAATTTTGAAGAAATGCTGGCCGCAAGTTTTGATACACAGTATCAAACAAACCTTCAGAAGCTGGACGCTTTCCTGGCTGCTTATCGGGATATGGCAAATGCCCTGTTCGTCCCGTTGAGTCGGCTGCCGGATGAGGTTTACCCTGTAATTGACACAAAGCCTTATCACGACAAGCTCACTGCAGTAAAGGCAGTAATAGCCGAAAATATTGAAAAAATCAAGAGCAAGGTGGTGGAACCGTCTAAAATCATCGCCTTGGACGAGGTTGAACCGCTTCTCCAGGAGCTTTCGGACATCATCAGCAGCTTTAACCGCCTGATAGACGCCAATAATGATATTGTGTCCGCCGGGCCGAAAAAGAAAGCCGAGTGCAAAAAAGCCGTTTTTGAGCAAATCGCCTATACTTTAAAAGATGTCCTGGAAGCCTATGCGCGAAGCGAATCAGCCCTTGATGCGGAAATAGAGGCGCAGCAGGATATCATAAATACACAGAAAAGGGTACTTGACCAGCTAAAAGAGGATCTGCGTATTTTAAATAGCCAGACCGTGGAAACTGAAACTGCGATGAAAAGCATAAACACCATGCTCCGCGACTCTGGATTCCAGGGATTTGAACTGCGGCCTCGGCATGAAGAAATCATCCGCCCCGATGGTTCTGTAGAGTGCGTTGTCCCAACCCCAGCCATCAATTACGAGGTCGTGCGCACAGATACAGGCAAGATTGCGGAGAACCTCAGCGAAGGGGAAAAGAATTTTATTGCGTTTTTATATTTCCAACAGCTTGTATTTGGGAGAGAAAGCGCCGACGGCGATACACGGGAGAAAATTGTTGTCATCGATGACCCCGTTTCGAGCATGGACAGCAGTGCGCTCTTTATTGTGAGCGCACAGATCAGGAAAATGATCGAAGTGTGCCGGAACAATGCGGATAACAGAAATCCTGTAGTTTCCGGGAACTTTATCAAGCAAATTTTTATTTTGACTCATAACGCTTATTTCCACAGGGAAGTCACCTATGCTTACGCCAACCGCTATGACTTTGTTTCCTTTTATCTGATTCGTAAAACGGACAACAAGTCCTCTATACGGCTGTGTGACTGTCCAAACCCCTACTGCCCTTCAGAGCGAATGAATGTAAATCCGGTCAAAAATTCTTATGCAGCTCTGTGGGATGAATATAAGGATGCTTCATCCGGTATTCCCCTTATGAGCATTATCCGGAGAATCCTGGAATATTACTTTCTGCAGCTTTGCGGGTATGAGGGCAGTGACTTGCGAAAGAGGATACTCGAAGAGAATAAGGACGCCTTTACCCACGATGATTTTGGCAATGAGGATTTCTCTAAATTTGAACTGGCGTCCGCCATGCTTTCGTACATTGCCGCCAATTCGTCCGGCATAAATGATGGTATGCATTATGTGGACGACTGCATAGACGTCCAGCAGTGCAGAGATACTTTCCAGATGATTTTCCATCACATGGGGCAAGACCAACATTATGAAATGATGATGGGTATGAAATGATGAGGAGGCAAACAAGTGCGTATCAGTTATAACAAGCTATGGAAACTTCTTATTGACAAGAACATGACTAAGATGGAGCTAAAAGATGCCGCTGGTATCAGCGCCGCATCTATTGCGAAACTTGGCAAAGGCGGAAACATTACTACAGACGTTCTTTTGAAAATATGTGAAACACTGGGCTGTCACATAGAGGACATCCTCGAAACAATTGACGATCAGGAGGAAAAATAAAATGGCTATCGATTACGAACAGGCAAAGGTTCTTCTCAACAACTCATACGAAAAAGCTGCCCAGGAACTTCCGGCAGCCGTGACTCAATATATCACAGACAATAAGGATGCGCTGGATACAATCTTTTCCTCAAAAACACAGTCCTACCGCGAGGTCCTGCTGGGCTGCGCAGTAGCAAGGTATCAGGACAGGAGCTGCAATATCCGGCACCCCTATGTCAAACAGGGCGAGGACGCTTTTAATGGGCGTACTCTGGATGAGAAGGCAGTCAATCCGTTCCTGTTTTCAAAGCAGATCCCTTGTTCCAAAGGCCCTTATCTGGCGACTTTCCGCAGGAATGTTACTTTCACTGAAGATACAAGGGATGGATTGCGCGATAAGGAAGGCTTTGACGCTTTGCTGTCACTGATTTCCACCTTGGAGGCTGTGTCCGAAAGTGACGAGGTGGAAACGATCATCATTGCCTTATTGAAGTGCTTTATCGACCTCCGTGAGCAGTCGATTGTCCGACTTGTTCCAATCCGCCGACTCCGCATCGATCAGTACCGTATGTTCCTAAACAAACTACAGCATCGCCAGAGCGGCGGCCTTATTCCCATGCTCCTGACGGATGCCGTCTTCTCCACTATCAACGGTCAGATGAATGCGGGGTGGACCATAGAACGCCAGGAGATCAACGCCGCAGATGGTGCGACCGGCGCACCAGGTGATATTACGATTTACAAGGATGGAGCGATCTTTAAAGCCATTGAAGTTACTGAGCGGCCAATAGACGGCTCCCGCGTTGATTCCACTTTCTCCACAAAAATCACACTGAACAACGCCGCTGAGTACTTATTCGTTTATACAAACGACCTTCCAAGGGAAAATGCGCTGGAACGAGCAAAAGCGTATTTTGCGCAGGGGTATAATATCAATTTCGCTTCCATCACAGATTTAACCATCCACATCCTGCTTTCTGGAGATGAGGCATTTCGGACTGCATACAATGAAAGAATGTTTGAACTGTTCAATGCCCAGGATGTACAAGCAACGATTAAGGTGGCTTGGAACGATGCCCTGACCGAAGCAATGCAGGCATAAAAAACGGGAATGTGTACCACATTAAGGTAACACATTCCCGCTTTTTACGCTTGGAGATATTCAGCAACAGCCGATGCAACGGCTTCCGCCATTTTACAAGGCACTGCATTGCCGATTTGTTTATAAATTGCCGCCGGCTTGCCGCAGAAGATATAATCATCTGGGAAGGTCTGAATCTTAGCCGCTTCCCGTATCGTAATTCTTCTAAGGCGGCAGGGAGCTTCCTTGTATTCCGGGGTAATCGTTCCATCCATCAAACCTTTATGGTAGTTCTCGATGAAATTATCATCTGCCTCCCCATACAAGTAGTCTTCATCTATAAACGGCGTTTTATTCCCGCCCATAGAAGCCGGAAGGGTATTCGCATAGCCATCGATATCTATCGGGCGTCCCTGCCCATTAAAGTACATACCCGCATAAGGGGATTTACGCATAACCGGCCGTGCGCAAAAATTAATCTTTGCCACACAAGTCCGTGGATTCTCCTCACTGCCTGCTTTGCCAAGAGGTAACAAGATATCCCTGATGGGAGCGGCCTTCATTTTATGATGTGTGATAAGCTGATGAAGACGCTTTTCATCAAACGAATCCCCTCGGATTCCAATAAAGAATACGCGCTCCCGCTTCTGCGGCACGCCATAATCTGTGGCATTTAAGACAAAATAATGGCACGAATATCCAAGGTCAGAAGCCTTCTTCAAATAGCGTTCTCGTACATCTTTCCATTTACTCAGTTCGCCCAGGGCTTTTACATTCTCCATCACAAAAGCTCTTGGCTTGACTCTTTCAACGACATCCAGGAAAGTAAAAATCAATTTGCTTCTGTCATCATCAGGGTCCATTTTCCCCGCTACTGAAAAGCCCTGGCATGGAGGGCCTCCAAATACAAGATCAATCCCCTCGTATTTGCCGAGAGAATCGATTACATTATTGATGTCATCGTTGACCATTATACAGTCTGGGTGATTGGCTCTGTAGGTTTCAGCAGCATCGGCAACCAGTTCATTGGCAAACACAACTTTTATCCCGGCATTCTCAAAACCGACATCCATGCCGCCCGCCCCAGAAAACAACGAAATGGCTCTTAACGGCTCACTCATCGGCTTTTTCTCCTTCTTTATCATGATGAATCCTGAAAATCAATTCGTTTTCCTGCGCATTCAAATAAATATCAAAAGTGGTCTTTCCCTTTTCAACTCCCATATTAGAAAGGATTGCTTTCGGCATTCTTACTCGCATATCCTGCTGCAACACATAAGTGTCCAGGTAGATGCATGAATCTGTCATTGCGGCTTTCCTCCTCGCCCTTAATTCAGTCTAATTATAAACTGTTTTCAGTCCAGAGTCAAGCCTCTATACCGCAACGAGGACAGTTTTTACATCTTAACGATAGCCCTACTCTGTAACGATAGCTTTTCTATCGTTACAGAGTACCGCCGAAAAGTGTGAACCACCTTGCTAAGGCCACCGTTCTGCCTATGCCGCCACAATGCTGAAAATAGAAAAACCGCCCAGAAACGGCGGATTTGCGGCATTTTTGAAGGTATGAAATTGTATCAATCTCGGCGTGGTTTTGTCACAAATTAATTCTTGAGGCGTTGGATTCATTAATTCAACCATCATACGAATAATATGACGAGGCGTTCTGAACTGTCCATTACGTCCTGCTGAAGCAATCTTAGACAATAAGTATTCATATACATCGCCACGAATATCCATACTTGTAGTTTTATCCATTAAGCTATAAATCTCATCCAAAGAATCAATGACCTTAGATAATACTAATGCAGTTGGAATTTTAAAAATCGCATCATCCATATATTTAGAATATGCACTATCCTTATCACTATGTAAATTCTTTATAAACGGAAAAACCCATTCCTGCATAATTTCATACTGTTTATTTGCAGGATAGTCATGGAACGTAGACCATTTCAATTGCTTTCCATCAATACTACGCTCACCAATCATTACCTCATCCGCAAATATACTTGTATAAGGTATTCCAAGCATATTGGATTCCTTTGCCTTTTTATTGTCTGCAACATCCAAATCACGAATAAACATTAAATATGTTATTTGTTCAATAACCTCTAATGGATTCGTTAATCCACCTGCTGCAAAAACATCCCAAAGCGCATCAATTTTATTTTTAATTTCACCTGTAACCATAACTCTCTCCTACTTAATCAATTCCACTACATCATCAAATGTACAATCCAAACAATCGCAAATACGAATCAACGTATCCATAGATACTGTTTCATGTTTAGATAGCTTTGCAAGTGTAGCTGGTGTTAACTTAGCTTCTTTAGCCAAATCTGTTTTTTTCATGCCTTTATCAATTAATAATTTAAATAGCTTATTATAACTTATTTGCATAAATCGATCCTCGCTTACCTTTCTATTATACGTGAAACGCTTACAGTATTAAATAATAAATATTCACTTTTATGAATATTTTGTCAACAAAAGATAAGATTAAAATTAAGTTAGATTAAACACTTCCAAATCTTTGATAAAATAACCAAAATAAAAGCAGAGCCTTCCTCTGCAATTACTACTAATCATCCATTAACGCCTTATGATACTCTTCTACACTACTATAGTCACAAGGATCTATTTCATTATGAATGTTATCTGGATCATACTTATTCTTCCAAGCCTTTCTTAAATCAAGGACATGCTGATACTGAAACATATTGTCATACTTAGATGGATCTATCTTACTAAAGATCCCTTCTGGATCACACTTCTTTATCCAATCTAACCGATCATTTAATTCAACTAAATAATCATCAACACTAGTAAATCTTTCAAATTCAAAGCCATTGAATCTATGTTGCGGATCATACGTTTCCTGACAATTGTTTACTAAAGATTCTCTATAGTCTGCTTCAGTATCATAATCAAATACATCAATGTTTGTTTTAAACTTAGGATCATACTTTTCTTGCCAGCAAACCCTTAAATCATCCAAATACTCTTCTTCACAATCATAATCACTTGGATCTACTTTATATACATTATCCTTATCGTATTTATTCATCCAATTCTTCTTATTATCAATTGCTTTACCATAAGCATACTCATGTATGTAATTACTTGGATCAATAGAACTAAACTCATTAAAATAATCATGCTTACGTTTCCATAATTCTCTTAATTCATCTACATACTCATCTTCATCATCAAATTGATTAGGATCCACATTATATTCATCATTTGAATCATGTTCGTCCTTCCATTCTCTACACTCATCTATTCGATCCTTATGCTCATTTACATCATCAATTAATTCTAAATCAACACTTTGAAATTCATCATAAGGATCCAATTCTTTTTTCCAAGCCCTTTTTAAAGCCTTAACATAATATTCTTCATGCCCAAAATCACATGGATTTACATCAAATTCACTATCACTATCCCATTCATCACGCCACTCCAGTCTTGTTCTATACACATCGACATCATAGGCATAATCCTCATAATTTGAATATTTAGATACATCCACATAGTCTTCAAGCTCACATTCAGGATTCTCATATTCTTGCCACTTTTCACGAAGTGCATTCACATATTCTTTGCAAGTTGAATATTCATATTGATTTACATGAAACTGATCCTTAGGATTATACTTTTCAGCCCAACCATCCTGACGCAACATTTTACCAATCGCAAACCGCAATATTCTCTTTCTACTTATCATATTCCGAATTCCTTTTCTTTGATTATATACGAAAAGCCGCCATATTATTACAGGCGACTTAGATATCAATTTTATTATTCATCGTTACTTTGAGATTTCTAAAAAACAACTATTTCAACAACTCCATAATTTCATCTTCACTCTTAGATAATGACTTAGAAATAAGCTCTAAACTCATCCCATGTGCAAGCATCGCTTTAATCCCTTGTTTCATTACTTGGTTCATCTGCTCAATTTGTCTATTTGCATCTTCAATCTGTTTATTGGCTTCTTGTAATTTTCGAGCCTCTTCTTTTAGTCTTTGAATCTCTTCAAGTTCAAGTTGTCGTTCCATTCGCTCTTCATTTTCATGTATTTTTTGAAAATCTTCTATTATTTTCTTCCAATAATCATCCGATCTTGTTTCTACATGCTTCTCTAACATTTGATTCACCCCATTCTTCTCTATCATCATCTTTATTTTACTATCACTTTGTTAAATCATCGTTTCCTGTTCAATCATAGCCCTAATCTATATAAAAATCATATATTCTTGCATAATTTTCAGTCAAGAAAACGAACGCATTTTTTATAAAATATAACCATCTTATAGAAATAAAAAAAGAGGAAGAGAACCGCAGGTTCTTCCCCGCCTGTAGGCTTCGCAATTTTCTACAGAACGATCACTTAATTTAGTCTACATTATCTACTAATCTGTCTGGAATCAATTCATTACCTTCATATTTAAAGACATATTGTTTGTTTAAATCTTTATTCTTTAATGAAAACCACACTTCACTATCTAACTGTTGAGTGATTGAATCCACATAATATGCTTCATCCTCAATTTGATCATTTGCACTTTTAATCAATTCCTCATCTGAATAAGGGATTGAAGTTTGAACTTCTTTTGTTTCCCTAAGCTCAGGTTGAGCTTGTGTACAACCAGTTAATAATAGTAAAACCAAAACTAATATTTTCATACAATTCTATACGTATTCTCCTTTGTGTTGATTTCAACTGTGATGTTATTACTAAAAGTGGCCTGTTGAACATGATCATTGATGATTTTATGTTCTACCATTTCTTCATTTTTAATTTTTTGATAAAAATCAAGGACAATATTGGCTCTAGTAATTCTATCTTCTATGGATAAACCATCTGAACCAAAATTACCATCCACATTATCATACGGTGCATTCCTTACCACATATGGAATACCCCCATTTAATAACGCATACAACATGTAGTCTTCTTGTTTTTTATCCATTGGCCAAGGCAAAATAAAACAATCATGATATACAAGATTAAATAAAGGTACAGGTATTCCCATTCTTTTCTCATTTTCATCTTTCATCATAAATTCATAAGGACCATAATGCGAAAATACAAGTTCTCGCATTGCCCAATCACTACACTCCTCACTTGAAGGTATGATTCCTCTATTTATCATATATTGAAAACAAGCCCTTCTATATTCCATGCACTCTTTTCTTGTCATTAAATGTTCTGGATTAAAACACTCATCCATTTCATTACACGAAAAAACATCTAAGTATACACAATCCAAATTAATATGTTTTAAGATTTCAGTGTAGTTACGTTTTACATACTTTGGTGCTAGACTTGCACACAAATAGTTTTGTCTTCCTCCAGCCCAATTCGCATGTTCAAACACACTACCATCCTCTAATTGAATGGCTTGGTTTTCATCATGTGTTTTAGCCGTATAGTAATAATCACGATACTGATCATGTAAGCCAAATAAATCATTTTTCAAACTTAAACTTTCCTGAAGATCCTTTAAACCAGTCCATCCACCAGCTTCAATACATGCCGGCAAATAATCCGGATGACAATTGTCGTAGCCAGGATCTGCCCAACCATCCAAATGAAGATAAAGTTTGTTTGAACCTAATTCATGAAGATTTTGAATCATCTCTTTTACCGAATCAAAAGAATGAATTACATCCTCTTGCCCATTATAGAATCTAGAATCCTTTTCCGTATGTGCCTTAATACCCGTATGTACAACAGCACACTGTTGAAGATCTGATATTTTAGAAAGTGTAACTTCTTTTTCTTTTAAAGACTTAAATAAACCGGTTTCTTTAACATACTCTCGATAAATCTTACACGCACGATTATAATCCATATTACTTTCAAAAGAATATCGAACTACACGCTTATAACGCATCTTACCTAGACTTGTTAACCATACAAATTGAAGTCTTGTTCCCTTGTCATCATGATCAATTGTATATTTAGAATCCCAAGGCGTTTCATTAATTGCGATATAACCTTTTCCATTATTGGTTTGACTAAGCCAAGGCATATAGGCAGCACAACTTGTAAACTGACCATCAAAGGCAATCTTACGATAATCATACTCATATCGATTGGGAATCAATAATCCTTGCATATAAGGAATGGTAGAATACCCATCCTTGTCTTCACACACAAAACTATCTGGAAAGTGAACCTCTTTAATATTTTCATCCACTTTGGGAATCCACTCAAAATAATAATGATTTGTGCTATCTTCTTGCCAAATATATGTATCAAAATATTTATAAGTACTATAAATACCCTTACCTAATCCTGTTGTTCTTTCTTCTGACTTGATGAAATCATCACTAAAATTTATTTTTTGATCATCTTTTGTCACATAAAACGAATCATGATTTCGAATCCAATTTTCCATACGCAAATACCTCATGTCTACTTAATTATAACACAATAAATATGTTATAATATTTTAAGAAAGTTGGTGCAACTATGGGCATTTATTTAAATCCAGATAGTGATCGATATGAAAGATTGTGTAACAGTCCCATCTTTGTAGATAAATCATTATTGATTGAATACACTAATCAGATTATCAACACTGAAAACAATTGTATTTGTGTATCTCGTCCAAGACGATTTGGGAAAAGTACAGATGCGAATATGTTGGTAGCTTATTATTCAAAAGGTACAAATTCAAAAGACTTGTTTAATACATTAAATATCAATCACTGTCCTTCTTTTCTTGAACACTTAAACAAGCACAATGTGATTCATTTAAACATACAAGACTTTTTAAGTACCACAAATTCAATTGATGAAATGCTCGTGAAAATCAATCGAATGATTTTAAAAGACTTGAAATTTGAATTTAAAGATGTCATAACTGAAACCGAAATCATCGATGCATTCAATGAAGTCTATGCGTATACAAAAAATAAATTTATCTTTATTATTGATGAATGGGATTGTATCTTTAGAGAATTCAAAGAAAACAAAACTGCACAAGAAACATATTTAGATTTCTTAAGGAGCCTTTTAAAAGATAAGAATTATATTGAAATGTGTTACATGACAGGAATATTACCAATCAAAAAATACGGAACTCACAGTGCCTTAAATATGTTTGATGAAATATCTATGACGCAACCAAAGCCACTGGCAAACTACATGGGATTTACCGAAGAAGAAGTATCGAATTTATGTCGAAAGCACAATGTAGATTATCAAAAAATGAAAGATTGGTATGATGGGTACCATATGACAGACTCCATCTCAACTTTTTCACCAAGATCTGTAGTTGCAGCTATTTCAAAACATGATTTTTCAAACTATTGGACTAAAACAGAATCTTTTGAAGCTTTAAAAATATATATCGATTTAAACTTTGATGGACTAAAAGACAATATTATTCAAATGATGGCAGGAAAAGAAGTATATATCGACACATCTTCATTTGAAAACGATATGTCCACGTTTGGTTCAAAAGATGATGTTCTTACATTACTGATTCATTTAGGATATTTGGGATACAATCAAAAAGATCAAACATGCTACATTCCAAATAAAGAAGTCATGGACTCATTCTTTACATCCATTAAAAATTCAGATTGGAATGCGACCACTAAAGCCATTCAAAACTCACGAAACTTATTAGATGCTACGTTTAATATGAATGAAACAAAAGTAGCTAATTATATTGAACAAGCCCATCTAGAAACTAGCCACATTCAATATAATGATGAAAATGCGTTAAGCTATACAATTGATCTTGCCTACTATGCCGCAAGAGATCACTATACTGTGATTCGAGAATTACCAACCGGTAAAGGATTTGCGGATCTAGCTTTCATCCCTAAAACAGATAAGCCAGCCATCTTGGTTGAATTAAAATGGAACCAAGATGTAAATACAGCCATTACACAAATCAAAGAAAAAAAGTATCCATCTGTTTTAGAAAAATACAAAGACAACTTATTACTCGTTGGTATTACTTACGACAAGAAAACAAGAAAACACATATGCAAAATCGAGCGATTTTAAGAAACATATAAAAATCGATGGAATAAAAGCCATCGATTTTTCTTGGTAATCCGCAATTAGATAGGGTCGACTAAAAGTTGGCTTCAAAAATTGTAGG
>OBAO01001620.1_pt1 | contig 12192 bp, 10 predicted proteins | sample 1517541 | NCBI WGS metagenome assembly OBAO01 (sample SAMN04571698, study PRJEB22368) | human gut metagenome | biome: human gut; material: stool | host: Homo sapiens | place: Luxembourg | collected 2012-08-10
CACGCCCTCCGGCAACTCAAGCAGGTTCTTCTCCGGCACTGCCACATACTCCGCAAAACCGCCATCACACCGGGAGCCAAGATAATTATAATTCCGGCACATCTGGTACTGTTTCTTCTGACACGGTCCGCACGTCCCACACGGAATTAAAGGAAATATACCAACCGGTTTACCCTGCCATTTCGCATCCACATCCGTTCCACACGCACAGACCTGTCCGGAAAACTCGTGTCCGATAATAATCGGATGCACATGCGCCCCTGTCACAAAGGCACGGGGAATATCCGAACCACAGATACCCGCTGCCTTAACCGCAACCAAGACTTCATCTGATTTTGGCTGTGGTTTCTCCGTCTCTTCATATGTCATATTGTTTGGGTTATGTAATATCCATGCTTTCATATGTGGGGTCCTCCTTTGTCTACACCAACATCACACGCCCGGTATGCAGAATCTTATAATCCTCCGCATGATGCATAAAATATAATGTCTCCAAATTCTCTCCTAAATAACCAATATAACGATCTGCTCGTTCCCAGCCCTTCGGATCCGACAGTTCTTCTGTACGCTCCAAAATCGGGAACAACCATGCACAGTAATCTCGAAGCACCTCTTTCTTCGCCAGAAGGATATTATAATTGTACATATAATTTCCCTTGAAAATCCGATGATAAGTCTTCATATATTCCGGATGCAGTTCTTCAAGTGCCTGCACCATCGCATCCCAGTCCGAAGTTTTCACATACCGCTCATGATGCTCGAAAATATCCGGTTCACACATCGTCGGACATGGCAGCACCACATCCACATCGTACTCTGCAATATAGTTCATCTGGTCATCATTGATATCGAGCAGACGACGGTATTGATATAATCCGGTATATCGCAGTTGCTCTTGTCTCGCATCTTGAACAGACTTACCGCCATAATCTGTCACATCATGCTGCAGCTGATTCTTCCAGATCCAGTAAAGTGCCGTCAGTTCACAATAATTCACATTCTTTGCCGAGATGTTTTCTCCGATATCATCCGTCAGTGCTGCGACTCTCTCATCCGTCAACGCAGCTCCAACCTGAATCGGCTGTACCCATGCAGGAACCGGGCTGCACCTGCTTGTCCCGGTAGAACTTCGCCATGTAACAGTATGCGTCAAATTCACGCTTCTCCAATCCGATTGCAGTTTTATCCAGCGTCGCTGCTTCCGGAAGTACAGCAAACTCTCCACGCTTTGCATAATACGCACCCATCAGCTCCGCTTCCAGCTGCCATGTCATACAGATATGATTGTGAAATCCCTGTTCGTCCAGAAACTCCACGATCTTATGTTGAATATCCTGCGGCGTCGCAATCAGAATACAGAGATCTTTGTCTGTCAATTCCGCAAGCTCATAGACTTTCAGATTGTTCAATATTGATGGGTTTCCGCTTCGGGAAGTTACCACAAATCCCTCCAGATGAATTTCAGGGTGAACTGTCTGAATCGCATGGGAGGTACCAAGCGCGAGGCTTTTTGCTCCGAAGATTATTAACTTGTGGGGGAATTTGTACTCTATCATTTTTATTACTTCTCTCTGTTTTCCTTAACAATCCAATTCCAACAACGCAGACATAAATTGTTCCATATATTCCTTTGCCCCAATCGAAACGCGAAGGCAATCTCCAAACTCACCAACATTTGCATATGTTTTTATCAGTATTTTTTTCTCTTCCTTCATCCTTGTAACAACTTCTCCGGCACCTGTTTTTGGCTCAATAAAGATAAAGTTTCCTGCCTCACCCTTATGGCGATATCTATTTTTATCCAATGCCTCTATCAAATATTCCCTGCCCTCTCGAAAAATCGCAATCAAACTATCCACCATTCCTGGAGTTTCAATAATTTTTTCAGCAAACAACATAGCAAATGCATTTGTGTTATGTGGTGTACAAAATTTCTGCACCAATTTTACATCCTCTGGGTGTCCCACAACATATCCTAACCGGCAACCTGCCATAGAGAACATTTTTGAAAAGGTTCTCGTCACTAAGACTCTTCTTTCATTCAGAGCATACTTAATAAACGTTTTTGGATAAAAATAATGATACGCCTCATCAATAAGCAAGGTAATCTGTTTTTCTTTGCAAACCTTTAAGATATGTTCAAATTCTTTGTCTGTATACACGTTTCCCATTGGATTATTAGGATTCAACAGGATTAACATCTGTGTATTCTCTGTAAGTACATTCAATATATTGTCAACATCCATCGTCAAATCTTCATTGTATGGAACTCCAACAAAATCTCTTCCATACATCTGAGAATAAACCTGAAACATAAAATAAGAGGGAACAACTCCCACTATTCGTCCATGCGGTGCTGTAAAAGCCTGTATTATGTATCTAATTCCCTCTGCAGATCCGTTTACCAAACAAATATGCTCTGGATCCGTCCCAAGAAAATCAGCTAAAACTTCGCTAAAATGCTTTGTTTCCGGATATTGAGAAATAAAATCCGGGGTAATTTCTTCCAAAGTTTTCTTAATAAATTCCTCCGGAAGTCCACCAGGATTTTCATTCAAATCCAGTCTTAAAAACCCTTTCCTTTCATTTTGGTCAAACACTCTTACCAAATCTATAATTTCTTTATTTGTATAGTACATACTTCTTTCTCCCTTGAACATTATATTGATGAATAATCATGCCATGGATAAAAGGCTACATAATTTTCACATCCTAGTTCTTTCAACTGCATCTCAACTTCCTGATATTTTGAACACGTAATAATGGTTGGTATATCTGTTTTTTGAGGAGCAACAACCTGCACGCCATTAGCCTTTAACCCCTGATAATCTTTATTATTATCAAAAATATATTTAGGTTTATGGATATCTGTAAATTTTTCAAAAAAAACATTATAGTATGCACCTATACCCCACAGTGCATATTCTCCTTTAACATATTGTTGTAATCTTTTATATTCTTCCTTAAGATCCAATTTAAGAATAGCATTTTTAGCTACCGGACAGTCCTTTTTTTTAACAATCATTCTATTGTTAAAAAGAGTTCTACCCCCATCTTTTGCAATAAATGATCCTACATATTTTGCACCTCGTTTTTCGTAGTATTTTCGTGCATAATCATTTCCTTCCACATACAATATCTCTAGCTCTTTAATACCCTCGCTTACCAATATTCCTATTAAGACGTCAAACAATTGACTACCTATTCCTTGCTTCTCCATCTTTTCAGACACATGAAAGTAATCTAATATCGCATTTTTATTTGGCATATTAAATAGACAGAAGCCTAAAAATCCAACTATTTCTCCATTTTTTATATATACAACCGTCCTGCAATCTCTTCTATTTAAATAGACTTTCCATGATTCCCGATAGACATCCTCACTCAAAGTTTCAAAATATCTTTTTATATAAATTCCCTTATAGGTTCTCCTAATATTACTTATATGAAGTTTTGCAATTTCTGCTGCATCCTGTTCATTTGCAAATCTAATCACTTTACCACATTCCTTTATCATTTACTGATCACTAACGTTCCACATACATCAGGGATTGGGATTTTAATTATACGATGTCCCACTTCCTTTTCATATTCATCAACCGCTTTTTTTACACCCTTTAAATGATCTGATTGGTTATAATCATGTAACATAATATACCCACCTTCATTCAGCCTCGGATAAAAATATCTCAAACCGGCTAAGATAGGTTCATAAAGATCACAATCTAACGATACTAAGGCAAACGTCATTTCTTCCTCTGGAATTGTATCCGGGAAATATCCCTTTCTTACAATACACTGATCTCTATATTTCATTTTCTCCAACACTAAATCGATGTATGTATTTTTGAAATTATTCCAACTGTCAAACCATTCTTGAGTAGTAAATCCATTATCTATCTCAACATTCATGTCATTATTGTCAAAGCCATCAAATGTATCAAATAAATATAATTTTTTATCAGGAAACATCTGATTCATGCACTTTGAGAAATCCCCCCTATACACCCCCAGTTCTGCCAAATTACCTGGCACATTATTATTCTTAATTTCTTCTATAATCAATCTCAATGTTCCAAATCTGCAATAATCATCTGTAACAATATATTTTTGACCAAATAAATTCTGTGCATTATCACATCCGAATATATCTATATCCATATTCATTACCTCTGTAACAACATATTTCGCACCTTTCGGTGATCGATCAAAATATTCATTAAATTTTTCCGCAAACACGCTGTCATAAGAAATATCTGCATTTCCCTTTGTAAGACAAAGATAATCACGATTCAATTTTTTATTACACAGAATAATTTTATCTTTGCTTATTCCTGCTTTAAGTAAATTATTAATTGTTTCTACATATGAATTTGTCACATAAATTTTATCAATGTTTACGGGGATTTTTTCTACTTCAACTACTTTAAATCCACGAAAAGCTTCTCTTGATTTTACAGTTTCAATTACACCTACTAACTCCTCGCCTGCAAAATCATGATTATCGATAAAATAATCCGCTACCATTCCTGTTCCATAAATTAAGATTTTTTTCATTTGTGTCTCCTTATATCTCATATAAATCTACATGGTTATAAAAATCATTTACTATTTCTACCATTGCTCTTGAAACATCTTTTGTTATATACCCCGGATCCTTTCCGTTCTCTATAGCTCTGCAAAATGCCAACAACAGAAAACGTATCCCCTCTCCATCCAACTGATAGAAATACCGTTTGTTTCTTTCCATATTTTCAAAACGCACCTCAAAGTAATCTGTTTTCCACCACGGAGCAGGAACATATATATACCCTTCGGTTCCAGCAATAATCAGGCTTCCTTCTGACTTCACGCCCTGTCCAACCTGAATAGATGCAACTGCAGAAGGGAACACAAAATCAATCTTCGTAAATAAATCAAACTTTGGATTCTCCTTCAGTAAATTGGAGGCGATCGTTTTTCTTATAAACTTGGTTCCTAATATTTGAAAAACCGGAAGCATTGCTGTCGGTCCCCACTCACATATGGAATTCCATTGTTCCTCAAGGTTATTTTCTATAAGCAATTGCTTATTCTTCAAAGATGTACATGTTGCTTCGACGAGCTTAACCTGTCCTATCATACCACTCTTTATAAGTAATAGTAACCGCATGTATGCAGTAGCATATGCCGTGCGCAAAGAACTCATTAGAATACATTTTTTCTCCTTCGCCAGTACTTCTAATTCTTTTAATTGCCCTGGATCAAGAACCATTGGTTCCTCACACAATACATGTTTTCTTTGCTCAAGTGCCAACTTGATAAGTTGATAATGATTTTCAGGAAATGAGTGTATATAAACTGCATCGACTCGCTCTAATAATTCATCATAGTTATCTGTTATAAAAGTAATCCCCTCAAAATCCGATTCTGCTTGTTCTATATTTTTCTTATAAAGCGAAACCGATTCTATAGAATTAACAAATTTACTTTCCTTAAAAATACGTTGAAGATATACGTCGTCTCCTGCAATTCCTAATTTTATTTTTGACTGCTCACTCCTTAACCCTGAGCTGGAAACTCCCTCCGTCCGTTCAAGATACACCACTTTACAGTACTCGTTCAGGTAATCAAATTTTCCAACCCAATCACTGCCAACTGTAAAAATATCTATACCATAGCGCTTAATATCATCAATCTTTTGCCCCTCATATTCTTCAACTATAATTTCATCAGCAATATTAAGCGCTTTTACAGCCTCAATTCTTTCCATCAGTGACTGCTTTACATTAATCTTACCCCTGTTACGATCAAAATCCTCGGACGTAACTCCTACAATTAAATAATCACCCAATGCTTTTGCTCTGGTCAATAGATTTATATGCCCGAAATGCAAAAGATCATATGTTCCATATGTAATTACCTTTGTCATATAAATCTTCTCCTTTATTTGAAAATTTCCAACAGTTCATCCGTTTTCTTGTCAAACAAATTTCTCAATTCTATATGTCTTGCTCCAGAAACTAATAATTTTTTCTGTTCTTCTTGAATAACAACTGTTAAATCAGAATCACATCCCTCAATATACTCAACCCTTTTCGAAATCAATTTCTGCTTTATATTATTATAGCTTTCTTTCCGCACCAAAGATTTGCCATCCAATATATATATACAATATATATTATTTCGTCTTAATTTTACATAAATATCATATGCCTGATCAACTAGATCCTCACTCGAAGCCACTATTCCTACGTACTTATTATTTTTTCGAAATCTTGTTGAAACCGTCTCTGTAAGATGTTTACATGTCAAGTCATCCGGATAAGTTAAATAATCTTTATAGAAAATTTCAAGCATTTTATCTACCTGATTCGGAACAAAACATGTAAATCCCTCATACTCTACTTTTTTTAATGGATTTATATAATTTGCTGGAATCCAATTATCTCTGTCATAAATATAGGAATCCATATTGTCTAATCCCCAATAGACATTATTACTTTGTAAAGTGATTGCATCTTCTTGCTCGATTGCACTTATAACCACCTCATTCCCCCTTGTCGTATATCGTTTATCTTGATATTTTTGAATTACTGCATTATGATTCTTAAATTCAATTTCATCTTTATAATAGTCATATGAGAAAAAATCAATACGTCTAAAATCAATCTCTGAATATCCAAGCGCAATCTGCATACAATTTGGAGAAACGATCATTATAAATTCTCCTGGATGTTCAAGAATAATTTTTCGCAATTTTTCATCATCTGTCTTATCAAATGATGCTTTAACTTCTACATAGACATAATGTTTTTTCCCGTACTCTAAAAGCCGCATATATTCCACTCTGAATAATCCAAAATCAAGATCATCATCCCACGGAATAAATCCACCATGTCTGTAATATCCAAGAAGTGATCCAGCAATAAGAAACGGATGTAACGCCAATTCCTTAACATCTCTCAATATCAATTTTGCTACTCTTGCCGTATCTTCTTGAACGTACGCCAAATAACCCGTCGCCTTTTTCAACGATTTGATATCTGCAAGCTGTTCCAGATAGTCCAACTGTTTCTCAAAATTATTAGCCATTTCAATGTACTGATTTTTTTCCAGTCGGTATCTCTTGGCATCATCTTTAAGTTCATCTAAAAATTTAGAGGGATCTATTTCTACTCTATCTATTAACGCATCGTTTATAATAACAAAATCATCTATCCCTTCCTCAAGTAATTGCCTTGCTACCACTTTTGAATTTGCTGAGTTCATAGTGAGCAAAATTATACTCTCCGCTACAATTTCCCTTAAATGGTCAACTGTAATATATGGTATTTCATATCTACTCCCCTCTGTTTTACAGGCATTATCGCAAAATGCATACACATTCTTTTTCTCTAGTGCCTGTAAAACTCTTAACCCATACGCACCACTGCCAAATAAAATAATTTTTTTATTCATGCTGTCTACCATACTTTTTTAAAATATACTCCAACGTATACTCCTTTTCCTCACCTAACACTATCTTCTCACTATCTGCATATCCAGTGCAGAATTCTATTGGTTCAGATGTAACAACCGCAGCCGCATCTTTATTTGCCCATTCCGAAAATTCAACTCCCAATTCAACAAGTTTAGCTTTTATTTTTTCGGATTGTACATCCAAAACAACATTACAGTATTTATTCTCAATTATATATACTGCATATATACCTTTTTCTCTTAATTCTTTATAAACATCCAACATCTGGAAAATATCATTCTTATTCGTCAAATACAAATCGATTTTCGGAAGTATCCACTTTATAGCCTTTGCAATTTGAGTTAATCGCTTTGGAATTCCTATATCCGATGGTGTCCCTCTGTATCCCGGAATTTCATATGTCAAATACCCATTTATATCATTGGGTGCAGGAAGAGATATATCTTCAAATTGCGCCAACTTCGTTGGAAATATCGTTTTTTTGTCTAACCATGTATTTACATGCAGGCATTCATATGGAATCATAGTATCGAGAGAAAATCCTATTTTATTTGAATCATCCACTATATGTTCATTTTGTCTGACTGCCTCACGTTCCAAATCGAACTTCTTTTGTACATCTTGTTCTATTTCGATTTTTTCTTTTATTTGAAAAACAATATTCTTGTATTCATCAAACTTATAGTCCTCGTCAAAACAATCAAACGCAAAAAAATCCACAACCGAATAATTTAAAATTGAAGTACCACAATACAAACTTGCACAATATGGATTAACTGCGAAAATATACTGGTTGGGATATTCCTCCATCAATTCTGTTAATTGCTTATATTTTTCAATTCCATCGCCCCTTCTCGTCACTGTATGCCAATGGCTATTAGCGTATTGAAGCAATTTATTGTAATCTCTTCTTAACATTCCAAAATCTACATCGTCATCCCAAGGCACAAACCCCTTATGTCTTTCTGCTCCAATCAAAGTTCCTCCAATCATAAATAATTGAAGCTTTAAATCTGCAAGTTCTTCTAGGACTTGTTTCGCATATTTGGTATTTTTCATCTGCTCCTGACGCAGATATCCCTCTGCTTTGCCAATTTCATATGGATTAATAAGTTCCCGCATATATTGAACTTGTTCGGTTCGTTCTGTTGTTAGCTGTCGAAAATATTCAGATTTACACCAGAATCTATTTTCTTTTGCTTGCAAGTAACAAAGGGTATCTTCCTGACCATATTGTATTACTCTTTCCCTTACCACATCATAGTAAAAGACATAGTCTGTACATCCCTTAGATTCAAGTTGGTGAGAAATTTCTATTGCATTTTTATCATTTGCAGCAATTAAAATTATGTAATCATGTCTTTGTTCTATTAAATTTTGCGGACTGATAATTCTTTTACCAAATCGACTCTTGCCATGTAAAGATGCATTATTGTCGCAAAATGCATCCACATTTTCGAGTCCCATTACATGTAACGCAACCGCCCCCGCTTCTCCGGCTCCAAATATTCTAATTTTTTTCATAATCCTTCACCACCAGCTATTTATTCACATACTCCCCCCCATATATAGGGTGCAGACAACATCCAAAACATTTTTTAAAATCATTTAATCCCTTTTTCTTTCCTCCTCTAACATATGTATATGCTCCACCCGTTTCAAAATAAAATTCATTGGGATTCATTATTGGATATTGCATATCAGGATGCGTTCTATAATCTTTTGATACGATTATCATCGACTCCCATAATAAATATTTATTAACGCCAACTTCCTTATCATTTACAGATGCCCCCCACCAATAATAAGCTGTATTTTTATATAGTAATATAACTGTTGTTGCTATTGCCTCTCCATCTTTATTTTCCAGGAAAAAAACTCTACACCTTTTTTGAGGAATTAAGTTAAAAAATATATTGCGATTATATTCATCATAAATAATTTCTTCAGCAGCACCTGTTCTTGTATATGTAATTTCATGCAACTTTTTATATGTTTGAAAATCTTTCTCAACCGCCTTTGCCTCAACAACAACATACTTTTCCGACTTTCTCAACTTTCTAATCGCTTGTCTTGTTGTTTGTTCGCAATTTCCAAGCAATTCTTCCTCAGTTTTATTCATTTTAACTATCCATGTATATCGAATAGATGGATTAAATCCTAAATCCATTAAGGGATTAATTCCCGTCACTCTTCCCGGCCAATTATTTTCACTCAAAGGCGGCATATATGCATCAAAGCAACGGACACTATATTTTTTAACCATAAAATCGATATATTGTTTATACAGACCACATACCTTTTTCTTTTCTTTTACTGTTAAGTTATCATCTATGATAGTTCCCCACCTTGAATGCAACCTATAAAATTCATCATTTTGTGTAACTCTTTTTTCTAAATGTAACATTGCAATAAGAACAATTTTCCCATTTTCTTCATTAATGATGCAAAAAGACCTATTCTTATCATTAATCCACCTATCCAAAGCAATGACATCATACAAATAATATGCATACCCTCCTCTACAATTGTAAACAAAATCATCCCAAACTTTGCTATCCATATCATTATACTGCTTAATAACTGGTTTCATAAACTCTCCTTTTTATTCTCATAGCTTTTATATGTTTAATTTTCCTCGAAAAGTTTCACAAATTCATTTAACCTAACGAAATCATTTTCCTTATAAACTTTAGATTCTATCTTATTTTTTTTCATAATCATATCATGCTTAGAATTGTTAATGTTAATATCAATTATATTTAATAATCTATATTGAGAATCATAAATATTTATTTTTCCTTTTTTACAGACCACAAAACCTATATTTTCATAGTATTTAGCAAAATATATATTTCCATCTAACACATATGAATTGTTAGGGCTGTTTATATTATATATAAAATTTTTCTTTTTCGATCCATATAAGAAAACTATATCCTTAGATGCCGCTATCCCATTAAAATAGCTTTCCATTGTATCAAATATCTTGTCAATTTCTATTATTTGAGTTTCTTCCCTAGAATTCCATTTTATAAAATAGTTACCATGGTGTGACATTATGTAAAACGTATCACCTACATTTACTATTCCATCATTTTTATATTTATCCCGTTGTTTACATTCATCAATAAATATTTTTTTAATTTTAGCATTATATGTATCGATACACATCACATTACTTTCCAGCCGATTAGCAACATACAGCTTATTATCCAACTCTGCTGTACTCTCTCCCCAAAAAGCATATTCCCCCTGCTTTTCTAACAATTCTGTAATCTCCCCACTTTTAACATTCACCTTTAATATGCCTTTGTATTTGAATCCATATAAATATGCCATTCCATTTTTTAATGCTCCTCCAACAAATTTTGCTTCCATATTTGGATCGACAAAATCATCAAGTGCTAAGCCCTTCCATGTACATGTTACAAAATTATATATCCATAATTTCTTTGCATTACAAGGGACCAACATCATTTCATCTCCATCTATATAGATTCCAAAATAAAGTCTACTCACCATGCCATCTTCATCTGGCATATTCGTCATTATTTCAACTTGCAAGGACTCCTTGTTTATTTTTAAAATAATATTCATTTCCCGAGCCACGCAGTACATGTATTCATCCTTTATTGCAACACACTCTGTAATCACTTCATAATTTTTATTTCCCATTGCCAACTTCACCCCATTAAACGAAACTATATATCTATTAAGCCAAAAAGGCCAACTCCGCGCACAATCTCACAGAATCAGCCTTGTTATATCTCATCCGACCTCCATGTCATGAATCACGATACATCTATATGATATATCGACATTTTACATATAATGCTTAACCAACAAACGCCGGAGAATTCGATATCTTCTCCAGCGTTTATGCACATATCTATAAACTTATATCTAATATTTTCGATCTTCCCGAAACCGTTCCAGATCCCCCTGTGTTGTGATCTTGTAATTCTTCTCATCCCCGGGTATCATGGCAATCTTCATTCCTGCCAGAATTGCCGGTTCAGATGAGCCATTGATTGTGTAGATATCATCAGGGAGTAACGCTTTGCAAGCCTCATAATATGGTGTGAATCGAAAGACTTCCGGTGCCTGTCCGGCAAATAACTCCTCTCTGCGAAGCGTACTGGTGATTATCTTTCCATCCACACTTTGATAGATCGTATCCTTCATCGGAAGTACCGGCATTACGCCATCTTTCCCTGGTAACGCCACAAAGCAATCGCTTATTATCTGCACCGTCAGATTTGGGCGCGCAGCATCACAGATCATGACATTGACATCTTCGGACATTATGCGTCCTGTTCTAATATTCTCTTCAATATCTTCCAACGCATACAAGATAGACAATTGTCGGTTGTTACCCGGCGCGGAATATCCCATGAATATTTCTTTCCAAGTCGAGGCTGTCAGATGTTTTCGGATATCCGCTTCGATATCGTCCTCCCACATATCTGCACAGACTATCCGTATTCCGTCAATCTCCGGTGCCTGCACACAGGTTGAAAGCACATATGTCAGAATCATCTTATCATTTACTTGTATATACTGCTTCGGGATATCTGCACCAAGCCTGGTTCCGGTTCCTCCTGCTAATATAATTGCAATGTTCATATCTCTACCCAATCTCCCGTATCTCACGCAGGATATCGCCATATGGACGGTTCTTCCCGAACAGAACCGTCGTACCCAGTACGAACCCATCGACGCCCTTC
>OBAO01001643.1_pt1 | contig 12061 bp, 9 predicted proteins | sample 1517541 | NCBI WGS metagenome assembly OBAO01 (sample SAMN04571698, study PRJEB22368) | human gut metagenome | biome: human gut; material: stool | host: Homo sapiens | place: Luxembourg | collected 2012-08-10
ATGAATCATATTTGACAAAACATCCTGCATATCACTCTGCAGTGATTCTTTGACATCATTTAAATTATCAAGAACTAATTTCTGACTTTGCATCAATTCCTGTAATTTTTCATCCATCTGGTTTTTCTGCATGTCCATGATCTGCTGACTGTTTTCAGAAAGCTTTTCTTCTACTTCCAACGTTTTTTCAATCACCTGCTCATTCGAATGCATAAGAGCATCTGTATTTTCTTTGTTTCGTGCAAGCATCAGCTTTGCAATTGCCTTCTGTGCCGTAATGATCTCATCCGCTGGAACTGCATCTTTTTCTCCGATATTATCTATCTTTTCCGCTAACTTTTTCTGCATCAGATAATTGGCTTTTCCTGTACGCAGCAGTTCTTCTGCCTGTTCATCCGAATGGGCTTTTTCCTCATTTTTCATCCTATGGATATATGTGACAAGCAAACCTGTCCACACTAAAATAAGCGCTGCAATAATACCAACAACCATCATTTTTGATGCATTTTTCAAAACTAAATACAGATCAATCCACAAAAATGGTATCAATATCGATGATATAAAAATCATAATACGATTGACATCTATCTTCTTTGGTTTCTTTAATGAATCGTCTTTTGCCATAACAGAACCTCCCGCTTTTTGCACTATCATGCATGGATTTATACTCTATATTTTAACACATTAAAACAAGCCTGAAAACATCCATTATAAAATATTTACATCCCGTCACTTATCCGTTGTTACTGTTCACTCGTACCTCGTTCCAGTAACGGATTTTGCCGATGCTTCGCATTCCAAATCGGCAAAATCTGCTGCCACCACTGTATCATACGGCATTTTCAGTTCAGAAAATGCCTGCCTGTGAACAGTAACTATCCGTTCGCAACACTGTTACAGACTGTTGAAACCGGCCATGATTTCCTAAGTGCCATATAAGAAATCAGAAAATTTGCAAACCAGCCGGCAGGTACAGCAAGCCAGACAAATGCAATGCCAAAACATGGTGCAAAAATCATGGCAACAAACAGGCGGATCGCAAGGTTAACTATATTGGCAATGAGAAATGGGCGCATAATCCCAAGTCCACGCAGAACTCCATCTGTTGCCATCTTGATACCCATGAAGATGAAAAAACAGCCAAGCCATCTCATATAATCCCCGGACACCTGATATGCTAAGTCAGTTCCATCTTTACCCAGGAATAATGAAGAAATCTGTGTGTACATGGTTTCAATAACTACAAATGCAAGAATTGCGAAACACAGGTCTAATACCAGCGCAGCGTGATATCCTTTTTTGATGCGGTTAATTTTCTTTGCACCAAGATTCTGTGAGACATACGGTGAAACCGCATTGCCGATGGACACAAATATCAACGAAAAAACATTCTCTACTCTCATTGTTGCCGCATAACCTGCGAGTGCCTGTGTACCAAATGGATTTACAACTGCCTGTACGATCATCATACCAATTGACACTGTGGACTGCTGGAGAATCGACGGTACAGCAATTTTGAGCATCAAATGTAATTCCTGACCATCAAACCACTGAAATTGACTCTTATATTGACGCATCCGGCAAAAGAAAATCAGAAATGAAAATACCGCAGAAATCCCCTGTGCAATAAGGGTTGCAAGAGCTGCCCCGAACACACCGAGACCAAGTCCTGCCACCATCCAAAGATCCATAAGAATATTTAAAATAGAAGAAAATATCAAAAGACCCAATGGTATTTTTGATTCTCCAATTGAGTTAAACATCGTTGAAAAAATATTATACATAAACAGAAATGGAAATCCTGCGAAATAAATGCGGAGATACTGTACTGCTTCTTCCAGTATATCAGTTGGTGTCTGTAATAAATTCATCATTGAATGTGAAAAACAAAAACCAAAGCCACCCAGAAGCAGGCTTAAAATCAGAAAACTGACCAACGATGTTGACACAATTGTTTTCATTTTACCATAATCTCCGGCACCAAAATAGCGGCTTACGAGCACACCGGCACCGACACCGGCACCTAATGCCACACAAATAAATACATTCGTTAGTGCAGCACAGGCACCGACAGCTGCAAGTGCAGAGGAACCGACAAACTGACCAACAATGATGGAATCAGCCATATTATACACTTGCTGAAAAAAACTGCCGAGAATCATCGGCATTGCAAATATTGTCAGTGCTTTAAGGGGCTCATCTGTGATTAAATATTCATCTTTTGACATTATCATATTTCTCCCTTTTCCCAGAGACTCTGCTCTGGCAAATTTCACAGATATTGTACCATAAATTTCAGCAAAAAGTCCTGTAATCTCGTGAAAACACCATCATCATATCCAAATGTTCTCTTTCCATGGACTTCCATACTTTCGGATACCTCCAGACAAGTGTCTGAAAACTTCTCCCACAGCCTGAATACCATAACCGGGGTAAATTGGCTCACACTGCCCCCTTCCCAGACACCATCCTTTTCCTGATATATAGCTGGTGTAAACTTTTCAGATTTTTTATTTTATCGTTACAGACAGTATTCACATGCTGTGCATATGGAAATATTTTCCCATCTTCTTTCATTTCTGTAAATTGTTCTTTGTTATCAAAATGTCCTGTCATTAGTTTTACAAATCTTTCTATATTCACTATAATTTCCTGCCTTTCTGCAGATATTACTGCTCTTAGAACAGAAGCTGAAGCCCCATTACAATGATCCACATATATGCGCAGGTCTTTGGTATCATTAATAATCCGACCTGCGGTTTTGTTTTACTGAACAGTGTTACCGGAAGATAACATCCAAAAGAAATAATGATGGCTGCAGCCATCCTCGTCATATGATATCCATATGTATTTCCGGAAATCAGATATAAGATCATTACACCTATACCGGTAACAGCAAAGACCGCATTTCTTATGACAGATAATTTCATATTTCCTTCATCTGTACACCAGTTATTCTGCGGAAACATACAGATCACAATTCTGATAACCGCTGATATCCATATAACAACCTCAATGACTACTGGTATTTTTAATTCCGGGAATGTATATTTCCATATATACATTAAAAGAATATAAAACATCGTCATTGTGATAGACGATACCTGCAATCCAATTCCAAGCTGTCTCTTTATTTTATCATTTGTTCCACGTACAGCCCTTATAATTCTTGGCACCAGATGAAAAGCATCCCCTCCACAAAGTGTCAATGTCAGTATTCCATATAGTACATACAGGATATTTCCTTTTGAGAATAAAAAAAATAAGACTGCTGCTGCCAGATCAAAAGTCAGATACACTGCATCAAAGACTGCTTCCATCAAATCCGGAATCTGTGGTTTATAATTACTCTTTTTCACTTGCTCTCTCCTCTTAATAGTTCTTCCGCATTGTTACAAATTTTGTCAAATACATTCATACACACATGCTTTTCTTCTTCTGTCAGCCCTCTTAAAACATTCTGTGCAAACTGTTTTTGTGCGTTTAATCCTGCGTCCACGATAAGTGCCGCATCATCCAGAAGGACAATTTCAATATGTTTTTTATTATCTTTACTTTGTTTTCTTTTTATAAGACCTTTGTTTTCCAATTTTTTCAATGAAGAAGAAACATGTGATTTCGTTGATTTTCTGATCCTTACTATTTCCGCTGCAGTATTATGATGTGGATTATTATGTAAAAACATAATTATATCGTATTCCATCTGTGTTAACTCATATTGATCGCACACCTCGCCAGAAAGTAATTCATAATAGCTTGTAATCGTCTTATGCTTGTCCCAGAAATACATCTGCGCCTCCTTATTGTTCTTTTTAGAACGATTATAAGGTAATACTTCTGCTATGTCAATTATTTTTTCTTCACAATACGCATTTGTCCAGCCCGTGGTATATGATCAGCATTGCTTATGGTATTAAAAAGACCTTCTGCAGAAGCCTGTTTCATCCTTTGATGAATCCAGCTTTTTCCACAGAAGGTCTTTTATTTTTTACACATATTTACTATGTTCGGATTTTATTTGATGAACCCGACCTGTTTGCTGATGATTTCGACCTGCTCATCTTTCTTTTTATTATATTCCACTTTCTTCTCTTCAAAGTAGTTTCTTCCATAAGAATCAATGGATACGATCAGTGGTCCAAATTCTTTTACATGGCAATGCCACAAAGTCTCAGGCATTCCCAGATCTTTCCACTGTGCCTCCACGATTTCTTCCACTTCTACTGCCGCCACGACTGCATTTCCTGCAGGAAATACACAATGGATTGCACCAAAGTCCTTGCAGGCTCTCTCGGTATTTTCCTTCATGCCGCCCTTGCCTACAATGACACGGACGCCTGTGGTCTCTACAAATTCATACTCAAACTTTTCCATTCTCATAGATGTCGTAGGGCCTACGGATACCATCTCGTATTTGTCATCTCCCAAGGGGCGGATAATCGGGCCGGCATGCAGGATTGCAGCATCTCTGACATCCACAGGAATCTCTCTTCCCTCTTCTACAACACGACGGTGTGCCACATCACGACAGGTTGTAATATCTCCTGTCAGGTATACAATATCTCCAATATGAATATCCTTTAAATCCTCTGCCGATACAGGTGTTACCAGAATTTTCTTACCATCTTTTATTTCTACTGCCATAATTATTCTCTCCCTTCTGAATTAGTTCTCTTCCTTATATTCAAAACCGGTATGGGTATCTACCGTAAAGTTTAAGTCCTTATCAAATACAATATGTCCTCTTCTGTGGCTCCAGCAGCCTACATTTACTGCCACACCAATCGCAGATGGATGGCGTGCGGTATTCTCAATGTTAACTCCCATGACAGAATAATTGCCACCCATACCCTGCGGTCCAAGACCAATGGCATTAATACCGTCTTCCAACAATTTCTCCATCTTAGCAGCGTTAGCATTGTCATTGTGAGAACCTACCGGACGCATCAGTGCCTTTTTCGAATTTAATGCTGCTGTTTCTACGGAAGTACCAACGCCGACACCAACCAAAAGTGGAGGACATGCATTCAATCCATAAGTTGTCATACGATCTAATACAAACTTGGTCACTCCCTCATAGCCTTCGCCCGGCATTAAAACCGTGGCATTGCCAGGAAGCGTACAGCCTCCACCTGCCATGTAAGTATAGATTTCACATTTATCGGAATTTGGAACAATGTCCCACCATACAGTAGGGGTTCCTTTTCCTACATTTTTACCTGTATTGTACTCATCAAAAGTTTCTACGGAATTGTGACGAAGCGGTGTTGCAACTGTAGCCTGCATCACTGCATCCTTCAGTAATGCTTCCAGATTATCAATCAGTGGGAATTTTGTTCCACATTTTACCCAGAACTGTAATACACCGGTATCCTGACAGGAAGGACGGTTTAATTTCAATGCCAGTTCCTGGTTGCGGAACATGGTATCGTAGATGACATTCGTCATAGGAGAATCCTCTTTGTCTCTCAGTTCCTGCAGTTTTGCGATAACATCATCCGGCAGCTTCTTTGCTGTAAATCCTACGAACTGCGCCATAATATCAGTCATTTTCTTTACTTGTACTTCATTTGACATATTTTTTTCCTCCAGATTTTTTAATAATATAATTTAAAAGTGAAATTTTATCCTACGTGATAAAAATTTTATCCTACGTGATAAAAATTTTATCCTACGGATAAAATGGAAATGCTATTGGTAAAATAATCATGCTGACCACGGTTGCAATGACGATCAACGGCATTCCAGCTTTTACATAATCCATAAATTTATAGTTGCCGGCTCCGACTACCATCGTATTGGCAGGCATTCCGATTGGAGTAGCGTAGGCACAGGAACCTCCTATGACACATGCCATCAGAACTGCTCTTGGATCTGCACCCATTCCCTGGGCAATGGACACACAAATCGGTGCCATCAGGGCGGTAGTAGCTGTATTTGACATAAAGTTTGTCATGATACAGCACAGAATAAACACCACAAAAGTGAATAGTACCGGAGAAGGATTTTTACCTAATGCACCAATCACTTTATCTGCAATCAGTTCTCCTGCTCCTGTAACCTCGAGTGCCTTGGCCAGAGAAAGCGTACCTCCAAACAGGAAAATGGTCTTTAAATCAATGGATTTTAAAGCATTCTTTTCAGAAATGACACCGGTGAGGATTAATAAAATTGCTCCTACGCAGCCTGTGATACAAAGTTTTACACCAATCTGTTCTTCAAAAATCATCCCTATCAGGGTGGCAATCAGAATCACCAGCGATAATACTTTTTTCCACTTTGGAACATTGCTAAAATCCTGTGACTCATCAAAAATAGAATCATCTGCATCCGTCGTATCATGATGCGGTAAAATTTTAAATCCGATCGTAGCATAAAATAGGATACCAACGATCAGAATCGGCAGACCGACAATCGCATACTCGAAAAAACCAAATTTCAATCCCAACGGTTCAAGTGCAGATTGTGCAATCATATTGCCGGGTGCACCAATCAGTGAAAGATTTCCTCCCATTGCTGCTGCAAATACTAACGGCATCAGAAGTCTTGACCGCTTATACCCTGACTTCGCTGCAATTCCAATTACAACCGGAATAAGAACTGCTGCCGTACCGGTATTGGAAAGAAATCCGCTCATAACTGCCACAATCACCATGATTGCGATAATCAGACTGCGTTCCGTTTTTGCAAATTTTGTTACCAGACTTCCAATTTCATTTGCCATACCGGTTTCAAACAATGCCCCGCCTACAATGAACATGGCAACAAACAGAATCACGTTACTGTTGATAAATCCATTGAAAGCATCACTTACGCTCAACACACCGGTAATCACAAGACCAACACAGACAATCATGGATGTCAGGCCGAGCGGAATCTTCTCTGTAACAAACATGATAATGGCAAATGCCAGAAATATTAATGTAATTACTGTCGGGCTCATAGAAAACCTCCTTTTTTTCTTTTTTATCGTGTTAAAAAGTGACATGGCCTTGTCGTTTTCCTTTTGTAAACACATCATATCGCATTTTCAGTATAATGTACATTTCATATACTTGACGTCAGCATAGTTTTTTCCTATACTGAAACTATAGTATAATTTTTCTGTACAATGACGGAGGATTCTATGACACTGACACAATTAGAATACTTTTGTATGGTATGCCGCTACCATAGTATTACCCGCGCGGCTGACGCGCTCTATGTTTCCCAGCCTACGATCTCCACTTCGATCCGGGATCTGGAAAAAGAGTTTCATCTGAAACTTTTTAACCATGGAAAAAACAGAATTTCCCTCACCAAAGACGGTGCGGCTTTTTATCAGAAAGCAGAATTTATTCTAAAACAGACGCAGGAACTGTACACCGACTTTTCAAATATTGAAAAAAAGCGGCACCCGCTGCGGATCGGTATTCCTCCTATGATCAGCACGGTATTTTTTCCGCGGGTGACCGACCAGTTTCAGGAACAGTATAATATACCCATTCAGCTTTTAGAATATGGCTCCCTCCGCGCCCGTACTTTAGTCGACAATGAACAGTTAGATATCGCCATGGCAAATATGGATTTTTATAATCTGGATAAATATAACAGTTATGTCATGATGGAAGACAGATATGTCTACTGTGTTTCCAAGACGCACCGGTATGCCGGTGAAAAAGAAATTACAATGGATATGTTAAAAGATGAGCCCATTATCTTATTCAATACGGACTCTGTTCAAACCCAGACAGTCATCACCCGTCTGCGCAGTGCCGGGATCACACCAAATGTCCACATGTACTGCAGCCAGCTCGTTACTGTCCTTAATTTTGTCCGGGGTGGTAAATGCGGTGCTTTTTTGTATTCCTCTCTCGCTACCAATCCCCGTGATTTTGTTGTGATCCCGGTATCCCCGGAAATCACCAGTAAATTTGGTATCATCTGGAAAAAGGGTGTTTTTGTACCGGATCAGTTAACTAAATTTGTAAAATTCATTCAGGAGTATGATGTTACCCCTTATTTACCGAAACTTTAATCTGACAGTCTTGTTTTTTATCAACTTGTTTAGAAAACTTTACGGTAACTGCAATCACTCAAAATCTCTGGTAATGTTCGTAAGCCATTTATTTCTGAAATAGTGAATGAATACCACAGGCATTTTTTCGAACTCGTCCAGGGTCATGACAAAGTATACCCAGACAGGCGGCAGTTTAAAAACATATGCAGCAAGAAAAGTAAGTGGGACTGCAACAAGCCACATAAATATAGTATCTACGATCATTCCAAATCTGGTATCACCGCCACCCCTGAAGCAGCCGCATATAAGACAGGTATTAATACCTTCGCCCACAAAACGCCAGGTTGTCATAATGATAAAAATGCCAAGATAATAAATAGCCGTCTCTGTTAATTTATCCCGGTAGAAATCCAGTATCATAGGACGGATCGCCAGAATAACGACACATCCGATCAGGCTGACAATAAATGTTATTCTAAGCATTCGTTTTCCGTACTCTCTTGCTGTATCGATGCGGTCTTTCCCAAGTTCCTGACTGACAATGATCGTAGTAGCGTTGGCAAAACCACGGCAGGCGATAGCGCCGATATTTACCACCATAACAGCAACGGCATTTGCTGCAACCATATCATCACTAATATGACCAAGAATTGCTGCAAATGCTGAATTGGCAAAGCTCCAGACAACGTCATTTATCACGGCCGGAGTGGCAATTTTTATAAAGTCCTGAAACAGAATATCTGATTTTGCAAAGAAATATTTTATTCTGAATCTGACGTCTGAACTGCGTAATGAGTAAATCAGACAAATCAACACTTCTGAGATTCTGGCAATCACAGTGCCAAGTGCAACACCGGTAACACCGAGCTTTGGAAAACCAAACAATCCAAAAATAAAGGATGCATTACAAAGTACATTGACACAAAGCGAAACAATATACGTAACCGACGGCAGCATGATTTTCCCGATGCTTCGGAGAGAGCTCATAAAAATCTGTGAGAATCCCATGAATAAAAATGAAAATGAAATCACCTTCAGATACTCACTTCCGGCAGCGATCGTGTCAGGACTGTTTGTAAAAATCTTCATAATTGCCGTTGGCATAGTAAAAGAGATAACAAAAAATATAAGAGAAATAATCAGGGAGATACGTTCTGCGAGACCAAGAATCTTCTCAACTGTCTTTTTATCACCTTTTCCCCAGTACTGGGCACATAAAACCGAAGTACCTGTTGCCATTCCATAATATAAGCAGAAAAGAATAAACGTATACTGGTTCGCAAGCGATGAAGCCGACATGGCAGTCTGGCTCACGTATCCAAGCATTACCGTGTCTGCAATGTTTACCAACGTTCCGATCAGATTTTGGAGCATAATCGGAAATGCTAATGTCGATGCATATTTTAAAAAATCTTTTTTATTTAACATACAGTAGTTCTTCCTTAGTTCTTAGAATTTAAATATAACAATTGACTGACCATACGATTATACTGTCTGCAGATAATATATGCAAACAGGAGTCATTCTTATATATTCTTAAAGCACGATTACCGCAGCATCAAGCCCCTCAACTTTTCCATTAAACGGCTCATCTCTAAGCAAATTATATTTTCCCTCATACTCGCTAAAGTTCTTTGCATTACTGCTGCAATTAAAAATCAAGGCAATTGTCTCTTCGACATTTTTCCTGATCAGGACAATTGTTTCTTCCTCATCCTTTGTAATTGCCCCGATCAGTTCGCCTTCTGAAATACTCGCATGTTTTTTTCGGATCCAAAGCAGCTGTTTATACCATTCATACATCTCTTTGTCCTGATATTCTTCATCCCAGTACATACCGCGCCTGCAATCCGGATCGTTTGCTCCCGGCATCGCAAACTCATCCCCATAATAAATCATAGGCATTCCCGGCAATAACAGCTGAAAAGCCGCTGCCAAATGCTGTTTTTTCTTATTGCCATTACAGAGATGTAAAAATCTTGCTGTATCATGGCTGTCAATCAGATTCCACATAAGAGGATAACATTTTTTATTTAAACGTCCCTTCAAATATCCAAGATTCTGTATAAACTGACTGACCTGTATCTTTTCATCTGCCAGCAGATCGATCAGATTCAGATAAAACGGATAGTTCATGACCGTATCCCATTCATCTCCCTCAAGAAAATCTCCTGCATAATGCCAGATTTCTCCAATGATCAGCATATCCTTTTTTACAGCCTTGACCGCTCTTCTAAAATTCTTCCAGAAATAATGACTGATCTCGTCTCCTACATCCATTCGCCATCCGTCAATATTACATTCCTTAATCCAATAGCACGCAACATCTGTAATGAATTTCTCAACTTCAGGATTTTTCAGATTTAGCTTAGGCATTCCGCCATAGTATCCGAAACATTTATAGTTTGGAATCTCTCCTCTTTCACTTTTAAGTGGAAATTTCTCAATATAATACCAGTCCAGATATTTCGATTTTTCTCCCTTTTCCATGATATCTTCAAATGCAAAAAATTCTCTTCCTGTATGGTTGAACACTGCATCCATGACGATTTTCATTCCGCGCTTATGAGCTTCCTGTACCAGTTCCCTGAGATCTTCTGTCGTTCCAAATGATGGATCGATCTGATAATAATCAATGGTATCGTACTTATGACTTGAATTTGATTTAAAGATAGGTGTCATATACAAAACATCGATTCCCAGATTCTGAACGTGATCCAGATGTTCAATTATTCCTCTGAGATCACCATGCAGATCATCCATAGACGAAATTGGTGCTTTATACCATTGTTCCTTATCTACCTGCTGCGATGCTGCAAAACGGGCCGGAAAAATCTGATACACGACCTTATTTGCTGCCCAGTCCGGCACCTCAAACATTTCTTCTTCCCGAAGATTCTGCGGACAATCAAACATTCTGTCCCTGTTTGTGATACATTCCTTAGAAAACTCATAATTGCCATAATATATTTTTTCATCCTGCGTGTCCGTAAATTCAAAATAATATCTGAGACATATCAGATGCATCTGAAGCTGTGCTTCATAATAATCATGAAACTGTGAAGTGGCAATCTTCTTCATCAGAATAGTCTTCCGCGTATCCTTGCACTCCATTGGTATATACTTATCTTCACAGTGAAGGAAGATCTCCTTCATATCATCTTTTTTAACCTGCACACGTATCACAAACAGATCCTTATCAATTGCGTAACAGAATCTTTTGTCCATATCATGATAAATTGCTGAATATTCCATAATAACCTCCATTCTTACGTGTGAAAAATCTTATTTTTTATACTATTTCCCCTCTACCTGTTCTTTTTCCTGTATTTTAGCTTACTTTTTCAAATAATTCTAACGTGCCAAAGGTCGGATGTCGATGGTTTTTTGACCATTATTTACTCTAATTTATCACAAGTAGCAGGAAAAGCAACTATCCATTTCGCTCTGTAAAATGTTTATGAAAAATTCATTCGACAAATCATGCTTTCCGAACTAAAATAGGAATGCGATATGATAATTTCATGATCCTATGAAAGGAGACAACATGATATGAAGAATAAAAAATATTCCATCGTTTATAGCAGCTTAACAGGTAATACCAAGGTGCTGGCTGATGCAATCCACGAGGCATTACCTCAGAATGAATGTGAGTATTTCGGTGTGTCCGACACAGTGATCCCTTCTTCCGAACTGCTCTATATCGGATTTTGGACAGACAAGGGTAATGCAGATACCAAGACATTACAGCTATTATCGCAGTTAAAGAATAAACAGATTTTTCTGTTTGGAACTGCAGGCTTTGGTGGCAGTGATATCTATTTTCGGAAAATCCTGAGTCAGGTTAAGCAGTTCATTGACGCAAGCAATGTTATCGTCGGAGAGTATATGTGTCAGGGCAGAATGCCGCAATCTGTCCGGGAACGCTACTTGAAAATGAAGGAAGCTCCTGATCATCCGGCAAATCTTGATGTATTGATCCAGAATTTTGACTGTGCATTGTCTCACCCTGATGCCAATGACCTGGAAAAACTGAAAGAAGCCGTTATGGATCCATCCTTC
>OBAO01001647.1_pt1 | contig 12019 bp, 10 predicted proteins | sample 1517541 | NCBI WGS metagenome assembly OBAO01 (sample SAMN04571698, study PRJEB22368) | human gut metagenome | biome: human gut; material: stool | host: Homo sapiens | place: Luxembourg | collected 2012-08-10
CCCGTCAGACCCGTGATCTGCACATTGATACCGATGCTCGCGAAGAACACCGGCGTGAGCAGAAGATACCCGAGGGGGTTGTACTTCGTCTGGATGTAGGTGCCCTTGGGCGTGCACGCGACGGCAAGGCCCGCGGCGTAAGCGCCCGTGATATCAGCCACGCCGAAAAACTCCTCGGCGCAGTAGGCCATCACAAGGCACAGGACGAAGGCGAACACGGAGTTTCTGTGGCTGGCCCAACCGTGCTGACGCTTGAGCATCCAGCAGAAGATGCGGTTCGCGCCAAAGCCGACCACGAAGGCAAAGACGAAAAAGCCCACGATCTTGAGGAGCACCATGCCGATGCTCTCGTCACCGCCGGCAAGGCTGCAAACGAGCGTCAGGGCGATCAGGCCGAGCACATCGTCGATGAGCGCGGCGGCCAGGATCGTGTTGCCGACCTTGGTCTCGAGCTTTTTCATCTCCTTGAGCGTTTCGACCGTAATGCTCACGGACGTGGCCGTCAGGATGGTGCCGATGAAGATGTTTTCGATAAAGCCGGTGCTCTCAATGAGTCCCAGCTCATCCGCACCCCAGGCAAGCGCCGTGCCCATGAGAAACGGCACGACCACGCCGAGAACCGCGACCATGAAGCCCGCCTTGCCGCTGTGCTTGAGCTCGTTGATGTCCGTGCCCATACCGGCGGAGAACATCAGCACGATGACGCCAAGCTCGCTGAGCTGCGCGGTGAATTCCGTTTCCGAAAGCAGGCCAAGGCCTGCGGGGCTGAGGATCAGGCCCGCGATCAGCGCGCCCACGACCTGCGGCATCTGAAACTTCTGCGCAATGAGGCCCAGAATCTTCGTGCTCAGCAGAATCAGCGCAAGATCCAGCAAAAAGTGATACGACATATTGATTTCCTCCCAAACTCTCTGATTTCTATCCAAATTCTTCCGTTTCATTTCGCGAGGCTCTATTCTAACTTCTTTTTTTCTTTTTTCAACAGTCAGAATCACCAAGGAAACGGAAGAATTCCTGCACAGCTCAGGCAAAATGCAATATATCTTTCATTTTTAACGTGAAATGTTTGCTTTGATTCCGTTTCCATAGCCGTTTTCACAAAAAGCAGCGTCAAATGCGGCGTTAAGAAGCCGTGAAATATGGACAGATTCATTGAATTTCTCTATGATTTACAGGGATATCGTCTATATTGTCCACATATCGCGCACTTTTTGTCGCTCACGCCCATTTTGCATCTTTTCCTGCATTTTGCGCATTTTCGTCGCACAATGCGCCGTTTCTCCCCTTGCCGCGGCGGCGCGGGCGTGGTAAAATCGGCCTTGTGACATGAACAAAGGAAAGGACGAGCCATGAATCAGAAAGAACTCAATGAACTGCGCCGGCGCTTCCGGCTCGATAAGAATAATTTCAGCCGCGTGTACGGCTGCTATGTGAACTCCAACCGTGAGATCATTGCATGGGTCGATACCTCGATGGGCCTCATGCGGCAGGAGGAGCAGGAGATGTACCTGGGCCTTCTCAAAAAGTCCCTCTCCGGCACGCTTGGCAAGAACCTCATCGACGTGGTGTTCTCCACGCAGCAGGTCGCCGACAGCGATGAGCACCGCCTCTTGCAGACTCTTCGCCAGACGGAGCTCAAGGACCCCGCCTCGCGCGAAACGCTCTGCCGCCAAATCATCGACTGCATCGACATGGGCGAGACAAACTATCTCATCCTCCTCGCCGCTGACGCCTACGACGTGCCGCACCGCAGCAAGGATGACAAGATTCAGGCCGACGCGTCGAGTGAGGTCTTCAAGTACTTTGTCTGCTCCATCTGCCCCGTCAAGGCCCCGACACTCGAACTGCGCTACGACCTTGACCAGAGCGAGTTTCACTCAAGCTCCACCGGCTACATCGCGACCTCGCCCGAGCTCGGCTTCCTCTACCCCGCGTTCGACAACCGCACGGCGAACATTTACAATGTGCTGTTCTACTCGAAAAACGCCGCGGAGATCCATCAGGAGGTCATCGACGCGCTGTTCCACGTCGACCCGCCGATGTCTGCCGAGGAGCAGAAAAACGCCTTTGGCTCGGCGCTTGCCGACGCGCTCGACAAGGATTGCAGCTACGATGTCGTTCAGTCCGTGCACGAGCAGATCAGAGCGCGCATCGAAGATCACAAGGAGAGCAAAGACCCCGAGCCGCTTGAAATGACGGCGGGCGACGTCGGCGGCATCCTTGCCAGCAGCGGCGTGAACGACGAGCAGATCGCAGCGTTCCAGCGCGAGTGCGATGAGCAGTACGGCGAGAACGCCGCGCTGAACCCGAACAACATCATCGAGAGCAAGAAGTTTGAGATCACGACCCCCGAGGTCAAAATTTCCATTGCACCGGAGAACAGCTATATGATCGAAGCGCGCGTCATCAATGGCCGCAAATACCTCCTCATCCCCGCCGACGACGGCGTGGAGGTCAACGGCATCGGCGTCAACATTCCCGGTCTTGCGAAAGATGAATAAAAAAAAGGAGAGAGGCCGCAGCTTCTCTCCTTCTCTTTTTGACCATTTACGCCCTGCTCTTGTAGAGGTCAGCGATGATATCGGCGCACTTGTCGATGCCGAGCTCGCCGCTGTCGAGCGTGATGTGGTAATTCTGCGCATAGCCCCACTTCATGTTCGTGTAGAAGCGGTGATAGGCCGCGCGGCGCTTATCCTTGTCGTGCAGGCGCTGCTCGGGCGACTGCTCGCGCTCGCCGTAGACCTCGACGATGCGCTTGGCGCGGAACGCCATATCTGCGTGGATAAAGACCTTGAGGCACTTGGCCTTGTCCTGCAAAATGTAGTCCGCGCAGCGGCCGACGATGACGCAGGGGGCCTTTTCGGCAAGCTCGCTGATGACGTGGCACTGAATTTCCCATAGGATGTCCTCGTTCGTCGGGCCGAACGCGCGGTTCGAGAGCGCTGAGGCCAGGAAGCCGCCGGGTGTGTACTCGCCCGCCTCCTTGACATAATTTTCTGCAAAGCCGCTCTCCCCGGCGATCTTCTGGATGAGCTCTGAGTCATAGCAGGGGATACCGAGCTGCTCTGCAACCTTTTTGCCGACCGTGCGGCCGCCGCTGCCGAATTCACGGCTGATGGTGATAATATGATTCATAATACAGTTGCTCCTTCCGTATTGAGTTCCCGATACGTTTTTACAATCATACCCGCCGCGATAACGAATGTCAACACATCCGACACCGGCATGGAGTACAGCACGCCGTCAAGGCCGAAAAAGCGCGGCAGCAGCACGACCTCGCGCACCATGGAGAGCATCGTGGACGAGAACGCCTTGCCCACAGCCTGCAAAAAGATGAAGCAAGCCTTATTGACGCAGGCGAGCACCATCATACAGAGGTAGGTGCGGAATGCCTTGATCGCAAAGTCCGTGTAGTAGCTGCTCTCGTTCGCCGCGCCGAAGACGGCGATGAGCTGACGCGGGAAGCCCTCGGCCAGAACGGGCGCGACAGCGCCGACGATCGCCTCGCAGAGCAGGAGCTTTGTAAAGAGCACATGCACGCGCGTCTTTTTCCCCGCGCCCATGTTGTAACCTACGACGGGAATGCAGCCCGCCGCCATGCCGACGACGATGGAAATGACGATCTGGAAGAACTTCATCACGATGCCGACGACGGCCATTGGGATCTGCGCGTACTGCTCCTGCGAGAATATCTCATCCAGCGCGCCGTACTTGCGCAGCATGTTGTTGATGGCCGCCATCGCCGCGACGAGGCTGATCTGCGAGAGAAAGCTCGTGATGCCGAGCGTCAGCATCCGGGTACAGAGGCTTGCGTGCAGGCGGAAGTCTCCCTTTTCCGGCTTGACGGTCTTCATGCGGCAGAGGTACCACACCGCGAGCGCCGCTGTGACGATCTGGCCCAACACGGTGGCGACCGCCGCGCCCATCATACCCCACTTACATTCAAAGATGAAGATGGGGTCTAAAATGATGTTGAGCACCGCGCCCGCGAGTGTGGAGATCATGGCAAACCGCGGGTCGCCGTCGGCACGGATGACAGGGTTCATCGCCTGACCGAACATATAAAACGGGATGCCGAGCGAGATATAGAAGAAATACTCCTGCGCGTAATGAAAGGTCTCCTCGTTCACCGTGCCGCCGAACATCGAGATGATAGCGTCGGCGAAGATGAGGTACAGCGCCGTGAGCACAAGGCTGCTCGCAACCGACAGCACGACCGCGCTGCCGACGCTCTTTTTCGCCTCTCCCACCTCGCCCTTGCCGAGCGAGATACTGACGAACGCGCAGCAGCCGTCGCCGATCATCACGGCGATGGCGAGCGCCACGACCGTGAGCGGAAAGACGACGGTGTTTGCCGCGTTGCCGTAGGAACCGAGGTAGCTTGCGTTGGCGATGAAGATCTGGTCGACAATGTTATAGAGCGCGCCGACGAGCAGCGAGATGATGCACGGGACGGCATAGCGCCGCATGAGCTTTCCCACGCGCTCCGTCCCCAAAAACTGGTTTGTGTTTTCCATGGTGGTCTTCCTCCTGAACATAAAAAATAAGAGATGCGTTCCGCCGGATCAATCCGGACTTACGCATCTCTGCCGCACGATTTGACTATGAAGTTGTCTTCTCCCTCCTTTTGCCGCAAAAAAAACGTGCGGCGTTTCTGCAACCGGATTTACGCAGAAACGCCACACGCTGTGAATTGATTTTATCAAATTGTTTCGAGCATTTCAAATGTTTTTTGCGGCACGGGCTGCAAATTTTTATTTAGTCCTGCTCCATGAAGCTGCGGATATAGGCAATCAGCATCTTCGCCGTGCCCTCAAAGCCGAGCACATCGCTCTTGACGGTCATGTCGTAGCCGCGGGCGTCGCCCCACTTCGTCTCGCAGTAGTAGTTGTGGTAGGTCTTTCTGGAGCGGTCGATCTCTTTAATCTCCTCGATCGCGTCCTCGGCAGACAGGCCCTTCTTCTCCATCACACGGCCGACTTTGGCTTGCTGGTTGCCGCAGATGAAAATGCTCAGCATATTGGGGTTGCCCTTGAGCACCTGGTCGCCGCAGCGGCCGATGATGAGGAAGCTCTCGCCGTTTGCTGCCTTGTCACGCAGCATGGCGAACGTCTTTTCCGCCACGTTGACCTCAAGAGAATTCGAATACTTGCCGATGCGGCGCGAGGCAAAGAAGTTGACGGGCTTTTCGTCCATCTTGCGGATCATTTCCCCGCTGTAGCCTTCGGAAACGATCTCTTTTTCGATGGAGTCCTTGTCATAGAGCTTGATACCGAGCTCTTGCGCGATCATGTCGGCAATGTAATGGCCGCCGCTGCCGTGCTCGCGGCCAAGGGTGATGATGATCTGGTTTTTCATGGGATCGCACTCCTTTCCTTTTTCCGTTTACAGATAGCGCAGGAATAAGTAGGCCGTGGACACCGCCATGACAATGATCGTCGCGGGCACGCAGTACTTGCAGTAGCGGCCCCAGCCAATGGGATAGCCGCCCTTGGCCGAAGCCGAAGTGCCGACGACGTTGGCGCTCGCGCCGATGGGCGTCGCGTTGCCGCCGAGGTCCGTGCCGAGCGAAAGCGCCCAGGCAAGCACGCCGATATCCATGCCCTCTGTCGCGGCGATGGCGCGGATGACAGGGATCATGGTCGCGGCAAAGGGGATATTGTCGACAAAGGCGCTCGTGATGGCCGAGAGCCACAGAATGACGATCACAATAACCGCGATATTGCCCTCACTGACCGAGGTGATGAAGTTCGCGATCATGTTGAGCACGCCTGTCTTTTCAAGGCCCGCCACGGAAACGAACAAGCCGATGAAAAAGAGCAGCGTCTTATAGTCCACGCCCTTAATGATTTCTATAACAGATTTTTTGCCGCTGGTCAAGCCCAAAACGATCAGCGTCAAAATCGCGACGATCGCGCCGATGCACGCGACGGAAAGCTCCGTCTGCGCGTGCGTGATGAGCAGCACGACCGCCAGCAGGAAAACGCCTGCGCTCGCAAGAAATGCCTTCTTGTTCGTGATGGCCGTCGAAGGCTCGGGACAGGTGACAGGGCCGCCGTTGGCATGCTCGGCGCGCTCAAGTTCCTTGCGGAAGCAGAGCGTGAAGTAAATGAGCATGAACACAAAGCAGATTGCCACGACCGCGCCGGTATTTTCGATGAAGTCGAAGAATGTGTAGCCGAGCGAGGTGCCGATGATGATGTTCGGCGGGTCACCGCACATCGTGGCTGCGCCGCCGAGGTTCGCGCAGAAAATTTCAGACAGGATCATCGGCACGGGGTCGAATTTCATCGTCTGCGCCAGTTCGAGCGTGACGGTGGCGAGAAACAGCACGACCGTGATGCTGTCGATGAACATCGACAAAAACGCCGAGAGCGACATAAAGCAGATGAGCAGCGGCACCGTGCGGTAGTGTACGAGCTTGGCAAGCGTCAGGCACAGCCAGCGGAAAAAGCCCGCCTTGCCGAGGCCCTCGACCATGATCATCATGCCGGCGATAAACAGGATCGTCGACCAGTTGATGCCAGCGGTGCTCTCCTCACTTGCGCCGTACCAGAATGTGCTCTGGAAAAACGCGCCGAGGTTGAGCGTCTCCCAAATGGCGCTCATCGAGCGCATGCAGACGCCGAACACCAGCACGAGCACGAGCGCACCGCTCCCGAGCGTAATGTAATGCCGTTCAAACTTATCGAGGATAATAAGCAGGAACATAGTGACAAAAATGCAGATGGCAATGATCTGAGCAAACATGTTATTCCTCCCTGTGCTATGGAATTTCCAACGCGAGTCATTATATCGACCCTTTGCGCGGAAACGAAATGCTTTCTTGACATGGAGGATATGTCATTTTTCTATGCCGTCCGAATTTTCCTGATTTCATGCAGCTTTTCGACGGTGTTTACTTTTCGTCAAGGTTCTGTTCTTTTTTCCCGAATACGCTTGCGCCGCCGCTTCGCTTCTGTTACAATCAGTCTTGCCGTCCGCAAGGTGCGGACGAATGCTTTTCTCTTCCGTCAAATTTTACGCAGTCAGGTTCCTCGCCGCCGCGCAGAACCCCACTTATTTTCTTTTTCAGAGGAGCTTGCTTTTTTATGAACATCAGCTACGACAGCTACCGCGTCTTTTATTACGCCGCCAAATTCCGCAGCTTTTCACAGGCCGCCGCGGCGCTTTACAGCAATCAGCCCAACGTGACACGCATGATCCGAAAGCTCGAATCCGAGCTCGGCTGCGCGCTGTTTTTCCGCTCGCCGCAGGGCGTGCGCCTCACGCCCGAGGGGGAGAAGCTCTACACGCACATCACCGTTGCGTTTGAGAGCATCGAGGCGGGCGAAGAGGAGGTCCTCTCCGACCAGAGCTTGCAAAGCGGTATCGTCCACATCGCAGCGAGCAGCCTTGCCCTGCGCACGCGGCTTTTGCAGGTGCTCGCGCGCTACCGGCGCGCATACCCGCACGTGCGCATCTGCCTGACGAACCACTCTGCCTCCCACGGCCTCGCCGCCGTGCAGAACGGCCTTGCCGACTTCGCCATTCTGGCAGAGGGCGCGTCCGTGCCGGATTCGCTCACGGCGCAGAAGATCGACGAAATTCAGGAGATCCCCATCTGCGGCCCGGCGTTTTTGGAGCTCACCGAGGAGCCCGTTTCGCTCAAAAGGCTTGCCGACTACCCGATCATCAGCTTGACGGTGGGGACATCGTCGCACGACTTTTATGCCGAGCTCTTCCTGCGCCACGGTCTTTCGTTCAGCCCCGATGTGGAGGTCGAGACCACGGCACAGGTGCCGCCCGTGGTGCAGAGCGACCTTGGCGTCGGCTTCGTGCCGCGCGAGATGCTTTACGGCACGCCGGAGGCAAGCGGTATCTACCCCATCACGCTCGAAGAGCCCATTCCTGCGCGCAGCGTCTTCCTCTTCCAGCGCAAGACACAACCGCTGAGCATCGCCGCGAAGAAGCTGCGGCAAATGCTGCTTGAAGACGCGCCGCAGGAGAGTGGAAAATAATCACACAAAGTCCCGCCGGTTTCGAACCGGCGGGACTTCTTTCATATATGAATGCTTAATCGGCACGCTGCACGCGCTTTTCTTTGCGGTCAAGATAGAGGTAGAAGCCGACGTTCAGGAGCACGCCGACCAGCGTGGACACTGGCGCGGCAAGGCCAATCTTCGTCAGGCTCGCGTTCGGCTGGATGCTCATCACATACGCAAACGGCAGGCGGACGAGCAGCGTTTGGATGAGACCCTGTGCCATGACCCAGAGCGTTTTGTTGTTGCCGTTGAAGTAGCCGAGCATGCTGAAGAGGATCGCCGTCAGGATGGTCTCGGGCGCGAAGCCCTTCAGATACTCAAAGCCTTTCTGCACGACCTCGGCATCCGGCGAGAAAATTCCCGCCAACGCATCGCCCTTGAGCATGACGAGCGCGAATACGGCGCAGCCAAAAAACAGCCCCACGCCGATGCCCGTCAGCATTGACTTTTTCGCGCGTTTCTGATCCCCTGCGCCCATGTTCTGCGCGACGAAGGACGCCATTGACTGCATTAGCGCGCTCGGGATCAGCATGGCGAAGTTGACGATCTTGCTCGCAACGCCGTAGCCCGACGACGCCGTCAGCCCCAGACGGTTGACGAACGCGCAGAGCGCGAGGAACGACAGCTGCGTCAAAAACTCCTGCAAGGCGAGCGGCAGACCGATGCTCAAAAACTTTCTGCACTGGGGATTCAGGCGAAAGTCTGCGCGCGTGATGGCGAACGGCAGTTTCTTTCTGACGAGCAGTGCGACCGCGAGCACCACGCTGACAGCCTGCGCCAAAACCGTCGCGATGGCCGCGCCCGCGGCGCAACTAAAACGAGGTCGCCCGCGATGTTGACGATGCAGGCCACCAGCACAAAAAGGAGCGGCGAGCGGCTGTCGCCAAGGCCTCTAAAGATGGCAGAGAGCAGGTTATACGCAACGATGAAGAAAATTCCGCCGCCGCAGATGCGCACATAGCTCGCCGTGAGACCGACGGCCTCCTCAGGCGCCTGCATCAGAACAGAGATCGGCCGGGCAAAGCCCACGAGCAGGATAAATATCCCGACGGATAAAATTGTGAACACGACCGCCGCACCGCCGAGGACTGCGCCGATCTGCTCCGGCCGTTTTTCGCCAAGATACCGCGCGATCAGGACCGTAACGCCCATCGCAAGCTGCGTGACCACAAAGGTCACGAGGTTCAAGATCTGGCTGCCGGTCGAAACGGCGGAGAGGCCTGCCGTCGAGCCGAACCGGCCGACAACCAGCAGGTCGACCGCGCCGTAGGCCGCCTGCAAAATGAGCGCACCGAGCACAGGCAGCATGAAGAGCGACAGCTTTTTCAAAATGCTGCCCTGCGTAAAATCGCTGTGATCAGTAGACAAGGGTGATCCTCCTTTCGGCCATGACGTCGTAAAGCGCCTGAATGGTGCGGATGGTACACGCCGCGTCCTCGTCGGAAATATCGCCGAGAAGCGGCGCGAGCTGGGCGAAAAACTGCTCGTTGAACGTCTGCGAGAGCTTTCTTCCCTGCTCGGTGATGGTGAGATACGTCACGCGCCCGTCCTCTGCCGAGGCGGACTTTTGCAGATACCCTTTGTCCTCCATCTCCCCGACTGTGCGCGTCACGCCGGGGCGCGGCAGATGCAGCGCGTCGCTGATGTCGGACACCTTGACGCGCACGCCCTCGCGCTCGAGCCGCTCGATCGCGTCGAGATACTGGATATAGGACGACGTGACGCCCTTCGGCAGCGCCGGGAGCAGCTCACGGGCGCGCTTGGCCTGATAGCAGGCGTCCAGCAACGCCTTGATCTTTTCAACGGTCATAGTTACCTCTTGCATATAATTATCTTTGTTAATTATCTTCGGTAATTATAAGAGTATCATACAGAATTGTCCATGCGCAATTTGAAAGAAAACACACCCGACGTTTCCTCCCCAAATTTGTGCAAAAAGCCCCGCCGTTTTCACAGCAGGGCTTTTCTCTTCACTTTTTTACAGATTCAGCAGCGTTTCGCTCAGGCGCTTGCCGGCGCTTCCGGCAAAGTCCTCCGCCCGGCGGATGCGCAGGAACGACGCGCCGTAGATCATGCGCTCGTTTTCAAGCTCTCCGTCCTCGCCGAGGAAAATGCCGATGACGTGCGCACCCTCGCGCCGGAGCTTTCGCACCTGAAAGCAGGTGTCGCGGATGGCGGCGTCGCCGACGTAGGTTTCCGGCGCGCCCTCGCGCTTGCGGCCGCTGACCATGTCGTTCGGTAAACCGTCGCTGAAGACGATGACGATCTTATGCTCCTCGCGCCGCTTTTTGAGGTCGAGCCCCGTCGCGGCCAGCGCAAGGCCGTCGCGGTTATTCGACGTCGCGCGGTACTCCAAAATGCGGCGGTCGGCCTCCGGTTTGTCGTCGTAATCGCGGAAGCGCCGCAGCACCGTGTAGTTGCCGTAGGTACAGTAGCTCATCACGCGGTGCGGAATACGGATGCGGCTGAGCGCCGCGCTAAAGAGGTAGCTTTGCAGCGCCACCATGCTCTGCCGCACGCTTTGCGAGCCGCTTGCGTCGATCAAAAGCTCCACGACGACGGCGGACGGTTCCTGCCGGACGATCTTTTCAAAAAGCTGCGGATTTTCGCAGCGGCCGACCTTCCAGAGCAGATCGTTTTGCAGCACGCCGTGGTCGGCGCGGTAAACGTCCGGCTCGCTGCGCAGGCTCAGCGCATTGCGAAAGGCCTGCTCGATGCTGCGGATGCCCTGACGCGCGGCGTTCTCGTGCTCTTGGAGCATTTTGAGGTTGCCGTCCCGACTGGCGCGCAGCGATTGGGCGCGCGGCTCACTGCCCTCGTAGGCGTCCGCGCTCAGGCCGTCGGTGAAGAGGAGCTTTCGCTCCTCGTGGATGCCGGTGCAGACAGCGCTTTCGATCTCCTCCATCGCCTGCTCGGTCTGAAAGCTGGGGCCAAAGTTGCGCATCAGATACTCCGGAATGCCGGCGAGCGCGTCGTCCGGCAGGACGACGAGGCCATCGGCCGATGCCTCGCCCGCCTTGTCGTATTGGAGTTCCATCTCCTCGGTCTGCGTCCACTCGATGTCCCCCGGTTCGGCTGCGGGCTCCCACTCTTCCGTCTCGCGCTCGGGTAAGATGTCCTGATTGTGGTCAGGCGCAAAATAGCGGATGAAAATTTTGCGGTACAAAAGCGCTGCGAGTTCGACGAGCGACTTTGCGTCCGCGCAGCTCTCGCTGCGCGCGGCAAGGTCGTCAAACTCCGCCAGCATATCTTCAAAACCGCCAAAATTTTTCATAATGCGGCGGTCGCCCTCCGTCGCCGCGGCGGGAAACTGCTTCGTCAGATCGTAAATGTACATCCAGCCTCGCGAGCTGCGCCGGTAGCGCAGAAGGTCGCCGCGCAAAATTTCGCCCGCCGCCTGCTCCGCCATCACAGCGACGCCCGGGCGCTCGCCCATCAGCTTTGCCCTCACAGCGCGCTCGACGCACAGGTGCGCAATGGGCAGCAGCACGTCCATATTGTAGGCCGCGTAGCGGTGCCGCCGCAGCCACAGATTCAAGTCATCGAGCCCGAAAAACTTGTCTGCCCCGCCGAGGACAACGCCCTCGTACACCTCCGCCATGCCGCCCGCGCGCTCAAAGGGTTCGCTCATCTTCTGCACATACTCGGGATAGGTCCGCTTGCGGTGATCTTCGGAAACAGTCAAAAATAGGCTCTCTTCTCTGCCGATGCTCATATCTTCAGGCAAAGCGCGTCAGCGCTACGTCGCGCACGAGCGCATACTCGTACTCATCGAAGCATTTATTCGTGATGCTCACGGCAATGGCATCCTTGGGCGCCATGCCGTCGGTCATCAGGTGCAGGGCCGCGATCATGCCGCGCATATCGACGGAGTTCGTCGAGATCTCGCCGTTCACAGCCTTGGCGTTCAGATCAAGGAACAGCCCCGTGCAGCGCTTGATGTTCTCGTCAGATGCCTCGGACACGTTGGCGCGCAGCAGCTCGCAGAGCTGGGG
>OBAO01001650.1_pt1 | contig 12000 bp, 10 predicted proteins | sample 1517541 | NCBI WGS metagenome assembly OBAO01 (sample SAMN04571698, study PRJEB22368) | human gut metagenome | biome: human gut; material: stool | host: Homo sapiens | place: Luxembourg | collected 2012-08-10
TGAAACAAAGTGCTTCTTATTCAAAGCTTAGAAGATATTCGGCTGGTTTTGTAGGAAGAAGAAACTCCATAAAATATCGTTTTACAGTAAAAGAAGTGGAAGAGATGTTTAAAGAAGATGTGATTGAAGTCTTATATCTTCCTGAAGCTTTTGCGGCTGCGATGGGCGATGTCGCAATTGTTGCCAAATTTACAAGTCCTGCAAGGCGAGATGAATTCTTTAAGAGTGCATTAAGAAGGAAGGATCGATTATGATCGTTGAAAAAGAACTTTTCATGACAAAGCTTAATGAAACAAGAAAAATCTTTATTTATTTACCCGATGACTATGATACAAGTAATAAACAATATCCTGTTTTATATGCCTTTGATGGACACAATATCTTTTTAGATGCATATGCCACTTATGGCAAGGCTATTCATATTCAACAACATATAGAAAAGCTAGGTATCGATATGATTGTTGTTGGACAAGAATGTAGCCATGTTGGAAATAATCGCTTAAAGGAATACGCTCCCTACTCTTTCTATGATCCGGAATATGGCTCTTTTGAAGGTCAAGGAGAAGAAACGATGGATTTTTTCGTACATGAATTAAAACCTTATATAGATGATCACTATAGAACCAAAAAAACAAGAAAGAATACATTTATTGGTGGAAGCAGCTGTGGTGGTTTAATGGCTTTATATGCAGCCTATGCCTATTCCAATGTATATTCAAAGGCCATTGTGATTTCTCCTTATGTATTAGAAAGTATGGATGCGATTCTGAAAGATATCCATCAAAGTCATATTCAAAAGAACACTTCTATCTATCTATCTTGGGGTTCAAATGAAACAAGCTTGATGCATGAATTTGTTTGGCAAACAAAGGCTTGTACAGAAATTGGCAATGCCCTATCTAAAAAAGGAGTCAACGTCTTGTACAATGTAATTCCTGAAGGAAGACATTGTGAGGAAGACTGGGAAAAAGAATGTGATACATTCCTTCCTTTCTTGGTACAATGAATCGAAGTGTAGTGATTCAAAAGCTTGAAACAAAAGCTAAACGTAAGATTGTCATTAGTGATATCCATGGAAATTTAGATTTATATTTAAAATTATTAGATCAAATTTCTTATAAACCCAATGAAGATTGTTTGATTCTTTTAGGAGATTTAATTGAAAAAGGAAAAAGAAATTTAGATACCCTGCATTATATTATGCACCAAGTACAAAATGAAGATGTACATTGTATCATGGGAAATTGTGATTTTATTGCGAAGAATATTCTTTATTCGTATCGCTTAGATTTTTTAAAACATGTGCTTGGTTTTCGTAAAGAAAGTTTGATTCATGAAATGGCAAGAAATCTAAATTTTGAGATTACACATAATAGTAATATGGCAAATGTTTGTCAGATTCTAAGAAAGCACTATTTAAAAGAATTATGTTTCTTAAATGATTTGCCTCATGTTTTAGAAGATGAAGACCATATTTATGTGCATGCAGGTATTGAATCAAATGAAAATTATGGAACCGATTTTAAACAAGTCATGACCCATGCCTTCTTTTTAGAAACAAACGAAGTTTTCAAAAAGAATGTCGTAGTAGGCCATATGCCTGTAACCGAATATTGTACGCATATTGCCTCTTTTGATCCTATTTATGATGCAAAACATAATATTTATAGTATTGATGGTGGTAATATGGTGAAATATGGCGGTCAATTAAATGCCCTTATATTTGAAGACAATACCGTAAAAATGGATCGATGTGATTTTCTTCAAGAAAGAAAAGTCATTCATGATGTCAAATATCATACACAAATTCCCTTCTTTATTACTTTTAATCATGGTAATATTCAAATTCTTGAACAACATTCGATACAATCAAAAGTATATTGTCCCTACAATAATCGTACATTCTGGGTTGAAAATGAATTTGTGACAAAAGACATGAAGGCGTATGATTATACAAATTATGAGATTCCATTAAAAAAAGGCGATACCGTCAAAGAGGTATTCGCCTATCAAGATAAAGTTCAAATCAAAAAGAATGGTATACTAGGCTGGACCTATCGTTCGAACCTAGAATGATACTATTCTTTTTTTTCGATTGCTTGTTCTAAATATGTGATCAATGCATTGACTTCATCTTCACTTGTATGCCAACTTGTCACAAATCGAATGACATAGTGATCATCGCATTTTTCCCAGATTTCAAAATCAATGTTTTCACTTAAGAATTGGTATTGTTCCTTTGATACATTCACAAAAATCTGGTTTGTATCACTCTTCATGAATAAGGCATAGCCAAGTTCTTGTAGTTTAGATTGAATTTTCTGTGCTAAAACAACCGATTGTTTGGCATATCCAAAGAAAGCATCGTGCTCAAATAAGCCTAAGAATTGAATGCCTAAAAGCCATCCTTTGGCAAGCATTGCCCCATTTTGTTTCATCACAAAACGGAAATATGGCTTTAATTCAGGATTGGAGATGACAACAGCTTCTCCCATTAAAGCTCCATTTTTTGTACCGCCAATATAGAATACATCACAAATATTGGCAAGGTCATTTAAAGTATAATCTACAGTGGATAAGGCAACGCCTAGTCTTGCACCATCCATCATTAAATATAGACCTAATTCATCGCAAACCGTACGAATGTTTTTTAATTCGTCTAATGTATACACCGTTCCATATTCTGTGGCATTGGAAATATAAACCATTTTTGGATAAACCATGTGTTCATATGAAAGCATATGTGTATCAAATACTTTACGAATATCACTAGGATTGATCTTTCCAGCATAATTATTTACCGGAATTACTTTATGTCCTACAGCTTCAATCGCACCCGTTTCATGGGTGGCGATATGTCCTGTATCACAGGCAATCACGGCTTCAAATGGTTTTAAGCAAGCTTTGATGATGGTTTGGTTAGTAATCGTTCCTCCAACTAAAAAGTGGATATCTACATCGTAGTCTAGAATATGTTTTTTAATGGTTTCTTTGGCATTTTGACAAATCGCATCCATACCATATCCAGTAAAAGAATGACCATTGGTAGTATTCATATATTCCATGATTTCTGGAATACATCCTTGGCCATAATCATTTCTAAAAAATAACATTTTTATCAACTCCCAAAACCATTGTAACACAAAAAACAGGTCATTTGACCTGTTTATTCAATTTATTCTTCTTTTAAACCCATGATTTCATCCGTAAATAGACGTGCATCCATCAACTTCAAATCTTCAGCGATGTATGGCTTAAATTCCATTTGATCTAATACATCTTTTTGTAAATCTACACCTGGAGCGATTTCGATCAATGTTAATTTACCATCAATTAACTTAAATACGGCACGCTCAGTTATATATAAGACTTTTTGACCTGTTTCATTCGCATAATCGGCTGAGAAAGTAACCTGTTCAATATGGTTTTTGAATTTTTTAATATGTCCTTCTTGATCAATTGTCAATTTACCATTACCAATTGTTTCTTTTAAACCTTTAGCTGTGAATGTTCCACAATAAACGACAACTGGTGATGTTTGGGTAATATTAATAAATCCACCACATCCTGCAATTTTTGGTCCAAAACGAGAAACGTTGATATCACCTTTTGAATCACATTCAGCAAGTCCTAAGAAGGCTTGGTCTAATCCACCACCATCATAAAAGTCAAACTGATATGTTTGGTCAATGATTGCGTCTGGGTTTGTACATGCACCAAAGGCAGTTCCATTCATTGGAACACCACCGATTCCTCCAGCTTCTACAGTCATCTTAAGTCCTGGTAAACCTTCTTCATTGGCAACATTTGCGATACCTTCTGGCATACCAATTCCCAAGTTGATAACAGCTGATGGATCCAATTCCATAGCAGCACGACGACAAACAACTTTACGTGCATTTAATGGCATTGGTTCAATTGAATCAACTGGTACACGAATTTCACCACAGAATGATGGATTGTATGGATCTGAGTAAGTTTGCCAGTGATTTTCTGGATCTGCAACTACGATTGCGTCCACATAAATACCTGGAATCTTAACATCCATTGGTTTTAATGAACCGCGTTCTACAACTTTTTCTACCTGTAGAATAACTTTACCACCACTGTTTTTAACAGCTTGGGCAATACTGATTGAATCTAGAGTAGCTGCTTCTTTACACATTGAGCAGTTTCCATCTTCATCGGCATATGTACCACGAATTAAAGCAATATCCAATGGGAATGATTTATAACGTAACCATTCTTCTCCATCCATATTGATTAATTCAACTAAGTCTTCTTTAGTGCGTTCATTCATTTTCGCACCTTCTAGACGTGGGTCAATAAATGTTTTCAAACCAATTTTAGTGATAACACCAGGACGGTGTCCAGCAATTTCACGGAACATCAAACTGATGGTTCCTAGTGGTAAGTTGTATCCTTCTACTTTATTTTCAAAAACTAATTTTTGGAAAGTAGGAATCAATCCCCAGTGACCACCAATAATTCTTTTTAACAATCCTTCGTGACCCATGTGGTTCAATCCAAGATCAGGTGTTCCATCTCCTACACCGGCAGAGAACATAACTGTTAAATCTCTTGGGTGTCCAGTTTCTAAGAAACTCTTTTCAATGGCAACACTAAGTTCTTGAGGGTGACCCATCCCAATAAATCCACCAACACCAATTTTATCGCCATCTTTGATCAAACTGATGGCTTCTTGGGCTGACATTACTTTTGACATTTAAATCATCCTTTCAAATAATTATTTGTTTTTAAATTCTTTTTCTTTTACTTTGTTTACGAAGCATTCCATTCCGTAAGTTTGATCTTCTGTTGCGAAGCAATCCGAGAAATCTTTTACTTCGATAGCGATAGCTGAATCCATATCTGTTTGAAGTCCAGCGTTAATTGCTTTTTTAGCTTGAGCAACAGCGATTGGAGCATTCTTACAGATTCCGTTAGCCATCTTTAATGCAGTTGCCATTAAGTCTTCTTGAGGAACTACCGCATTTACTAATCCAATAGACAATGCTTTATCCGCTTTAATGTTACGAGCCGTAAAGATCATTTCTTTAGCAATTCCAGCAGGTACTAAACGAGCTAAACGTTGAGTTCCACCAAAACCTGGAGTAATTCCTAATCCTACTTCTGGTTGTCCAAATACAGCATTTTCAGCTGCAATACGAATATCACAAGCCATGCTTAATTCGCATCCACCACCTAATGCGAAACCATTTACGGCTGCGATTACTGGGCAGTGTAAAGTTTCAATTTGACGGAAGATTTTGTTTCCGTAAGCTCCATATTCAGCAGCTTCTTCAACAGTTTTGTCTTTCATTTCAGCAATATCCGCACCAGCAACGAATGATTTGTTTCCAGCACCTGTGATAACTACACAATAAGTGTCTTTATCCGCTTCTACTGTATTCACAGCTTCTTCTAAGTCGTTTAATACAGCTGTGGATAAAGCGTTTAATGCTTTTTCACGATTAATTGTGATAATTGAAACGTGACCTTGTTTTTCTAATAATACGTTTTCCATGATTGTTCTCCTCTATATTTAAATAAAAAGTGAAACAACGAGTGTTTCACTTTAGTTATTTCACTAGTTGTAGCTGTAGAATCCTTGTTTAGTTTTTTGACCTAATTTTCCAGCACGAACCATTTTCTTTAATAATGTACATGGACGATATTTAGGATCTCCTGTTTCAGTATATAATACTTCCATTACATCTAAAACAATATCCAATCCAATTAAGTCACCCAAAGCTAATGGTCCCATTGGGTGGTTAGCTCCAAGTTTCATAGCTGTATCGATATCTTCAACACTTGCCAATCCTTCTTGGTAAATGAAGCAAGCTTCATTAATCATTGGGATTAAGATACGGTTAACTACGAATCCAGGTCCTTCAGCAACTTCGACTGGAGTTTTTCCTAATGATTTAGAGTATTCGATGATAGCTTCTTTTGTTTCAACTGGAGTGTTTTCACCAGAAATAACTTCAACTAATTTCATACGATCAGCTGGGTTAAAGAAGTGCATACCGATAACGTTGTGTTTGATTCCGTTAGCAATTTCAGTAACACTTAAACTTGAAGTGTTTGTTCCGAAAATGCAGTCTTCTTTACAGATTTCATCTAAAGTCTTGAATAAGTCTTTTTTGATTTCCATTTTTTCAAGAACAGCTTCAACGATTAAATCGCAGTCAGCTAAGTCTTTGTATTCACCAGCAGTTAAGTTAGCTTTGATACCTTCTGCTTTTTCAGCAGTTATTTTTTCACGAGATACTAATTTATCTAATTTAGCACCAATTTTGTTGATACCATTTTGTGCCCATTCGATTTTAATATCACATACAGTTACATTGTATCCAGCTGTAGCAAATGCATTGGCAATACCTTGCCCCATTGTTCCAGCACCAATAACACCTACATTTTTCATTTTAAATATGCTCCTTTTTATTATTCAGCTTTTGCAGCTTTAATTGATTCTACTAATAAAGGTAACAAGCATTCCGATAATAGCTGGAATTGAAAATTCTACTAATAAAGGTAATACAGTTGCGCAATCTCCAACGAATCCCATGTTAGAAATATTGAAGATTTCTGCTTGAGGGTCACGGTTGATAGAGATGATCAAATCTGATTTATCCATACCAGCACAGTGTTGTACAGCTCCAGAAATACCGCAAGCGATATATAAAGAAGGACGTACAGTCTTACCTGTTTGACCTACCTGACGATCTTTGTCTAAGAATCCATCTTCAACAACGGCACGTGTACAGCAAACTACTCCACCTAATTCGTCAGCTACTTTTTGAAGTACATCTAAGCAGTTTTCAGCACCACGACCAGCACCTACTAAGATGTCAGCTTTTGTGATATCTACATCAGCTTTAACTTTTTCAATTACTTTTTCTACGAATACTTGAGGGTCTGTTGTTCTCCAAGTTGGTGTAAATTCTTCTACTTCACCAGTACGAGTTGTATCTGTTGGAGCCAATTCGAATACTTTTGGTCGGATTGTAGCCATCTGTGGGCGAGTGTCTTTACATACGATTGTACCAAATAAGTTACCACCGAATGTAGGACGAGTTACGTCTAATAATGATTCACCATTTTCTTTAGCATATTCTAAGTCTACTTCGATCTTAGTAGCATCTGCAGTTAGACCTACATTTAAACGAGCAGCTACACGTGGTGCTAAATCACGTCCTAATGGAGTGGCACCAGTTAACATTGAATCTGGTTTGTGAGCTAAAACAACTTGTGTTAAAGCATCTGCATAGAATTGAGTTGAATAGTCTTTTAATAAAGCATCATCAACAACGATTACTTTGTCAGCTCCATGACTAATAACTTCTTGAGCTTTTTCTTTTACATTTTCTCCAAGCAATACACCAACTACTTTGTATCCAAATTCAGGGATAGAAGCAACTAGTTTTCTTGCTTCTGAAATAAGTTCATAACTTACTTCTGCAATGTTTCCGTTTTCTTGTTCAACGAAAACGAAGATATCTTTATATTCTTCAAATCGAGCCATTCTACTTCATCCTCCCTACTTTGTAATGATTTGCTTTTCTTTCAAAGTCTTAGCAATCATATCTGCAGTTTCCTGCTCAGACAATGTGAATACTTCTGTTTTATCAGTAACGTCTTTTGTGAAAGTAGTTTTAACTGATGTAGGAGAGCCTTTGAAACCAACTGTTTCAGGATCAATTCCTAATTCAGCATTTGTTAAAACTTCGATCTTGTCTTCTTTACACAAATCAACGATATTGTCACATTGCATGTAACGAGGTTTGTTCATTCCTGATAATGTTGTGATAACACATGGCAACTTAGCAGTTACGATTTGTTCAACATCTTCTAATGAACGTTTTACTGTGATTGAATCTTCTTTTACTTCTAAGATTTCATCTACGTAAGTAATTTGAGGAATATCCAAACGTTCAGCAGTTTGAGGTCCTACCTGAGCAGTATCACCATCGATAGCTTGACGACCAGCGATAACTAAGTCGAATCCTACTTTTTTCAAAGCAGCAGCTAAAGCGATACTTGTAGCACATGTATCAGATCCACCTAATACACGGTCTGTTAATAAAACACCTTTGTCAGCACCCATAGCAACGCCTTCTTTTAACATTTCAGCAGCTTTAGGTAATCCCATTGTCATTACAACAACTTCAGTGTCAGGGTTTTTATCTTTTAATTCCAATGCAGCTTCCAAACCAGCTAAATCATCAGGGTTTGTGATTGCAGGAACACCGTCACGAATTAACGCACCCGTTTTTTTATCAACTGTAATTTCAGTTGAATCCGGAACTTGTTTTTCTAAAACAACGATTTTCATTTTTCAACACCAATTCCTTTCTTACTTCAACATAGCGCCAGAGATAACCATACGTTGTACTTCTGAAGTACCTTCGTAGATTTCAGTGATCTTAGCATCTCTAAACATTCTTTCTACTGGTAAATCACGAGTATATCCGTATCCACCTAATAATTGGATAGCCTTAGTTGTAATTTCCATTGCTGTTTCAGCAGCGAATAATTTTGCTTCAGCTGCCAATTGAGTATAAGGACGACCTTCTTGTTTAGCAGTAGCTGCAGAGTATACTAACCAACGAGCTGCATCTGTTTTTGTTTGCATATCAGCTAATTGGAATTGAGTGTTTTGGAATTTAGCGATTGGACGACCAAATTGTTTACGTTGTTTTACATAAGCAACTGCTTCGTCGATAGCACCTTGAGCAATTCCTAATGCTTGAGCAGCGATACCAATACGTCCACCATCAAGTGTTTGCATGGCAATCTTGAATCCCATACCTTCTTTTCCTAATAAGTTTTCTTTTGGAATACGTACATTATTGAAAATTAATTCACATGTAGCAGATCCACGAATACCTAATTTCTTTTCGTGAAGACCGAATGTGAATCCTGGAGTTCCTTTTTCAAGAATGAAAGCAGAAATTCCACGAGTTCCCTTTGTTTTGTCTGTCATGGCAAAAATTACATATACATCAGCTTCTCCAGCATTTGTAATGAAGATTTTTGTACCATTGATAACATATTCGTCACCATCTAATACAGCTGTTGTTTGTTGTCCAGCAGCATCTGTACCGGCATTTGGTTCAGTTAAACCAAATGCAGCTAATTTCTTACCTGTACATAGATCTGTTAAGAATCTTTGTTTTTGTTCTTCAGTACCAAATTGAGCAATTGGCCAAGTACCTAATGAAGTGTGAGCTGATAAAACTACACCACTTGTTGCACATGTTTTAGACAATTCTTCGATTGCTAAAATGTAGCATAAATAATCTGCGCCAGCTCCTCCATATTCACGAGAATAAGGAATACCAAGCATCTTAGCTTGACGCATCACTTCTACAGATTCCTTAGGGAATCTTTCGTTTTCGTCAACATCCGCTGCGTTTTCTTTTACTTCGTTTTGCGCAACTTCTCTGAACAACTTTTGCATCATTAATTGTTGTTCTGTTAAATTGAAATCCATAAATGAAGTTCTCCTTTCCAGTTTTCTTGAACTATTCGAATTAGGACATCGATAGCATGAGAAAGTATGTTAAACTTTTCACACAGTCATATTCTACATACTTTTTTGAGTGTCGTCAATGATTTTGTTAATATTTTAACAAATTGTTTTAAACACATATTCTTATTAATATATATAAAGTATTTTTAACATGTGAAAATATAAACAAGTGGTTGACATCCCCTATTTTAAGGACTAGACTAAGCATGTAAAGTAAATCTCGATTCAGAGTAGAAAGTAGGTATACAAATGAGAAAAGCTTATATTGTTGCTGCGAAACGTAGTGCAATTGGTACTTTTTTAGGAAGTCTAACAGATGTTGATTTAGCAACTGTTGGGGCTACAGTTTTAAAAGAAACTATTAAACAAGCAAACATTGATCCAGCAAACTTGGATGAAGTTATTATTGGTAACGTAATCGCTGCAGGTTTAGGACAAAACATTGCTCGTCACGTTGCATTCGATGCAGGTATTCCTGTTGAAGTATGTGCACAATCTATCAATATGTTATGTGGTTCAGGTTTGAAAGCTGTTATGGAAGCTACACTTCGTATTCAAGCTAACTTTGGTGACTTATATGTTGCTGGTGGTGTTGAATCTATGACACGTGCTCCATTCATGTTGAGCTATAAAAACCGTACAGGAACTAAAATGGGAGACCAAAAATTAGTGGATGCTATGTTACACGATGGTTTAACAGATGCAATGTATGGAATTCACATGGGATGTACAGCTGATAACATTGCTAAAAAATACAACATTTCACGTGAAGCACAAGATGAATTCGCATTTGCTTCTCAAGAAAAAGCTTTAGCGGCTATTGCTGCAGGTAAATTTAAAGACGAAATCGTTCCTATTACTTATAAAACTCGTAAAGGTGAAGTGGTATTCGATACAGACGAACACCCTCGTAAAACAAGCTTAGAAAAATTAGCTAAATTACGTCCAGCCTTCAACGCAGATGGAACTGTAACTGCAGGTAATGCTTCTGGTATCAATGATGGTGCTTCATTTACAATCGTTGCTAGTGAAGACGCTGTTAAGAAATATAACTTAAAACCAATTGCTGAAGTAATCGGATTTGGACAAGGTGGAGTTGATCCACGAGTTATGGGATTAGGTCCTACTCCAGCTATCTTAAATGCATTAAAATATGCAGATCTAAAAATCGAAGATCTTGACTTAGTTGAATTGAATGAAGCATTTGCTGCTCAGTCATTAGGTGTTATCCACGAATTAGAAGAAGCTACAGGTATGGATCGTGAAGCATTCTTAGCTAAGACAAACGTAAATGGTGGAGCCATTGCTTTAGGTCACCCAGTAGGTGCTAGTGGAAACCGTATCTTAGTTTCATTGTTATATGAAATGCAAAAACGTAAATCAAAAATCGGTCTTGCTTCCCTATGTATTGGTGGAGGACAAGGTGCCGCTGTTATCGTAAAAATGTGCGATTAATCAATAAGGAGACGTGTTCTCCTTATTTCTTTAAATTCACTTGTGAATTTTTTAATTTGTGATTGATTTTCATCATTCACTATGTTAAAGTTTAAAAGGTAAATGACTAATAGTCTTACATGGAGGAATATTAATATGACAAAAAAAGTAGTTTTAGCAGGTGCATGTCGTACTGCTATTGGTAAAATGGGTGGAGCTTTAAGTAACACTCCAGCTGCTGAATTAGGTTCTATTGTTATTAAAGAAGCATTGAACCGTGCAGGTGTTAAACCTGAACAAGTTGACGAAGTATTAATGGGATGCGTTATCCAAGCTGCTCAAGGACAAAACGTTGCTCGTCAAGCTAGTATCAAAGCTGGTCTACCAATTGAAGTTCCTGCCGTAACATTAAACGTTGTTTGTGGATCTGGTTTGAACTGTGTTAACCAAGCTGCTGCAATGATCATGGCTGGACAAGCTGATATCGTTGTTGCTGGTGGTATGGAAAACATGTCAATGGCACCATATGCTATGACTAAAGCACGTTTCGGTTACCGTATGAACAACGCTACTATCGTTGATACAATGGTAAATGATGCATTAACAGATGCATTCAACCACTACCACATGATGATTACTGCTGAAAACATCTGTGATCGTTGGAACTTAACTCGTGAAGAATTAGATGAATTCTCAGCTAACTCTCAACAAAAAGCTGAAAAAGCTATGGCTGAACACAAATTCGATGATGAAATCGTACCAGTTCCAGTTAAAGTTAAAAAACAAATCGTTGAATTCAAAGTGGATGAAGGACCTCGTCCAGGAACAACTGTTGAAACATTGGCAAAATTACGTTGCTGCTCTGGTAAAGAAGGCGGAATGGTAACTGCTGGTAATGCTTCAGGAATCAATGATGGTGCTGCTGCAATCGTTGTTATGAGTGAAGAAAAAGCTAAAGAATTAGGTGTTACACCAATGGCTACTTGGGTACAAGGTGCATTAGCTGGTGTTGAACCAGAAATTATGGG
>OBAO01001661.1_pt1 | contig 11942 bp, 7 predicted proteins | sample 1517541 | NCBI WGS metagenome assembly OBAO01 (sample SAMN04571698, study PRJEB22368) | human gut metagenome | biome: human gut; material: stool | host: Homo sapiens | place: Luxembourg | collected 2012-08-10
ATCAGCCCGGTGCGGCTGCCGGTATTGTAAATGCACATCAGGTTCATTTCCTCAAAAGTAAAGTTTCCCATATCAAATCTCCCTTTCCGCACTCTTTTTTGGCGCTATCTTTTTGTGTTCTGCCTTGGGCTGGCTTTTCAGCTGCTCCATGACGGACTTTTTCTTTTCCCGTTCCTCCCGATGGGCAGCGGCAGCCAAATCCATGAGGGAAATGGGCTGACCGCTGCGGGCCTGCTGTTCCAGCTCTGCTACCGTAGGTTCCTTTACGCCATTATTGATGATACCGTCGATCATGCCGTAATCGTCCTCCACGGCCATCTCCGCATTTTTCAGCGGATTTTCCGGCAGGAATCCGGGGATCTGGGTAAAACCAACACTGTCACAGTAATGACAGGATACCTTACCATCCTGCTTGATCGCAACGATGTCACTGACACTCATAGAAGGACTGTGAAAATCCGCCGGTTTTTGCAGATTAAACTGCTCATATAGTTTTTCCAGCTGCTCCGGTACCGTGCCAGACTCCCTCAGCGGAGCAGTGTAAATGAGATCATAATTGCTGCGCTCTATGGAAATATCATGGGACTTTAGCCAGTCCAGATTCATAAAGCGCACATTCTGCGGATCGTCACGGCTCACCTGATAGATGGCAAAGCAATCTCTGTTCTGGGATAGAAATGCCTGTTCGCGTTCCTGCTGATGTTCCTGACGCTCCATGACCTTTTCGTGGAACTGAGGGCTTTTCTCCCATTCCTCACGGTCCACGCCAAAAAGACCGCCATGATCCATGATTTCCTGCGGGTCAAACACCATGCTCTCCGTATTGTCCTCATGCAGCACATAGACGGTCAAACCGGCGGCATCCAGTTCCAGCGCCCGTTCTCTGGTAACAGGGAGCATCCCATCATAGGAGTAGCCGTATTCCTGCATATCTGGTGTGGAGACCTGCTCATCCGGCATGGGGTATTCATCCAGTGCCTGCTCCTGTGCTTCCGGCAGCTGGGAAGAAGCAGCCATCTGACTGACCTCTGCCTGCATCTGCTGGTAGGCAGCTTCCTGCAAGGTCTCAATCATGGACAACGGTGCGTATTTTACCGAGTCTCTGCCCAAATCGTTGTCATCACAAATCTGGAGAACTGCCTTCATGCGGGAAATCTCCGGCATATCCAGCTGACCACCATCCAGCTCTTTCATGGACGCGGCATCGTAAAGGGTATAGTCCCAGCCGCTGTCACAGGACTGGATATGAAGATAGGTGGCATCGTCAATCAGAAACAAAGCCTCCTGCTGGTTGGCGTCCGCCCCCAGCACTTCCATTTCTGGCATTGCCGCAGCCAGTTCCTTTACCGCTTTTTGCACCAGAGGATTATCACGGTAATAGTCGATTGCCTGGATGGTGTCCAGGTCAATGGTCTGGCCGGTCAAAATCGGAAAAGGTCCTTCATAGTCGCTTCCGTCTTTCAGCTCAAAACCAATGCCCTTGATCCCGTTCATTCGTTCTGCCGGAATCTCCTGATAAATGCGGATTGCTTCCTCCAAAGACAGGTTATCGTGGTATTCTCCGAGGTTTGGAAATTCCATGCACTCTGCTACATAGTAGGTCAGATCGCCGGTCTGCTGTCTATCAGATACCTTAGCGGCATCTTCTGGCTGCTCTATCGGGGCGGGTTCCGGCTCTACCTTTGCATGAGGGTCGATTCCGCGCTCTTTGCAGATTTCCTTATAGTGGCGCTCAATGTCGGAGATCAAAGTGCCGGAGGTTTTGTTGATGGTCTCCAAACTGGCTCTCAGCTCTTTCAGCTCTTTGCCCTGGCTCCAGCTTGCAATATAGCCGAAGCTGTTTTCTCCGGTCTCGATGCCAAAATATTTGCAGACTGCATAGGAGATGCTTTCAGCCTCCACTTCTTCCGTGTGACGGTTTTTGATTGCCTGTTTTTCTGCGGTTGCATCTTCCTCAACTGCAAGACGCCATTCAAACTGATTTTCGTCCACATAACGCCAATCCATATCAGAAGCAAACTGTTCGGCTTCTTTTTCTGTGGCAAAATCCAACTTGAAATCATGTTTGGTTCCACCTTCACTCTCCTGCACAACCTTCCATGACGGTAGCATTTCATATTTTTTAGGGTCATGGAGCTTGCTGTGGGCAATCTCGTGAACCGTGGCCGAAACCGTCTGCACCTCGCTCATGCCCTGACGAATGGCAATTTTCTGATGATCGGCAGAAAAATAGCCGTCCGTATCGACGGCCATTGCTTCAAAAGTAATCGGCACCGGTGCGCTGCGGCGCAGGGCCTCCATGAATGCCTCATAATTTGGCACATTGCCGGAAAGGGAGGAAGCAAGCTCCGGCAAAGGTTTCCCGTCGGTCTGACTCACATCAAAGACCTTGACAGGGCGAAACATGGGAATCTCGATTTCTTTTTCCTCTGTGACGATCTTTCCGTCTTTATCCAGAATCGGAGCCTTGGTATCCGGGTCCAGCTTCTGCTCCTCGATTTTCTTCTTGTACGGTGTGGGAGCGATGATGGTAATGCCATGCTCGCCCTTTTTTACATGACGCTCAAACTGGTCTTTCCACTTATTGTATCCGGCTACCAATGTGGCGTCCGGCTTCTGCATATAGATGAGCATGGTGTTGTTTACCGAATAGCGGTGGAAGCGGGACATGACGGACAGATAGCGCATATACTTTTCACTCTCAAACAGTTCTTTGATGCCCTGCTCGATGCCATCTGTGATTTCCCTTAGCCGTTCTCGGTTGGTGGGTTTGTTCTCAGCCATGATTTTCAATCTCCTTTCCAAGTGTGTGATTTCTGCTGTGTGTTCTGCAATCCATGCCTTTTGTTCTTCTTCACTTTCATAAAGAAAAAGGTCCAGCAGGTACTCTACATAGGCTTTCTTCTGGATTGCTTCCACAAAGCGGGGGTGCGGTTCTTCCTCCGGTGTCCTGGGAGAACGGTCGGCTTCCCATTTTTTCAGCAGATAGTAGTAATCGGACAGTACGCGGTAACAGCGCTGTCGATCCTCCCGAAACTTCTGTGCCTCGGTTTTTTGCCGGACATATCTCCTGCGGGGAGGGGCCTGACTGTCATAGATCAGGCCAAAGTCCTGTGCCAGTTTCTCCGCCGCTTCTTTTGGGGAGAGGTCAAAGAGCTTTGCGGTAAAGTCGATCACATCCCCATCTTCACCGCAGCCAAAGCAGTGGAATCGCTGGTCTACCTTCATGCTGGGGTTCTTATCATCGTGAAAAGGACAGCAGGCCATGCCAGTTCGCCTGACTTTTATCCCATAAAACTCTGCCGCTTCTCTGGTGCTGACCGACTGCTTGACCGCTTCAAATACATTCTCTGCCATGTGCCTTTAACTGCCGGGCTTTTTCACAGGGGGCTGGTATCCGGCGGCTTTCGCACGCTCACTGGCAGCTTTGCGACGCTCGGCGCTGTATGGCTCCCGGACTGATACACACCGCTTGGGGACGGTAAAGTTATGGGCGTCCTTTCGGGTGATCTGGTCGGGGTGCTTTTTTGCCAGCAGTTCCAGCTTCTCCATCAGACGGGGATCGTGGGTGTAGACCTCAGCCATTGGTTCTGCCTGGTTATAGAGGAGAATGGTTTCCCGTTCCACTAAAGAGAGCTTCATCGGCTGCCTCCTTTCCGCTGGTCAAATTCCAGCTTGAAGTTGGCATACTGTCCATCGTCCTCCAAAACCACAGTGGCATCGTAGGTCTTGCCGGTTTTCTCCGAATATAACCCCGTCACACGGACACGGCCATCGTTCAGCAGCGCAGACACCACAGCCTTGGTCGGCTGTTTTTTCTTGGCAGCCCACCATTTGTTGTTTTTCCAGATTGCAAATTTGCAAGAATCATTCTGACAGAAGAAGCCTTTTTGCAGTTCTGCAACTTCACCGCCGCAGCGAGGGCATTTGCCCACCACCTCACGGGGCGGAGTGAACAGGTACTCAGTTCCCTTGATGACCTGATAAGTCCCCACCAGATCTTTCAGCATGGTGCTGATCCCGTCCAGAAACTCCTCTGGGGCAAGCTGCCCGCGCTCGATCTCGCCCAGGCGATACTCCCACTCGGCAGTCAGAAGCGGCGATTGCAGTTGTTCCGGCAGCACCGTGATCAGGGATACTGCATCGTGGGAAGGAAGAAGCTGCACCGTTTTTCTGTTCTTTTTTCGCTCCAGAAAACCGGCAGATACCAGCTTTTCCAAAATACCGGCACGGGTGGCCGGTGTCCCCAGACCTTTTCGCTCAGCATCCTCTGGCATATCATCTTTCCCGGCAGTCTCCATTGCGGACAATAGGGTGTCCTCCGTAAAGTGCTGAGGCGGACTGCTTTTGCCTTCTTTGACGATTGCCGCAGAAACCGAAAGGGTCTGTCCTTCGGTCAGCTCCGGCAGGGCTTTCTCTACGCCCTCTTTTTTCGGCTCTGTATCCTTCATTTTGGCACGATAAGCGTCCTCCAGGGCTTTCCATCCGGGGTGCTTCACCGTTTTTCCTTTTGTGGTAAACTCCCCACCGGCACACGCTGCAATCACAACGGTTTCCGAATAGATATGGGGTTGGGCTACGGCGCACATCAGACGCAGGGCCACCAGCTCCAGCACCGCTTTTTCTCCCGCAGGAAGGGCAGAAAGGTCTGCATCCTTGAGATTTCTGGTAGGGATTACTGCGTGATGGTCGGTTACTTTCTTATCGTTGATGACCGTATGCGGATCACAGGTAATGGCGATCCCTTTGCGAAACGGCATAGCACTGGCAACCAGATTCACCAGCAACGGCAGGCTGTCTGCCATATCACCAGTCAGATAGCGGCTGTCAGTACGGGGATAGGTGCAGAGCTTCTTTTCATACAGGCTTTGTAGATAGTCCAGGGTCTGCTGGGCTGTAAATCCAAGCAGGCGGTTGGCATCTCTTTGCAGGGTAGTCAGGTCATAGAGGGCAGGCGGCTTTTCGGACTTTTCCTTGCACTCCACCTTTTTGATTGTGACATTTGCACCCTGACAGGCTTCTTTCAGCTGCTCGGCAGCGGCCTTATTCGCCATGCGCTCCCCGGATACGGTAAGACCGGGCAGCTCCAGCGCCACGGTATAAAAGGGAATCGACTGAAAGGTGTCGATCTCAGCTTCTCGCTGAACAATAAGCGCCAGCGTCGGGGACATCACGCGCCCGATGTTGAGGGTTCGGTGATACAGCACGGAAAAAAGCCTTGTCGCATTGATCCCCACCAGCCAGTCGGCCTTGGCACGGCAGAGGGCAGCATCCCGAAGTCCGTCATAATCCGCACCGGGGCGCAGGTTTGCAAAGCCTTCCCTTATGGCAGAGTCCTCCATCGAAGAAATCCAGAGCCTTTTCATCGGCTTCTTGCAACCTGCCAGCTCATAGACGCTACGGAAGATCAACTCGCCCTCGCGTCCGGCATCGCAGGCATTTACCACCTCCGAAACATCCGGGACATTCATCAGCTTTTTCAGAATATCAAACTGCTTTTTCTTATCCTTTCCCACTACCATCTGCCAATGTTCCGGCAGGATAGGCAGGTCATCATATCGCCACTTGGCATACTTGGGGTCATAGCTGTCTGCATCTGCAAGACCGGCCAGATGACCCACGCACCAGCTGACACGCCAGCCGTTACCCTCCAGATACCCGTCCTTACGGACGGTTGCGCCGATCACCGCCGCCAAACTCTGGGCAACTGATGGTTTTTCGGCAATTACCAATTTATGTTGAGCCATGATGGTTCCTCCTCTCTTTGAGCCATCGGGACATTTCCCGGTGACAGATACCTACGCAGGGTCTTCCATAATTCCCGCAACCATAGCAGGGGTGGCTGTGGGGTAAAGAAGGAGGACGGGAAGTTTCCTTCCCGCCCTCCGGCCTGCGTGTCATCATGCGTTCATAGGGACTGTCTGTGAAACGGGTCATTTCACGCTGTCCTCGTCATCTTCTTCTGTGCTGCCCCCGTCAGCATCCGGCTCGTCCGACTCCTCATCCTCGGTTTCCCATTCCTCGGAATCTTCCTCGCCATAATCATAATCGTCCAGACTGTCATTGCCCTTGGTCTTAGGCTTGTTCTTAACGAGCTTCAAGTAGGCAAATACGCCACCGCTTCCCAGCAGAGCCAGCAAAAGGACTATCGCAGCCGGGTTCAATCCGGCAGGCTTCTCTTTTTCCGGCTCCGATGTTTCTGCCGGAGGTTCCGGTGCTTTGCCCGTACATTTACTCTTATCAGTTGCGCAGACCGGGCAGGCCGTATTGACTGCCCCTGCTTCACATTTTGTCATGCAGCTACACACAGCAGCCGGCTCCTCTTTGACATTTTCATCTTCCATCAATGCCATCAAATCTGCTTCATCCACCTGGTTCAGAAAGTGAACAGCAGTCTTTTTATCCTCATTAGCCCTGTCGATCAAAATGTAAAAATAGTTGCCAGCCTTGGTGGTAACGGTAATGAGCTGCTTATTGCCACCAAAATCATCCACCAGAGCGGCATTGCCATCTGGTGTAAGTGCCGGTGCCGGTTCTGTTTCTTCCACAATCACATTGCTGTCATTGGTAGAATCCTCTGCCGGTGCCGCCGGAGCCTGTTCTGACCCCTGTGCGAAAGCAGGGATCGTAAAGCCAAATGCCACAACCATTGTCAGGCAAAGGGCGGAAAGTGTTTTGCAAATTCTTTTATTCTTCATAAGCGGTAGCCTCCTGATTATTTGATTCCGACAGTGCTGTATCTCTGCCGTGGTTCATTCCACCGGAAAGCATAGCGTTCAGCTGTGCTGGAGTCATGCGTAACGCACGAACCATCTGAACGATTTCCAGATTCTCTGCCTCCGTTTTCTGTGCTTCCAGGGTCTTAAGCTTTTCCTGATATTCCGCAATCTTCTCACGGGTTTTCTCAATTTCCTGGTCAATACGTTCAATTTTGTTTTTTGCCATAACCGTTCACTCCTTTCCACAAAGTCTGTTACCAGTTCATCAGACCATAGCCTTTAATGCTTTGATAATTCAGGTCATAACTTTTGATCTTGCAGGCATCGCCGGAATTTCCCTCCACGGTATAAACACGGCTGCCATCCGTACCGATCACGATACCCACATGGTCTGCTGTCCCATCCAAATCCCAATCAAAGAAAATTGCATCTCCGGGAGCCAGATTGTTATAGCCTCTTGCACCCCATTGTCCATGAGACTGGAACCACGGAACGCCCTGCCACTCACAGCCTGCAAAGCGCGGTTCACTTTTTCCAGCCTGGTTATAACACCAGGATACAAAGCAGGCGCACCACTCCACGCGGCTGTCAAAGCCATACCAGCTCCAATAAGGATAGCCGCCCACATTGCCGACCTGACGCTTGGCCAGCTCCACCAACTGCGGATTTCCGGGACGGGTTCCATTTACAAACTGTACACCGGTCAAGTCCTCGGAATTGCTCATGTCAGGGGAACCACCGCCAAACAACAGCGGCTTATTGCCCATGGTCTGCCGGTAAACCTGATACATTTCCATCTGCTCCGGGGTCAGTAACTCCGACGCCACAGCGGAAATGGGCTTGCTGGTGAGTTTCACATTCAAAATGTAATACTCATAGGGGACTTCTTCTGAGGTGGTCTCGCCGGTCTCCGGGTCGGTGGAGGTCTCCGTGCGGTAGCGAATCTCCACTTCCTCAGTAAGCGTCAGCTGATACTGTGCTGCAAACACACGCGCCAGCTCTGCCTGAGCGCTCTGCCGGGTGTAACCTTGCAAGACAGCAGACAGAAATGCTGCCAGCTCATGAGGGTCATGGCCGATCATACCAAGGTCATAGCGATACTCGTCATACCCTGGGTGGCTGCTTTCAATGTTGTCGATTTCCTCCTGCAACTGGACTTCTCTGGCTGCATAATCTGCCTCCACTGCCAGCATTTCCGGGTCATCCGACGGATAAGTGGTGCCGGAGAGAACGGAACCGATGCTCTGTGCCATCATGGAGCAGGAGGACATGGTATTCATCATCATACAGGTAATGAGGAACAAAACCCCTGCAATCAGAAAACCCTTCTTGTGGCGCATGACGAATGCCCCTGCCTGCTGTGCCTTTTCTTTTACCGTCCTTGCGGCTTTTCTGGTTTTGGACGCAGCCTGGGCGGTATTTCCGGCAGTCTGACCGGCGTGTTTGGCGGCGGCATACTGCTTTTTAATAGCCTGCTTTTGCTGCCAGCGGGAAAACGGATTGCTGGCAAACTGGGGATTTTCCTGCAAAGATTTCTGGTACAGAACATTTACATTTGCCTTTTCCAGTTGGCGCTCTGCCTGTGCTGCTTTGCGGTACGGCTTCAGCTTGTGGCTGCGATAGCCCTCCCGCACCAGATAAGCGCCGGTCTCCACCGCCTCCTCGGACTTGTGGGCGCTTTCCACGCCCACATTGTCCTGCTCTGTTTCCCGGATCTCTTTGTGGAGCTTGCCCACGACCAGATGGACGGGAGCTTCCCTGACTCCTTGAGAAACTTTGGAAGGTGGCTTTTTCTTGTCCTCAAAGGTCAGCTTCGAGGTCTTTTTTCCGGTATCCGGGTCAATGACCGTCTGCCTGACCTTTTTCTTTGGGATATTGGCCTGCGCCTTATCTGCTCTGGCCGCAGCTTTCTCCGCTTTACGGATCGGCTTTTCCAGTGCAGGGTCAGACCGTTCCTCATCAGTAAAGCGCAGACGCGGTTCCTTATTCAAACCATTCTCCCAGCATGAGGGAGGACATCATGTAGTGCAGCTCTGCATAAATGGCCATTCCCACCGGATCGTTGAACATACAGCCGGACAGGTAGGCATAAAACTGTGCCACCACATCGGACAGGATCTTCGCTTCGGTTCCTTCCAGAACCAGACCACCCATACCTTCCTTGGCACGGATGGCGCTCCAGACCTCTGCCAGACGGAGCAGCCCCACCTGACCGGTCTCATTCAGTTCGGCTGCCTGATCTGCCGCCGTGCGGCACTCACTTACCGCATCGGCCATGACTGTAAGCAGCTGGCTGCGCTGGGCATTTACCGCCCTGTCAAAAAACATCAGCGGATTTTTATTCAAAATGTTGGGGTTCATCATCATTCATCCTCCTTCTTTTTCAGTTCCTGGGGTTTGGTGGTCATAATGTGGTAAAGCTCGGTATTCTTCGGGAAGTGATCCACGAAAGGCAGGATTGTAGAGCCATAAAACAGCAGGCCCTCGCCCTCACCGGAGTGGGTCACATAAGATAATTGGTGTGTGGAAATACCCAGCTGCTTGGCGAGGATCTGACGGTCTCCGCCTGCCTGGTTGAGCATATACACGAAGTCGGAATTTTCAAAGATATTTTCCACCTCGCGGCTGCTCAAAAGGTCTTTGACATTCTGGGTGATACCTGTCGGAATACCGCCCCATTTTCTGAATCGCTTCCAGATTTCCACCGTATAGGCGGCGGTCTGCTCCTCCTTCAAAAGCAGGTGCATCTCGTCGATGTAGTAGCGGGTAGACTTGTGAGCGGCACGGTTGATGGTGACACGGTTCCACACCTGATCCTGAACTACCAGCATTCCGATTTTTTTAAGCTGCTTGCCCAGTTCCTTGATGTCATAGCAGACAATCCGGTTATCAATGTCCACATTGCTCTGGTGGTTGAACACATTGAGGGAGCCGGTTACATAGATTTCAAGAGCCGTGGCGATATACTGGGCTTCCTTTTCCTCCTGTTCCCGAAGCAGGTTATACAAATCCTCCAATATGGGCATATTCTCCGGGCGCGGGTCATTGAGATAGGTCTGATAGACCAGGCGCACACAGCGGTCGATGATGGTTTTCTGCACCGGCTGCAAGCCCTCCTTACCGCCCACGATCAGCTCACACAAGCTGAGGATAAAGTCAGACTTGAGTGACAGCGGGCTTTCATCATCCGAATAGTCCAGATTCAGATCCATCGGATTGATATAGTTGGTTGAAGTAGGTGAGATCTTGATGACCTGCCCATGCAGACGCTCAACAAGAGGTGCGTACTCCGCTTCCGGGTCACAGATAATAACATCATCACTGGTAAGCAAAAAGCAGTTGGCAATTTCTCGTTTTGCGCTGAAGGACTTACCGGAACCCGGCGTACCCAGAATCAGGCCGTTGGGGTTTTTCAGCAGCTTTCTGTCCACCATGATGAGGTTGTTGGACAGAGCATTGATGCCGTAGTACAGAGCTTCTTTCCCGTTCTGGAACAGTTCCTGCGTAGTAAAGGGCACAAAGATAGCTGTGGAACTGGTGGTCAGTCCTCGCTGAATCTCAATCTGATTGAGACCCAGAGGCAGACAGCTCATCAGCCCTTCTTCCTGCTGGAAGTCCAGCCTGGTCAGCTGACAGTTATACTTCTGGGCAATAGAGCCTGCCTGAAAGATGTTGTTGCCAAGCTGACGGGGATTGTCCGCTGTGTTCAGCACCAGAAAGGTCAAAAGGAACATTCTCTCGTTGCGGCTCTGCAAATCCTGCAAGAGTTTTTTCGCTTCACTGCCGTAGGTAGCAAGGTCAGATGGAATGATGTCCATGTCGTATCCGGCACGGACTGCTTTTTTCTGTTCCTCGATCTTGCTGCGGTCCAGGTCGGTAATCTTCCGCTTTACCGTTTTGATGGCTTTCACCTGATCCACCGACTGAATGTGCATACTCACAATGAGCGAGCTTTCCATATCCAGAAAATCAGCCAGCAAACGGTCATTCAGTTCCGGTGCGAGAATCTGCAAAAAAGAAACAGTCCCGTATTTCTTACCCATACGGAACTGCTTGCCGGTGCGGAACTCAAAGGAGCTTGGTGCAATAAAATCCTTTGTGGACAGACCGGAAGGAGCCAGCCAGTCCCATTCAAACAGAAACGGGAGTTGTTCATCCATGTGGAATACCGCATGAAGCTGAAAAAGCCTTTCTTTACCGTCCAGCGTTCTGGCAGCTACACCAAGACGCTTGAAGTTATTAAGTATATCGGTCTCAATACGCTCCAGACGGGGCTTGGCGGCTTTGATGCTGTCCGCGTCGATACCAAAGGTCAGATATTTGGTCTTGATGAGACCGTTGTTACCTCTGGCCAGCTGATTTTGCAGCATTGTGGTGTATTCCTCGCGGATACTGTCAAAGGCGTCCCTCTGGGGCGGGATGGAAATGGAGTTAGCAAAGGTCTCCTCCGATGCCGCAAGGTTCAAAAAAGACAGCTGGAAATGAATCGAGCTGTCAAAATAATTGAGGAAATCACACCACCCCTCAAAGATTGCCGTCTTATCTTCGTTTTGGGAGAGCTGATAGTTGATGTCCTGAAACTGGATGGTCTTTGTGTAGTGGCTGTCCGATATGCGGCAGATTCCATCCGGCCACATTCGTTCATAAGGGATACTGTCCTGCGCAGATTTTCCTTTTTTGTCCGTGCGGTTAGCGCGGGCAATGGCCGCTTCGATCTGCTTCTTATCGGCGCGGGACAGCTTTTTCTTTGTCTTTACCGGCTGCACAGTTTTTTCCTCGGTTTTTCCGAACATCCGATGCAGCCATTTTTTTATTGCGGTGAACAATGTCATACACCTCCTTATCGAGCATTTCCTGCCGCTTTAATACGGCATAAAAGTTATTGGTCTGGTAAGGTCGCTGCTTTGGACGGATCACAGCTACTTTGAGAATGTTGCCCACGATCTTTTCCAGCGGCTGTCCATGCTTTTCGTACATAGCCAGCATAAAGAAGGGCAGCATAACCAGCATCATACACATAGCCGCTACACTGTTTCCGGTAGGTTTTCTGAGCAAAAAGAAAAGCGGTACACCAATAAGCGCTCCGCCCGTGAAGCAGATAAGCTGCCGCTTGGTCAGATTGAACATGACCTTTGTTTTGACTTTTGTTAAGTCCTTGGGTACGGGTACATAAGCCAATGTAGAAACCTCCTTCCGTTTTAGTGCGCCTGAAAGACTGATTTG
>OBAO01001663.1_pt1 | contig 11907 bp, 9 predicted proteins | sample 1517541 | NCBI WGS metagenome assembly OBAO01 (sample SAMN04571698, study PRJEB22368) | human gut metagenome | biome: human gut; material: stool | host: Homo sapiens | place: Luxembourg | collected 2012-08-10
TAAAAGAAAAATATACAGATGATAATGGAAAGTTGAAAGATGAACATCCAAGCATCAATCAGTTTCGTTATTTCTTTAATAAAACGAGAAAAAAGCAAACCGAGCTGATCTCGCGTGAAGGGATTAAAGAATATCAACTAAACCATAGACCACTCCTTGGTGAAGGAATTCATGAGTTTGCGCCTACAATTGGAACCGGAATGCTAGATGGTACGGTGTGTGACTTGTATCTTGTTGATTCTTCAGGAAAGCTTGTTGGTAGACCTCTCCTTGTTGCATGTGTAGATGCATATTCAGGATTATGTTGCGGCTATTCCTTATTATGGGAGGGTGGCATTTATAGCGTGAGAGAGATGATGCTAAACGTGATAGCAGACAAAGTAAAATGGTGCAAACAATTTGGTATTCAGATTGAGAAACACCAATGGCCATGCGATAAGCTACCTGGAGTGTTAGTTACAGACCGAGGATCCGAGTACATATCTTACAATTTTGAGCAGATTTCAGAAATTGGATGTCAGGTGATATCGTTGCCAAGTTTTTCGGCGAATATGAAAGGGCCTGTGGAGAAATTGTTTGATTTAGTGCAGGGTAGTTTTAAACCGTATCTTCGAGGCAAGGGCGTCATTGAATCTGACTTCCAGAAGCGAGGTATTAAAGATTACAGGTTAGATAGTTGCCTAACTATAGAACAATTTGAAAAAATCATAATTCATACCATTATCTACTATAATAATCGAGTTCTTGAAAACTTCCCATATACAGAAGATATGATAACTGATGGGATTGTTCCTACTCCAGCAGGTATCTGGAATTATCAAACTGAGTATGGGAATAGTAATTTGCTATCAATTAGTAAAGAACAATTAGTTCTAACTTTGTTACCACGTACGGAAGGTCGTTTTACGAGAAAAGGATTAGTGGTTAATAAGATGCGCTATGACGCAGACGGATTTACAGAAGAGTATCTAAACGGTGGAAAGTGTACCGTAGCTTTCAATCCTGATGATGCAAGTAAAGTGTGGATGTTTGAAGAAGGAACTTATACAAAATTCACTTTAATCGAGAAGAAATATCAAGGGATGTCGGTTAATGAAGTACATACTCAAAAAAAGAAACAGAGACAATATGTTGCGGGCTTTCGAGAGGATGCATTAGCGGCAAAAGTAGATCTAGCTCAAAAGATAAATACAATAGTAGAACATTCGGTAAAATCTGATGACACAGATATAACAGGAGTCACTAAAAGAAAACAAAAGGCCAGAATTCAAAGACATAGAGATTTGATGAGTGAGGTGATTGATGATGAGTGATTACAGTGAATTATTACCTAAAATGTTATTTGGTGAAGAACTAAGAAATGAGTTACAGATATTACCAGAATATGATGATTCGGTAAAAAATCTTGATGCTAGTACGAGACTTATGAAGCTGATGGATATTTATAGGGTATTTGTACCTCAAAATTTATCTTTAGAAATCTATCATAAACTCTATATGATGACAGTTATGTCACTGCAGCAAAAAGGAACAGTTGACGCTACAAGACAGCTTAACGCGAATCATCGAGCAATGACTTCTAATAAAGAGTATAGAGGTATTATTACTGGAGCATCGTCGTGTACAGTTATCGGTCCTTCTGGGTGCGGAAAAACAACATCTGTGCAACGAGCTGTCGAGATGCTAGGATGTACGATTACGCAAATGAAACCTTATAGAAAGATTATTCCAGCGTTGATAGTGAGTACTCCGTTCGATGCAAATTACAGAGGGTTGTTATTGCAGATTCTACTTTCTATAGATAATGAATTGGATACCGATTACTATAAGGCTGCATGCAAATCCAATGTTAATGCCCAACAAATTCTTGGTATGGTTTGTCAGGTGGCGCATCTGTATATTGGTACGCTTGTTCTAGATGAAATACAGTTTTTGGTACAACACCGAGCTGGAACTACATTATACAAAATGATTCTTCAGTTAATCAATGCGTCAGGAATATCTGTGATGATGGTTGGAACAGAAGAGTGTCTTGATTATTTTGATCAAGCGCCTCAGATGGCGCGAAGAACAACTGGACTTCAATATCGCAACATGGATTATGACATAAAGTTTAAAGAGTTATGTAAAGAATTATTCTATAGGCAATATACAAAAAATCCATCAGAAATAACCGAAGGAATATATGTATGGCTGTATGAACATTCAGCAGGTAATATAGCCAATTTAACTGCGTTGATTCACGATGCGCAAGAGCTAAGTATTATGGATGGTAACGAGTGCCTAGATATTACTTCGCTAACAAAAGCATACAACCAGCGAATGCAAATGCTCCACGGATATATTGAACAAAGAAAATCAAATAGAAAGAAAACTTCTTCTAAGCCGACAAGTAGCATTACAGTTCCAGAACAAATCGAAACAAAGGTAACTGCTACTGATGTGACTGTTGCAAAAATAGCTGGAATTATCAAAAATAAAGATTTGAATGCAATAGAAACATACAAGAAGTACTTTAATGTCGAGGAGGTAGTTGTATGATTTCATACTTTCCTGGATTATATCCTGACGAACTATTTTATTCGGTTGTAAGCAGATATTTTGCACATATATATCCATCTTATATTTTAGCTATTGAAGACTTATGTAAGACCAAAACAAGCAGAATAGATATGGAATTTGGCTTACAATCCTTAAATTCAGACACAAAGAATTTTTTAGAACAGGTATATGGTTTGAAAAACATACTTTTACAGAACACGATGTTTCTTCAATATGCAAAATTTGAAACAGTAGAACGCAGGAATCTATCAGCACAAGTTATGTTAACTGGTGAAGGCGATATTCATTCTGCATTAATATTTCCGAAAAATAAGAGTGGGTCAAGATATCTTAGATACTGCTCGTTATGTTTTGAAAAAGATAGGAATGAGTTTGGAGAAGCATATTGGCATAGATCACATCAAATACGTGGAATAAATGTTTGCGGTACACACGGATGCTACCTCCATGATAGTGATATAGAAATAAATTCTAAGTCTTCTCCAAGGTTGTGGGTCGCAGACGATATTGTAGTAGATTCATCAGTTAATTATGCATCTGATAAAGAAAAACAATTTACAGATTATGTTGTAAAGATAATACAGTCTCCTATACCAACAGAGCAACCTTCTATGTCAGAATGGCTTATCTCAAAATTAGAAGGAACGGAATACATCACAGCACGCGGAAAACGTAAATTTACAAGTAAACTATATAGTGACATAAAAGAATTTTATAGCGAGTTTGGATGTGAAGGGATTGGATACTTGCATCAAGTCGCAAAACTGTTTACGGGCGACAATAATAATTTTATAGATATTTGCAAGTTATGTTTCTTCTTAAATATTCCAATTAATGAAATTGTGAATCCTAAGTTATCTGAAAAATCTCAAACAGAACGCTTTAACGAAAAAGTAAATCAATTGTATAAAGAAGGCCTTGGCTGTCATCGCATCGCCAAAAAGGTGGGATCATGTCCTTCGACAGCACTTAAAGCAAATCGAATTAAGGAAAAAGCACCACATAATCATGCAGTGCGAAAAGGAATGACAAAACAAGATTGGGATAAAATGGATGAAGAAATGCTTCCGTTTGTTAAAGAATTATGCGAAAAAATATATACTGGTAATGGTGAAAGGCCTAAACGAGTTACTATAAATGCGATTACTAAGGCGATGAACTGGCCCGATAAGCGTCTAAATTATTTGCCAAAATGTAAGGAATTAGTAAGAACATACGCTAGTGAAAGTATCGAGGAGTATTGGGCAAGGGAGATAGTCTTCTATTATGAAAAATTCCAAAATGATAGCGTTTACATATCTTGGAGGAGACTTCGTGACTTAACGAATATGAGACGAGAAGATTTTGATAGGTGCAAGAAGTATTTAGATAATTATACAGATAATGCTACTGCAGATAAGATTAGAGGAATAATTTAGAAAAGAAAAAGGATTATGAACATATTATTCATTCTCCTTTATAACTTGAACAACGTCTTGAATCTGGCAATCGATGGCTATGCAAAGATCATGTAACGTGTTCATTGTGACGCTTTTATTTTTTCTTAATGAATCTAAAGTTCCAGTGCTAACATGATGAACTTTTATTAAATCGTATTGCGAAATTCCCTTCTTCTTTAGGGTATTCCATAACGGCTCATAAGTAAAGATAACCGCCACCCCCATCGTTTCATATATAGTAAATTGTATAATTTTACAAATATATTGAATATTGCCGAATATTTGGCTATAATTAACCAAAAGAAATAGCATAGCTTTAAAAAAATATTGAAATTACTGTTTGAAAAATATATAAAATCATGTTATTTAATGGGAATTTAAAGGAAAGGATTATAGGTGGAAAATCCTATATTTGGTGCAAAACATGGCAATCAATTTTGAATCAATTATTTCAAATACAAAAGGGGCTGCAAATATTGCAAAACTAAAAGTTACTTTGGGACTTAAAACAAATGAACTAAATAAATTGTATACAGAGTTGGGAAAATTGTTTTATGACTTTACAAAGAGTAATCAAACCGAAGAGGTCGAATCGGTAAGTGAAGACAACCATTCTTCAGAGAATGAAACTACGAATTCATCAGTTACTGATTATATGGCTGATGAAAATATACGCGTTTGCTTTGAAAAAATACCTAGTTTGGAACAGGAAATAGCTATATTAGAATCTCAAATTTCTAATGAAAAAGACAATATGAAACCAATGAGCACCCCAACGGAGACGGGATATAGCCAGACAAATTATTCACAGGATCCTGTGACGCCAACTGGATCAGGAGCTAAATGTCCGAAATGTGGAAAGGTACAAAGTGAAGATAATGAATTTTGCGTGAATTGCGGAACGAAAATTAGTAAGTAGGAGGAGTAATTATGTTTTGTCCAAAATGTGGGAATGAAATTAAAGAAGCAACAAAGTTTTGTCCCAAATGTGGGAAAGAACTAGTAAATCAACAAGGAAGTGCTCAACAAAATAGTAATCAAGCTCAAAATTCACAGCAAAATAAAAATGTTAAAAAGCATACAATGAAAACCATAAGCAGTAAGAATATGGAACAGACTACAATATCTGACTTTGGAGAAGACCTTGTTTCTGGTAACATCAAAGAAAGACACTTTACAAAATTTTATACACTTGTTAAAAGAGAAAAGAGAATGGGTATGCTCGTATATTTGACCATACTTCTTGCATTTGTTGCCACCTTAGTAATCGGGTCATTTCCGGAAGCTATAAGTGAGTACGGTTTTTTTTCGGGAATTTTTCAGGCAATATTTACGGCAATCGTGTTGCCTACTTTTACCTGGTGTTTATTTCAGTTAATCTTAAATGGATTTGGACAAGCCTGCATGAGATTGATTGTTGGTGCATCGAAAATCGAACGCCAGGATATGATAGAATCAATTACAATACCTGTGGAAGCGATTATCGCAGAAGCACGCCGGAACGGACTGACTCTTCCAAATGATATCAAAGTTTATCAGATGAAGACCGATGAAGCGGTGGTTTACGCATTTGGAATGAATTCTATTGGAGTATCCTACGCGATGACAGAACTCCCAGAAGAGGTATTTAAAGCAAAGGTGCTTGCAGAACTTTATCGTATTCATGTAATGGATCCCGATTATCTGCTTTTCATGCTTGGTAGTAATCTGATTAGTATAATACTGGGACTGTTTGCTATAGTGGTTGGCTGGTTTTATATGACATTTGGTGATAGACGTAAAGGTCTTTTAACGGAGAGTGATTCAATGATGGGCGCACTTCTTTTTGCCTCATCCATTGTATGCTTATCAGCGTGGATGGGAGTTTGTTTCTTATTCATTCGTGGTGGTGTTAGAGCAAATCAGTTTGAAGCGGATAGGTATGTTGCACAATGTGGATATGGAGAGGCATTATGCCTGTATCTTGATAATTGCATGCCTAGAGAATTCAAATTCGGATTAAAGCTACTAGAGATGGGTCATCCTTCTCGCAACCATAGAATTGCGGCTTTGCAGAAATTGGGAGTAGCTTATAAAGCATAGTAATAGTTGGTGGGAGTAATTGTGTTTAAAGCCAAAGGAAAATGATGAACTAAACTTGTAAACAAGATACTTTTACAGAAAGGAGACAGCGATTTCCACCATTAGAATTAAAAATACGAGGGTCTATCGCTTAAATTATCAATGGCAAACAAGAATGTAAAAAGAATTTCAATGATTTTAGCTGCACTCATGGTTGCTGGGGCAGCAACAGGATGTGGCGCAAAGAAAGACACAAAAGTGGAAAGTACGAATAAAGTGGCAACGAATTCGACTAAGCTTGACGAGGACGCAATCAAAGATACATATACCGGTATCGAGGATATGTATGTATTAGAAGGGTCCAAGGACGTTGATTACCTTGACGGGGTATTATACGACAGTTCTATCGTAAAAGGTATTGAGGTAGACAGTTCTAAGGTCGATACCTCAAAAACAGGAGAGTACAAGATTACTTTCAGTATTACAGCTGATCGTACAGCTTATGACACATTCAGAGATGCTTTCATCAAGTCTGAAACTGTGAAGGATAAGATGTCTACTGACAAAACCAAGACAGATAAAGGATCTGCTGACAAGACTAAAACTGAAACAGTTAAGGTTAAAAAAGAAACAGTCGTTGTAAACAAGGATGAAGCGCAAAAGCTTGCTGATCAGAATAAACTAGTCCGTACAGATAATGGAGAAACTGTTAAAAAGTCTGATGGAACCGAAGTTAAAACAGAACAGAAAGCTCCCGCTTCTACAGCTGTAACTGGTGGGAATGTAGTTGATGCTTCTGCCAAGACAGAAGTAAAACCTGAAACTACAGCCACTCCGACAATGGATCCAAAAGAAGAAGCTAAGAAAGAAGAATCAAAAAAGGATGATAAGAAGGAAGAAACTAAAAAACCTTCTACATCTGATGGTAAAGACAATTCCGGTAGCACAAACAAACCAAGTTCTGGCTCAAACAGCGCAGGAAACACAAGCAAACCAAACTCTGGTTCAAACAACGGAGGAAGCTCTAACAAGCCAAGTTCTGGTTCAAACAATTCAAATGGTGGGAACAGTTCAAATACAGAAAAGCCAGCGCACAAGCACAACTGGGTTAACGTGACAAAAACGGTAAATCATCCGGCAGAAACTCATCAGGAAGATGTTTACGAAGATAGACAGGTCAAAGTAAAGGATGCTTGGGATGAGCAAGTGAGAGTTGATGCGGGGGCAGAGTGCCGCCAATGTGGATATAGAACAACAAATCCAGATGATATGACTATGCATTGTCTTGAGTATGGACATAGTAGTCACAATATTTCGGAATACAAAACAGTTCACCACGATGCTGTATACGAGACTCAGAGAGTAAAAGTTGGTACAAAATCTGTTACTGATAAAGCGGCCTGGACAGAAACAATAGTTACCGGTCAGAAATGCTCTTTTTGTGGAGAAACCAAAACAAATTAACATTATCCTACTTTAAATAAGGAACAAATATAGACTTAAACTTAATGTTTGGGTCTATTTTTTTGTGCATTTTCCAATTGCAAAAGAAAATTTAAAAAAGTCTCCGATTTTTAGTGCAATCGAACGAGATTAAAAATGTTTTTCTTACATATTATAATCGGTACTGTTTTTATCGTACCAATAATAGACCGGGAAGAGATACTCGGTCGAAAACAATTTTCGGTCTTTCCATTGGCTTAGGTCCAACGTGGAAATCATCCGCCACAAAGCTCTACTGCTGATGTGTAAGATATAAAAAACAAAAAACGTTATAAAAAAGAAAGGAGTATTCCAAATTGAAGAAAACTATCTTAAAAAGAAGTGTGGCTTCGACGCTTTCTTTTCTGATGGCATTCTCCTCAGCAGTTCCTAGCTCTGTCGTTTATGCGGAAGAATCAGGGATTGAGAGCGAGATTGCTCAGGACTATGTAGCGACACTTAGCCAGACGCAAAATGGAACGACCTCTTTTGTAACCGATGGAAACAAGACACAAGATCCTGCAACTCATGCACAGGGAGACAAAGTTGAGGTTGTTGTTGAACCGGAAGAAGGATTCAATGCAGCTAAAATTGAAGTCAAAAACGCTGACGGAACAGTTGTAGCCTCTCTTGAAGATGGTAAAGTTACTGCAAATGATAAAGGTAATTATACTTTCGAAATGCCTGCTAGTGATGTTACTATCGATGTTAGTTTTGAAGCCGCCAAAAAAGAAATGGCTGACGCTGAAACAGAAACGACTGGAAGCGAAACTGAAGCAGAAAAAAAGGAAACAGAAGAAGTTAAAGAAGAAGTCAAAGCAAACATATTTGACGAATTTTTTGATAAATATAAAAACTCTTGCACTTAATATTGAAAAGATAGATGGACTTTGGATTATGAACCAAGGTCTTTTTTTGTAAAAATAGCTGTATGTAAAAATTAGTTATAAAAAAAATCTGACATATATATAGTGAAGGTCAGGATAACCATGATGAGTAAGTTGTAAGGCATCGTGTAAAGGGTATTTCAAAACAAACAGATACTGAAAGGAGAGAGCTCTATGATTACTTAATTAAAGCTCAAGATGAGCGATGTTGTTCGTGTATTTAAATGTACTAAGAACAACTACCAATTACACCATACTATTTTATTTTGAAAATCACTAGCAATTAGGAGGAGGAATTAAAATGAAAACAAAAGAAGTAGTGATTACGGAGTTTTTTAATCTTACAAAGGTGATGAACGAACTCACAAAGGGAGCGGTAAGAATTGCTGGAAATTCAGATCCATGTTCAGGTGGGGTAGATATCCCCGTTGGTACTAGTACAAAACCAGCTCGGGTTTGGGTTAAATTGTCATGCAAACCTGATGATAAGGAGTTGATTGGACAAGCACTGACTTTTTTTGATCGTGATATTATGGATTCTATTTTCAGCCTTTATCACGATGGAGAAGAAGATGTGACACCTGCAATGGTTGTTCGTTCTTATTCAGGAGATTTTAAAAAGACATCATCGAAAAAATATCAAAAGAAAGTGGAAGATACTATGGATAAGCTTGCATGCTTGACACTAAGAATTGAGTGTGCGGAACAGTTCGAGTTGATGAGAAAGTCCACTAGGAATAACTGCGTTTTCGAAGGACCACTTCTTCCGTTGAAAAAGAAGGCAAGTGTAGAAATGGAAGGTCATGAAAAAATTGTATATCATATTTACGGAATCCCTGTACTCTATCAATATGCATTGAAGTTGAAGCATATTGGTGGTGTTACTGCAGATCTGCTGAATATCTCTGGAAAAAGAACTTCCAAAGAGGACACTATGATTGCTAGGTATTTATTACGACGTATTTTAGCTATGAAAAACAAGAGTAATTGCGTAAATAATAAACATATTGTTTATGAAAGAAGAAGCGATGAAGGAATGTTTGGAGTACTTGGTTTTGGCAAAAAAACAAGTAAGAATTGGAAGGCCAAAAAGAGTAAATTGCACAAAATCGTCGTTTTATACTTGGAACATTTTAAAGAAATGGGATATATCTCGGGATATGTCGTTTTGAAAAAGAAAAATTCTAATTACGGAGTTGAGATTGAAGTATAAAGGTAGAGGTTAAAACGCCAAATATAAGGGCAGACCTATACCGTATTTCTAGAGATTTTCAACACATAAGTACAGACGAAACATAGACTTAAAAATGACCTGAAACCGGCATGGTTATGCCGAATGCGGGAAGATGGATATATGTCGATAAGACTTTTTAAGTCTTCTACAGATGGGGCGTCTACTAACGTAGCCGCCTCAATTTCTCAATCCAATATCTGTAATTATAGTGATTATGAACGGGAGCTTTGCTCTTAACTTAAAAAACAGTAGAATTGATAGCGGTTTAGCCTTCATTAGGGTTAATTTGAACAGGTGCTATTGAGCTTTAACTAAGCTGCTTTATCAAATCTGATAATTAATATAAACATTTTTAGGAGGAAATATATGATTAACGAAAAATATAAAAACGAGTTGAGTAATATCAAATCAGTATCAAACATGCGTGAGCAGTTTAAGGAGTTCTGCACAAGTGAGCGTACGCGTCTCAGCACAGGTTACCTAAATCTCGACTTTTTGTTAGGAGGAGGTTTAACAGATGAGCTGTATGTTTTTGGGGCACCAACTAGCTCTGGAAAAACGGCATTCTTGATGTCAATTGCACAAAATCTTGCAAAAGCAGGGGTTTACGTATTGTACTTTTCATTAGAGATGAGTTGCAAAGAACATATCGCACGTGGTACAGCTTTGATTAGTTATGAAACTAAAATTAAAGGTGAATCTATGATTGCCTATACAACTCAAGACATTTTGAGTTGGCGTTATAATCATGACACAGAGGCGTTTGAAAAGCTGCAATACTCATGTTATGAGCCATATGTCGATGAATATTTTAAAAGATACGGAGACAAATTGCATATTATTGAAAGTGGATCAAATGGATTGGATGCAAAACGCATTGCTAATATCGCATCTGAATTTAGGAGCATTCATCTTGAAGAGCCATTTGTAGTAATTGTGGATTATTTGCAAATCGTCGCTGATTCAAACAATTCAGACCGTAAAACTAGCACCGATAATATGATGTCAACGTTTAAGAATCTTTCATTAAATATGGAAGTTCCGGTAATTTGCATTTCAAGCATTGGAAGAGAAGGCTATGGTAAACGAATTGCTTTAGACTCATTTAAAGAGTCAGGAAATATCGAATTCGGAGCAGGCGTGTGCCTGGGATGGAGTACAGTTGGCGAAAATATTAAGCCTTATAAGGAGGATGAGGCTTTGTTAAGTCAGTATAAACGCGAGGGATGTAGGTTGATAGAACTGGATGTTTTGAAATCACGTAACGGTGAAAAGGGAACAAGTGCTAGGTTTAAGTATAATCCAGCTTATAATTACTTTGAAGAGCTTCGTGATTAATATAGTTTATAAAATTAAGGGTATCTTGACTTTATATGTTAAGATACTCTTTTTTTGTGAACATGTGGCTTGGTTCTAACGTTAATATTTAGGTATATGTCGCAATCAGGTGTTGCATCATAACTAGGACTTTCTATTACCTCCCCATCAACGAATATATGTCTTCCCTTCAACAGGGAAATAATCTGTCTGTCTTACGAACAACTCAGCGTATGATAAACGCTTTCTAAAAAAACTAAACGTATTAAGCACCTCTTATCAGTCCTAAGAGGCAAGGTGATTACCATCGTCCTAACTACCACCGCACCTTCTCAACAGCCACCCGCTATATTTTACCTTCTTGAAAGCGCCGCGAAGCGGCTTCTACGTAGGTTCACAAAAACAACAGTACCCTTCCTCTACACCGATGTCTTAAGCATCGGGTTAATCTGAACAGCGCAGTACTTATATATATGAGCATCAAAATAGCGTAGGCTTTCATCATAAAATGAAACTGATAATCACTGTGTCAACCGTTGTATTTTACCTTCATGAAAGCCACGCCGTTAGGCGTGAATAAGGAGTGCCCTGATTTGCATTGTATTCGATAAAATGAATTTGAATATAAAATCTTTCAAAAAGGATTTTAACTGACTTTTTGGATGCTAATGGTATTACATCAGGTGCTTTCAATACAAAGCAAAGAATTATTCATTGATTAGAGCAATGAATGTTCAATTCGTGGAGTCCTTTTGGTTTGGAAGTAGAAGAACTGGTTGATAATTATAGTTATTTTTTTGGATAATCATGAGCTCGTTTTGAACGATTTTCTGACATATATTAAACGTAAGAATAAAAATTAGGCTTAACAGATACATTGGTGACTTGTTAATATAACTGACATTAATGATGTCTATTTAAGACT
>OBAO01001665.1_pt1 | contig 11898 bp, 11 predicted proteins | sample 1517541 | NCBI WGS metagenome assembly OBAO01 (sample SAMN04571698, study PRJEB22368) | human gut metagenome | biome: human gut; material: stool | host: Homo sapiens | place: Luxembourg | collected 2012-08-10
ATGCCGTCGAAGTGGAAATGCACCCGGACGGTCTTGTCAGTCTGGAAGCCCCGTAGCATCTGGTCGAGCATCCCGTTGCCCTCGATCTGCTCCCGCTGCACGCCGAGGGCGGCGAGGCTGTTCCAGTCGATGTCCTCCGGGCGGTACTTGTACTGCGGGTTCTGTTCGGTCTGCCCGGCGGACTGCTGCGGCGCATCCTCCGGCTGTTGCTGCTGCCCGGCTTGGGTCTGCTGCTGTGCCTGCACGGGCGGCTGCACCTCGTACTGTGCGAGGAGCGGCTCACCTGTCTTGACCGACCGGCTCTCCCGCTGCCGGAAATCGGCGGCTACCCGCTGCACCTCCTCTTCCGGCACACGGAAGAAATGGAAGCGGGTCGGATCTTTCAACTGGCTCCAGAGGTTGGAAAAGAAATTTGAAAACATATCGCCGTGGCGATCCACCCGCAGGAGGTCGTTGTTGTCCTCCAGTGGGTTCTTGGTCTGTAACTCGCCGTCCTTTACTCCGCTGACGGCTTGGAGCGTGCCTTTCTCGTCCATGACGAGCAGGATGTCCATTAACTGCTGGCTGCTGTCCGGTTGTTCGTCCATAATCTGAAAAAATTAAATGGTGAATATTTTTAAGGTTCCGATTGAAACCGGACGTAAAGATATGGGATGAATGCTGGAAACGTGCAATTTACGGCTTAGGTATCCTCGTTTGTCCTCCTGTTCGTAGATTTGTCACATTCCGGTTCGAGAGTAATTGAAGTTTTGATTTTCTCGTGACCTTTTTACCCCGAATAAACTGTAAATAAAAATATCACTGCAAAATTATATATGGTACATACGTGTAGAATTATTTTCGATGCTGTCCGAACTTATCGGGAATTTTATGAAGAAAGGGGAATATTTGCGTCATATGCGGGTATTTTCATCTGTCCGTTTTCCACGGGGTTATTCGTGTGTGGCCTTGTACCAAGAGGTCGTACCTTTCAGTAAGGCCATGGGATTGGTGCTCGGGTCCGAGATCGTTATACCCGAGAAAGTATGTATGGGAAGGGACCCTTTGGCCCTGGAATAAAATTTACCCGTATGGGTTTTATAGGGAACAAGCCGCTCCAGCTGTTCCCTGAAGCGGGCTGTCAGGACAGGGTCAGAGCAGAGGGTGAGGACATAATCGGCAAAGTCATAAAAGATGACGGGGGTGTATCCGTCCAGTCCCTGGAGTTCTCCTTGTAGGGAATCATCGAAAACATACCTGTCATTGATACTTTTCATGATAGCAGCCATATTATCTAATTCAGAGCAATCTGTCACAGCCAGTGTCCCGCAGGACATCATTTCATAGGTTGAATAAAAGTCGTGGAATCCTTCGCAAAGGGATCCGTAATCAGGATTTCCCAGCAGGAACTCCCCCACAGTGGCGTAAGGCATTCCGTATGCCATCATTTCACTGGTAGAGGCTATAAGAAATCTTGTGGCTTCTTTCAGTTCATAGGCAACCTCTACGGATGACATATAGCAATCGTCAAACAGGATATACTCCATTTTGACGCCCGCGCCTACAATCCCCCGGGCCAGGGTACCCACGTCCGTTTGGAACTCCCGGGTCAGTCCCCCGAAATAGCGTGTCAGCGGCTGCTCCTGATACTCCCAATGCTTTTTCATCCGGAAAAGGGAATCCGCCTGTGTACCGTCCACGGGAAGCCATCCCATGCCATGGGAACCTATGATCATAGCGTAAACCGGAGCAGGAGCAAATTCCTGCACGTCGTTCAATATCCCCGTTATGCCCTCCACCGTAGTAAACCCCGAAGTGCCATACCTTTTCAGCGTTTTACGATCGCACTTTCCTTTGGAATGTATGATCTCAAACATCGTGGCTTCCGTAGAGCTCGTGGACATAAACACGAGAATTCTTTCATGCTCCAGCCCCCTTCTGCTTACACGCGCCTCCATATCCGCGATATTGGTGTAAAAATAGCCTGTCAGGTCAGTGGACCACGGCAGAAACATGAATAACGTTTTCCAATTTTCCATGGCTTCCCCGAGCTCTTCCTTTTCACATGAAAGAAAAATAAGGGAACAGACACGAAAAGCAGGATACTGGTCCATGTATAAATTTTCCGTGGAGCTTTCATCTTGCGTATGCGATTAATCGGTGAAAAAATGGTTGACACTGCCCGATTTTACAACCAGATAAGGTCCCTTTACCGCCAGGCTACGGCAAAAAAGGACCCCGGATCCATGTCATATGTTCAAGAGAAATCTCCGGGGCATATTTCCCGGAATTCCTCCGGAGCGGAAATATCTTCCTCGGATATTTCCATGTGTTCCACGCCGTCCTGTCCTCTTATCATGCAGGAAAACATCTCCGCCCCGTCCAGACAGGAAAATACCTCGTGCCTCGGTTCTCCGTTTTCAAACCAATAAACGCAATATTCCTCCATCGTAGTAAAAAATCAGTATTTACCGGCACGATCTCAAGTTCGATACCGAATTCTTCCATCTGCTGACGGATATTCCCGCAAGCCAGTTTCTCCCTGGCCGCTTCAATCCCCGTGAAGGTATCGTATCCTTTCGGTGCGGATACAATTTTCCCTTCTAATACCGCATGGGTGATCTCCCCTCCGGCTTTTACCCCGGCATTCATAATAAAGTAATAATCTTTCATCTTATCGTGAGTTGAATCTATTAATCTATTTACCGGTCAGAGAAAAGGCCGGATATTTCACCGCAAACCCGAATGCCCGTTATCTTCTCTTGCAAGTCCATTCCGGGATTTGTTATAATAACGGTTCATCGATCCACGATCCCGAACCGGACCAGCATCGAATATCTCTTTTTTATCGTGCGGCTTCTCTCGAATGGGGGCGGGGCAACCGATAAGATATGACCTTGTGCAAACATCTCTTTTCCAGCATCCCCTCCTTCCACGATGCGGATGATCTCACCCGGCCTCTTACCTATTGCCTCCAGCAGGTAAACCGCCTTTTCCCGTGCCGCTTTCAGTGCTTCTATCTTGCCCATCCTGTGATAGGACAAGATATCCCTATGTTCCAGTTTATCTATATACATCGTATGAATTCCTTTTGTGTCCACCCGTTTTAAAATTTCATCAATCAGTGTGAAGTCACGTAACGTGACATCAAATGATTTGGAAACCAGAAAATCCTGTCCCGGCTTACGCCAATTATCGCCCACATCCTTTGTGCGGATTGCCTCCCGTGGCACTCCGACTATTTTCAAAACCTGCTTCAATTCCTCCTCTATCCTGGTAAGAGGAACCTTCGTCCGATATTCTTCCGGTTTGGATACGCCATCAAACTCTTCTTCGAAGTACTCCCTTATTTCGATAACGTAATGAATCCTGTCAGGAACTACCTCTATCTCGGAAGTACCGGTTACCTCTATATAACGTTCGCCCACCTGAGCGGGCAGCGGAAAGGGAATGAACATGGAGATCAACAATAAAAGATTGAAAACACGCATAACAGTCTATTTACAGGTTTACCGGGAATCTACATGATCGTCCGGTCATCTATGATCCTGTAGTCCATATCTGAACGGGGCTGGAAAACAGGAGTAAAACATGATTGATAAATTTCCATAAAACACATTAAAATCCACCCCTCCCTGACAATGGAAGGGGTAGATTCACTCCCGGTCTATTTTCGATTATCTTCTTTCCGGAGAACCAAGAAAGACTCCGAGGGTTTAAAATGAGGGACCTTGCGAGCCGGGATGCATATGGTTGTGTGCTGTTGGATATTCTGTGCCTTCTTTGCCGCCCTTTTCTTCAAAGAAAAGGTCCCGAATCCGCGCAGGAATACACTTCTCTCTCTGCCGAGTGCATCCTTCACGCATTTCATGAAACTCTCGATTACCAGGCCAACGGTCCTGCGATCGATTCCAAGCTCCTCAGAGACCCGGTTTATAATATCTGCTTTAGTCATATCTGAATTTTAATGTTCACACTATTTTTATCATTCAGGGACAAAGGAAAATTTCCACCGCCAAGGAGTAGCCTGTCCCTCAGATATGTTCCTGCCCGATACCGTCCATACCGTTTGAATAAACGTCATTGTTTCTTCAGCAAGTCACGTATTTCTGAAAGTAACTTTTCCTCGTTGCTCGGGACAGGTGGGGGCAAGGGTGTCTCTTCTTTTTTGCGCCTGAGATTGGAGAGCAGGCGGATGAACAAGAAAATGGCAAAAGCGATAATCACAAAATCCAGCATGGTCTGTATGAAGTTTCCATAGTTTATCGTGACGGCCGCCTGTTCGACCCCATCAACTACCCTGGCGGGTTCCAATTCCCATCTCAGTTCCGAGAAGTTGGTTCCGCCTACCAGCAACCCTATCGGTGGCATGATGATGTCTGCCACCACTGAAGATATTATTTTCCCGAAGGCACCGCCAATAATCACACCCACGGCCATGTCTACTACGTTTCCACGCATGACAAACGCCTTAAAATCCAGTAAAAAACTACTTTTTGACATCTTTTTTTATTTTAGTTGATAATAATGTATCAAACAAAGGTGGATAACAGAGAAACGTGTCTCGGGGTCATCCACCTTCCCTTCATCGTTGTCTGTCGCTATGCTGAGAAATGGCTTTCCACACTATGGCACTGGCCAGACCTCCTGTCAGTGGAGCGACGATAAATAGCCAAAGCTGTGAGATCGCGCCTCCTCCCTCGAAAAGTGCGGGTCCTATGCTGCGCGCGGGATTTACTGATGTTCCGGTGATGGGAATACATACGATATGCACCAGGACAAGCGTCAGCCCGATGACCAGGCCCGCCAGTTTACCGGCCCCTTTCTTTTTATCCGTGGCTCCCAGCGCCACAAGAACGAAAATAAACGTAAAGACGGCCTCAGCGATAAAGGCCTGCAACATTTCCCCTCAGCAAAGCCGTTGCTCCCTGTCATGGTAGGGCCGGCATGTGGCCCCGTAGATACCAGTATGAAAAGTACGGCTGATCCGAGAATCCCCCCGATTATCTGGAAAATAATGTATAACAGGGCATCCTTGCCCCCCATTCCTCCCGAGCAGTACATGCCCAGTGTGATCGCCGGATTTATATGGCATCCGGATATTCCGCCAATAGCGTATGCCATGGCGACCACCGACAGCCCGAAGGCTATGGCAACTCCCAGGGTACCCACCCCGGTGGTGACCGCACCGGGGATATCCCCGGCAAAAACAGCACTTCCGCATCCCATCAAAACAAGGATCATTGTCCCGATCATTTCAGATACATACCTGTTCATAGCATTTCAAATTACGTGTAGAATAAATATAGTTAATACATTCTGTTCAAGTGAATGCATCTTTCCGGTATTTTCCGGATCGCATTTAACGGCTACTGGATTCCGTTCCCGCGTTGATCGTACAGATGCTTACCCGGTTCCAGTCGGGCTCCTCGAACATGTTCCCTACTCCCTGGCCCTCGGCTACAATCCGTTCTTCTGCAATTCCATACTTGCCCACCAGCATTTTTTTCACGGCCTCCGCTCTTTGTCGGGCGATCCGCTCGTTAACTTCCACGCTTCCCTCAGGAGAGGCATAACCCTTGATGAGCACACTTGCTCCCTTATGGTTCTTTAAATAAGTAGCGATACGTTCGACATTCGGGAGTTGGGAGTTGTCAACTGTCGTCCTGCCCTGGCGGAAAGTTATGACGGATTCCAGCGTCTTTTTAGTGTTGTCAATGGTGTCTTTCACAATTTTTGGTTCCTGGTTGCGGCATTTGTCCAGTGCGGCCTCCAGTTCCGTTACCTTTCGCACTGCCTCCTGCAATGCCTCGGCATCTTTACCGGCCTGTGTATGAAGTTCATTAATTTTTGCGTTCAAGACATCCACCTCCTGCTGGTCGTAAGCTCTCACTTTTGTAAAGTGGTGTTTCCCGTTACTGCATCCGAAATGATACTTCAGACCAACGGATATTTCCCATACGGCCCGTCCGGAATGGAAACGTACGGCTTCGGAACCCATAGCATTCATGTCATAGACCAGGGCAGGTTTCAGTGCCAATGTCCATGCCTTGCTCTCTCCCAAGTTGAAATTAAAGTTCAGGCCCAGTTTTGTTGACATGCTGTTCTGATCGGAACCCGTTTCCCGGTTCATATAATAATGCAACCACCCGATTCCGGCCACCGCTTCGATTTCAAAAGGTCTGGGAACCCCGGTATAGGTCCCAAGGAGATTGTTCAGGTTCACCAACCCCAACAGACTGACATTGGAGCGGTCGAAAATGGTCCTGCTTTGTGAGGTGTTAAAGCTTCCGACCGCCTCCAAACCGAAACCGAAAACCGGTGTCAATTGTTTATTCAGTTCTATCCCCGTGATCGGGCGCATGTTTCCAAAGAAAGAATGATGTGTTAACGGGGTTGTTCCTCCCGCACTGATCCCGATGGACCAGTTGTCCAGAAACTTGTTACCCTCTACTGCAGTCTGGGCATTTGTGTGATACATAAAAACACCAGACAAAAACAAACTGATAAAAATTTTCTTCATCATAAGGTTTAATTTTTAATTATTTTGCAAAAATCGAAATTTATTCAAAAACACATGTTTTCATTCCAGCTCTTTTTTTTGTCATTTTAGCTCTTTAATGCAAAGAAACTGGCTGTATGGATGACCTTCAGAAGTGATTCTTTTTCTTTTGGAAGAAGTGGCATTCAAAAGAAGAGTATTCATAAGTTTTAATATTTTGATTGTTAAACTACAAAGATACAAGTTTTTTACATTCATGTGAATCACAAGTATTATCATGAGCGATCATTCTGCCTGCTTCCCCATGAAAAACAGTGTCGATCTGTTTATTAGCAATGCAAAAACATGGACAATTATATTTATAATTTTGCAGCAATACAATCATAGCATAAGCGGTTTTATGCTTATTAATCATTCTCGATAATCATCCAAACCTGTTGCACGTCCATCCGGTCATGTAAAGTAAAATTCCCAGGCCTGGTGGAGAAATGCCCCGTATTACTCCTCCTGACCTGGGAATAGAATGATGCGGATGAGATTCCCGCACTGTTTCAATCCATTTTCATCACTATCTGAACATTCGGGTTATTTGCTATCCAGGGCATTCCAATAATCCATGTTGGTAACCCGTTCCAGCAGGACTTTTCTGTCCCCTTCACGGATATTGTCCGCAGCAGTGGCGGAGATAATGGCCGCACGCTTACCCACGCCACGCCATTTAATCATCCGGGCGGGAACTCCACGCCCGATCAGGGCGGCATGCACCTTTTCAGCACGCCGTGCGGAAAGGGTCAAGTTATAGGAGTCGCTTCCTTTGGCGTCCGTGTAGCCCGTGATAAGGAAACGGCTGTCCGGATAGCTTTTCAGTAGCTCTACCAGCCTGTCAAGCGTTCTTTCCGAAGTGGCTGTTATGACATCCCTGTCAAATTCAAAATGGATATTCTCCAAGAGATCACACGCCATAGTGTCAATAATGGCCGGAACCTCCACCTTTTTCTCAACCACCCGCTCGACGATTCTTTCCACGGGTTTCTCTATCTCCACATATCGTACCACCGGAGCCGCATGTTTGCTCTTTCCGCCAATACGCCAGATGACACTGGCAGAAACCTGAACGAAGTGGGGAAGCCCCTTCTGCACGGGCAGAAGGTATTCACCTTGTAACCCCAGCCCGAACGAGTTGCTTAACCAGGCTTTCACGCCCGCCCCGAAAGACAGGGGAACAAACGAGTTTTTGTCGGATGAACGCCCGTCAGGATTCCAGATGTCGGAAGACTCCCAATATGCCTGTCCGGTTGGATCATCCTCAAAGTTGCTGCCATATACGGAAGCAAAGTCTTTATGCAGATAGTTCACACCTACCCTGAGATAAGGTTCAACCCATTGGGATCTGAGCAGGGGAGTAAAGCGGAATTGTAGCCCCAGTCCCCCCATGTACAGTAAATCACGTTTCCTGTCATCACCTGCGGTACGGTTGTTGTTTTTCGTCAAACCGACGCTTCCCTGCAAATCCAGGTAAAACCACCGGTTCAATTCCCGTGCGATGTACAAGTTTGCCCCTCCCATCAGATGATTCGCTTTCAGGTTATAAAAGTAGTTGTCCGGCGTACTCCGGAAACCAGTGACTGACACCCGACTCCAGTTTATCAGCGAACCGCCGAGACCGATCTCCCAGGCTTTTGATTCCTTTTCTGACAGTCCATAATGCGTCACCTCTGCCTGGAGAGGCACACGACGGGTCGTTTTCGTGTCCTGTCCTCTCACCGCCAGAGAGACCAACAGCAAGGAGAGAGACACAAAGCATATCGTTATTTTTTTCTTCATATTCAATTATCCAATAAATAAATCAATTCATCCAGTCGACAGGACAATCCTTGATTGGCAAGGGCATCCGCTTGGACCAGTCCGCAAAATCAACTAAATAATACTTATCTTCCTCTTTTAACAGATAGTAGGCGTAACGCCCACGATACTCGTAAGACTGACTATATGTTATTTTATCAGTGCTTTCTGCCCGTTGCCTGATATCCAGACCAATCCAGTTATTGGGATAAGCGCTTGTCAGTTTAAAGCGCTTGCCTCCCGTTGACAACGGTTTGGTTCCGGTATGTACAGTTCCTCCCGTTCCGTTGATGAAAGTACGCATTTCCATAAATACAGCCCGATTTTCTGCCAGCTCTGATGCCGATAACTTGCCTTCCGGATGTTTCCAGACATTGGTTCCTTCCTCTTTTATAAATTTATCTTGCCCTGTCGGGTAAGCGTATGTTTTATAAAAATCCAGTAAATTATCCGTGTCAATCTCTCCCCACATGGTGGTAATACCCTGCTTGATTTCAATAAACACACTGTTTTCTTTAAAAGATGGGGCCGGATACACTTCCGGGACATGTATCTTGTCCTGCAAATATATAGTCTGTCCATAGTCATTATAACTTCCCGTACCATCACCGAAATACAGTGCCGCATAATTGTCTGTTTGGTCCCATTCATATTTCGCCAACTTGCCGACAGTATCATTCTTCGCCACATTTGCCTTCTCCGTCTCTGTCAAAACTATCGGGCGATATATCTCCATTAACGTTTCTGTGCGATAAGCGTATACATATTTATCTTTATCTAAATTCTCTTCGTTAACAGGCTGGTTTATATTCTTAACCCTGGCCGATTTCATACTATTATAAGGAGTAGTAATGGACTTCGGATACTTATCCCATTCTCCATCCACTTGACGCTCAAAAGAGTATATTAGACGTACTACTTTATAGTCATCTATATTAGTGTTAGAGTAATAATACAAAAACGCATTTGTAATAGTAGCTCTAACATTGATCCTATTCGGTACCAACGTGTTGCCCGCACTCGTTTCCTGCGTTCCATCAACCGTTACAGTCACACTTCCTTTCCTTTCAGGTAAACTCTTGTTGTCCGGTAACTTGTCCCATGTGACCTTGAACTGACCTTCGTCGTTCGTGATAAATGTCTCCTTAGAAGATACGCCTGGTAAGCCGCTCACCTTTACTCCGGCTGTGACTTTTTTACCAGTCTTGTCATACACGGTAAAAAGAACCGAACCGTCCGAAGGTACAACATACTCTTTCAGGGAAGAGTTCCAGTATTCAGGAATAACATTGTATTTTCCAACTTCTATCTCGATAACAGAGGATTTTCCGGTCAGGAAATCCCAGAAATCAGTCTGCTTGTTCCGGTCCGCCGGCTATTTTTGGTCAGGATTATGCGGGTTGTCCACATCACCGGACGAGATATACTCTTTCCAAAGCTCGTAGGCACTTTTACCGTTGGCCCCGTTAGCTCCATCCTTTCCGTCCTTTCCATCTTTGCCATCCTTACCGAAAGCGGGCTTGCCGGTATCCGTTCCATTTATATACCAGTTGCCGTTATCGCCAATAGCAACCTCGGGAGATTTCCCGTCCTGCCCAACAGCCTTTTTCCCGGTATCCGTTCCGTCCACAAACCAGTTGCCATTATCGCCGATGGTGACCGTAGGAGGCACGGCATCCTTTCCGTCCTTTCCATCTTTGCCATCCTGACCGAGAGCGGGTTTGCCGGTATCCGTTCCGTTAATATACCAGTTGCCATTATTGCCAATGGTGACTGTCGGCGGTATAGCATCACGACCATTCGTTCCGTCTTTACCGTCTTTACCATCCTGACCGTCACGCCCACGTGCGCCGATACCGGTATCCTCTTTTCCGATAAACCAGTTGCCGTTATCACCTATATGCGGTGTCTGTCCGTCCTCTCCGCTGGCTCCGGTCAGGAAACGCCAGAAATCCTGTACCGTGTTGTTTTCGGAGGGCCATTTCTCGCCGGGATTATGCGGGTCGTCCACGCTACCGCCGGCAATCATGTCTTTCCACTGCTCGAAAGCACTCTGACCATCCTTCCCGTCTTTGCCATCTTTTCCCTTGAGAAACTTGAAGAAGTCAGCGACTTCTGTCTGATCCTTCGGCCAGTTGACGGTTCCATCCGCAACTTTTTCCTTCCAAAACTCGTAGGCTGAAAGCCCCGTATCACCTTTGGGCCCCTTGGGCATGGTGATATCCACGTCTGTACAGGATGTCATGAATGACACTATGACCATGCCGCACAGAACTGATGATTTGAATAAATTCATGTAATTGTTTAATTTTAAATATATAAAATGAGGAATAAATCAATATAATCAATACCTAAAATAATTCCTTGATTTACGGAAAAACGAGCAGTAAAAATTAACCATACTTGTTATAGTTATTAATATTAATAATATATTTTTTGCAAAATAAGATGAATGTTTAATTTTAAACTCATCAATTTAGCTCTATTTTTTATCAATTTGTTCAGTAATCATGATTTTATTAATAAATAAACCGTATTTTTGGCCTATATCAATATTTATATTTGAATATGTACATTAAAATTCCTGCATAATCAGATGCAACCGACTATAACAAGAAATACCATACGGTTGTTATGGTCACTTTGATCATCTAACAATTTCGTCTTCAGACAATCCGTTCTTGTAATCAATAACTTGAAGCGTTTAAAAATCAGGAAGTACGGTATATTTTGGACCTTTTTCTTTCTTGTATGTTATTTCCCCACTCCCGGCTGTTGTCTTTTAGCACGCAGTATTTCTGCCACTTTCTTTTCCGTCCAACGCTCGAAGTCCTCCACCTCTTTCCTGATCTTCCATATTAGCTTCCTGTCCCTGTTCCACTCGAAGCAGTTCTCCAGCCTGTCAAGTGTCTTGGCGTCCGCATTTCCCGACATCAGAACGTAGCGGTATTTGAGCCGCCAGCCCCTTTTAAGCTGCCATGCGTTATGCACCAGCGAAAAAAGAAACAATTCCACGATGGTGACTTGAACAAGATACGACCTGGAATATGTCACGTTGAAACTATGGCTGTGGTTTACTTTCAACCCTTCCAACCGGTCTATCTGTCGGCTCAACTGTTGCAGGTACTCGTCCGTTGCTGCACCCTTGTTCTTTCATCCGTCATCCTGAACAGGACTTTGTTCGCCTGGAGTGTTTTATGCATTTCCAGCACGTCCTGACCGCCTGCGGTGTCTTTCCTAGACAGATGCAGACAGCCTGCCACATTATATCAAGTTGCTCCTTGGTCAGTTATCCTTTTCCCTGCTATTTTCCATGGCTGCGTAATTTTCGGTTTGCGCTCTTGGCGAAAAATTGCTTAAATTCGCTATTATTCAACAATTTGCGCTGTTCAACCAACTTGGTAAAACTATATAAAAACAACTGTTTTACTACTAAGGTAGAAATTTACGCTTATTATCCGTTTTTGATCAGGTGTGAGAGTTTCGGATCCGCCTTGATGCGCTCGATCTCGTCAGCGACAATCTGCTTAACCTCGCTCTTGATGCGGTAGTAGTTGGCATCAATCTGCTGCTGC
>OBAO01001685.1_pt1 | contig 11795 bp, 9 predicted proteins | sample 1517541 | NCBI WGS metagenome assembly OBAO01 (sample SAMN04571698, study PRJEB22368) | human gut metagenome | biome: human gut; material: stool | host: Homo sapiens | place: Luxembourg | collected 2012-08-10
CCGCCGCTATCCACTCCGGCAGCGTAGACCCCTCCATTGACAATATGCTGAAAGTGACCTCGGATGGGCGGAAGCTGGGACTTGACCAGCGGATCATCAACCCGGACTTCTTGGATGAGGCAGGCAGCAAGGTCAATCTGTGTGTGGACAACATTCTGCAAGTCTGGCAGAATGGCGAAGCGGACAAATTGACCCAGCTTGTGTTCTGCGATATTTCCACACCCCAGGCTGCGCCGAAAGCGAAACAGGCGGTCATTGCGGGCAACCCGCTGGAAGCCGCTGCACTCCCTGCGGAGGAAAATGCTCCCTTCACCGTTTACGATGACATTCGCTCCAAACTGATTGCCGGGGGCGTTCCGGCAGAGCAGATTGCCTTTATTCACGACGCCAACACGGAGGTCAAGAAAAAGGAGCTGTTCGGAAAGGTTCGCTCCGGCCAGGTGCGTGTTCTTCTCGGAAGTACCTCCAAAATGGGAGCCGGAACCAACGTTCAAGACCGGCTTGTGGCAATCCATGATTTGGATTGTCCCTGGCGGCCCGGTGATTTGCAGCAGCGCAAAGGCAGAATCGAGCGTCAGGGCAACCAGAATGAGAAAGTCCATGTGTTCCGTTATGTGACGGAAGGCACCTTCGACGCCTTCTTGTGGCAGACCGTGGAGAATAAGCAAAAGTTCATTTCCCAGATCATGACTTCCAAATCCCCGGTGCGCTCCTGCAATGATGTGGATGAGGTGGCGCTGTCCTTTGCGGAAATCAAAGCCCTGTGCGCCGGTGATCCCCGAATTAAGGAGCGCATGGATTTGGATGTGGAGGTTTCCAGGCTGAAGATCATGAAGGCCGACCACAAGAGCAAGCAGTACCGGCTGGAGGATAGTCTGCTGCGGCACTTCCCGGAGCAGGTTGAAAAGCTGAAGGGCTGCATCCAGGCGATTCAGGAGGATATGAACACGCTGGAAGCCCACCCCCATCCGACAGACGGCTTTGCGGGCATGACGGTGCTGGCTGACGAGCTGACCGACAAGGACAATGCCGGTGCCGCTCTGATTGAGGCGGCAAAGAAAGCAACAGGACTTGACCCGGTGGAGGTTGGCACCTACCGGGGCTTCCAGATGTCCGTCACTTTGGAGGACTTCGGCAAAAAGTATGTGCTGACCATGCAGGGAAGATTAAAACACCAGGCAATTTTGGGCAGCGACCCCAGAGGAAACCTGATTCGTCTGGATAACGCTCTGGCGCAGATGCCCCAGCGGTTGAAAGCCTTCCAGACGCAGTTGGATGAAACCTGCCACCAGCAGGAAGCGGCAAAAGCAGAGCTGGGCAAGCCCTTCCCCTTTGAGGAGGAGCTGCGGGATAAAACCGCGCGGCTGATTTTTCTGGATTCGGAATTGAATCTGGATGCCAATAAGGGCGGTCAGACGGAGCAGGTGATCGCCAAATCTGCCCGCCCCTCGGTTCTGGACAAGCTGCGCAGCCAGCCCGCTCCCATCAGAAACAACCAAAAGCAAAAACGCCATGAGGAGGTGCGATAATGACCAACGAAGAACACAACACGGCATTGTATCAGAAGATGTTTGCCGAACAGGAAAAATTCCGGGACTGGCTGAAAGGCCAGCCCCCGGAGGAAGTCCTGAACCACGCCTATGAATACACCATCCGGGAGGATATTCTGATGTCGCTGGAATACCACAATCTGTCGGATGCCCAGGCAGATGCCCTGATGAAATTCCCCAGCCCGCTGGCAGATGTATTCCGGGATTTTGAAAAGCGGGAGACAGACCACATGGATGTGATCTGGGACTGTCTGGAATCCAGGGCAGATATGCTTCTGGAAGAACAGCGCCGTGCGCTCAGAGAAACGCCAGTGTACCCTTTCCCGGCGAGCTATGCTCAGGAACATGGCGAGCTGGAGCAGTACCGGGCATCCAACCGAGCCAACGCCGCCTGCAAGGAAGCTATCGAAGCGGCAATCCGGGAGCATTACGATGGAAACTCGCTGGACAGTCAGGCAGCGGAACTTGTAGTGGAGGCTTTTGGACTGGACAGGACGCTGTATGTCCTTGCCAATACCGTCCAGCAGAAAGACTGGGACGGGCGGATTTCTTCCGGCAATAAGGCATGGGCGAAAACCATTCCCATCCATAAAAATCCCGATGCATGGGGCGCGGACCGAAACGCCAGCTTTGTAGTGAACAGCCATCCGGGACTTACCGATCTGTTTCTCAGCACTGTCCGTCAGGAATATTGCCAGAAACAGGAAAAGTCCGCAAAATCCTCTGTTCGGGAAAAGCTGCAAGCAATGCCGAAAGCAACTTCGCCGAAACATTCGGCGAAGCTCAAAAGGCAGGAGCGTTGAAATGGCCAACCGCAAAAGGAATATCGAAGTGCGGTTCCGTGTTACGCAGGATGAGCTGGAGATGATCCATAAGAAAATGGCACAGTACGGAACCACAAACCTGTCGGCATTTCTCCGAAAAATGTCCATTGACGGCTATGTTGTCAAGCTGGAACTGCCGGAGCTGAAAGAGATGGTATCCCTGCTCCGGTATTCCAGTAATAACCTCAACCAGCTCACAAAACGTGTCCATGAAACCAGCAGAATCTATGATGCTGACCTGGAAGATATCCGGAAAAGCCACGAACGGCTGTGGGACGCGGCACGGGATATTCTCTCGGCCCTCGCAAAACTGAACTGACCCGCCGCATCCTTGCGTGAATTACCCAGATACCGTATAATGACAGTACAAAGAAAAGGAGGCAGCACATATGAAACTGATCTTCAAAATCCTAACCGCCCCTGTCACGCTGGCAATCGACCTGTTTTCGCTGATCTGCATAGGTATCATCTCTTGCTCCGCAATGCTTCTCAGGCTGGTCAGTGGAATTATCGGCATTCTCGGCATAGCGGTTCTGGTGACGTATTCCCCAAAGAACGGCTTGATTCTTCTGACCATTGCGTTCCTGTTCAGTCCCATGGGACTGCCCATGATTGCGGTTTGGATTCTGAGCGTGCTTCAAGGTATGAAGGGAATGTTGAAAAGCATCTAAATTCAAGCTCCGGTGTCAACATGGCACCGGAGCCTTTTCTCTATACACTGATATAGATTAGCGTTCTTAATGGAAAGCAAGCGACAACTTGATTTTATTCTTTCCTCGAAGTATACTGTTACTGTATTCTCTTTTATGATAAACTACAGAACACCTTTATGCTTTGGGGGAAAATACAGATGACAGATGCACAGCAGAAAGCCGCAGCCAAGCAGTTCGTGAAGGACTGGACAGACCACGGTGATGAAAAGCAGGAAACCCAGCGGTTTTGGATTGCGTTGCTTCAAAATGTGTTCGGTGTGGAGCAGGCAACAAATGCGATCGAATTTGAAGTACCTGTGAAACTTGGCCACACCAGCTTTATCGATGGCTATTTGAAGGACACCAACGTTCTGATTGAGCAGAAGGGCGCAGACATTGATCTGAGAAAGGGCTACAAGCAGAGTGACGGCTCTATGCTGACCCCGTTCCAACAGGCACGGCGTTATGCTGGTTATCTGCCCCACAATATGAATCCCCGATGGATTGTGGTCTGCAACTTCAAAGAGTTTCACATCCACGACATGAACCGCCCCAATGATACCCCTGGCGGAACTGGAAAAGGAATACCCCCGCTTGCAGTTCCTGGTGGACACGGGAAATGAGCGTATCCAGAAAGAAATGCAGATTTCTTTGCAAGCTGGCGAGTTGGTAGGAAAGCTGTACGATTCTTTGCTCATACAGTACAAGAATCCCTCCAATCCTGCCTCTCTGAAAAGCCTGAATATGCTCTGCGTTCGCCTGGTGTTCTGCCTTTATGCTGAGGATGCAGGCATCTTTGGCAAGCACGGAATGTTCCATGATTATCTGCAAGACATTCCTGCAAGCGGCGTTCGTAAAGCCTTGGTAGAGCTGTTCCGTATTCTGGACACAAAGCCAGAAAACCGTGACCCGTACCTGGCGGATGACAACCCCACCCTGGCAGCGTTTCCCTATGTGAACGGCGGTCTGTTTGCGGATGAAAACATTGAGATTCCGCCCTTTACGGAGGATTTGAAAACCCTGCTGCTGAGCAACGCCAGCGAGGACTTTAATTGGTCTGAAATCAGCCCCACCATTTTCGGTGCGGTGTTTGAATCCACCCTGAATCCCGAAACCCGCCGCAGCGGCGGTATGCACTACACCAGCATTGAGAACATCCACAAGGTCATTGACCCGCTGTTCTATAATGCCTTGGCCGCTGAGCTGGACGAGATTACAGCCATTGCTGTCAAGAAAACCAGAGACACCCAGTTGGGCGATTTCCAGAAAAAACTGGCTTCTCTGACCTTTCTTGACCCTGCCTGTGGTTCGGGCAATTTCCTGACAGAAACCTATCTGTCCCTGCGCCGTCTGGAAAATAAGGCCGTAGCCGCGAGACTAGGAGACCAGATTGTGTTGGGTGATTCCGCCGACTTCAACCCCATTCAGGTGTCCATCGGTCAGTTCTATGGCATCGAGATCAATGACTTTGCTGTGACCGTTGCCAAAACCGCCCTCTGGATTGCGGAAAGCCAGATGCTCAAGGAAACGGAAGAAATTGTGCATATGCACATGGACTTCCTGCCGCTTACCAGCTATGCAAATATCGTTGAGGGCAACGCCCTGCGGATAGATTGGGAAGATGTGGTTCCCAAGGAAAAGCTGAATTACATTATGGGCAATCCGCCTTTTGTTGGATATGGTTTACAAGACAAGTCTCAAAAGAATGACATTCTATCCATCTACGTAGACGAGAAAGGCAAGCCCTATAAAACTGCGGGAAAAATTGATTATGTAGCAGGATGGTACTTCAAGGCTTCACAGCTAATGTTTGGAACTACAATTCGATCTGCCTTTGTTTCAACCAACTCTATTACACAAGGCGAGCAAGTAGCAGGTGTCTGGAAACCGTTATATGACCGTTTTAATATTCATATTGATTTTGCACATCGTACATTTCGCTGGGATAGTGAAGCTAGCCTAAAAGCCCATGTTCACTGTGTAATTGTTGGATTTAGCGTAGCAACATCCAGTCAAAAGAGGCTTCTTTTTACCTCTGACCGATGCCAGGAAGTCGATTGCATCAATGCTTACTTAATTGAGGCACCTTCGACATTTATTCTCAGCAGGACAAAGCCCATTTGTAAAGTTGCAGAAATGACTTCAGGCAACAGACCAGCAGATGGCGGTCATTTGATTATCGAAGAATCAGAATATGAAGATTTTATCAATAAAGAACCCAAGGCATTGCCCTATATCAGAAGATTAAGTGGTGCAACTGAATTTATTAACAATAAAAAGCGTTGGTGTCTTTGGCTTGTAAATGTGTCTCCTGCGGAATTGCGAAAAATGCCTGAAGTCATGAAGCGGATAGAACTGTGTAGACAAGATAGACTCTCAGGAGCGGAAGACCGTCAAAAACTGGCATTAACCCCCTCTCTGTTTAGAGAAACAAAGAATCCCGATACAGCTATTGTTGTTCCCCGCCATTCTTCTGAAAATAGAAAATATATTCCGTTTGGCTTCATTGGAAAAGAAATGATTTTGACCGATGCAGCTATGTGTATTCCTAATGCGTCTGTTTTTGATTTTGGTGTGTTGGAATCTAATGTTCATATGGCTTGGGTTCGCGCTGTTTGCGGAAGAATAAAGAGTGATTATCGCTACTCTAAGGATATTGTGTATAACAACTTCCCATGGCCTGCACCGACAGATGAGCAGCGGAAGAAAATAGAGCAAACAGCCCAAGCTATTTTGGATGCCAGAGCATTGTATCCCGATTGTAGCCTTGCTGACCTCTATGATGAAGTCACTATGCCGCCTGAACTGCGAAAAGCCCACCAGCAGAATGACAAGGCAGTCATGCAAGCATATGGTTTCTGGGGCAAGCTCAACACAGAGACCGAGTGCGTGGCAGAGCTGATGAAAATGTATCAGGAACTGACCAAATAAGAAAGCGGGGTGGGGGTGTTGCTATGAGAAAACCGTGTAACAGAATTAGGCTGTTTTTTGACGTGGCTATTGAACGTACAAGAATTGCATTTGCAAGGATGAAATTGCTCCTTGTTCTCCTCTTTGTGGTTTTATGTGTGGCTGTCATTTATCAGCTGATACTGCATAATTGGGCAGCGGTGCAAACCTTATTTCAGAACGCAACGGCAGTTGGCATAATCGGCACCTTATTAGGTGCTGTTATAGGTGGCTTCTTCTCTCTTGTTGGTTCAATTAGCGTGAACAAGTATCAGATTAGGGCGCAAACCCAAATTAGACGAAAGAATTTGATTTACACCCCTCTGTATGATGAGCTTGTGGAGATTCACAACATAATCCTTAAAAGCAATCCATATCCAGACTATATTGCTTTCCGAAAACAACAGCAAACAATAATTGCCCATCCACAGTTTGTTGTCTGGAAAACCATCAAATCTGATTCCAGATATTTAGAATCCCCTAAAAAACTGGCAAGAGCAATGGAAAAACTGGAATCGAATGTTATGGCTTATCTGGAAATTAGGGACAATGTAGGCAAGATTCTTACGACTATTCTCAACGATGTCCTTAAGGCTGAATTGGAAATCACCTGTTCTATTGTTAATATCGGAACTGTGATAATTGGGAGAGTACTGACAGATAGTGACTTTGATTTAGCTAATGAGCTACTCCATGGATGTACTCCCCACAAAGAAATTGATGAAAGGACATGGGAAAGGGTTCAGAAAATTTTTATAGAAACTTGTATGAAAAACAGCGACGTGCTCTGTTTAAAAGAACGGTACGAAGCGTGGCTACAATCCGAAGAGGATGCCATTTTATTACTAAGTGTAATGATACAGCAGGTCAATACAACGTATGAGGGATGATGCGTGTACATCATTTTAGGTGCGGTTCCTATACTCACATCGAGGAAATGACAAGTAGCCGCCTCCAAACGGAGGCGGCTGTGCTATTTGGGTGGTCTTTATAATAGCCCGCATTTCATAATCATATCTGGAGGTGATACCATTTGGCGACCACGCGGCTGATGCCGCTGCACACCGGAAAGGGTCGGACAGTTGGCACCGCAATCGAAGCCATCATTGACTATGTAGCAAACCCGGAAAAGACAGATAGCGGAAGACTCATTACAAGCTGGCAATGCGACAGCCGTGTTGCCGACAGGGAGTTCCTGCTTTCCAAGCAGCAGTACATCAGAAACACCGGGCGGGTGCGTGGTGCGGATAATGTGATTGCTTACCACCTTCGCCAGTCCTTCCGTCCCGGTGAGATCACGCCGGAGGAGGCAAATCGTTTGGGCTGCGAGCTGGCACGTCGGTTCACAAAAGGCAATCATGCCTATATCGTCTGTACGCACATTGACAAAGCCCATATTCACAATCATGTGATTTGGAACTCCACCGCTCTCGATGAGCACAGCAAGTTTCGCAATTTCTGGGGCAGCACCAAAGCGATTCGCCGCCTCAGCGATACAATCTGTATTGAGAACGGTTACTCCATCGTGGAGAATCCAAAGGGCAAAGGCAAGACCTACGACAAGTGGCTGGGCGAGCAGAAGAAGCCCTCCCACCGGGAGCATATCTGCTATGCCATCGATGAAGCGCTGGCACAGAAGCCCCGCAGTTTTGAGGAGCTGTTGGAGCAGCTGCAACTCTCCGGGTATCAGGCCAAGGGTGGCAAGGTTCCCGCCCTGCTGGGGGAAGGACAGAAGCGATTTATCCGTATGGACACGCTGGGCGCAGGCTATACCCCGGATGATCTTCGGGCCATCATTGCCGGAACGAAAGCGCATACCCTGAAAAAGAAGCGGGTCATGGATGCTCCCGCAAAACCCAGTGGCAGTTTGCTGATTGATATTCAGGCAAAGCTGCAAGAAGGAAAGGGTGCCGGTTACGCACGGTGGGCAAAGAACTTCAATCTGAAACAGCTTTCCCAAACGCTGATCTATCTGGAGGAAAACAATCTTCTGGACAGATGCGTCTTGGAAGAAAGGACTGCCGCCGTCACAGCGCAGTACCACACCCTGTCCACCAAGATGAAATCAGCCGAGCAGCGCATGGCGGAAATCAAAGTGTTGCAGCAGCACATCATCAACTACGCCAAGACCCGCAACACCTATGTTGCCTACCGCAAGGCTGGCTACTCCAAGAAGTTCCTTGCGGAGCATGAGCCTGAGATCATACTTCATAAGGCGGCAAAGCAGTTCTTTGATGAACAGGGCTTGAAAAAGCTGCCCACCGTCAAGAGCCTGCAAACAGAATACGCCCAGCTCCTATCTGAGAAGAAAGCCATCTACGCAGATTACCAGAAAGCCAGGGAGGATATGCGATCTCTGCAAACTGCCAAAGCAAATGTAGATCGGATTCTTGGGGACGATTCTCTCACCGCTGAGAGAGAAACAGAAAAGTATGGGCGTTGATACCCATTTAGCGATTTGCAAAATCGCGTAGCCGCTGGAACTTTCCAGCGTTTCCAGAACACACTTTCAGTGTTCTGCGGGGATTGGGGCAGAGCCTCAACAAGCAGAAACCCCTCACTTCCACTTTCGTGGAAACGAGGGGTTTCGCATATGGCGCGCCATAGGCATTGCTTGCGGTTATTATACCAAATTCGGTATAACTACAATATGTTCAGCCAAAGCCCATGCTAGATTTCTTTATTATCACTTAGCAGTATATTTCAGAAAATGCTTATCGACTTAACACAGCAAGCCACAATATCATGAAAAAGTCCGATTTATTGGACAGATAGCGTGTTATACTATGGCCAGAAACCAACTAGATTGAAAAAGTGAGCATCAGGTTTGAGGCGATTTTTTAGAGAAATACCTGAAGTTCACTTTTGCAATAGCAACATGATAATATGAATTCGGTTACGTCCTGCGGAAAGCAGGTGCAATATGACTCGAATTACATTATCAGATCGAACTGCCATTGAAGCCGGCATCTACGCAAGACAGTCCCTGACCGAGATCGCAGCAAAAATCGGTAAAACTACAATCGCTGTATCCCGGGAGATCCGCAAGAACTGCACCCAAGTTCGTGGTATCCACCCTCACGGAAACGAGTGCCATTTTGCTTTCAATTGCAAGCGAAAGCATCTGTGCGGCGAACAGAACTGCGAAAGAAATTGTGTCCACTGCAAAACGGTTGACTGTCGTACCCTCTGCCAAAGGTTTAGCAACAGCCCGTGTAAGCAGCTGAGCAAGCCGCCATATGTGTGCAATGTGTGTACTTCCCGCAGAGTCTGCAAAGCAGACCGGGCATACTACATTGCTGCACAGGCAGACGCGGTTGCAAAACGGCGGTACTCCGACAGCCGCAGAGGTCCACAGCTGGACAAAGAAGAAATCGCAGCCCTGGATGCGCTTGTTTCGCCTCTCATCCTGAAAGGTCAGCCGTTAACCCACATCTTTTCCTCCCACAGCACGGAGATTCCCATTTCTCAGCGTACTTTGTACAACTACATTGAAAATGGACATCTGTCTGTAGGAAATCTGGATTTACGGCGAAAGGTTGGATACCGGCCCAGAAAGAAAAAGAAGGAACCTACAGAAGCATTCGAGAATCTCCAGTTCCGCAAAGAACGAACCTACCAGCATTTTGAGCAGCATCTGGCTGAAAACCCCAACCTTCCCTATGTGGAAATGGATACCGTCAAAGGTGCCCGGGAACAGGGGAAGCGTATGCTGACCATGATCTTCACGCAGAATGATCTTATGCTGCTGTTCCTTATGCCGGATGGGACTGCGGACTCGGTATTGGATGTTTTTGACTGGCTTACCAGTGCACTGGGACTCGAAACTTTCCGGGCGCTGTTCCCGGCCATTCTGACTGACAACGGTTCTGAATTCAAGCGGGTTCAGGATTTGGAACAGACCTGGGATGGCCAGCACAGGACGCAGATTTTCTACTGCGACCCTCAGGCTTCATGGCAGAAACCACATATCGAAAAGAACCATGAGTTCATTCGGTATGTAATCCGAAAGGGAAAATCTCTCAATCCCTACAACCAGAAGGATATGGCGGTATTAATGAGTCATATCAACAGTACGAAGCGGAGCAAACATAATGGGAAGTCGCCCTTCGAGCTGGCTTCCGGTCCCGAATTCGAGAAACTGAAACAGGTTTTGGGGATTGAAGGAATTCCGGCAGACGACATTGTACTTGATCCCAGGCTGCTGCACAGGCAGGAATCCTGAAACCACAGCTGTTCCTAGATTCTGATACTATTTTCTGATTAAAATCTTTGATTTTAATCAGAAAGGCATCGCCTAATGGCGCTGCCTGTTTTGTGATTTATAAGGAAAGAAATCGCAAAACAAGTCTCATATGAACTCCTTGCCCTTCAGGCAATTAGGGTCTATCTGAAAACCGGGAATATGACCAACAGCGAGAGATTTTTCGCCTGCTGAAGCCATTTTTCCGCAGGAATACTTTGTGTATTACAAGGGAAAATGGTGCACAGCAGGCGGAAAAGACCCGCTGTTTGGGCATGTTGACGGTTTTCAGATAGACCCTAAAATCTTTTTTAAAGATTTTAATTGGAGTTCAGTATGAGCCAGAGGCAGCGCCAGCCATCCCGAAGGGACTTGCCCTTGACGGGTTCTGGAAGAAACGCTACGCTTAAAATGCTGGCGGCACCGTGGGAACTGTTCCTGAGTTCCTCGCCGTCGGCAACACTCCAACAGCGTTTCTTTCAGGTTCAGTCAAGGGTGGCGACCAGGTTACAGACAACATAACAGAGCAGAACGTAACCCATTTCATACAATTGGCGAGGTGACGTTCACTTTTGCAAAGAACTGTGTTGTCTCGTCTGCTTTGCTATGCAGAAATCTAGGCCCAACAATAAGAAAACGGGCCTTTTGAGTGAATATACGTTGCTCTGACGGCCCAGTTCTGGCTGTGAGACGTGAATGAAGCTGTGCTGTGCTACTTATCTTACCTTCACTTTTTCATTCAACGTTCCCAAAAGCAAAAAGGGGAACATCATCATGGCACGTACAGCTGAGATTACTTTCAAAGAGTTTCGCCGTCGCTACAATACCGAGGACGCTTGCAGAGCAGAACTATTCCGCCTGCGCTTTCCCAATGGGTTTGTCTGCCCTAAGTGCGGCTGTGTGGAATACCATCCCGTTCATGGCCGCAACATTTACCAGTGCCGTTCCTGCCGGCACCAGACTTCTGTTACCGCAGGGACGGTTATGCACCGTACCCATTTGCCTCTGACGCTCTGGTTCTGGGCGATCTATCTGTGCGCAACGGACAAAAGAGGGATTTCCGCTGTTCAGCTAAGCCGCACACTGGGGATCTGTTATGACTCCGCGTGGCACCTATTGGATCGAATTCGTACCGCTATGGGTCAAAGAGACGAAAAATACTTGCTTTCCGGCATTGTAGAGTTGGATGACGGCTATGTTGGCGGACCTTCCCATAACGGCAAACGAGGTCGTGGTACGGATAAGGCCAAGATTGTGGTGGCCGTATCCAAAACAGCAAACAGTGCACCACTGTTTGCCAGGATGAAGGTAGTAGATAACGTACAGGGAAAGACTTTGCAGGAAATCATCGACCAGTATTTTGTGCCTAAAACGAAGGTAGAATGCGACGGTTACAGAAGCTACCTGAATCTGGAGGGTGTGGAACTGATACTGAACTCCAATTAAAATCTTTAGAAAAGATTTTAATTGCCCGAAGGGCAAGGAGTTCATATGAGACTTGTTTTGTGATTTCTTTCCTTATAAATCACAAAACAGG
>OBAO01001688.1_pt1 | contig 11788 bp, 10 predicted proteins | sample 1517541 | NCBI WGS metagenome assembly OBAO01 (sample SAMN04571698, study PRJEB22368) | human gut metagenome | biome: human gut; material: stool | host: Homo sapiens | place: Luxembourg | collected 2012-08-10
TATTATGCTGAAATGTGGAAAGCTGACCAGAAAGGATGAATTTGCATTTGGCCCGTTTTTGGTGTTGGGAATTATGATGACCTTATTTGCAGGAGATCAGCTGATCTTATGGTTTTGGCAGGGAATCTGATGCGGAGGTTTAAAAATGTTTAAAATAAAGTTTTTCTCCGAAATCAATCAGAGCGTACAAAAATATCGCGAAGACGCAGAGAATACATATGCTCATAAGAAGCCAATCCATTTTGAAGACCTGGCTTGAGTAGATAATAAGATATCCAAGGCCTTCTTTGGCGGCCAGAAATTCACCGATGATGACGCCGACCAGGCATAATCCGATATTAACTTTCATGTTACTGATAATAGCCGGAATAGAATAAGGAAGGATTACTTTGGTCAGTACATGCAGATGGTTCCCTCTGAGGGTATAGATTAACTTAATCTTTCCGGGATCTGTAGAGCGGAAACTGGTATACAGATTGAGTATACTACCGAAGATAGCGACGGACATTCCGGTTACAATGATCGTGGTTTTTGTAGCGCCAAGCCAGACAATAAGAAGAGGGGCCAGTGCAGATTTCGGAAGGCTGTTTAATACGACAAGGTAAGGTTCCAGGATTTCCGAAAGGTTATTACTGTACCACAGAAGAATTGCAAATAATATACTGACGAAAATAACAAGAAAGAAACTGACGAAAGTTTCGTATAAGGTGACGCCGAGATGTAGAAAAATACTATGATCCGAAATCATTAAGAGTAAAACATTCATGATCTTGGAGGGACTGCTGAAGATGAAAGAATCTATGATCTGGTGTGACGCACAAAATTCCCAAAGGAATAAAAATCCCGTTAAAAGGAAGATCCGGAAGAATATAACCAGCAGTCTGTGAAAATGATAATGTCTGAGATAGTGCCGGTGTCCGGTGGAAAGTGCCGCCGGAGCACCGGTACCTGGGCTTTTATGAAGATTTTTCATCCTGATTTAGCTCCTTCCATATCAGATTAAAATAAGATTTGAATTCCGGTGCATTTCGTCTGTTCATAGGAGTATCTTCTTCCAGATGAAAGATAAGCGGAATAGTCTGAATGATGGCTGCCGGACGACGGGAAAGAACAATTACCCTGTCGGCAAGAGAAATGGCTTCCGAAAGATCATGTGTTACAAGAAGCGCGGATTTCTTCTCATTTCGGATGATCTGTCCGATATCATCGCCAACCTGTAACCGGGTCTGGTAATCAAGGGCGGAAAAAGGTTCATCCAGAAGTAATAGTTCCGGTTCCAGAACTAATGTACGGATCAGGGCAGCACGCTGGCGCATTCCTCCGGATAATTCCGAAGGCCTGGAATTCTCAAAATCACTCAGACCATAGATGTTAAGAAGTTCATGTGCCCGCTTTTTCGTCCGGGCCGTCAGAGCATGCTGGATTTCCAGCCCAAGGATCACATTGTTATAGATCGTGCGCCATTCAAACAATTCATCGTGTTGCAGCATATATCCTACATTAGTTGTACTCTCTTTCAGGTGTCTGCCATTGATTGTGATCTGTCCGTCACTGCAAGGCAAAAGACCGCAGATCAGAGAAAGCAGCGTGGATTTTCCACAGCCGGAAGGTCCCACGATGGCGGCAAATTCCCCTTTGTTCAAAGAAAATGAGATATCAGACAGGGCCGGGGTTTCCCCTTCTAAAGTATGATACGTATAAGAAATATGCTGTAGGTTCAAAATCTGTTCCATAGGAACCTCCTGGATGTGAAGTATATAATATGATATGACCGGAACAGAAAATAGGTGAATAAAAAAGGCGGGTGTGGTAAAATGCTGATATGTAGAGAAGAGAGGATAATTAGATGTTAACAAAGATAAATTACCAGAAAGAACTGGATAAACTGATCGATCATCTGCAAAAAGAAGAAAAGGTACCAACCCTTCTCCTTCACAGCTGCTGTGCTCCGTGCAGCAGTTATGTACTGGAGTATCTGAGCAGTTATTTTAAGATCACAGTACTTTACTATAATCCGAATATTTATCCGGAGAGTGAATACAGCAAACGTATCATTGAACAGCAGACACTGATTGGAGAGATGGATACAAAATATCCGGTACAGTTTATTGCAGGCGGCTATGATAAAGAAAAGTTTTATGAGATGGCAAAGGGACTGGAAAAAGTGAAAGAAGGCGGCGTGCGCTGTTTTAAATGTTATGAACTTCGATTAAGAGAGACCGCTGAGATTGCAAAAGAAGGCGGGTATGATTACTTTACGACGACACTCAGCATCAGTCCTTTGAAAAATGCAGCCAAATTGAATGAGATCGGATTAAAACTTGCAGAAGAGTATGGCGTATCATATCTTACATCCGATTTCAAGAAAAAGAACGGATATAAAAGATCTGTAGAGTTATCCGCACAGTATGGCCTGTACAGGCAGGATTACTGCGGATGTGAATTCTCGATGCGGCAGCGTCTGGAAGAGCAACGGGCAAAAGCATAGTAATAAAAATGCATAAAAAGTAAGAAGAAATTGCATGGATTCATGTAAGTAACTGCATTTTGTGATGAATAAATATGTAAATTCCTGTAATAATATTTGCTTTTATGCGGAAATGTGTTAAAATCGAAAACAGTAAACTTAAAAATGAAAGGAAGAATCCATATGGCACAGTTATGGGGAGGTCGTTTCACAAAAGAGACAGACCAGTTAGTATATAATTTCAACGCTTCCATTACATTTGACAAAAGATTCTATAAGCAGGATATCAAAGGCAGTCTTGCACATGTAGCAATGCTTGCAAAGCAGGGAATCTTAACGGAAGAAGAAAAAGAACAGATCACAGACGGACTGAATGGCATTTTGGCAGATGTAGAGTCCGGAAAATTAGAAATATCAGATAAATATGAAGACATCCACAGCTTTGTGGAAGCAACACTGATCGACCGCATCGGCGATCCGGGAAAGAAACTTCACACCGGACGAAGCAGAAATGACCAGGTTGCATTAGATATGAAGCTTTTCACCAGAGACGAGATCCATGAGATCGATGTCCAGGTAAAAGAACTTCTGGAAGTGATCCTTCACGTGATGGAGGAAAATGTCGAGACATACATGCCTGGATTCACACATCTTCAGAAAGCGCAGCCGATCACACTGGCCCACCACATGGGAGCATATTTTGAAATGTTCCGCAGAGACCACGAGAGACTGCAGGACATCGCAAAGCGTATGAATACCTGTCCGCTCGGTTCCGGAGCACTTGCGGGGACAACTTATCCTCTGGACCGTGAGTATACAGCCGAATTACTTGGATTCGACGGACCGACACTCAACAGCATGGACGGGGTATCAGACAGAGATTACTTATTAGAACTGTTATCTGCACTCAGCATCATCATGATGCACCTGAGCAGATTCTGTGAGGAAGTCATCATCTGGAATTCGAATGAATACCAGTTCGTGGAGATCGACGACGCATACAGCACCGGAAGCAGTATCATGCCGCAGAAGAAGAACCCGGATATCGCAGAACTCGTAAGAGGTAAGACAGGACGCGTATATGGTGCATTAAATGCACTGCTTACAACGATGAAAGGTATTCCTCTTGCATACAATAAAGACATGCAGGAAGATAAAGAATGGGCATTCGATGCCATGGATACCGCAAAGGGATGTATCACATTATTTGCCGGCATGTTAAAGACCATGCAGTTCAACAAAGACCGCATGGAAGAAAGTGCAAAACACGGATTCACCAACGCAACAGATGCGGCAGATTATCTGGTAAATCACGGTGTACCATTCAGAGATGCACACGGCATCGTAGGAAAACTTGTGCTGACCTGTATCGAGAAGAAGATTCCGTTAGATGCACTTCCGCTGGAAGAGTACAAGAAGATCTCACCAGTATTTGAAGAAGACATATATGAAGCAATTGATCTTAAGACATGTGTGAATAAGCGTATCACGATCGGAGCACCGGGAAAGGATGCGATGGAGAAGTCGATCGCAGCTTATAAGAAATACATGGCTGAATAAAAAACAAAAGAAAGGGAGAGAAAAGAAGATGGAGAAGAAATTAAGAGTAGGTATTTTAGGAGCAACAGGAATGGTTGGACAGCGTTTTATCTCATTGCTTGAAAATCACCCTTGGTTCGAAGTAGTAACAGTAGCAGCAAGCCCGCGTTCAGCAGGAAAGACATACGAAGAGGCAGTCGGCGGACGCTGGAAAATGGATACACCAATGCCGGAAGGCGTTAAGAAACTGATCGTAAAGAATGTAAATGAAGTAGAAGAAGTATCTTCTACCGTAGATTTTGTATTCAGTGCCGTAGATATGACAAAAGACGAGATCAAAGCAATCGAAGAAGCATATGCAAAGACAGAGACACCGGTTGTATCAAACAACAGCGCACACCGCTGGACAAAAGATGTACCGATGGTAGTACCTGAGATTAACGCAGCGCACTTCGACCTGATCAAAACTCAGAAAGAGCGTCTCGGAACAACACGCGGATTCATCGCAGTAAAACCAAACTGCTCAATCCAGAGCTACACACCTGCACTTGCAGCATGGAAAGAGTTCGGACCAAAAGAAGTTGTTGTTACAACATATCAGGCAATCTCCGGAGCAGGTAAGACATTCAAAGACTGGCCGGAAATGATCGAGAACATCATCCCGTACATCGGAGGAGAAGAAGAAAAGAGTGAGAAAGAACCTCTGCGTGTACTTGGAACACTGGAAAATGGTGAAATTAAACTTGCAGAAGAGCCAAAGATCACATGCCAGTGCTTAAGAGTACCTGTACTGAATGGACATACAGCAGCTGTATTCATCAACTTCGAGAAGAAGCCAACCAAAGAACAGCTGATCGAGAAACTGGAAAGCTTCAAGGGATTCCCACAGGAAGCAGAACTTCCAAGTGCTCCAAAGCAGTTCATCCAGTACCTGTCAGAAGACGACAGACCGCAGGTAAAAGCAGATGTTAACTACGAAAACGGAATGGGTGTATCTATCGGACGTCTGAGAGAAGACAGCATGTATGATTACAAATTCATCGGACTGTCACACAATACTGTCCGTGGTGCAGCAGGCGGAGCTGTGCTTTGTGCTGAAGCACTTACTGCTAAGGGATATATCCAGGCGAAATAAATGTAATTGCTATTTAATCCATGAAGCGGCTGATATCCGGCCGGAAGAAAAGTAAGAAAGTCCGGTTGCGTGCTGATTCGATTATGGAGTATTTCTAAAGTATAAAAATACTAACCATGATCTTATATGCACGCAACCGGACTTTCTTACTTTTCTTCCTTACGTTATCGCATGCTGTAATGTGTTAAATAACAATTGCATTCATATATACTTCCATGTTAAAATAATCCAAAGCATATTTTCAAAAAAAGTCTACGGTGATATCACTATCTTAAGTCTTACAGCATTTCGGAAATCTATGCTTTTATACCAGATTGATATGAAACGGAGGCAGACCTTATGGACAGAGAATTATTAAACTACACACAAAACAGAGAACTTTCCTGGCTGAGATTTGACCAGCGGGTATTGGAAGAAGCAAGAGATAAGAGTGTGCCATTACTGGAACGCATGAAATTTGTAGCCATTTTCACGAGTAATCTGGATGAATTCTTTATGATCCGTGTCGGAAGCCTCTATGATATGGTGCAGACGGATGAAAAACACAGGGACAGCCGTTCGGGAATGACACCGCAGGAGCAGCTGGATGCGATCTATGAAGCGGTTGCGCCGCTATACAAAGAACGGGATAAGACCTATACAGAGATCAAGAAAGAATTGTCCCCATACGGAATCTGCGGGCTGGATTTTAAAGAACTGGAAGCGGATGAGAAAAAGTACGTGAAGAAATATTTTAAAGAGCAGATCCTTCCGGTACTGTCGCCGCAGATTGTTGACAGCAGTCATCCATTTCCACATCTGCTGAACAAAGATATTTACGTAACAGCAAGTCTGAACAAAAAAGAACAAATGCTCGGCATCGTTCCGGTGCCGACGTATGTATCCGACATCTTGATGCTTCCGGGACACGACATCCGCTATATCCGCATGGAAAAGGTAATCATGGAATACCTGCATCTGGTATTTGACCAGTACGAAGTATCCGATCCGAACTATATTTGCGTGACAAGAAATGCAGATGTATCTCCGAATGATGAGGCACTGGAAGTGACCGATGATTTCCGCAAACTCATGCAGAACACGTTACATAAACGCCGCCGGATGGCAGTCGTAAGATTAGAGACAGCAGAGAAATTATCAGCAAAGATGCAGGAATATTTCTGTGAAAAATTCAAGATCACACCGGCACAGATCTTCAGGACAAAAATGCCGATGAAATTGGATTACATGTTCTCCATCGCAGGAAATCTTCCGGAATCCATGAAACGGTCACTGGTCTATGAACCATTTTCCCCGCAGAAATCTGCACACGTACAGGAAGGAAGTATGTTAAAGCAGGTGAAGAAACAGGATATCCTGTTATTCTATCCATACGAAAGCATGGATCCGTTCCTGAAGCTGATCAAAGATGCATCTGCCGATCCGAATGTCATGACGATCAAGATCACAATCTACCGTCTGGCGAAGAAGGCGAGGCTGGTGGAATATCTTTGTGCGGCCGCGGAAAATGGCAAAGAAGTCACGGTGCTGATCGAGCTGCGTGCCAGATTCGATGAACAGAATAACATCGACTGGTCGGAACGACTGGAAGAGGCGGGCTGCCGTGTTATCTATGGATTTGACGGATATAAGGTGCATTCCAAGATCTGTCTGATCACATACAGGAACCGGAATGAGATCCAGTACATTACTCAGGTGGGAACCGGCAACTATAATGAGAAGACAGCTGCCATGTACACCGATCTGTCCCTGATGACAGCCGATCCGCGGATTGGACAGGATGCGGCAGAATTTTTCAAAAATATGTCCATCGGAAATCTTCAGGGCAGTTATCAATATCTGATCGTGTCACCGGTCAGCTTAAAGAGCAGTATCCTGCAGATGATGGACGAAGAGATTCGGAAGGGGAAAGACGGGCGCATCGTGATGAAAATGAATTCTGTAACGGATGTAGATTTCATACGGAAGGTATCCGAAGCGTCATGTGCAGGAGTCCGGGTAGACTTGATTGTTCGCGGAATCTGCTGTATACTACCGGGAGTACCGGAATATACAGAAAATGTCAGAGTGATGAGCGTGGTTGGCCGCTATCTGGAGCACCCGCGTATCTTCAGTTTCGGAACCGGAAAAGAACAGAAGATCTATATCGGTTCCGCTGACATGATGACAAGAAATACAGAAAAACGAGTGGAAGTTGCGTGCCCGGTATTAGACGAACAGATCAGACGGCAGATCAATCATGATCTGAAAGTCATGTTAAGCGATAATGTCAAAGCCAGGGTGATGCAGAAGGATGGCACTTATACAAAACGTAAGTTAAAAGATGAGTCTTCCGGGAAAATGATTGATTCGCAGGCAGTCTTTATGGAAGAAGCGTTAAAAGCAGCGGAAGAGGTGCAGAAGAAAGAGCAGGCGAAGGCTCAAAAGAAATCAGGTGGATTTGCAACGAATCTGGTCAGGAAAATTTTGCATATGCTGCATAAGTAAATATACCAGAGACAGACAGTGGGAAGTGTCCGGATAACTAAGTAGAAAAGCTGTCACTCGTATACACAGACAAAGGAGTAACATAATTTCATGGGGAAATCATTATACATTGCCGAAAAACCCAGCGTTGCGCAGGAGTTTGCCAAGGCATTGCATATCAATACAAAACGAAAAGACGGATATCTGGAATCGGAGGAGACGATCGTAACCTGGTGTGTCGGACATCTGGTCACGATGAGTTATCCCGAAGAATATGATCCTGCATTAAAAAGGTGGAGTCTCGAGACTCTGCCTTTTATCCCACAGGAGTTCAAATACGAAGTCATTCCTGCGGTGGCGAAGCAGTTTAGGATCGTGTCGGGACTTTTAAACCGTGAAGATGTAGATACCATTTATGTCTGCACCGACTCGGGGCGCGAGGGAGAATACATTTACCGTCTGGTAGAACAGCAGGCAGGTGTGAAGGGAAAGAACCGGAGACGTGTGTGGATCGATTCGCAGACAGAAGAAGAGATCCTGCGTGGAATCAAAGAAGCAAAAAATTTAAATGAATACGACAATCTGGCAGCATCCGCATACTTAAGAGCGAAAGAAGACTATCTGATGGGAATCAATTTTTCCAGACTTCTGACTTTAAAATACGGCAACAGTATATCCAATTATCTGAATACGAAATATTCTGTCGTATCGGTCGGACGTGTGATGACCTGTGTCCTTGGCATGGTCGTGCGAAGAGAACGGGAGATCCGCGAGTTCGTAGAGACGCCGTTCTACAGAGTGTTAAGTACAATTGGAGAGAAAGGTTCGACGTTCGAGGGAGAATGGAGAGCGGTCAAAGGTTCAAAGTGGTTCGAATCTTTTGATCTCTATAAGGAAAATGGATTTAAGAAAAAAGAAAAGGCAGAAGAACTGATCCGGTATTTAAGCACAGACCAGCCGGTTGGAAATTCCCCGCTGACCTGCCAGATTGTATCCATCGAAAAGAAAAAAGAAAAGAAGAATCCGCCGCTGTTATTCAACCTGGCAGAGATTCAGAATGAATGTTCCAAACGTTTCAAGATCAGTCCGGATGAGACCCTCCGCATCATTCAGGAATTATACGAAAAGAAACTTGTAACCTATCCGAGAACCGATGCCAGAGTTCTGTCAACGGCAGTGGCAAAAGAGATCCACAAGAATCTGAATGGTCTGATGCAGTACGAACCGGCAAAACCGTACCTTCAGGATATCGTAGGATTCGGAAGCCACAAAGGACTGGAGAAGACCAGATACGTCAATGACAAACAGATCACAGATCACTATGCGATCATTCCGACCGGACAAGGGACAGGAGGATTAAAAGGACTTCCGAATCTGTCACAGAAGGTGTATGATGTGATTGTGAGACGTTTCTTAAGCATCTTTTATCCGCCGGCTGTGTATCAGAAAGTGGCAATTGTGACGAAGATGAAAGAAGAGTCATTTTTCTCGAGCTTTAAAGTGCTGGCAGAAGAAGGATATCTGAAAGTAGCCGGTGTACCGGGAAAGAAAAGCGACGGAGAGGATACAGATGCAGCCTTTTTTGACAAGATCCAGGGTCTGAAAAAAGGCATGACACTTCCGGTGCAGTCTTTGGACATCAAAGAGGGCAAGACCTCACCACCGAAGCGTTATAATTCCGGTTCGCTGATCCTTGCGATGGAAAATGCAGGACAGCTGATTGAAGACGAAGAACTCCGTGCCCAGATTAAAGGAAGCGGAATCGGAACCAGTGCGACCAGAGGAGAAATCCTGAAAAAATTATTTAATAATAAATATCTGGCACTGAATAAGAAGACACAGATTGTAACACCGACCATGTTGGGCGAGATGATCTACGATGTCGTAGACCATTCCATCCGGCCGCTTCTGAACCCGGAGCTTACGGCAAGCTGGGAAAAAGGACTGACTTATGTAGCGGAAGGGGATATCACTTCCGATGAATATATGAAGAAGTTAGACGACTTCGTATCAAGAAGGACACTGGCGGTGAAGGGACTGAATAATCAGTATCAGATGCGGGCGTGTTATGATAAGGCAGCACAGTTTTATAAGAAACCGGCAGGAAAGACCGGAAAAACTAAAAAATAAAAAAGGAGAACCAACATGTTAGAACAATTAACAATCAAAAACCTCTACAACCACATGGACGAAACCATCGCAAAGGATATCTTCGAAGGTGTCACTTACCCATGGGAAGTCCTTCCAAAGATCAGTGACTTCATCAAAGAACTCGGAAAGACACTTCCGGCAGACGAATACGATCAGGTAGGTGAAGATGTGTGGATCGCCAAATCCGCAACAGTCTTCCAGACAGCATACATTCATGGACCGGCGATCATCGGAAAGAACGCGGAAGTACGTCAGTGTGCATTCATCCGTGGAAACGCGATCGTAGGCGAAGGTGCAGTGGTAGGTAACTCTACAGAATTAAAGAATGTTATCCTGTTCAATAAAGTACAGGTTCCGCATTATAACTACGTCGGAGATTCTATCCTCGGCTACAAATCCCACATGGGAGCCGGATCTATCACATCCAATGTAAAATCCGACAAGAAACTGGTCGTAGTAAAAGCCGGAGATGAAAAGATTGAGACGGGACTGAAGAAATTCGGTGCTATGCTTGGAGACGAAGTGGAGGTTGGATGCGGAAGCGTCCTGAATCCGGGAACCGTAATCGGAAGCCACAGCAATATCTATCCACTGTCAAGCGTCAGAGGATTCGTACCGGGCAACAGCATCTATAAGAAGCAGGGCGAAGTTGTGGAGAAGGTAGAAGAGTAAAAAACGGTGCAAGGTAATGAAACATTAACAAACACACGGAGGAACAGTCATATGAAAAAAATAGGATTCATCGGCGTCGGCATCATGGGAAAATCCATGGTCCGCAACCTCATGAAAGCAGGATTTGAATTACACATTTATGCAAGAACCAGATCCAAAGTAGAAGATGTGATCAGTGACGGAGCAATTTTCCACGAGACGATCACAGACTGTGTGAAAGACTGCGATGCGGTTATCACGATCGTAGGATTCCCTGTTGACGTAGAAGAAGTATACTTCGACAAAGGAAATATCCTGGACAGTGCAAAAGAAGGTGCATACCTGATTGATATGACGACCACAAGTCCGATGCTGGATCAGAAGATCGCAGAAGAGGGAACCAAGAGAGGCTTCCATGTACTGGATGCACCGGTAACAGGCGGAGATACCGGGGCAAAAGCGGGAACCTTATCCATTCTTGTTGGTGGTTCCAGAGAAGACTACGAAGCATGTATGCCGTTATTCAAAGCAATGGGAACGAATATTAACTATCAGGGGGCAGCAGGAAGCGGTCAGCATGCCAAGCTTGCGAACCAGATCATGATCGCCGGAACGTTATCCGGTGTATGCGAAGCTCTGACGGTACTTAACTCCGTATCGACCGGGGCAGCTGGAAGTAAACAGCTGGACACATTCGGACCAAAGATCCTGGCAGGAGATTATGCACCGGGATTCTTCATGAAGCATTTCATCAAAGATATGAAGCTTGCGCTGACTGAAGCAAATATGAGCAACATAAGTCTGGATGTATTAAGCCAGGTACTGGCTAATTATGAGATGCTGCAGGCAGAAGGATACGGCGATCTCGGAACACAGGCACTGATCAAGTATTATGAAGAAGAGATGGAAGAGTAGGGTGGCAAACCAACAGACGTACGGCATCCATGATTGATGTACAGACTTCCCTGTGTATTCTGATAAAAATGATGCATGCGCATTATGACAGAAAAGTGATTCTTTTACTGGATGAATACGATGTTCCAGTGGCAAAAGCAAGTGATAAAGGCTATTATGCAGAGATGATGGAAGTTATGAAAACTGTCATGAGTACATCGTTGAAAGATAATCCGTCACTGGAATTTGCAGTTGTCACGGGCTGCCTGAAAATTGCCAAAGAAAGTATCTTCACAGGAACGAATAATTTTGTCTCAGATACAATTGCAGCGACAGGCCTGGATGAGTATTTTGGATTTACACAGGATGATATAGACAAGATGTTACAGGATGCAGATATTGATGCGTATGCAGCAGAAGTGAAAGAATGGTATGACGGATATCATTTTGGCGAGACGGATGTGTGAAAGAACACATCGAAGAAA
>OBAO01001693.1_pt1 | contig 11762 bp, 9 predicted proteins | sample 1517541 | NCBI WGS metagenome assembly OBAO01 (sample SAMN04571698, study PRJEB22368) | human gut metagenome | biome: human gut; material: stool | host: Homo sapiens | place: Luxembourg | collected 2012-08-10
TTGGAACGTCATCACGGATCAGATCCTCACGGATAATCACAATAACAACACCGGCCGGTCCTACGTTCTTCTGTACGCCAAAGTAAATCAGACCGTAATCAGATACATTGACTGGCTGTGACAGAATATCGGAAGACATATCAGCTACAAGGATCTTGCCCTTTGTATTCGGAAGCTTCTTGTAAGTAGTTCCGTAAATTGTATTGTTATGGCAGATATACACATAATCTGCATCCTCGGAGATCGGAAGATCAGAGCAATCTGGAATATAGCTGAAGGTCTTGTCAGCCGATGATGCAACGACATTTACCTTTCCGTACTTCTTTGCTTCTTCGCATGCCTTCTTTGCCCACTGACCGGTAATGATATAGTCAGCAACACCGTTTTTCATCAGGTTCATCGGGATTGCAGCAAACTGCTGTGATGCACCGCCCTGCAGGAACAGCACCTTGTAATTGTCCGGAATATCCATCAGATCGCGAAGGTCTTTTTCTGCTTCTTTGATGATGTTATCGTACACTTTCGAGCGATGACTCATCTCCATTACGCTCATGCCGGAACCTTTGTAATCCAGCATCTCATCTGCTGCCTGCTTCAACACTACTTCCGGTAATACGGAAGGACCTGCTGAAAAGTTAAATACTCTTGCCATTTTTCCTCTTCCTCCTACTTATTATCTAAATCCTGCTGGTCAAAACAGGTTTCCAAAGCTGCTCCTGCAGCAACCATTGGCCATACCTTATCATCCTTACCGATGATACAATCAATCACAACCGGCTTATTTAACTCGATTGCCTGCTTCATGGCATCCTCAAACTCCTGAAGATTTGTAGCTCTGAAACCGGTCGCTCCAAGTGCATCCGCTACCTTCACGAAGTCAACCGAATCATCTAAGATTGTATTCGAATAACGCTTATCGTAGAACAATGTCTGCCACTGACGCACCATACCAAGCACATGGTTGTTGATTACAACCTGGATGATCGGCACATTATAACGGCTTGCCGTAGCGATCTCGTTCATATTCATACGGAAACATCCGTCTCCCGCAATGTTGATTGCCACACGGTCCGGACGTCCGTACTTGGCACCGATACAGGCACCAACGCCGTAGCCCATTGTTCCGAGTCCACCGGATGTAAGAAGCTGTCTTGGCTCTTTGAATTTATAATACTGGGCTGCCCACATCTGATGCTGTCCTACATCCGTTGTAATTGTTGCATTGCCCTCTGTCAGCTCATAGATCTTGTTGATAATCGCCGGTCCCGAGAATTCATTCATATCTGCATGATCCGGATACTGTTCTTTGAGTGCATCAATCTGTGCTCTCCACTCCGGTTTCTTAGACGCCTTGATTCTGGTAGAGATCATCTTCAGTATTTCTTTGGCATCACCGACAACACTTGCATCAACTTCCACATTCTTATTGATCTCTGCAGCATCAATATCAATATGTAAAATCTTTGCCTGATTTGCAAACTTATTTGCATTACCTGTTACACGGTCTGAGAATCTCGCACCAATGACAATCACAAGGTCTGCCTGATTGATACCGAAGTTTGAAACCTTGGTTCCATGCATACCGATCATTCCCGTGTAACGGTCATCCGTTCCCGGAAATGCACCCTTACCCATCAATGTATCACAGACAACTGCATCAATTTTCTCTGCAAATTTTTTCAGTTCCTTGGACGCATCTGCCGCAACAACACCACCACCGACAAGAATCATCGGCTTCTTCGAGTTCTCGATCATCTTAATCGCTGTGTCGATATCCTCTGCACGGATTGTCTTTGTCACGCGCTCGATTGGCTCCGGTGCCTTCGGCTCATAGTCTGCAACATTTGCAGTAACATCCTTTGTAATATCGACAAGAACCGGGCCCGGTCTGCCTGACTGCGCGATTTTAAATGCACGGCGGATTGTATCTGCCAGTTCATGTACATTCTTTACAATAAAGCTATGCTTCGTGATCGGCATAACTACACCTGCAATATCAATCTCCTGAAAGCTGTCCTTTCCAAGAAGAGAAACACCTACGTTTGCAGTGATTGCAACAAGCGGAATCGAATCCATATATGCGGTTGCAATACCGGTTACAAGATTTGTTGCACCCGGACCGGAAGTTGCCATACATACGCCAACCTTACCAGTCGCTCTTGCATATCCATCTGCTGCATGGCTTGCGCCCTGCTCATGGGATGTCAGGACATGGTGAATCTCATCCTGATGCTTATACAATGCATCATAGACATTCAGGATCGTTCCTCCCGGATATCCAAATACTGTGTCAACGCCCTGTTCTTTCAGACATTCAATCACTATTTCTGATCCAGTTAATTGTTTCATAAACTTCTCCTTATCTACATACAACTTGATTTATCCTTTTTCTTCCTGTCAGATAACCAATATCTGATAGGATAGCACATTGTTTTGAATTATTCAATATATTTTACTTCAACTCCAAAACTGCACCGCGGTTACCGGATGTTACCATCTTTGCATATCTTGCCAGATATCCGGTTGTTACCTTTGGCTCTCTTGGTGTCCATGCTTCTTTCCGCTTTGCAAGCTCCTCGTCGGAAACCTTCACATTGATCGTACATGCATCGATATCAATGCTGATGATATCACCCTCTTCAATCAAAGCGATCGGACCTCCAACCGCTGCCTCCGGTGAGATATGTCCGATAGAAGCGCCACGGCTTGCGCCTGAGAAACGGCCATCTGTAATCAGTGCTACCGAAGATCCAAGTCCCATACCCGCAATCGCAGATGTCGGATTCAACATTTCTCGCATACCAGGACCACCCTTTGGTCCTTCGTAACGGATAACAACAACATCACCTTCCACAATTTTGCCACCCTTGATAGCCGCAATTGCATCCTCCTCACATTCAAACACACGTGCCGGTCCTTCATGCTGCAGCATCTCCGGAACAACGGCAGAACGCTTAACAACAGAACCATCCGGTGCGATATTTCCCTTCAATACGGCAAGTCCGCCGGTTGAGCTGTATGGATTTGCCATCGGACGGATAACTTCCGGATTCAGGTTCTTATGTCCCTTTACAGCCTCTCCGATTGTCTTGCCGGTTACTGTCATACAATCCTCATTGATCAGACCTGCCTCACAGAGCTGGTTGATAACGGCATATACACCGCCGGCCTCGTTCAAGTCCTCCATATATGTCGGACCTGCCGGTGCTAAGTGGCAGAGATTCGGTGTCTTCGCACTGATTTCATTTGCCATGGAAATATCAAAGTCAAATCCGATCTCATGTGCGATTGCCGGGATATGAAGCATGGAGTTAGTAGAGCATCCAAGTGCCATATCCACTGTCAATGCGTTCATGATAGCATCCTTCGTAATAATATCTCTTGGGCAGATATTCTTCTTGTACATCTCCATAACAGCATAACCGGCACGCTTTGCAAGCTTCAGTCTCTCAGAATATACTGCCGGGATTGTACCATTTCCAGAAAGTCCCATACCAAGTGCCTCTGTCAGACAGTTCATAGAGTTTGCGGTATACATGCCGGAGCATGATCCACAAGTTGGACATGCATGGCACTCGAAATCATTGACATCCTCTTCTGTCATCTTGCCTGCTGCATAAGAACCAACTGCCTCGAACATAGATGAAAGGCTTGTCTTATGTCCCTTTACATGACCGGCAAGCATCGGACCACCGGATACGAATACGGTTGGTACGTTGACTCTGGCTGCTGCCATCAGAAGTCCCGGTACGTTCTTATCGCAGTTCGGGATCATAACAAGTGCATCAAACTGATGTGCAGTTGCCATACACTCGGTTGAATCTGCGATCAGGTCTCTTGTTACAAGGGAATACTTCATTCCGATATGTCCCATGGCAATACCGTCGCAGACAGCGATTGCCGGAAACATCACAGGTGTTCCGCCTGCTTCAGCCACGCCAAGCTTCACGGCCTGTGCGATCTTATCCAGGTTCATATGTCCAGGTACGATCTCGTTGTAGGAACAAACGATACCGACCAATGGTTTCTTCATTTCTTCTTCTGTCATTCCAAGGGCGTTGAACAGGCTTCTGTGTGGTGCCTGCTGCATGCCTACTTTAACATTATCACTCTTCATTTTTGTCTTCCTTTCTCTTCAATTTGTTCAGACAATTTCGAGATTTGCATACCTGCAACATATATTTTGATTCCATTCATCTTATATACAATGTATTGAAACTAAGAAGTGCTAGATGTTCTGATCTACATTGTTTCATAATACGCAACCGCCGTCAATTCGCCATCCATGGCTCAGTGACGGCTTGTTTGAACATCGTGTTCAAACATTGCTTCTTTTACTACAGAACATCAAGAACTTCTAAGTTCCAAACATATCGTATATATCCATGAATGAAATTCAAAATATATGTTTTACATCCATCTCACTACCTCGAAATTGTCTGGCAAAGTATTATCTCTTAATTAACTACTAATTCTTCCTTAACCACTTAGATTCTTTCTACAATCTTGTCGCCCATCTCGTTACAGCCGACAAGGGTTGTGCCTTCGGACACGATATCGCATGTACGGAAACCATCTACCAGTACCTGCTTGACTGCGTTCTCGATCGCATCTGCCTCTTTGTCGAGGTCGAATGTGTAACGGAGCATCATCGCTGCGGAAAGAATCGTTGCGATTGGATTTGCCTTGTCCTGTCCGGCAATATCCGGTGCTGAACCACCGCTTGGCTCGTACATACCGAATTTTGTTTCGTTCAAGGATGCAGATGCCAGCATACCGATGGAACCTGTGATCATAGATGCCTCATCGGACAAGATGTCACCAAACATATTCTCTGTTAATACAACATCGAACTGTGCCGGATCTTTGACAAGCTGCATTGCACAGTTATCAACAAGCATATGCTCATATGTTACTTCCGGATAATCCTTTGCAACCTCTTCCACGATCTTTCTCCAGAGTCTGGAAGAATCAAGCACATTTGCCTTATCAACACTTGTTACCTTCTTGCGGCGCTTCATCGCGATATCAAAGCCCTTGATTGCGATACGGCGGATCTCATTTTCGTTGTAAGTCAGTGTATCAACGGCTGTCATTACGCCATCGACTTCCTTTGTCTCTCTTGCACCGAAGTAAAGACCACCGGTCAGCTCACGCATGATCATCATATCGAAACCACGGTCTGCAATCTCTTCCTTTAAAGGACATGCACCCTTTAACTGCTCATAAAGATTGGCTGGTCTTAAGTTTGCAAAAAGTCCCAACTCCTTACGGATCTTCAGAAGTCCGGCTTCCGGTCTCTTCTCTGGTGGAAGCTTGTACCAAGGTGATGTGCTTGTGTTACCGCCGATGGAACCAAGCAATACTGCATCGCTTGCCTTTGCTCTTGCGACTGCTTCGTCAGTAAGTGGAACGCCACATGCGTCGATCGAGCATCCGCCCATCAGAAGCTGCTCATAATTAAATGTATGTCCAAACTTTTCTCCGACTGCATCTAACACCTTCATTGCCTGTGTGACAACCTCCGGTCCGATACCGTCACCCTTGATTACTGCAATATTACAATTCATGATTCATCCTCCAAATAATAATTTATCCTGTCTGTTTCTTACCGGTCGAACAAATGCTTTCTCTTCTTAAAGTATACAATGTTACAGATCAGCATCACGATAGAAACAGCCATTGTTCCATAGGTGGAGCTTGCGATATACTCTGTAAGACCATCCACGATGCTTGTAACACTCGCAATATATGCGATTGATATAATCAAACCTGCTACCTGCATGCCAATATACATTGCAGGGCCGCACTTCTTGAAATCCGCAAGCATAAATCGTGTGACAAGAGCGAAAATGGCAATCGCGATGTAGCATATACCAATAATCGTATCCACACCCTTCAAGCCAGAAAAATAACTATATACCCGATCAGTGTTCTCACCATAAATTCTGCCTGTAAGAAGCTGGAATCCATTCCACAATCCAACAAGAGCGGAAACAAACAGCTGGAAATAAATTACGAAATGAAACCATTTCATTCCAAGCTCTTTCTGTGGCTGCTGCGGTGTCTGATTGTACATGTTCTGCTGTGGTGCCTGATTGTACATACCCTGCTGGTTATACATGTTCTGCTGCGATGCCTGATTGTACATTCCCTGCTGGTTGTACATGTTCTGCTGTGGTGTCTGATTGTTTGCCTGTGCGCCTGCACCGGTATAAGCTCCACAGACTGGACAGGTCAACTGTCCGTCCGAAATCTGATTGCCACAATTATTACAAACTCCCATATATTTTATCCTCCCAGATGAAATTAGTTTTCTTTTGCATTGATATAGTTGATCAAACCGCCCTCTTTGATGATTTTCTGCATGAATGGAGGGAATGCCTGTCCCTTGAACTCGGTTCCTTTTGTCTTGTTGTAGATCATACCACTGTCAAAATCAACCTCTACCATATCGCCTGCCTCGATTCCCTTGGCAGCTTCCGGACACTCGATAATTGGAAGTCCGATGTTAATTGCGTTACGATAGAAAATTCTTGCAAATGTCTCAGCGATTACGCAGCTGATACCAGATGCCTTGATTGCAATTGGTGCATGCTCTCTCGATGAGCCGCATCCAAAGTTCTTATTTGCAACCATGATATCGCCCGGCTTCACACGCTTTACGAAGTCCTTGTCAATATCCTCCATACAGTTCTTTGCAAGCTCCGCAGGATCTGAGGAATTCAGATATCTTGCAGGAATGATTACATCTGTATCTACATTGTCACCATATTTATGTACTGTTCCGTATGCTTTCATTTTTGTTCCTCCTTATGCCAATTCTGCCGGGCTGCTGATCTTACCTGTAATCGCGGAAGCTGCTGCAACTGCAGGGCTTGCCAGATATACCTCTGAATCTACGTGTCCCATACGTCCAACGAAGTTACGGTTGGTTGTGGATACAGCTCTCTCGCCAGCTGCCATAACACCCATATGTCCGCCCAGACATGGTCCACAGGTTGGAGTTGATACGATCGCACCTGCCTCGATAAATGCCTTTGTCAGACCTTCCTCGAGCATCTGTAAATAAACCTCCTGTGTGCCAGGGATCACGATGACACGCACACCCTTTGCCACATGTCTGCCCTTGATGATATCGGCTGCAATACGCATATCAGAGATTCTTCCGTTTGTGCAGGAACCGATGACTACCTGATCGATCTTGATATCGCCAACTTCGTCGATGGTTTTTGTATTCTCTGGAAGATGTGGAAATGCAACGGTTGGCTTCAAGGTTGAAAGATCAATCGTATATTCCTCATCATAGACTGCATCGGCGTCTGCCTCGTACTTTGTATATGCCTTTGTCGAATGCTCCTTCATGTAAGCTTCTGTCTGCTCATCCACTGGGAAGATACCATTCTTTGCACCTGCCTCGATTGCCATGTTCGCAATTGTGAAACGGTCGTCCATTGTCAGGTTCTTGATACCCTCACCAACAAACTCCATAGACTTATAGAGTGCACCATCTACACCGATCATACCAATGATATGAAGGATTACATCCTTACCACTGATATATGGTGCTTTCTCGCCTACGATATTAAACTTGATTGCAGATGGCACCTTGAACCATGCCTTACCTGTCACCATACCGGCTGCCATATCTGTACTTCCGACACCTGTGGAGAATGCACCAAGGGCACCGTAAGTACATGTATGTGAATCGGCTCCGATACATGTCTCGCCTGCAACGATCAGTCCTTTTTCCGGAAGAAGTGCATGCTCGATTCCCATCTCTCCGACATCAAAGAAGTTCACGATCTCATTCTCGCCTGAAAACTCACGTACACATTTGCAATGCTCTGCACTCTTAATATCTTTATTCGGTGTAAAGTGATCCATAACAAGTGCAATCTTGCTCTTATCAAACACTTCCTTCTTATTAAACTTTTCCATCTCGTGAATGGCAACTGGTGTTGTGACATCGTTACCAAGCACTAAATCCAAACCTGCCTCAATCAACTGTCCTGCTTCCACACTTGCAAGACCTGCATGTTTCGCAAGTATTTTCTGCGTCATGGTCATACCCATAATCATTTCCTCCTGATTCTGCTTATAATAGTAGAATCATACCATATTTCTTTCTATAATTACAATATATAATATGAATATTGTTTATAACTTGTAGTTATGGTTTGGATATGATATATTTAATCAAACTACTATTTATAGGATAATAAGAATATAATTTTGAAACGCGAATTGCTATATAAGGAAACGAGGGGATATTATGTTTGATAATCTGAATTATTACAGAGTTTTTTATACGGTTGCCAATACCGGAAATATCAGCAAAGCCGCCGATATGCTGTTTATCAGCCAGCCTGCGATCTCAAAGGCGATCTCCAAGCTTGAAGACGGACTGCATGTGAAGCTCTTTCTGCGCTCTTCCAAGGGTGTGACGCTGACTGATGAGGGACAGGTTCTATACAACCATATCGAGAAAGCATTCTCAAATATCTCACAAGGCGAGGATGAAATCCGGCATATCCACGAGCTTGGTATCGGACAATTAAAGATCGGTGTCAGCACCTCGCTTTGCAAGCACATCTTACTGGACAAGCTGCAGACCTTCATCTTGGAAAATCCACACATCAAGGTTATCATCGACTGTCATTCCACAGTAAACACACTGAAGCTTCTAAATGACGGACGTATTGATATCGGACTAATCTGCAAGACGGATATTCCTGCCGGTTTTGAATATCAGGATGTCAGCACGATTCATGACATCTTCGTCGTAAATGAAACGTATCTCTCCAACCTGCACCTGCGGGAACAGGAAGAGTTTGCACAGGAACCGACAAACCCGTGGCTCTTCGCCGGAAATCTGACCGGTATCATGGGAAATCTGGATGAGGACGTTCCCGCTTTATCTCCGATAGCTCCTGTGTCTGCGGCAGATAAATCGGGGTTTGCCATGAAAGATATTTTGGAGAAATCCAATCTCATGTTGCTGGAGAAGAATAATATCACCCGTACACATATCGATGATTATCTGGAGTCCGAAGGCATCCATCCACAGCAGATCCTCGAAGTAAATAATATGGATCTACTCATTGATTTTGCAGCTATCGGTATGGGTGTTGCCAGTGTCGTACGGGAGTTTGCGACGGACTATCTGGCTTCCGGGCAGATCTTAGAGCTTCCGATCTCCCACCCGGTTGCGGAGCGTACTGTCGGGTTCGTGTACCCGAAGAGCCGGGAGAAGTCAGAGGTGTTAAGGAAGTTTCTGGGGATGTGGGGATAACCCAAGCATGCAGCCACAAGTCGCGAAGCGACTTGCCGACTATGGTGCTTCGCACTTTTGTATATAATAACCTGAGCACGCAGTCGCAAGATGCTTCGCATCTTGCCGGCTATGGTGCTTCGCACCATAGAAACAGAAAAAGACAGCCATGTGTGGTTTTCTGCGAGCAGAACCACACATGGCTGTCTTTTTCTATTTCTGCGTTGCTCAGGTAATTACATCATTCCCATGCCGCCGCCCATGCCACCTGCTGGCATAGCTGGAGCATCTTCCTTGATGTCTGCAACAACAGACTCTGTTGTAAGGAATGTAGAAGCAACAGATGTTGCGTTCTGCAATGCTGTTCTTGTTACCTTTACAGGATCGATAATACCTGCTTCGATCATATTTACATACTCTTCCTTGTAAGCATCAAATCCAACACCAACCTCAGACTCTTTGATCTTGTTGATGATAACTGCGCCTTCAAGACCTGCATTGGCTGCGATATGAGCAAGTGGAGCTGTCAATGCCTTTGCAATGATTGTTGCACCAGTCTTCTCGTCACCTTCCAATGTATCGATCAGAGCATTCAGCTTCTTAGAAGCATGGATATATGCAGATCCACCACCTGCGATGATACCCTCTTCTACGGCTGCTCTTGTAGCGTTCAAAGCATCTTCCAGACGAAGCTTTGCTTCCTTCATCTCTGTCTCAGTTGCAGCACCAACACGGATAACTGCGACACCACCAGCAAGCTTTGCCAGTCTCTCCTGCAGCTTCTCCTTATCGAACTCAGATGTTGTCTCAGCAAGCTGTGCCTTAATCACATTGACTCTTGCCTCGATATCTGCCTTTGCACCACAACCATCAACGATAACTGTATTCTCCTTGGCAACCTTGACGCTCTTTGCACGTCCAAGCTGATCCAGAGTTGTCTCCTTCAAATCATAGCCAAGCTCCTCAGAGATCACTGTACCACCTGTCAGGATTGCGATATCCTGCAGCATCTCTTTTCTTCTGTCACCATAGCCAGGTGCCTTTACACCTACGACTGAGAATGTACCACGCAGCTTATTTACGATCAATGTTGTAAGAGCCTCGCCCTCGATATCCTCAGCGATGATCAAAAGCTTCTGTCCACCCTGTACGATCTGCTCCAGAAGTGGAAGGATATCCTGAATGTTTGAAATCTTCTTATCTGTGATCAGGATATATGGGTTATCCAGCTCTGCAACCATCTTCTCCATATCCGTTGCCATGTAAGCACTTACATAACCACGGTCAAACTGCATACCTTCTACTAAGTCAAGCTCAGTCTTCATTGTCTTAGACTCTTCGATTGTGATAACGCCGTCCTTGGAAACCTTCTCCATTGCATCTGCAACAAGTTCGCCGACACCATCATCACCAGCAGAGATCGAAGCTACTCTTGCGATCTGCTCCTTACCATTGATAGACTCGCTCATCTCTGAGATTGCATCAACGGCTGCATCACAAGCCTTCTTCATACCTTTACGAAGTACGATTGGGTTTGCTCCTGCTGCTAAGTTCTTCATACCTTCGTTGATCATTGCCTGCGCCAGAACGGTTGCTGTTGTTGTACCATCACCGGCAACATCATTTGTCTTGGTTGCAACTTCCTTTACGATCTGTGCACCCATATCCTCAAATGGATCTTCCAGAGAAATCTCCTTTGCAATTGTCACACCATCATTTGTGATGAGTGGTGAACCAAATGACTTTGCAAGAACTACATTTCTTCCTTTTGGTCCAAGTGTTACGCTAACTGTATCTGCAAGCTGGTTTACGCCTGCTTCCAAAGCCTTTCTGGCTTCTGCTCCATACTTAATTTCCTTTGCCATTGTATTACGCCTCCTAGTTTTTTTCGCATCTTCTAATGATAACGGCAATACTTTCTTTGTACCCATACTGCCTTACCTGCTACTGAACGATTGCAAGAATATCTGCCTGCTTTACAATGATGTACTCATCATCTCCAAGCTTTACTTCTGTTCCTGCATATCTTGAATAGATTACTTTATCGCCAGCCTTGACTTCCATTGGAACCTTCTCGCCATCTACGACAGCGCCAGGGCCAACTTCAACAACCTCTGCATACTGTGGTTTTTCCTGTGACTGTGTTGGAAGAACGATACCTGATTTTGTCGTCTCTTCTGCAACGGACTGCTTTAATACAACTCTGTCTCCTAACGGTGTTAACTTCATAATATACCCGACCTCCTAATTTTTACTTTTAGCACTCATATTGGTTGAGTGCTAACATAATTCTTATTGTACTCATTTTTCTGAAAAAATCAACCCCTAATTTGTAAATTTAACCAAATAGACACAATTTGCCTGACAGCCTGTATATAATGTATGATTCCTATCCTGTTTTTATGCTATTCCGTTAGGATTCTATGATCGTATGGTTCGTCTTGATGATGCCCCGTGGCAGCGAATCCTTCGCATTCTTCCACGGCTC
>OBAO01001708.1_pt1 | contig 11705 bp, 7 predicted proteins | sample 1517541 | NCBI WGS metagenome assembly OBAO01 (sample SAMN04571698, study PRJEB22368) | human gut metagenome | biome: human gut; material: stool | host: Homo sapiens | place: Luxembourg | collected 2012-08-10
ATGACATACAGAAAAAAGTGTAGAAATGTAGAGCAATCTATAACAGGAAAAGAAAGAGGGAAGTGGAAAATCATGAGAAACAGATTTGACAGACAGCTTCAGGTATTGAACGATGAATTGATTGAAATGGGAAGCCTGATCGAGCAGGCGATCGAGATGGCATGTTCGGCGCTGGTCAGACAGGATGTGGAGAAAGCACAGAAAGCGATCAGCTTTGATGAGGAGATCGATCATCAGGAGCGCGATATTGAAAGCCTCTGCATGAAATTATTATTGCAGCAGCAGCCGGTGGCAAAAGATCTCCGCCTGATCTCAGCAGCACTGAAAATGATCACGGATATGGAGCGTATCGGGGATCATGCATCCGATATTTCGGAAATGACGATACTGATGGCGGACGCTGCTTATGAAACCGGGGATTCGATCAATCTTGACCTGATCAAGGAAATGGCAAAAGAAACAACTGACATGGTCATCAAGAGTGTGGATGCATTCGTGCAGAAAGACATGGATATGGCACACTGGGTCATCAAAGAAGATGATGTGGTGGATGATCTGTTCAACCAGTTCAAACAGCAGCTCATTAAAAAGATCAATGAGAATGTAAAAAATGGGGAGCAGGCAACGGATATGCTGATGGTTGCAAAATATTTTGAGCGTATCGGAGACCATGCGACCAATATTGCGGAGTGGGTGATCTATTCCATTACCGGACAGCATGAAAATTAAAAATAGACAAAAATAAATGGTTTCTTTGAGATTTTACATAGATTTTACATAAAGTTGACGGCGAATTTACATACTCCTTTTTATGCTAATTGCAAAATGACGAAAAATGCTGTATAAATAAATTATATGTCAAAAAAACGTAAAGAATAAGAAAAGCGGCATACAAAAGGAGATTGAGATGGATATTTTTGGAGTACTGACCCTCATTGGCGGATTGGCACTGTTCCTGTACGGAATGAATGTAATGGGTGCCGGACTGGAGAAGATGTCAGGAGGTAAATTAGAGAAGATATTAGAGACTCTGACATCAAACCCGATCAAGGCAGTGTTGCTTGGTGCAGGTGTAACCGCAGTGATCCAGTCGTCATCGGCGACGACGGTTATGGTGGTTGGTTTTGTGAACTCCGGTATTATGAAGCTGTCACAGGCAGTCGGCATCATTATGGGTGCAAATATCGGAACAACGGTAACGTCATGGCTTTTGAGCTTAAGTGGACTGCAGGGGGATAACTTTTTTATCCAGATGTTAAAACCATCCTCCTTCTCACCGATCCTTGCAATGATCGGTATCATACTTTGTATGTCGAAAAAGAGCGACAAGAAAAAAGATATCGGTGAGATCTTACTTGGATTTGCAGTATTAATGTACGGTATGGAGAGCATGAGCGGGGCGGTAGAACCGCTTGCAGATGTGCCGGAATTTACGAATATCTTAACGATGTTCCACAATCCGTTCCTTGGTGTATTGGCAGGAGCTGTACTTACTGCGATCATACAGAGTTCCTCTGCATCGGTCGGAATTTTACAGGCACTGTCTGTAACAGGAGCATTTACCTATGGCTCTGTGATCCCAATCATCATGGGACAGAATATCGGTACCTGTGTGACGGCAATGATTTCAGCAATCGGTGCAAACAGAGGTGCAAAGAGAACGGCATTCGTGCATCTTTATTTTAACGTGATCGGCACAGTTCTGTTTCTGGTATTGTTTTATACAGGCAATGCGCTGATCGGATTTGAATTTACCAATGAAGTCGTTGGAGCAGCGGGAATCGCAATGATCCACACCATATTTAATGTGTTCGCAACCCTGGTTTTACTTCCATTTACAAAGGGATTGGAGAAACTGGCATACTTAACGATCCCGAAAACTGCAGAGGAACAGAATCAGAAAGAGGATGTATTTGTTATTTTAGACGACCGTTTCTTAAACAGCCCTGCATTTGCGATTGAGCAGTGCCATTCTCTTGCCAATCAGATGGCAAAGATTACACACGAAGGATTTTTAGAGGCAATGACCGTACTGGATGAGTACTCCGAAGAAAAGATCGAGGATGTCATTGCAAAAGAAAACATCGTGGATACCTATGATGATAAACTCAGTGCATACTTAACGAAGTTAAGCAGCCAGAATTTATCTTACAAAGACAGTCTGAAGGTAACATCACTGCTTCACTGCCTGACAGATTTTGAGCGAATTTCCGACCATTCCATCAACGTGGTGGAAAATGCACAGCAGATGTATAAAGAGGGCGCTGTATTTTCCAAGAAAGCAAAGGAAGAAATGAAGGTATACAGCACAGCACTCCGTGATATCTTAGAGCGTACCACAAACGCATTTGTGGATGGTGATGAGGCACTTGCGCGTACGGTAGAACCGTTAGAAGAAGTCATTGATGAGTTAAACAAGACAGTAAAGAAAAACCATATGAAGCGTCTTAGAAAAGGGAAATGTACCATTGAGCTTGGTCTTGTATTGTCAGATCTTGCAATGAACTATGAGCGTGTTGCAGACCATTGTTCGAATATCGCGGTATATATGATGCAGTTAGAGGATACCCAGTTAGAGGAACACAGTTTTACCGAGCAGCTGGATGCAGAGGAGAGCGCAGAGTTTACAAAACAGTTAAACGAGTTCGAGAAGATATATCAGATTTAAGGGCGCAAAAATGGGGATTGAGGAAAAATATGGCAACGATCTATATAGTGGAGGACGATATTAATATTCGTGAAATTGAACGTTATGCGCTCAAAAACAGCGGTTATGAAGTGGAAGAATTTGAGGGCAGCGCATCATTTTTTAAGCGTCTGGAAAAAAATATCCCATCCCTGATCCTTTTAGATATCATGCTTCCGGGGGAAGACGGACTGGATATTTTAACAAGGATCCGGGCAGACAAGGCGACCGCGGATGTCCCGGTCATTATGGTAACGGCAAAGACAAGTGAGCTTGATAAGGTAAAGGGACTTGATCTTGGAGCAGATGATTATATCACAAAGCCGTTTGGAGTCATGGAGCTGATCTCCCGTGTGAAAGCACTGCTTCGAAGAACAAGCCGCATGAATGAAGATTCACAGCTGATACATGAAGATATCCTTATGGATATGGACAAACATGCCGTTACGGTTGCAGGGCAGCTGTGTGAGCTGACATTTAAAGAATTTGAATTGTTAAAGTACCTGATGCTCAATCAGGGAATTGTTTTATCAAGAGACAAGATTATGGATCAGGTATGGGGATTTGAGTACGAAGGAGAGAGCCGTACCGTTGATATGCATATCAAAACACTGCGACAGAAACTTGGGGCAGCAGGAAGCTGTATCAAGACCGTGCGGAATGTGGGGTACATGATCGAATGAAAAAAAGAATTAATACCGGTTTTATGTTGATTGCGGCAATCGCCATTGTGGTGACTGCCGTTTGTTCTATGTTTCTTTTTTATCAGATTCTGGAGGAACAGATATTTGATGATTTAAAGGCAAGTGCACATGTTGTCTCGGTGATCAGTCCGAATGAACTTTCGAAGGATATCACATATTCACTGGAAAATGACGGACTGCGTATTACCTGTGTGGATGTGGATGGTACTGTCCTGTACGACAGTATGGAAGATGCTTCTTCCATGGAGAACCATAAGGAACGCCCGGAAATTGCGGAGGCCATAAAAAATGGCGAGGGAAAATCAATCCGTGTCTCAGCTACGTCGTCAAAGCATACCTTTTATTATGCACTTAGAAAAGAAGATGGGAGCGTTGTGCGTGTTGCGAAAGAGAGTGGAAGTATTTATCATCTGGTGTCTACGATGTCAGGTCTGATCTTAGCGGTTGGTCTGATGGTATTTCTGATGTGTGTATTTTACTCTTACCGTCTGACGCGAAGACTCATGGCACCGATCGGGAAAATGGCAGATAATATTATCCTGGTGGATGAGACGGAAGTTTACGAGGAAATGCGCCCGTTTATTTCCATGATCAAAAAACAGCATATGGATATTTTAAATCATGCGCAGATGCGTCAGGAGTTTACAGCCAACGTTTCCCATGAATTAAAGACGCCGTTGACTGCGATCTCCGGATATGCGGAACTGATCGCAAGCGGAATGACGGGCGGGGAGGATACCGCGCATTTTGCAAATGAGATCCATAAGAGTGCGGAGCGTCTGCAGGCATTGATCAACGATATTATAAAGCTTTCAGAATTAGATGACAGTGATTTAAAACTTGAATTTGAGACGGTTGATCTGCATGATCTTGGGGAGCAGTGCATTCATTCCATGCAGATGCAGGCAGATAAAAATGAGGTGACGCTGCACTTAGAGGGGGCGTCTGTTCCAATGAACGGAAACAAGACGCTGCTTGAGGAACTGCTTTTTAACCTTTGCAGTAATGCGGTCCGTTATAATAAAAAAGGCGGCAGTGTCACGATCGTGACTACGATCGAAAATACCAGACCGGTCCTGATCGTAAAAGATACCGGTATCGGAATCCCGAAAGAACAGCAGGAACGCGTCTTTGAGCGTTTCTACCGTGTCGATAAGAGCCGGTCAAAATCCACCGGCGGCACAGGTCTGGGGCTTGCCATTGTAAAGCATATTGTCGCGCAGCATGATGCGCAGATGACGCTGACAAGTGAGGTTGGTGTGGGTACGGAGATCAAGATTGTATTTTAGTGAAAAAAGTCTAACCGAATCCTCAAATTTATGTTACAATAGAAAGATGCAAAAAATATACTATTGAGGAGCACAGCAATCATGTTTTCCATATCAGACATTAAGCAGGAAGCATATCCGGCAGCATACCGCCGGGGAAAGGAATTGTATGAGCGGGGACTCGTGCAGGAATTTTCCTATGACGTATACACGGAAGATGGCGTTCCAAAGGCAGAATTAATTGGAAGAGTAAAAGGAACAGTCGAGGATCACTACGATGTCCGGCTTGTGATAGATGAAGAATATGCGGAAGTTTCAGAGAGCCGCTGCAACTGTGAGGCGTTTTGCAACTATGAGGGCATCTGCAAGCACTGTGTTGCCGTTGCGCTTGCCTATGTGAACCGCAGACAGGCGAAAGATATCTTAAATGCAAAACTTGGAGTAAGCGAGAAGACAGAGCAGAAGAACATCCGCACGGAAAAAGAGTTAAAAACGGATACTTCATTAAAAAATCTGTTAAACCGTTATTCCATGCGTGCAGGTTCCACCTATCTTTTACCGGAAAATATTTACGGCAAGGTGGAGTTAGAGCCTTATTTCAAGATGGAATACAGTTATGCCACGGTGGAATTTAAGATTGGAATGGAGCAGAAATATGTACTCAAAAATATTTCTGCATTTTTACACTCGATTAAAATCAATGAAAAAGTCCGTTACGGTAAAAAACTGGAGTTTTATCATCATCTGGATGCATTTACGGAATCTGCAAAACGTATGATTGCATTTATGGAACAGCAGGAGATGGATAAAAGACGTCAGAGCCAGTTCCATGCATATTATGCGTATACGGGCAGTTATGAACGCACGATGGAGTTAGACAGTGTGGGGATCGACCGTTTTTTTGAGGCAGTCGGGGATATGCCGTTTGAGGCAGAGGTAGGATTTTTACCGGAGGATACCTATACATTTTCACCGGAAGAAAAGCGTCCGAAGCTGGTTATCCGTCAGGGCGGTTCCGGTATCTTTCTGATGCTGGAAGATGATTCTGTGATCATCGGTGAAAAATATTTTTATTTCTATGACGCGGATATGATCTACCGCAGTCCGGCAGGAATGAAAGAAACGGTCGGAGAATTTTTTGAATTTCTGCACCGCCAGACCGGAGGACAGACTTATATCGCTGCAGATGAGCTTGCCATGTTCTGCCGCGACCTGCTTCCATTACTGAAAAAATATTTTAAAGTGGAAAAAGAGGCAGGATTTGATGAGAGCCTTTATGTGCCGCCGAAACCTGAGTTTGAACTTTATTTAGACAGACAGGATATGAATACGGTAGGTGCAAAACTGATGGCAGCTTACGGGGATGATAAATATAATGTCCTCGAGAAGATCGCACCGGGTGAAGTGCGCGATCTCGCAGAGGAACTCCGCATCAAAAATCTTGTGGAACCGTATTTCAATGAATATGCGCTGTCCCAGACAGTCTTTGTGCTGAAGAACAATGAGGAGATGTTGTATCAGTTAGTTTCAGGTGGATTGAGAAGACTGGGTGAATTTATGACCATTTATACAACGGAAAATTTCCGCAATTTAAAGGTGGTATCTTCCCCGGCCGTTTCCGTGGGTATCTCGTTAAAAAGTGATCTTCTGGAATTAAAAATTCATTCCGATGAGATGTCACGGGAGGAACTTGCCTACCTGCTCTCAAAATATGACAGGAAAAAGAAGTATATCCGTTTGAAAAACGGCGACTTTTTAAATATTGAAGAGGACGGTTTAAGTACGTTGGCGGAAGTCAGCGAGGATCTGCGCCTGACGGAGACAAATCTCAAAAAAGGCACTTTAATTGTACCAAAATACCGCGCAATGTATCTGGACGCGGCATTAAAGAACAATCAGCTTCTCTCGATCGAGAAAAATAAAGAGTTCAAGGGCATGGTCCGCAACATGAAGACGATCGAGGACAGTGACTATGAAGTGCCGGAAGCGCTGAATTCTATTATGAGAAGTTACCAGAAGAATGGATTCCTGTGGTTAAAGACGCTGCGTGAGAATGGATTCGGCGGTATTTTAGCCGATGATATGGGACTTGGAAAGACGCTTCAGGTCATCAGCCTTTTAACGGCAGAACAGCAAGAAATGCAGGCTGGGGAAAAGGAACTGCGCCGTTCCCTGATCGTGTGTCCGGCATCTCTGGTCTACAACTGGCAGAAAGAGATCACACGCTTTGCACCACAGTTAAAAACAGTCATTGTTGCCGGAAGTGTACCGGATCGTGCGTCGATCATCCGTCACAGCAAAGAGGGAGAAATCCTTATTACTTCGTATGATCTGTTAAAACGTGATGCCGAAGTGTACCAGAAGTTTGTATTTGCGATTCAGGTCATCGATGAGGCACAGTATATCAAGAACCCGTCCACACAGGCGGCAAAAGGTGTCAAAAAGATCACTGCGGCATTCAAGCTGGCATTGACCGGAACACCGATCGAAAACAGACTCAGTGAGCTCTGGAGTATTTTTGATTATCTGATGCCGGGATTTTTGTATACCTATCAGAAGTTCCGGGAGGAGATCGAGCTTCCGATCGCTGTGAATCAGGATGCAAACAAGATGGAGCGTTTACAGCGCATGATCCGTCCGTTTATTTTAAGACGTCTGAAAGGGGATGTGTTAAAAGACCTTCCGGAGAAGATCGAAGAAAATGTATTCGCAAGACTCGATGGCGAACAGATGCAGTTATATGATGCTTATGCGACCAGGATGAAGGAAATGCTTAGCCAGCAGAATGAGAAAGAGTTCCATAAAGGCAGGATGCAGATCCTTTCCGAACTTACCAAACTGCGTCAGCTCTGCTGTGATCCGGGACTTTTACTGGAAGATTACCATGGAGAATCCGCAAAGACCGACATGTGTATGGAATTGATCGTAAACGCAGTCGGAGCAGGACACAAGATCCTTCTGTTCTCGCAGTTTACATCCATGTTAGACCGTCTGACAGAGCGCCTGAAAAAAGAAGGAATCGACTACTATCTTCTGACCGGTTCTGTAAATAAGGAAAAACGTATGCAGATGGTGGAAAGTTTTAATAACGATGATGTTCCGGTATTCTGTATCAGCTTAAAGGCGGGTGGAACCGGATTAAACCTTACCTCCGCGGACATCGTCATCCACTACGATCCGTGGTGGAATGTTGCCGTGCAGAACCAGGCGACAGACCGTGCGCACCGTATCGGACAGAAGCATGTCGTGACGGTATACAAACTTGTGGCAGAGGGAACGATCGAGGAGAAGATCATCGATATCCAGGAGCGGAAAAAGAAACTTGCCGAGCAGGTGCTCGAGGGCGAAGGAATGGATTCTGCAAGCTTCACAAAAGAAGAGATTCTTGAATTGCTTGGCTGATTAAAAAAGCATGGGCTGCATAAGGTAATGTATTTTTATTAAAACATTGATTGACAAATCATGGTGCATAAGATATGATGTGAAAACAGCGTTTGGCATAAGTGAAAAACTTATGATAAGCACAGGCTGGTTTGTAAGGGAAGCAGTCTGTGAAACCGTGAGGGAGTAGTTCGCGTGATTGCGTGATTTGTCAACATACCGGTTTTCTTTTGGCGGGCACACACCAGAAGAACCTGGCAAATCTTAAAGAATGAGACTCATGTATATTTTTGTGAGGATATCTGTGGGGATATCCGGTACAGGAATATACGTGGAGTCTCTTTTTTGTCATATTTAACTGATGAATATTATCATTAACAATATGGCAGAAATGGGAAATCACTGCAGAGATGGCGTATACAGTACAAAATAACTGCGGAAATTTCACGGAAAATGTCTGATACAAAAAGAAAGCGGTGAAAAAAGATGGCGATTTTTATTGAATTGTTTCTGATGGGAGTCGGGCTGTCCATGGATGCATTTGCAGTGTCGATCTGCAAAGGACTCGGGATGCGAAAGGTCAACAAAAAACAGGCACTTGTGATCGGGTTATTTTTCGGAGGATTTCAGGCATTGATGCCATTTATCGGATGGCTTTTAGGAAGTCAGTTTGAAAAGTATATCACAAGCATCGATCACTGGATCGCATTTATATTACTTGGAATTATTGGTGGAAAAATGATTGTGGAATCTGTGAAACCGGATAAGGAAGATGACGAAGTAAAAGAAATGGATGCACCGCTCGATTTAAAAGAGATGTTTGTGCTTGCAGTTGCAACAAGTATTGATGCACTTGCAGTCGGGATCACATTTGCATTTTTAGATTACCCGATCGTGGAGGCTATCACGATCATTGGAATTTCTACGTTTTTTATTTCCATTGGCGGCGTTTATGTCGGAAACTTTTTCGGAAACAAGTACGAAAAGAAAGCAGAGTTTGTTGGTGGACTGATCTTAGTTCTGCTCGGGGTGAGAATCCTTTTGACACATCTGGGTATTTTATAAATAACAGGAAAAACGAAGGAGGAAATGTGTATGGTGGCGATGATGCAGTCAATAGTTTTATTACTGGTGGGATTTGTTTTGTTGATTAAAGGTGCAGATTTTTTTGTTGAGGGAAGTTCTTCCGTTGCAAGGGCTCTGCGGATTCCGTCTATGATTGTCGGACTCACGATCGTTGCAATGGGGACGAGCCTGCCGGAACTTGCTGTTAGTGTAACAGCTTCTGTTGCCGGAAATAATGCATTGGCAGTCAGCAATGTGATTGGCTCTAACCTATTTAATTTAATGCTTGTATGCGGGGCATGTGCATTATTTGCACCGTTGATCGTACAGAAAGATACATTAAAAAAAGAAATACCAGTTTCCGTTCTGTGCGCGGTGCTTTTGTTTGTTCTGGGAATTTCCGGCATGGAGATAGGAAGAACAGATGGTGTGATATTGTTACTTCTTTTTATTGGATTTTTGGTATGGATGGTACGGTCAGCATTAAAAGCGCATGCGGCATCGGCAGAAGCAGAAGCTCCTTCCGGTGAATATAAAATTTATCCTGCATGGAAATGTGCATTATATATTGTGGGTGGTGCAGTGGCTATTAAATTTGGCGGGGATTTTGTTGTAGATGGTGCGTCAGCGATCGCCGTAAAAGCCGGGTTAAGCCAGAATCTGATTGGACTTACGATCGTTGCAATGGGAACCAGCCTGCCGGAATTTGTCACCTCTGTGGTAGCTGCAAGAAAAAATGAAGTTGATATGGCATTTGGAAATGTGATCGGATCAAATATTTTTAATATTCTGTTTATTCTGGGAGTGACAGCAGCGATAAGTCCGGTAGCGTTTATTATGGAAAATGTGGTGGACAGTATACTTTTGGTGATGGTAAGCATTCTTGTATGGGTGTTTGCATGGAGCAGGCTTCATATAGAGAAAAAAGAAGGTGTGGTGCTGCTTGCATTATATGCAGCATATCTGGTGTATATCTGTATGAGATAGGTGGGCTTCAAAAGCAGAGTTTTGACAAATATGTTTATTGAAGAGTTCTGGGCAAAAGAGTATAATAAAAATATAATTGCCTGGGAGATTAACTAGATGAAAGTTTAGGGAGGTAAACACAGTATGGAGTTTTTTGATAAGTTAAGTGAGACGATCGTGAGTGCGGGTAAGGATGTTGGGCAGAAGGCCAAGGATGTGTCTGAGATCGCAAAGTTAAAGATGGATATCAGATCCAAAGAGGATTTCGTGGAAAAACAGTATGCGGAACTCGGAAAAGCATATTATGAGAAACACAAAGATGAGGAAAATGCGGAAACCGAAGAAAAGACACCGGAACAGGAGCACTTTTTCCTGATTACGGAGGCACTCGGAGAGATCGAGCGTATGCGTGCAGAAGTATTTAAGCTTCAGGGAGCCACAGAATGTCCGAAATGTGGTGCCAAAATGCCGCAGGGAGCAGCGTTCTGCAGCAACTGTGGAACAAAGATGGACGATATGTTTGAGGAATAGGAGCCGGATGCGTGGAAAATCAGAATAAAGTCCGGGCAGATCTGCGTCAGTTAATTCCTTTTTTCATTGTGGCGTTTGTGGGGATTATTTATCACCTGCGAATCCGGCCGATGGCGGGAGATGATGTTTTCTTTTCACAGGCGACATCTGAACTTGGATTGTGGAATTATCTGATCTTGCGTTACGAGACGTGGACATCCCGGTTCGTGATCGAGTTTTTACTGGTAGAGATCATAAAGTATCCGCTTTTGTGGCGGCTTATTGATCTGGCGCTCTTTATTTCTTTCCCGGTATTGCTTTCAAAGATATTTGGCGGTGGAAAGTGGATGAACTGGTGCGCGACAGCGGCAATTCTTTTATATCCGTTTCATGATATGGGGACCGCCGGCTGGATTACCACCACCGTGAATTATTTCTGGCCGGTATGGGGGATGTTCTTCGTCGGAGTCCTTCTCAAAAAAATGCTGGTACATAAGAAAATCGGAATAATGGAAGGCATTGCGGGCGTGCTGGTCTGCCTGATTGCAAGCAGTCATGAACAGGTGGCGGTAATTCTGTTTGTGGTTTTTGTTCTGTATGGCATCTACATGGTCATCGGAAAACACCGGAAGGAATCTTTGATGCAGGATTCTGCAGGGAGTGATCTGGCAGATCGGAAAGTGATCCGGGGAAACCGCTTTTATCTGGCAGGGATGGTGCTTGTCAATGTGGCGACGCTGATCTCGATCCTGCTCTGTCCTGGAAATGCCGGGCGCAATGCGGTCAGTATTGCGGATCTCCCGATTTTTGAGACATACGGATTTGGAGATAAACTGTATCTTGGCCTGCTCAGTATCGAGCGTGTATTTATTGCAAACTGCGATGCTGTATTTCTGACAGTGACGCTTGTACTTGCAATGCTTGTCTATGTGAAAACAGATGATTATAAAAAGACACTCATTTCTGAACTGCCGGTTCTGATCTTATTTGGACAGACAGCATTGCGCACCGCCTATCCGGGTTTGTCCGGTCTGTTTGTTATGCCAGAGCAGATCACGGAGTGGAGCTGGGGTGCGCTTTCTACCTGGCTTCCGATGGTGTATCTTGCAGTCACAGTGGCGGCGA